>Ga0209628_10002210_pt1 | contig 13077 bp, 7 predicted proteins | sample TergutCu122P4_FD_187285 | JGI IMG/M metagenome (GOLD analysis project Ga0209628, IMG submission 187285) | Cubitermes ugandensis P4 segment gut microbial communities from Kakamega Forest, Kenya - Cu122 P4 (SPAdes) (version 2) | ecosystem: Host-associated > Arthropoda: Insects > Digestive system >...
GGCAGTTGGTTAGATGTTTTGTAAACGGTACAATGCTCTGTGTGGCTGCACCTTTCACACCAGCGGTCGCACCAATTGTATATGCCGTGAATAGTTTCGGGAGCATCGGCGGATTCGGAAAGGAGGGATTTGAAACGGGATTTTGTCATAGTCGAAGATACTTTTTTTGTTTTTAATCCTTCCGCTTTTTCCACGCATAACACATAAATTCTTCACCTTCCTCTATTGAGTCTGCTCTTGCCAAATCACACAAAATATTATCAGTTAAATAATCTGCACAAGTAAGGCACAAGTCGGGTGTAGGAATGTTCAGAATATCAATTTTGTTACCATCATCATCGTAAATACCATTATAAATGGGGATTGTTGCAGGGTCAACTTCGCAAAACAACCAATCGCACCAATCGTGCATACCGCAAGTTTCAGGGTCTTCACAAAATTCCCAACCTTCAGCGGATAAACCCGAAGTTACATAGGGAATATCTGCTTCCCACTTACTTAATAACTTTTCGTAAATCATGCTCGGTGGCAGTCTTTTTGGTAGATTAATAATGTAGTAGAAAGATTCAATCAATGCTTTCAACTCTTCCGATAAGAGTTGCAGTTCCGATTCCGATAATTGTTCCGCAGGAGGAAAAACATTGTGGGCAATTCCGGTAAGTTCTACCATAGTTGTGCTACTATCCGGATCATACTCATGCTCAGGATAAACCGACACGCCTTCGGGTTTCTGAGCCTTCCGAAGGTCTTCAATTAATTGTTCTATGTAACGTTTCATAACTTAATATTTTATTTATCTGATTTATTGCGGCGAAAATATGATAATATTGTTACCAAAGGGTTAATAACTTGAAAAGATGTATTTTTGCGCGGTTTTTAGAGTCAACAAAAAAATAATAAAAAAATAACTTCTAATATGAACGAAAAAATCAAAAAATTTATAACTGACCTCAAACAGTTGAGTATTCAACTGCCTGAATTGAGGGAATATTTTTGGCTTGACATTGATCGTAGCAGCGATACAGACAAACAAAGAGGAATTTTATTTGATAGTAAGTTTGAAAAAATTAAAGAACAATTTCTACGAACAGAAAAAACAATGTGTAAATTTTTAGAAGATTCTTTCCATAATCCTAAGGAAGAAGCTAAAAAAGAAGCGTTAAAGAAATTAATTTCTGAGTTCCAAAATTTTGATGAATGGGATGAAATTGCTAAAAATGCATTGATTGAAAAGTATACTAATGATATTTTGCAAAAGATGATAAAATCAAGAGAAGATGATAATGAACGTGCATCAAGATCAAAACCATCAAATTTGCTCGTTATTTTTTCTGATGCCAAGCAAATTTGTGAAAAAAATGCGGCAAAAACCTTGGCGGAAACAATAAGAACAATTGGAATAGAAAAAGTTATCGGATTAAATTTGATTCATAGCAAAGTTCCTTTTATCTCAAAAGATAAGGATGCCATGCGGCTTGCTGTACCATTAGAAAATGGCTATTTTGTGAATGCACATTCGGGAGCACAAACTAAAAAACGACAATTAGAAGAAATATCACGAAGATTAAATCTTAATTTGAAAATTGACATTGTAGAAAGATAGTATGTTCAAAATAGTTTGGGATAAGGAAAACAATGGCGTTCTGCTCACAATGCGTTCATCGCAAGAAACGCTGAATGTGGCGCCACGTCCTGTTTTTTATGAAGAATTAGATTTGTTGGGTTTGAATAAACACTGGGATTATCCAAAATGCAAAGAACCTTTACTTTGGGCTTGTGATAGACGTTATTTTCATTTTGGAGAATTAGTTTTGGAAGCAAAAGGTGGAAATATTTATGATGATCCGGAGCTAATTTTAACAAATCCTGATAAAAGAATATTCCTAACCCCAATTGATGTGGATTTGTTGTGCAAAAAAAATGAAACAATAATGTTTCTGTTGGAACACGAAGCATTGGAATTTATTAATACAATTTATCGCAGGTATCGCCCAAATGCAAACCAAGAAACTGTTAACCAAACAATTGATTTTCAGAAATTGGCTAATGAGCAGGAAAAAATTCTTAAAGAAAAATATACCGTAATTAAGGAAGATTGTGACAGTTTTGATATTATGCCCCTTTCTGATGCGGAAAAACAAGGTAAACAAATCATTTTAAATACTAAAATTGAGATGTTTATTGCTTCTTTTTCCGGAGGAAAAGACAGTCAGGTGGTTTTAGATTTAGTTTCGCGTGTTATTCCTTCTAACGATTTTTCTGTTATTTATTCCGATACCGGCTACGAAATTCCGCCTTCTATAGAAATTTATGAACAAACAAAAGAGCTATATCAAAAACAGCATCCTGATTTGAAGTTTTATCTTTCTAAAAACCACCAAGATGTATTATTTTATTGGGAAAAATTTGGACCGCCAAGCAGAACTATTCGTTGGTGCTGTGGTGTGATGAAAACTGCACCACTCTACAAAGAGTTAAAGAGAATTAGCGGCAAAGATAAACAGCCAAATGTTTTAGCATTTGAAGGAGTAAGAGCAGAAGAAAGTGTTAGTCGCTCTTCATATCCGCGTATTGGAAAAGGAGTAAAACACAATAATGTTGTGAGCGCTAGACCTATTTTAGATTGGAATTTAGTTGAAATTTTTCTTTATCTTTTTATGCACGATTTGCCAATTAATCCAGCTTATCGTAGTGGGGTTAATAGGGTTGGATGTGTAATTTGTCCTTATGCATCAAAACGAGGAGATAACTTAAGTTACAAATTATTTCCCGAAACAATACAACCATTCATTGATAAATTAAATACGTTTGTTACCAGTGTAGGAGAAAAAAATATTGACCATTATATTCAAGATGGATTATGGAAACTACGAGCAGGTGGAAATAATATCGAATCTAATACAAGTATCAATATTATTACAGAAAATCCTGATTTTAAAGCAGTTATATATAACCCTCAGGAAGTTTTTTTTACTTGGTTAAAAGTGCTTGGAAATTTTAATCTTACGAAGAATAATGGTATATTTACAGGTGATTTAAAATATAAAAAACAGATTTTTGGATTTGAAGTATCTAAAGAAGATAATAGCATAGTCGTTGAATTTAAAGATACTACTAATGAAATTCTGTTTTTGAGTCATTTAAAAAAAGTGATAAACAAATCTGCATATTGTGTGCATTGTGAAGCATGTGAAGTTGAGTGCCCAACGGGAGCATTGGCGGTAGAACCAGTTCTTAAAATAGATGAAAACAGATGTACTCATTGCTTAAAATGTTTAGATTTTAACGACAAAGGATGCGTTTTAGCAAATTCATTAAAAAGAACAGAACAATATATAAAAATGGATACAAAAAAAACAAAAATTAGCAGATACAATATTTTCGGTCTGCGTCAAAGCTGGTTATCATACTATTTTAATAACATTGAAACATATTTCAATAATGAGAACCACGGTTTAAATACAGTCAAACAGCTTCCTCGCTTTATTACTTGGTTGCGAGATGCTGAAATTATGAATGATACTGACAAGAAAATATCAGTTTTAGGTAATATTTTATCTCAACATTATGCCGATAGCCTCATAAAAATTTGGGAAATTATTTGGATAAATTTGGCAAATAATTCTGACCCTTGTAGATGGTTTGCTGAAAGAATTGAATTTGGAAAAATATATGAAAGAGCAGAATTAGAAGTGCTTTTACAAGAATATTTTGCAAATTCGGCAGCTGTAACTCTCAAAGTTGCTCTTACAGCACTTATAAATACATTTAAAGAAAGTCCGTTGGACAAAGAAATGAAAATTGCCGAACTTCTTAAAAGCGCAGGAAAAACAGATATTATCCGCCAACCCTACAACGACCTTTCTCCCGTTGCTGTAGCATATTCTCTTTATCGTTATGCCGAAAAGAACAAACGATATAATTTAACGGTGTCTGAATTTTACGGCAAAAATCAACAAGAAGGTATTTATCGTCAATTTGGAATATCGCAAGTGCGTTTTGAAACAATATTGCGGACACTTATGGAAGAAAAAAATAGAGTCTTAAGTGCTGACTTAAATATGGGATTAGATAATATTAATCTTCGAGAAGATATTACTTCAGTGGATATACTTAAAATGTTATTATAAAAAATTGAACCAATGAAATATTCAGACATTATTGCCTTACATAATGATTTTTTACCGGTTGTAGATTTGCAGAACGAAAAGTCAGATTATTGGAAATCATTTATTCCTACAAAACAATTTGAAAGTTTACTTGAAACCACTTTGTCTGTTGTTTCAACTATTCAGCATGACAAAAGAAAAAGTGTTTGGGTGCAGGGTACTTTTGGAACCGGAAAAAGTCATGCCGGCTCTGTGATAAAACATCTTTTGTGTGATGAATTCTCTAATGTAAAAGAATATGTTGAGAGAATTAATAGTGCAAGTCTCAAAAATGTTTTAATCAACTTTCGTAACAATAAACGTCTTTTCCCTGTTGTGCTAAAGGGCATCGAATCTATTTACAATATTCGTACTTTTTCATTAGTATTGGAAGGAAAAATCAAAGAGGCTTTACTAAATGCCGGCTTGCAAATTACGGTGCAATCGGATTTTGAAAATGCGATTGATTTAATTGAAAATAAGACACCTTATTTGCAGGAACTTATTGACACAACGCCCGAATTAAAGATAATTGCCAAAAACAAAGAAGAAATTATTAAGAAGTTAAAATCGGGTAGCGTTGAATTCTTTATGGTTTTAGAAGAAGCGCTTTCAACAAAATATAGTGTTCAATTATCTTCAGGGGAAATAACGAAATGGCTTATTGAAGTGGAAGCTGAAATCCGTAAGAAAGGTATTGCTGATGGGCTGTTGATTATTTGGGATGAGTTTACTTCAGTAATGGATATTATTGATTATGGGTTAATTAATATGCTTCAAAATATTGCCGAACTTACAATTCATCATAATGTTTATCTGTATTTAATTAGTCATAGAAAAATGGTTGGCGGTGATAAGGGTAAAGATATTGACCGAATGTATAATCGTTTTTTTCTTGTTCAATATGGTATGGAGTCAATCACAACCTATCATATTATGGCTGCTGCACTTAAGAAGTTGAATGATACACAATACATTGCTTGCCGTTATAATCGTATGAACGGATTTAAGGATTTGATTTCATGGCTGACAAATAATGATTCTCTTGAATCTGCAAAAGATATTGAAGATCTTTTTCCAATGCACCCATATACAGCCTTTTTGTGTTCTATGTTGTCGAATCAAATTGGTTCGACCAACCGTAGTGTCTTTGAATTTCTATACGATGAGAAACGTGGTTTTAAGAAATTTCTAAATAATGAAACGGCTTGCGAAGAAAAACGTTTGCTTACGGCAGATTGTTTTTGGGATTTCTTTTTAGACGAGTTTACAAAAGATGCAAGCAAATATGGTTTTGTGACCGATGTATTTAATCGACATAGAGGAAATGTGGCAAATAAAGGAGAGGCGTACGAGAAAGTATTTAAAGGCATTTTGTTATTTAATGCGATGAAAGGACTTTATGGTGGTATAGATGTAGAAAAAGCTAATCCTTCAGAAAAAAACATTAAGAATTTATTTATTGCAGAGTCATTTGAAAATGAATTAAATATAATTTTGGACTATTTTGACAAAAACCAAATTGTCTCAAAAGATCCATCCGGGAATTTCCTAATAAATGCATCTTCGTTACCACCTCAAGAAATTAACGATGAAAAAAAAAGAAGCGCAGAACTCTATAAAGATATATTGAAAATAATTAGTTTTGATCCAAAGCATAAAACAGATATTGAAAATCTTTTCATAGAAAGCAAAATGATTCGCAAAGCAGAATTATGCTTTTTGTCATGTGCGGCTGATGAATCATTTATACGAAGTCGCTTGAGCAAGGAATTTAAAGAGACCTACACTTTACATATTGCTCTGTTTTTTGCTATGAATGTTAGTGAACGATTAACAGTTATGGACTTGGTAAAACAATTTGCACAGGAGGAATTTCAAAATGTGATATTTGTTGTTTTTAACGAAGCTTTTGATGCAGATGAAAACCAAAAACAGAAATTTATCGATTATGTAGCCAATTTGCAAGTATCAAATCAACACCGTTTAACAGAGCAGGCAAACTCTTGTCAGAGAGATGCAAATCTCGTTGTTACACAGTGGATTAACAAACTTAAACAAGGGAACTATCAACTCTTTTTCAGAAATGAAACTTTCACTGGTATAACCACCGGGCTTACAGATTACATAAATCAATCACTTGGTTTTAAAATATTTAGCAGCGGGGTTGAAATATTACAATCTTTACGTCAACCAAGAGAAACATTTTATAAAACACAAAGTTCTTCAAAAGCTGCAGAAGCAATATTGTGTGCAAATGACCGTAAGGACGCAGAAGACAGATTAAAAAAATCTACACAAATAGCACCTGCAAAAGAATTATTCAAAGACAATGATGATTATATTGTAGATACTGATTTATCATTGAAACCAGATATTACAGAAAACCACCCTCTTGTTTTGATACAAAAGAAAGTTGATGAGATTTTTAATAAAATAAAAAAACAAAATATTCCTGTTTTTCATCTTGGGCAAGCGTTGAACCCTTTAAAAGATGTACCATTTGGATTATATAAGAACATTCCTAATATTGCATTACTTTCATACTCATTACGTAAATATCAAAATGATTTTTATGGAACCAACGCAGGTGAGGCAATCAGTCCGGATGTCATGAGGGATATTGCGGTTGATTTATTTGATTTTTGGGAAGGCAAGAATAGTGGAAATAAACTTACTTTGCGTTTCGGTTCAAAAGAAGAAAAGGAGCTAAAAGATGCTTTAATAGAGATATTTGACTTGTCAAAACTTCCTGGAGTACCCGAATTAACAAGTATAAAAAATGTGAAATGGGGAATTAAGGAATATTGTACAAATAAGGTAAAATACCCGTTGTGGAGTTTGAAATATACTCACAATGCAAAGCAGGAACTCAATCTTTTAATTGACACGATTGTAGATGTCATTCACCAACAAGAAACCAACATTGATGTTATAAAGAAAATGCTCTCTTTAATCAAGCAGAACAGAGTAGATTTTCAGGTTTTACTGGCAAATAAGAATGCTTTTGAAGAAGGATTTATAGAATTTGTAAATAAAACTGATAACGTTAAAATTGAACAAAATTGGTGGATAGAATTAAATACTTACTTCAAAGAAAAAATGCCTTCTGAAATTGGATTTTGGAAAGAAGATGATGTAAAAGACAAGGTGAAGGATTTTTACATCCATAAGATTTCTCCAAAGCAAGAAACCGCAAATCCTCAGCTAATTGGACCAAAAATAATGGGAACCTTAAATCCCAATGATACCATTTCTAATGCTTCACAACCTAATCCGATGAAGGTAAAAATGGTGGAGGCAAAAATTAAATCTACAACTCTACCTACCCCTGCTTTGAAATATTTACTTCTAAAAGTTTTAGAAGAATACCCTGTTACTGCGGACTTAATCAATGATAATTTAGGATAATATGACAGTAGCAGAAAAAATAAAAGTTTTCAATTCGATTAGCGACATTTTACAAGAAATAGAAAATGACCGCCAAGCAATAGGCATTTTAAATCGCAGATACGCTGTACGATTTATTATGTTAGATAATTTCGATGTTTATCGTGAATTTGTCAAACAATTAATTCCAATCGGAATAAAATCATTTGACATTGAAAATCTTTTAATTGATGACAAAGATCGTTGGATTACGCAAGATGAATTAAAAAACGAAATAAAAAGCATATCAGAAAGTTCAATTATTTCTCCTTTTTCTGAAATTGCTCGCTTCTACGATGATATGAGATTTAAAGCATTCTTTAACGAAATTTCATTATTAGAATACTTAGATAACCCATCTCTTAGAATTTATATCCCACTTATTGGTTTACAAAATCGTTTTGAGGATTTCCTTAACTCTTTTGCACGCATTGCTGAAAGTGCGCCTGTGTGGTCAATCAGGAGTGATGAGCCGCAAAAAGTCAACCTTTTTCTCGTTAATAACAATCATTTTTCTGAAAATTATCAAGGGCTGAAAACACTATATGATTGGCTCCGTTTTTGGAAAACACAAGCACCGGTTGAAAAAATAGTATGTTCGTCATTGCCTGTAATCGTGAATGCAAAAAACTCGCAGCCGGATAACATTTTCACACCAATTCCGGTTGATTCGACTCACGATTTTATCAAAAAATATCATAATCTTTCACTTAATATTCCTTATATTGAAAAGGAAGAAAAGTATTGGCTACAATTACTACCACACATTTTAGATAATTCTTTCAATTTCAATCAGTTTTCAAAAAAATACTTCAATGTTATTGAATTCTCTGTCAAAGATATTCTTAATAGATGGACGGATGAAAATACTACAGTTTTTGAGCGTTGGCTTCTGAAACACTATTATTTACAAGTTTTATTTACAGAGAATCAATATCTTACAAATGCTTTTAACGATTGCGTGAATTACTCCTCTTTAGAATTATTTAGAAAAATTGCTTTATTAATTTTTGGAGAGACAAATAATCTAAAGTTTATCGAAGAACGTACAACATTATTATGCTTGTTTGACAAGCAATACCAATTACCTGATTCCGATTTATCAGAAATGAAAGACCTAATTCTAAATATTGCTAAATCGGATACAGAAAAAGCAATTTCACTTTGTTCCAGTAAATTTGATTTTGAAAAAGAAATGTTTATTGGGTGGTATAAAGTTGGTAAATTGAATAATAGAGAATTGCAAAAACTGTATCCCGATTTTTTCGCGTATCAGTCTGATATTAAATATAACAGTTGGGCAAATTCATATATTCAGTCATATAAACAAGCAAAGATTGAAAATAAATATACGGAAGAAATCAAGAACTTTATCTCCGAAAAAAACGCTAATGAAGATACTTTTTATAACTGGTATCATTCAGATTTTGAGTCTTCAAAAGAACTTCTTGCTAAGGAAAAGTCCGTTAAAACATATTGGATTGATGGACTTGGAATCGAATATCTGTCATTAATTCAAGAAGTTATCAACAATTCATCTTTTTATATCAAGAGTTTGCAAATTGCAAAAACAGACATTCCATCAAGCACCGAACATAATAGATTTGATAATGTTGAGAAGATTGACGATTTGGATAGATTTATTCATGATAACATTTATCAATATCCACAAACTATCTGTAAGGAAATAGATATTGTAAAAAACATTTTCAAGAAAATTATCAATCATACTACCGAAGCCACCATTGCAATAGTTTCTGACCACGGTTTAACAGCCCTTTCGCGTTTGGTAGATTCAAAAAAATATGCAACAAAGGCAAGTCATTTAAGATATATTGATTTGGGAAATGATGAGGCAATAGAAGATACTGACTACATTCGCCACAAAAATGGGGAACACAATTTTAAAGTAGCACTTACTCACGCTTCTTTGAATGAAAAACCAAGATGGGAAGTTCACGGCGGTTGCACGCCGGAAGAAATTTTAGTGCCGTTTATTGTTATTTCCAATAAGAAGGATATTATTAAAAGCATACAAACAAATACAATAAATCAAAATACCCCTCTTGAAACTACTCCGAAACAAATGAAAGGTTTTGAGGAAGAAGATTTATTCTAATATTAATGAATTATGGGCATCGGACAAAAAATTAAACAAGTTTTCCCTGACATTGCAATTCTAAAAGATCAAGACAATTACAGTGTTTTTAGTGGTAGAAATTTACCATCTTTTGTAAAAGATTTTTTGATAAGAAAACATATTGATTCTGAAGGAAATTTGAACCGAGATGCTATTTGCAATTTTCTTGATAAACATATTCCCGATGATAATAACGTGGTTAAAAATCGTTTATATAGACAAGAAACAGTGCAGCTGCTTACTCGTTTTATTATTGTAACAGATATTAAAGGCGGTAAAGTTAGAATCTCTGTACCTGACGCTGGTATTAAATCAAATGAAGCAGTAATTCCAGACTATGTCATAAGTCAACATAAAGATGACTTGATTGATGGTGAAAAATGGGGTGTTATAACACTGATTTATATTCCTCCATGTGGTCGTGAAAAAGGGCAAATTGAGTTAGCTGAATATAAACCATTCCGCCCTTACAAAGTGGACTTGAATTATTTTAGAGAATGTAGAAAAATGTTTACTATTGAAGAATGGATTGATGTACTCTTGTCGGCTATGGAATATAATCCAGACAGTTTTACCGGAATTACTCAAAAATTAGAGTTTCTAACCCGCCTTCTAATTTTTGTTGAACCACGTCTGAATATGATAGAATTAGCACCAAAAGGCACCGGTAAATCTTATGTGTTTGGAAATTTAAGCAAGTATGGTTGGTTAGTTAGCGGTGGAAAAGTTTCTCGAGCAAAACTATTTTACGATAAGAGTCGTCAATTACCCGGTATAATGAAAAACTATGATTTTTGTACTTTCGATGAAATTCAGACAATCATTTTTCAAGACCCACCTGAAATGCAAGCAATTCTTAAATCATATTTAGAAGCAGGGCACGCAACCGTTGATAATTACAAATTTCTTTCTGAATGTAGCACAATGTTAATGGGAAATATTGAGTTAACAAGTTCTAATCTCCCAAGACATAATAAATATTTTACTCAACTACCTGAAAGTTTTCGTGAGTCTGCATTATTAGACCGTTTTCATGGCTTTATTGAAGGTTGGTATTTGCCTCGTATGAACAAAAGTATGATATTGAAAGATTGGACTTTGAATGTAGAATATTTTTCAGAAGTGCTTCACTTATTAAGAATAGCACCTGAATATTCAATACTTGTAAACGAAGTTGTTTATTCGGAAGAAAAAAGTGATTTACGAGATTTAAAAGCCGTTCAAAAAATTGCCTCAGCGTACTCCAAATTGCTTTTCCCTCATATTACAAATGTTGATGAATTAGATAAAAATGAATTTAAAGTTTATTGTCTTGAGCCAGCTATTCGTCGGCGCGGAATTATCAAAGAACAATGTCATAGGATAGATGAAGAGTTTAAAGAATATATGCCAGAGATTAGATTAAAATAAACAAAACATTATCTCCGAACCCCAAACATAAAACCTTTATGTTAAAGTGAAAATATTTGAGAACTGATAAAAAGCACCCATGAAAACAAAAATCCTAAAACTAATAAACGAATGCGACGAACTTATTCAGGCATTGTATAGTCGAACTAAAATAATGGATTTGAAAGATTTGTATGCAAGGTTCGATGAATTAAATATACTAACAAAAGAAAAATATCCTTTATATAATGAAGAATTTGTAGAAGCCGTTAAAAGATTTAAAAGAAGCAACAAAGACCATCTTTTGGGACACATTTGTGGAGTGTTGACTATTATTGAAAAAAACGAAAAACAACAACTTGAATATGTTGATGTTAATAGAATTCAGGAATTAATAAATATTTCAACAACCAAATTTGATTTAACTAAATTAATTAGATTTTGTGTAGAATTGAACAGAGCGTACAACAAGCACTCATATTTAACAATACCATTATTACTTAGAGCAATTATAGACCACGTTCCACCCATTTTTGAAAAAGAAAATTTTGGAGCTGTTTGTGGCGGATATGGCACACAAAGTTTTCAAAAATCAATGAATCATTTAGATAAAACTTTAAGAAATATTGCAGATTCGACAATTCATGGACAGATTCGTAACAAAGAGGTTTTGCCGAATGATACACAAATAAATTTCAAGGCAGATTTGGATGTTTTGTTGGCAGAAATATGCAGAGTTTTAAAGTAGTGATATATTTGCGAAAATCATTCGTCATACCCAAAATCAAAAATAACAAACCAACAACCCAAAAATATGACAACACCCGAACACATAAAACACCTAATCCTGCAAGGCGAAACTACCACCGTGCAATTCAAAATCAGGGTAGATGATGCTTACAAAATTGGCGTAGAAATGGTCGCTTTCAGCAACACCCAAGGCGGAATGATCATCATTGGCGTAAACGACAAAACCGGCGTTATATCAGGTTTGTCGTTTGAAGAAATTCAGCAGACCAATGCCCTTCTTGTAAATGCTGCATCTGAGAATGTAAAGCCTGCTATCATTATCACTACGGAAACGGTAAATATTGACGGACACAATGTTATCGTTGCCCATATTCAACAAGGTAAAGATAAACCATACAAAGACAACAAAGGAATTATTTGGGTAAAAAACGGATCGGACAAGCGAAAAGTGTTTTCTAATACAGAGTTGCGAGTGATGATGCAACATTGCGGAACGCTCTCTGCCGACAGCGACAGCATTGTAGGATCGTCCTATAAAGATATTTCAGAACCAACACTCAAAAATTTTCTTTTCAAACGCTATACGGAAGAGTTAACCAACGCAGGAATCTTGGGGCATTTAGTGCAAAGTACAGATATTAAAGATATTGTACAAGCCATAGACACCAATTTTACCATTGAAAAACTGCTCAAAAATATCTCGTTAATGGACGAGGTAGGGCAACTCACTTTGTCGGGTCTGCTTTTGCTCGGGAAAAGCATACAGCGATATAAACCCGTATTCACGATTAAGGGGGTTTCTTTTGTGGGCAACAGCATAGCAACCACCGAGTTTCGCGACAAATTGCCCGACCGCGAAGTTGAGGGAAATTTACCGAAACAATATGAAGCCTCTATTTCGTTTATCAACCGAAATCTAAAAAGCATTCAGGTTGAGAAAGATTTTAACAGCGCAGGGCAGTTGGAAATTCCACTCGAGGTGTTTGTGGAAACTTTGACTAATGCTCTTATTCACAGAGATTACTATATCAACTCGCCGATTCGTTTATTTATTTTCGATAACCGAATAGAGATACATTCACCGGGAATATTACCCGATTCTGTTACAGAAGAAACCATCAAACAAGGTATTTCTGTTCCCCGTAATCAGTTGTTGTTTGATAATGCAAAATATCTGTTGCCCTACACGGGCATAGGTAGCGGCATTATGAGAGCGATGAA
>Ga0209628_10002211_pt1 | contig 13076 bp, 7 predicted proteins | sample TergutCu122P4_FD_187285 | JGI IMG/M metagenome (GOLD analysis project Ga0209628, IMG submission 187285) | Cubitermes ugandensis P4 segment gut microbial communities from Kakamega Forest, Kenya - Cu122 P4 (SPAdes) (version 2) | ecosystem: Host-associated > Arthropoda: Insects > Digestive system >...
AGGACGTTCGACTGTCAAAGGGGCATCCTCCATATTAACAGGATTCCCTCCCAGCTGATTGTAATAAATCACCCAATTCCCTGCTAATGCTGTTTTTCCGGTATTGACGATATAAAAAGTATTTTCGTAAAACCCCGGTTCGATACCGTTTGCTCCCATTTCCCAAGTCAAAGAAACCGGAGGAGATGTTTGTTTAGTGCAACAAGTTGCTAATAAAGTCATACAAAGACTAAAAAAAATTATTCGTTTCATAAATGTTACCTGATTTCTTCCTATCTCAACAGGAAGATTAATGATTGAATGCTAAATATAAACCTATATTTGCATGCGGTTGTTTGAATTACTTTTATTTTTACGGAGGCAAAGGTAATAAAAATAATTAAAACCCATTTTTGATTTTTATATCCATACAGAAAAGTATGAGATTAAGGGCGCTTCTAAAAATTAACTCAACAAGAGCAAATGTCGCATACAAAATTTCACCGGATAAAATACTTGTCGTAATAATGCAAAACGCTATTAAAAAGAATTTTATCATAGATGTACGAATGTGTTTAACTTTTTTTGCAAGGTAAAAATATTTTATCCCCTTCCTGTTGATTCAATCATACTTTTTAGTTTATGATTGAAGTTTTCGTTTGCAATCAGGTCTTCCATATTGAGGTGCATTCTGTATCGCCAATAATGTCTTGGATTTGCAGGAATATTGATTCGTTCGGCATCAACATTCGGATTTCTTACTTTTTCGTCCATAGACAGCCAGTCTTGCAGTGGAATAATCACCAGCATGGAAGGCGTCCACAAATGATTTCTCAAAATCTGTTCGCATAAATCGGGCGTACAATCTTCGGGAGCAGCGCCAAAACGATGCAATACCTGATTGTAATAGCGTTGCGCCTTTTCACGGTCTTCCCGCCACCAACCGCGAATAGTCGCCATGTCGTGCGTTGAAGTTGTACAAACCGAATAGTATGGTAATTTGTGTAGATTAGCAAACTCTACATTGGTTTCTTTAGGCATACGTTCTATTTCCAAACTGAAAATTTGCAGTTTGTGCATTACCTCCGGTACCGATTGCGGAATCATACCTAAATCCTCTCCGCAAACCAACATATCCGTACAAGAAACTAACGGAGTCAAACGTTTATATCCTTGTTCTTTCCAAAAATTATTGTGCCTCTGATAATAAAAATCCCAGTATAAATGGTCGAAGGCATATTTGTCGGAATTACTTAATTCTCTGTACATATATGAATGTGCTCCTGAAATGCGGGGATGGTATTTCTCCGGTTCTTTCGAATCGGGAATAAATAATACTTCATTCAACAGCTCGTAAAGTCCATTTCTGATTCGAAGACTTTTCTCATCATTTTTTCCTGCAAAATAAGCCTGAACTTTGGCTTGCGTATCAAATTTTTCTTTCGGAGCAAAATGATGGGAAGATGAACGTTGCAAATACACATCGCAAACTTCGGCAAGATACGGCCCAAACAAGTCGGGAAGAAAAATTTCATTGATATGAGGATTGGTGTAACGCTCCTTTATAAACTGAAAGCCTGAGTTTTCAATTTCACTGACACTCAAAGGCAAAGCAGGATTGAAAGCGCCGCACATACCTTGAACATATTTTCCCTGAATTTCCCATATACGGAAAAAGCCAAGAATATGGTCAATGCGGTATATGTCGAAATAATCAGACATTTTGCGAAAACGTTTCTTCCACCATTCATAATCATTTTTCTCCATCTCATCCCAATTGTAGGTCGGAAAACCCCAATTCTGTCCGTTCACTGAAAAATCATCGGGCGGAGCGCCTGCATGAGCATTCATATTGAAATATTCGGGATTAATCCACGCTTCGATACCTGTTTCACTGATGCCAATCGGAATGTCTCCTTTCAGTACAATTCCATTCAAACAGGCATAATCCCGTACTTCGCGAAGTTGCTTATCCAAATGATATTGAAGAAAATAATAGATAGCGATTTCATTATAATTTCCTGACCTTTTCGCTGACAATTTTTTGATGTCGGCTTCATTGTATCGGGCATATTGTCCCCATTTTGAAAAATCGGCAGTATTATTCTTATCTCGTAAATAAGAATAAGCAGCATAAGGAATTAGCCAATCTTTATTCTGTTCAAAAAATGTGATAAAATCATTTGAAGCCAGCGTTTCTTTGCCATCCTGTTGAAAAATATCACGAAAGAAAGCCCATTTGACCTGAGCGACCTGCTCGTAATTTACAACATCTAAGGCATTTAATTCTTGCTGTTTTTGGGCATAAAAGGCTGTTTTTTGTTTATTTTTCAATTCTCCCATCCGTTGTAAACTAAGGTAGAGGGGATGCAAGGCATAAATAGAAATTGCATTATATGGATAAGAATCCACCCAAGTATGCGTTGTTGTCGTGTCATTGATAGGCAACACCTGAATAATCTTTTGGGATGTCAGTTTTGCCCAGTTGAGCATTTCTTTAAGGTCGGCAAAATCTCCGATACCATAACTGCGTGAAGACCTTAGCGAAAAAACAGGAATCACTAATCCTGCGCATTTATAATCGGGTTCCCCTTCTTTGAAACGCAAACCCGAAACAACACAAGTTTGATTCTTTTCTATAGCAGGAAGTTTCAATACCCTGTTTTCTCCGGATTCCCAACGGGCGACAGATTTATCCGAATCGTTGATTATCAAAAATTTATACTCGACATTACCTATCAATTTTTTGGCATCCAATTCCAAACTCCATTGAGGGAATTTATCGCAACTTAAAATTAAAGCTCGCGAGGCATTCCAATTACCCAACTCTTCCTGATTTCCAAGAATTGCTAAACTTTGGGAGTTTCCAACATGAGGCGCCAGTACTTTCAGCAAAACTTTTTTATCCGACTTGACAACTCTCTCAAATTTATCGCAAGGATGCGCAAACAAACTTTTGATAAAGGCAGATGAATAGTATGCCAAATTTTGCGGCCGATTTTGCCAGTAATCAAGTAAAATATAAGTTTTTGAAGAATCAGTTATTTTCAGGGAATGGTTCGTGTTCCACTCCTCAAACATGATTTTATCATTTGTTTTCAGAAAATACCGGTATTCAAATTCGGTAAGCTCATCCGGCAAATTGAGTACAAACGTCCAATTGCCTTCACCGCAATATTCCATTGCTTTCGCTTCGTGTATTTTCCAATTTCCCAATCCGGGAATAGACCCCGTGATGTGTAGGGATTGTCCAAAAATCGTGTAAAAGTTTATGTTAAAAGTAATTTTCATAATACAATGAGTTTAATTCTTCTTTGACAGATTAAAATTGTATTTCGATTATTTATCATTCAATGTCTTATTATATAACGTTTTATCGGAAAGCACCTTGATAGCCTTCTCCAAATCAGCATCATTTTTCAGTGTTTCGATGATTTCTCCTTTCTGATAATAATAGCGTTTAACTATTTCTTGTGCCAAATGTTTGGAAATATCACTTTTATACAAATCCAAATCCCTGTCTAAATCGGGTTTGAGTTTTTCTTCCAAGGCCAAAAATTCGGCAGATGCGACATTCATGTAGCCTTCAAATTCCATTGTTTCTTTCAAAACATTCATGGCTTTTGCGCTTTGCCTGTCGTAATCAAACTTCTTCTCTTTAACAAAAGTCTTAAATTGCTGATAATCTTCGTCCGTAATAACAAAATCAGCTACCGGAGCAATTGTCTTATGTTTCTGCCGGTATTCTGTGGCAAAATCGAATAAAAGATAATCCGACATCAAATAATATATGATTCCGGGAGTCTTTTTTTCTTCCATAACAAAATCGGGAGTGATGCCACCGCCATCTTTCACTTCTCTGCCTTTGGAAGTATAAAAAACGGAAGTCAGACTATCAGGGACTGTGGCTACACTTCCATCCGAATTACGATGCGAATAATCAATTGCCTGTATGCAACGGCCACTCGGAATATAATATTTGGAAGTAGTTACTTTCAGACCGCCGTTGAAAGGAAGTTCCCTGGTTGTTTGCACTAATCCTTTGCCGAATGTGCGGGAACCTATAATCACTGCGCGATCTAAATCTTGCAGTGCGCCGGCTACAATCTCAGCAGAAGATGCAGACCCTCGATTGACAAGTACGACCAAAGGTATTTCTTTATCGAATGGCTCTTGCGTTGTCCGGTACATTCTATCCCATTGTTTAATTTTACCTTTTGTAGAGAGAACCTGTTCTCCTTTGGGTACAAACATATTAACTAACTGAACGGCATCGCTCAACAAACCTCCGGGGTTATCCCGCAAATCCAAAATAAGGGAAGAAATATGTTTGTTTTTTTTCAAATCTTCAAACGCAGCTTTCACGTCGGCAGCAGATTGTTCGGTAAAATTCGACAGATAAATATATCCTATGCTGTCTTTTATCACGTCATAATATTTCACCGCTTCCAACTGAATCCTTTTTCGCGTGATACTAATCGTTTGAGGTTTCTTTTCTCCGGGGCGTTGAATTTTAAGTTTAACGACGGTATTCGGCAGACCTTTTAATTTTTCACTTGCCTGTGAAGTGGTTTTTCCGGTTATACTTTCGCCGTCTATTTCCAAAATTTCATCTCCTGCCTGAAGGCCGGCTAATGCAGCAGGCATTCCCTCGTAAGGCTCGGAAACAATGATTTTTCCTTTGCGTTGTGAAATGATAGACCCTATTCCGCCATATTCGCCTGTGGTATAAAATTTAAAATCCGACATTTCTTCTTCCGAAAAATAAACCGTATAAGGGTCTAATTTACCCAACATATAATCAATACCATTTCGTATGGCAGATTTGGCATTGATTGTATCAACATAAAACATGTCTAATTCTTTGAACAAGGCGTTAAAAACCTCAAGCTGCTTACTTGCTTCAAAATGTTCTTTGTCTGTTTGTTGAGCATTAATAAAAGGACTATTGACAAGCAATGCTCCGAAAAAAACGAGGAAAAATATTCGAGATTTATTCATATTTGATTATGTTTATTTTTTAATGATTTTGAATTCTGAACCTAATTCAACTTTAAAACCACTAATAATATTAGTCTTACCTGCTGCATCAAGAATTAATTTTGCGTTGTTTTGAACATTAACATCTTGAACGTTGATGTTGCCTGTTGCTTCAAGTGTTAATACAACATTATTACCTGTAACAGTTACATTTTGAATGTTAATATCGCCACAACTTCTAATAGTTCTAGAGGAAGTTACGGGTGGTTGACCGGTGAAATTGACTACGGTAGGACAAGAAATACCATTCAAAATAGTTACAGAATTATTAGGGTCAAGCCAAGGTTGTAATTTGCGACGATTATCTGTTGTCCCATTTGTGCCTGTCCACGAAACGCTAAATTTGCCATAAATAGAATTTTTATTTGCTGGGGCTTCACAATATATTATTGATCCTCCCCATAATTGTCCTATTACACGATGATCACTATTAATCAAAGGCGAACCGGAAGAACCAGGTTCTGTAACTGAATGTCCATTGGTGGTTTGTATCCAATAGAGAGACCAATAATTTCCGCTAGTTTGAGGAGTTTGATTGTATGTTGCTATTTTATTTACGTCTCCACGTGGATGGTGAATACCAACTCCTCCTGTTCCAGAGTTCCCTGTTCTATCCCAACCTAAATAATAAGGAATATAAGATGGAGTATAATTTGACAGGAATCTAGGATCTTCATCCAATTCTAACAATGCAAAATCACTACTTACGGCTCGAGTATCATTTGCTAATACTTTCGCTCCTGAAGTAGAAAATGCCAACGGTGCTGATGGAGTAGAACTATTATAATTACAATCATTAGGATTAGGAGGAAGTTCGTAATTCCAATAAAATGTCCAATTAATTAAATTAGGATTATCAATTGCATCATATATTTTACTTCCGTATTGATTTACTAAACAATGGTCTGCAGTTAAAAAATATCGATGGTTATCATTATTAGCATTATTAATTAACGAACCCGTGCACATTCTACTCCCACCTACAATTATTAGCGCAACAGCACGTTTTTCATTTTGCCAATTATTTCCTTCAGGACAATTTATATTGACTTGACAGTTACCGGATAGATTAAACCCACTTCCGGGAACATTTCCATATCCGTATTCCGGCAAAATATACTTGTAACCGTGAACAATTCCTGATATAGAAATAATGCCAACTTCCTCTACTTCATTTGGTAAATAGTATTCCAACGTAACTTGGTCGCCATACACCAAACCAGTAGCAAATCCTTGCATAGCATTCCTGCTCCCTTTATTATTTACTGACGTAAAAGCCCCAATACTATGCCTGCGGTCATTACTGTAAATAAAAAACTTTGCTCCCTCCGGCAACCAAAATTTATCATATAGCAAATTAATAGATAACGCTTTGGGGCAAACAATAGTAAGTTGGCAAAGTTTATCGCCATTTTCCAACGTATGCCAATAACCAGCATCAAGTAAATTCAAATCTACGGAATGAACGAATCCAAATCGTGGAGGAAGACCAAGTTCTTCTTCCTTTTTATCTTCTGCTTGCAGTTTAATTACATCAATAGCAGGCATAACAATTTCAGTTTTTTGTTCTCTACTGAAATTATGTTCAAAACCAACGGGAACTTCCCTTGTGCTAATTTGGGCGTTTGCTTGTAAGCAAAACACAAATAAGCCAAAAAATACTTTTAATGTTATTTTTTCAGTTCTCATTTTAACCTCCTATTTTTTTATATTTCAAATAATTTTTATTGTTACTATAATGTAGGTGCAAATACGTATTTTTGATTGCAAATGATTGGATTTTCCATAAAATTTCAGCGTACTTATATCCGTCACCAATCTCACCAACTTCTGTTCCACCTATATTGATAAAGCGTAAGGTATATGTGTCATAATCAATTTCGTAATTACCCATTATTACATTAGTAGTTGTTAGTCCACTAAAAGTATTGTCCGTATCAAATGTAAGTGTATAACATTCGTCACAATCTTTCGGCTCAAGTTCTGTCAAGTCGCCTGATTGCACATCAACAATACCTATCAATTTCCACTTGGTACCTTGTAGGGTATTGTTTTTTTCATTATAACAATAGACTTGCACACCATTGATAAAAATTACATTTACTTTGTTTTGTGAAATCCCCTCTATTGTATATGACACATCTGTATGACATACACAATCCGCCTGACTGGGGGAACCTTTCTGGGTAATCCTCAATACTCCATTTACGAACGTATAAGATACATTCACGGTAGTAAAATCGCATGTAACCTCAAAATTACGATATGTAATCTGCACATCTTTATTGTTAAATTTTACATCTACCTTGTCTGAAAGCTCGCTACTTCTCAAATTATTTTGCAGACACGGCGTAAAACTTACATTGGAAACTTTAGATTCCAATTCGCTTTTTGCACACGAAACAGCAAAAAGCAGTACTAAACTTAATAAAATTGCTACTTTTTTCATGACTTTGAATTTTATAATTTGTTAAACAACTATCTTACCTGATAATTTTTGTTTGTTTTTTAAAATGGCAACATACATATAAACTCCTGTTGCAAGATCTTTGATTTCGAGTGTTGTTTTACCACTAATACTATACGTTCTCTGGAAATATAACTCCTTGTTAGGATACCAATCGAAGTCATATATTTGCTATTAATCAAAGTGTCGCCGCCCACTTTATAGGTAGTTAATTCAAACACTGTTTCATCAAATAAACTGGTTCGAACCTCAACCCAGCTGCTTTTTTTATCAAAAGTTTGACCATTTACTAATTGTACCGCAAAGAGTAAAAGTATAAGCAGATTTTTTGTTTTCATAAAACCATATCATTAGACAACTTTCAAGCCGTAAAAGTAGAAAAAAAAGTCTCTAATTCAAAATCTCATTGGTTTTGTTTTTGATTATTTTCCAGCAATCTTCTGTAAGTTTGGTTCCTACTGTTTCCACGATATTAGACGCCAGCAATGCTCCGATTTTTCCACATTGCTCCAAACTACCGTTTTTAGACAGTCCATAAAAGAATCCGGCGGCATAATAATCTCCGGCGGCAGTTACGTCTATGGCGTTTGCTTTATATGCAGGTATATGAATGACTTTTTTATTTTTTCTAAATTTTTCGCAAAGATATTGTATATTTAGAAAAATACTATTACTTTTGCAGCGCATTTGAAAAAATAGCGCCAAAATTCTTCCTTAGCTCAGTCGGTTAGAGCATCTGACTGTTAATCAGAGGGTCCTTGGTTCAAGTCCAAGAGGGAGAGCGAGAAATAGTTCAGTCCGTTGTAAGCTAATAAGTTGCAACGGATTTTTCTTTTTGCAGTACAGAATTGGGTAAGGAATTTATTCAAATTTTTATGCAAAATGAAAAAGCAGCTATACTCTAATTTGTATAACTGCCTGATTTCTAAGTAGCGCGACCCAGGATTGAACTGGGGACCTCATGATTATGAATCATGCGCTCTAACCGGCTGAGCTATCGCGCCAACGTAAAAAGCGGCGCAAAGGTACAATTTCTTTTCAATAATCCAAAAGATAAAAAGAGGTTTTTTCTAAAGCTTGATTTGCAATCATTTAGAGAGCCTGTTCTTGATGGCATAGTCCCTGAGAATTGTCTTCTTTTGAAAGTATACTTTCAAATGTATTTCTAAATTAGTGGGAATTGAGGTCAAGAATACCTTATAAATAAAATATCTTTGTTTAACTTGCCGATGATTTGGGAAAATAATGTTACCTTTGCTATTGAGAGGGGATTTTTGATTTTGCAACCTCAAAGGTAACAATGAGGAACAAAAGTTATAACCTCTCATTTTTTAGGTATTTAGGACACTATTGCTTATTAATTCAGTTATTTGTATTATCTGCGGAAATCCGCGTTATCTGCGTTCTTTTGAGACAGCCTATATTCATTTAGAAACAATAATTATATCCCTTATGAACAGAAAGATTATCATACAGCTATTTTTCCTTCTTCACATTGCTTTTGTCCAAGCACAGGAGAAAGTATTATCATTTATATCCAATTCTCATTTAGATACACAATGGAATTGGGATGTAAAGACCACTATTGACCAGTATATCCTGAATACCATGACACAGAATTTTCCTTTGTTTGATAAATATCCCGGATTTCAATTCAATTTTGAAAGCGCTATTCATTATATGTGGATGAAAGAATATTATCCGACACAATATGCCCGTTTGAAAGAGTATATCCAAAATGGTCGCTGGCACATCAGCGGAGGAGCTATCAATGCCTGTGATGTGATGGTGCCATCGGCCGAATCTATTATCCGGAATTTTTTGTACGGACAGACTTATTACAAAAAAGAATTTGGAATGAAAGGCGGAAACGACATCATGCTTCCCGACTGTTTCGGATTTCCGTATTCTTTGCCTACCTTAGGAAAACATTGCGGCGCAACCGGATTTCATTCTACCAAGTTGGCTTGGGGGTCGGCCTATGATTACAATTCTTTGCCTCCATTCGGAATATGGAAAGGAGTGGATGGTTCGGAAATATATGCCATTCTCAAACCCGAAGCTTATGATGACCATGAAAAATACAATAAAGATATGTCGAAAGATCAGGACATACTTAATGTTATCAATTCTAATTATTCGAAATACGGGATATATGCCGCTTTCCGCTATGTAGGGCCTCGTAGCGACAGAGGAGGCGGATTGCAGGATGATCCGGCGTCAAGTACGAATAATACACCCTTTTGGTTACAAATAAGTATGGATTCAAATGGGCCGGTAAGTGTGAAGATGGAAACTCCAACGCAAATATTCAAACGATTAGACCAACATCGCAACAGCAAATATTTTGTGTGGGATAATGAATTACCTATGTCAACACATGGTACGGGATGCTATACTTCGCAAACAATCATGAAATACTGGAACCGGAAGAACGAATTATTGGCTGATGCTACGGAAAAATCTGCGGTAATATCAGACTGGTTGGGAGGTTTGAAATATCCGGCGGATATGTTGCGGGAATCTTGGATACGCCTGCTTTGGCATCAGTTTCACGATGATTTGACCGGAACTTCAATTCCCAATGCTTATTTCTTTTCTTATAACGATGAGGCGCTCGTAAACATGAACTTGTCGAAAACGCTTCTTAATTCTGTCGGAGCCGTCGCCAAACAAATGGATACAAGGGTAAATGGAATCCCTTTGGTAGTTTATAATCCTTTATCTATCAACCGGACTGATATTGTGGAATCTTTTGTAATCACTAATTCAAAGCCTACGGGAATCAGAGTGTTGGATAGCGCCAATAATGATGTCCTCGCCCAAGTGTTAGACTATGATTCCACTACCGGAAAATTGACTTTTATTTTTCAGGCTACCGTTCCGTCTTTAGGATATGCCGTTTATGAATTGCGGTTGAATGAAAGCAAAGGTTTTACATCTTCTTTATCCATTACCCAAAATCTACTTGAAAATGAATCATATCAAGTAACAATCAACAACAAAGGCGATGTATCGTCTATTTACGATAAGAAAAATAACAAAGAACTCCTGCAGTCTCCATTGCGTTTGGCGATGGTGAATAATCGTTCCGATGCGTGGCCTGCCTGGGAGATTACATGGAATACTATCACTGCTTTGGCAACATACGTTGAAGAAAATGTGAGTATCTCAATTGTCGAAAATGGCCCGTTGCGGGTAAGCCTTAAAGTCAGCCGCAGCAAAAGCGGTTCGGATTTTATTCAATATATCCGATTAACTCCTTCCAACATCAGTGATAGAATTGATTTTGTAAATGAAGTGAATTGGAAAACTCGCGGCATCTTGCTTAAAGCCATTTTTCCTTTAAGAGCCGCTAATTCGACAACTACTTACGATTTATCTATCGGCGCTATCGGAAGAGGAATTAATACTTCCAAAATGTATGAAGTGCCAAGTCATCAATGGGTTGACCAAATGCACACCGATGGTACTTATGGCATCTCTATTCTGAACGATTGTAAATACGGCTGGGATAAACCCAATAGCTCCACACTTCGTTTAAGCCTTATCCATACTCCCGCAGTCGGCAGTAATTATATTCATCATAAAAATCAGGATTTAGGTTTTAACAAATTCACATATTCATTCTACAGACACGATGGCGAATGGAACGAAGCAACCCAATGGGAAGCATCCCGCTTAAACCAACCCTTACTTGCATTTCAATCTCCAAAACATGATGGAACGTTGGGTAAATCCTGCGGATTCGTATCGGTGAATACAAATAAAGTGGCGATAAAAGCATTGAAGAAGGCAGAAGAATCGGATGAAATCATAGTCAGAGTATATGAACTGACCGGTAAAAATCAAACCGGCGTTAAAATAACTTTCCCCGCCAATATTATTGCTGCCAATGAAGTGAATGGAATTGAAGAAAAAACAGGTGAAGTGTCCCTCAGTGGAAACGATTTGTCTTTTGATATAGGCAAATTTCAGCCCAAAACCTTTGCCGTCAGGTTGAAAAATCCTGCGTCTGCTGTTGCCACCCAAAATCCGTCTTCGATAAAAGTCAATTTGAATTATAATGTAGATGTGATGAGTTACGATTCCAAGAAAGCCGATGCTACCTTGTTGTCGGTTACTTATGCCTATCCCGCAGAATTGCTTTCAGATATGATTACTGCCGATGGAATAGAATTTACCATTGGAAACCGCAGTAATGGAAGTTCCAACGCCGTTTATTGCAACGGGCAGACAATAGCTTTGCCAACCACTCCGACTGCAAAAAAACTTTATATATTGGCTGCAAGCAAAAACACGAAAGGCTCTAAAGCCGAATTTGTTGTTGATGGAGTTACACACACTTTCACAATTCCATATTACGCCGGAAATGTGGCAGTTTGGGAAACCGAATACAATCTTGATACTGAATACCGCCGCGAAAATGTTGCATTTACGGCTACCCACCGCCATGATGCACGCAACAACAGCAATAATTCATACAATTTTATGTATATGTACAAATATTGTATTCCTGTGAATGGAAATGTATCTAATCTCACTTTGCCCAATGATAATAATATATTCCTGTTTGCCGTTTCATTGTCGGATAACGAAAACGACAACATCATTCCGGCTTCTGAAATTGCTTCTCTTCCTGAAAAAAACAGTGATTTTTCCGGCGAGTGCAGCATGAAGTTGATTCCCAAATCGGTTAGTGCATCTCATCAAAACGGAAGTGCAGAAAGCGCCGAAAAAGCAACTGATGGAGACATAAACACACAATGGCGTGTTATCAACAACGATGCCCCTTGGTTAGAACTTACATTTGATACAAAGGTCGAAATTTGCCGGTGGTTTATGCTGAACGCCGGATTAGAAAACCCCAATTATATCACGGCGGCTTTCCGGCTTCAAAAATACGAAAACGGCCAGTGGATTGATGTTGACATTGTAGAGAATAACACACTCAATAAAGTAGACAGGCTTGTCAATGCTTTTACAACAGACCGTATCCGTTTGCAAATCAATAAAGCCGCGCAGAATAGTAATGTTACCCGCATACTCGAATTTGTCGTATTCGGAAAAAAAGGAACAACAGGCATTCAAACGCTCAAAAAACCGGAAGAAAAGATTGCTGTAACACACTATCCGAATCCTTTCGCTCAAAAGACCACTATCCGGTGTTTGGCGCCGGAAAATGTAAGCGAGTTAAATTTACAAGTATACGATTTGTGGGGAAAACTTGTTGATACGCAAACCTATCAACTAACACCTCAAAGTGGAATACAGGAAATAATATGGGATAGCAAACAGTTAAGCGATGGCATTTATTTTTATTCTGTTTCTGCTTGGGTGAATGGAAAATTACTTCGCTCGAATACCGGCAAAATGATAAGAGCAAAAGCATCCAAATGATATTGAAAATCAGGTTTGTTTTTGGAGTAACATTGGTTGACGTTCGTACTCAACAAGGCTAAAGCCATCATTAACAGATTCGACCATCTTTTTGAAGGCAATCTTTTGCTGTGTTACCAACGTTCTTTGAAAGATTTGGAAGATGATACGAAATTCATCGTCAGTTACTTCGATTATTTCTGTGGCGCTT
>Ga0209628_10002212_pt1 | contig 13074 bp, 16 predicted proteins | sample TergutCu122P4_FD_187285 | JGI IMG/M metagenome (GOLD analysis project Ga0209628, IMG submission 187285) | Cubitermes ugandensis P4 segment gut microbial communities from Kakamega Forest, Kenya - Cu122 P4 (SPAdes) (version 2) | ecosystem: Host-associated > Arthropoda: Insects > Digestive system...
TTGCCACGAAAAAGAGACAAAATCAACCATTGACAACCTGCGTCGGAAGGATGTGTTTGTCGCCAAACGAACCAAACTGTCAGCCCCCAAAATCAAGGGAGCAAATAATATGTCAGTTGAAGCATTCAACTTTTCAAATAATGCACTGATCGCAACCCTTCAAAAGGACTATATGAATAAATATGAGATGAAAACAAATACTTGATTGATGTGCAGGGTCGACCTCTTATTGAGACAATAAGATAGTCAACCTATTCCCCAAAATCCCACAGGGATGTCACTTTATTAACCGCCGGTTTCAACCTGCGGATGCGGATATGATAGACAACATTTCCCCCAAAATCCCACAGGGATGACACTTTATTAACCGCCGGTTTCAACCCGCGGATATGATAGACAACATTTCCCCCAAAATCCCACAGGGATATCACTTTATTAAACGCCGGTTTCAACCTGCGGATATGATAGACAACATTTCCCCCAAAATCCCGCAGGGATGACACTTTATTAACCGCCGGTTTCAACCTGCGGATGCGGATATGATAGACAACCTATTCCCCAAAATCCCACAGGGATAACACTTTATTAACCACTGGTTTCAACCTGCGGATAAACAGACAAATCCCCCCACCCAAGTCCTGCAAGGACGGCACTTGAAAAAAGCGCACATATCGTCCCTGAGGAAATTGGTAATTCCGACTACAATTCCAATCGAAGGCCTAAAATCGACGACAAAAAAATGTGTAGGATTTTTTCCGCAGAACAAGTCAGAAGATGTTGTTATATCGTTAATAATCACCCATTATCAAAAATTTTTGCATCGTTATCAACAGATATGAAAACGATGCAAAATCAGTGAAAATCTATTCAACACAAAAGAAAACACACAAATATTTTTTTATCAGAAAAAAAGTTTTTACTTTTACGGCGATTTTTGTGGGAAAATTGAAAGCGTTAGCTTTTATTCTGGCTTTAGAAACTTAGGAACTTTCTGAATACACCAGGAGTAAGTAGTCGGCGCTCACGCCTTTTGGCGTGGGCTTACTCTGTTTGGTGTATGGTATCCTAAGACCTCTAAAGCAAATAAAGTTACAGTCCCACGCTTTCTTATTTTATATTAACTTCATTTTTGGGGCTGGTTTGAAAACTGTTTTAGTGACAGAAAGACAACGAATTATTAACTTTTTTAAAGAATTGAGTTATGTTTCAGTTTAGTGATTTATTCAAAGTTGCGCCCAATTACTGTTTGAAAAATGAGGTCAATGGATCTAATTTATTAAAAGGTTTTTTTATGGGCCTTTGTTTAGTTTGCTTTTGTTCTTGCAGCAATGATGGACGTTTAGTGAAAAAGTTCATTGGACGAATGAATGCAAAAGAAGTAAATGCTGCTTCCAAATATATTTATACTGCCGACCATGCGAGTTTATATTTTTTCAATGAAGAAGTTTTAAGTAAAACTCCAAATTTGTTATTTAAATTAATAGAAAAGGAAAACATTATGTTTGATGGGAAAAAGGGTGTTGTTGTAAAAATCCAATGTGAAAATGTTTCTCAATTTTTCGTGAATTACATGCAAAATTTGAATATGTTGGACGAAAATAACTGTATTGAAGATACAATCTTTATCAAAGAGACGTATAAAGGTAACAAGATTACTTTTTCTTGGGCAAAAATTCGAGGTGAAAATTTGTATTTGGCAAGCATTAATGAAATGAACAAAAATGTTTCTTCATTACATATTCGTTCTGGAAAAAGTGAGCAAAGTGGTGTTATTGGCGAATTGACAAAAAACAAAAAAATTGTGATTGACGAATACAGCGAAGACCCAAATTGGGTACAATGTTTTACTATTGATTATAAATGCAATATAATACAGGGATATATTATTAAAAGTCCTGATTTGACAAAAGATTCTCTATTTTTCAGTTTAGGGATATTTGAAGGATTAAGTTTACTGGTTGCTGTGATTATACTCTTTGTTCTTGCTCTTCCAATTGTTTATATTGGCAATATTGTTCGTGCCTTGTGGAGTATTCCGGGATTCGGTATTATACTTAGTGTATCATTAGTGTTTGGGCTTATTTATACTACATATCAGTTACTTGAAAACATTTTATTTGAATTATTTTTAATAAATTTACCATATTAATTAACATTTTAGTTATGAAATTGACAAAAGGGTTATCGTTTTCCTTAAAACGAGCAACAGGTATTTCTGGTGTTAAGCAATCATTTGCCCAGAGAACGAATATTCCGACCACTAAAGGAGGTCTGGAAAGAAAAATCGGTAGAAAAGTATTAAATAAAATTATTAATAAATAGAGTTATGGAATCAAAAGAGAATGAATTTTTCAAGGAATGGATGAGACGCACAGAAGATGATGATGTTATCGAACTCCAAGGGGAAATTGATGAACAAAATTTGAACGCTGAAAAATGGCTGAATGCGATTTGTGTTGAAGGGAATAAACAAATGTCTGAATCTGACTATTATGAGGATTATCCAGCAAGTAGAAGAGGACTAAAAAAATTAAACAAAATCGCCAAAAATGTACGTATGGAAAAAGGTTATATGCTGGTAAGCGTATTTTTAAACATACGTGTGGATCGTGAAAAAATTATAACAGAATTTATTGATGGAAAAGAGATGGCTGATTTTACATCTAACCCATACGATTTTGATTATGATATTTCGCCAGATGACATCAAAAAAACATTACACGAAATTTGGGAGTATTCCAATGATGAGGAAAAACCCAAGCAAGTGATATGTTCAGTTTTTACAAAAGATGCAGAACAACAGCCTGTATGTCTTAATTGCGAAGGAAAAGGGTTTTTCCGATGCGATCAATGCGATGGTAGTGGACGAGAGCAGTATGTAGATGGCAATTTTGCTAGCGGAGAAGAACGAATCAAAACCGGGCAATGCTCAAATTGTCATGGTACAGGGAAATTGCAGTGTTCTGAATGTTTGGGAAGCGGGAAACGTCAAATCTTGTCAAATCAGTATCAAATAGTAAAAAAATTTGAGGATAATAAAAAAATGAGGGGATTCATTTGTTCAAATTCATCATGGGAAGATGGTGAATACAAAGACTTTCCGATAGATGATCCGAGTCAGAGTTCCTTTGGTTTTCTAAATTGTAAGATTGATTTTGAAAATCAAGAGTTGAAAAGCGGAATAGAAAAACTGTACAAAAATCAAAAAGAAGTTTTGGTTGACAAAACACCAACTTTTCCGTATGAGACAAATAAAGAATGTAAGCATTTGTTTGAAGAGAATAAAAAGTTTTTAAAATCTGCTAAACCCTTTAAAGAATGGAATCAAGGAAAGTTAGCATGTCTTGTGGAAAAGCATCTTGCCATAAAGATATATCGAATTTTTTATACTTCAAAATTTTTTGGTGATGATGAAGAACGCACGATAACCATGTATGAAGAGGATGGCAAGATAGAATGTTTTTTTGATATGCAAGATGATATACCTCAATTGAGTTTCTTTAAATCATTATTTATCTGATATTGAGCGTATTTATAAAAATATGGGAAGCCGAAAACATTAGAGTAGGCGCAATTAAAACAATAAAGTCTATGTATTTCAATCAAACAAATCAATGGAATGGCATACCAATGCCTCTGTTAATGGGATTTTCCAAGCCTGAAAAAATTCAGGAAGTTAAAAATGAACCAATCATGTACGATCCAATCTCTCAAATCGTATATGATATGCGAGTGGTGGGGACAAAATGCCTAAAAAGATCATCAACGAAAAAAGGTAGTGGCACCGTACAAGATCAAAAAAATGAGATTGATGATCAGAAAATCGTAAATTAAGTGATTCTTATCATCACTAACAAAGAGGATGTTCATCCAACACCGGTAATCAAGTATTTAAGCGAGAGACAGATACCTGTTTTTCGCTTGAATACTGAGGCGTTGTTGACGGATTATCAATTTCATTGGTATTTCAACAAGGAAGTAACAGATTTTTATGCCAAAAACAGCATAAATGGTTTGGAACTAAAAGGCAGCGAAATAACTGCCATTTGGGAACGTCGTCCCGAATTTCCGAGTGAATTGTTTGTGGAAAACAGTCCCGAAATAAACAAACACAATTTGGAAGAAGCACAAGGGTTCTTATCTTTTTTGCGATATTATCTAAAAGATGTCTTTTCAATAGGAAGTATCGTTTTTGACAGAGTAAGTGCATCGAAAATGCTTCAATTAAAAGTTGCAAAAGAATTGGGAATAAAAACTCCTTCAACCTGTTTTTCCAATTGCAAAAAAGAAATTGTGCTTTTTGCGAAAAACTTTGAATATGTGGTCCTCAAATCTATTGCGAATGACAATGTTTGGCTTGGTAATGAGTATGAATATGTGTTTTATGCTCAGAAAATCAAATCTTCGTTACTCTTGGATAAAGCAGAAGAGATGTTCTCGCAGACAGTTAGTTATGTGCAAAACTATATTGAAAAACTGTTTGAATTACGAATAACCGTTGTGGGAAAGAAAATTTTTGCCTGCAAAATTGATTCTCAAATTTTGGATAATGATAAAGGCAAAATTGATTGGCGACAAGGTTATGATTACGGATTGAAACACGAATCTTTTGAATTACCTGAGCCAATAAAAACTTTTTGCATCAATTATTTGAACAAAATGCATCTGAATTTTGGCTGTTTTGATATGATTGTTACGCCAGAAAACGAATATGTTTTTTTGGAATGTAATCCCAACGGTCAATGGTTGTGGATAGAACAGGAAACGGGAATGAAAATTTCAGAAGCGATTGCAGAGATTTTGGTATATGGTTTGGGTAGGAAAAGTGGATGAAAAAAAGTTAAACAAAAAAAATAGAATATAATATTCAATGTGCATCACTAATTTCATAGAGTATTGAATGATAGCATTATACATATTTTTTATTAACACTTTTTGGAAAAATATAATTGAAAAAAATCTTTAATGTCCTGTTTTTCATAGCAATTTTTTTGTTGGCAGATATGAACGCACAGCAAAAGAAAAGTTATAATTGCAAATATTGCGGTGCGAAAGCGAGTTCCGCTGCTACACTGTCATCAATTTCATGTCCGCGACATCCAAAAGGTGCGAATAAGGGAAATCATTCTTTGTATGAGGGTGAAGAAAAACCTCATTATTATTGTGTGTATTGCGGACAAAAAGCGAGTTCCATAGCGTCATTAACTTCATCGTCTTGTTCACGTCACCCCAATGGAAATTTTAATGGCAAACACGAACCATATCAGGGAACTGAAAAATCGAAATACATCTGCAAATATTGTGGTTTGCAGGCATCTTCTATTTCATCGCTAACCTCAAGTTCCTGTTCTAAGCATCCACAGGGAGTATACAAAGGCAAACATGTTCCTGCCCAATGAAGCGGAACACAAAAAGACGAAAAACAAAAGGTTATCGAAATTTTCTATAACCCAAAGCATACGGTAAAAAGAAGCAGGAAGAAATAGTAAATGAGATTGTAGGGATAATCTATAATAATATTGGGTATATGTTCCATAATGCTTCTATTTACCTCCCCAACGTTGTAGCAACGACAGTGGCTACGAATGAGAGGAGGCGGACGGTGTTGCCGTCGTCGGCGATGTGGACGCGGTTTGTTAAGAGGATGACGGCGATTTGGTTGTCGGGTCGATGATGATGGAGGTGCCACTGTAACCGGTGTGTCCGTTGGTGGATACGCCAGACAAATTGCCTTTCATGACCAACGTTAAAGAGTCGTGCACAACGCTGTACAACACGCTCTCGTCGAACCGTTTTTCGGTTGGTGCAACGCATCCGAGGGTTTTCTCTTCAGGTTAGTAGAGTGGGATAACAATACCTGTCCGGCATACTACAGGAACTGGTTGAAAATTTTCATCGATTAAATAGGGAAAACATTCAACGAAATAATATTTAACAAAAAATATCGTTGTTGTAAGTAAAAAATATTTACTTTTGTGGCACAAATCAGTTTTAGTTTTTTTAAATATGCTTGAAAAAGAGTTCCGATATTATTTGGATCATCAAAACGAACTTGTGAAGCAATACAATGGTCGTGTGCTTGTTATTATTGGTGATAAGGTTGTTGGAGACTATGATGATTTTGAACAAGCCCTGACAAAATCAATCGATAATAAATACCAGATTGGAACTTTTCTAATCCAAGAGTGTTCTCCGGGTGAAGATGCTTACACCCAAACTTTCCATTCAAGGGTAATTTTTGCTTAAAATATGAAAGAGCAGAAAAATCTATCTGTTAATGCGCTGACAAATCAAAATGTTGGGCTGTGTCAACACAACAATGTCATTCAGAGTTCCTTCGATACAGAGAATTGATTTTGTGGCCGGAATCAATTCAGGACAGCAAATTGTGTAAGACAAGATACCTGAGGTGGTGGCGCCGTAACGTAGTCCATTCTTCAAAATCGCACAGGGATTTAGATGTGACAATTTGAATTGAAAATCGACGGAGTCAAATACATCCGACTCCAACTTTTTCTCAACGGGGGAAGAATTAAAAAGATTTAACACAAAAAAAAACTCTATTCAACATATTTGTTTTACCTTTGCGCGGTTTTTTTGAAACGAGTAGATTTTTTGTTTAAATATTGCGTATGTCCGAATTGTTAGGTTTTGTATCTCAGGTAATTGGCCCTGTGGTTGATGTCAAATTTGAAGGGCTTGATGAACACACATTTCTGCCAAAAATTTTTGAGGCGCTGGAGGTGAGAAAGGGGGGAATCGGGGAAGCCGGGGTAAGGAGAGATCCTTCGACTTCGCTCAGGATGACAGGGGAAGTCGGGGAAAGGAGAGATCCTTCGACTTCGCTTAGGATGACAGGGGAAGTCGGGGAAATCGGGGATCCTGTCCTGAATCAAGTTCAGGATGACGGTTCAGGAGGGGAAACGCTGATTGTTGAGGTGCAGCAGCATATTGGTGAGAATACGGTACGAACTGTTGCTATGGATTCGACCGATGGACTGCAGCGTGGTATGCAGGTTGTTGCACGCGGGTTGCCAATCACAATGCCGGTTGGCAATCAGATTCGAGGCCGCTTGATGAATGTAACAGGTCAGGCAATCGACGGTTTGAAAAGCCTGTCGAAAGGCGTCGGGGCGTACCCGATTCATCGGGAGCCGCCGAAATTCGACGACCTGACGACGATCGAAGAAGTTCTTTATACCGGTATCAAAGTGATTGATTTGCTTGTTCCGTATTGCAAAGGTGGAAAGATTGGCCTTTTTGGCGGCGCCGGTGTTGGCAAGACGGTTATTATCATGGAGTTAATCAATAATATCGCCAAAGGGTATAACGGATATTCAGTGTTTACAGGCGTTGGCGAACGTACACGCGAAGGGAACGACCTGCTGCGTGAGATGCTCGAATCGGGTGTGATCAGGTACGGCGATGCGTTTATGAAGAGCATGAAAGAGGGCCATTGGGACTTGTCGAAAGTGGATTATAACGAAGTGGCCAAATCGCAGGCGACACTTATCTTCGGACAGATGAACGAGCCTCCCGGAGCGCGCTCGTCGGTTGCACTCGCCGGGCTTACGGTTGCCGAGTCGTTTCGCGATGCCCAAACAGGAGGGCATGATATCTTGTTTTTCATAGATAATATTTTCCGATTCACGCAAGCCGGCTCGGAAGTCTCAGCATTGCTTGGACGAATGCCTTCTGCGGTGGGTTACCAACCGACACTGGCTTCGGAAATGGGCGCCATGCAGGAGCGGATCGCTTCTACAAAAAGCGGTTCAATCACTTCGATTCAAGCGGTTTATGTGCCTGCTGACGACCTGACCGACCCTGCTCCCGCCACAACATTTACACACCTTGACGCCAGTACCGTTTTGAGCCGGAAGGTATCGGAATTGGGAATTTATCCGGCTGTCGACCCGCTTGAGTCGTCTTCCAGAATTCTCGACCCGCATATTGTCGGCGAAGATCATTATGACACTGCCCAACGTGTGATCCAAATTCTGCAACGGCAAAAAGAATTGCAGGATATCATTTCGATTCTTGGAATGGAAGAATTATCGGAAGAAGACAAATTAGCGATCAACCGCGCCCGAAAGGTACAACGGTTCTTATCGCAACCATTCCATGTAGCCGAACAGTTTACGGGATTGCCGGGAGCAATGGTGAAAATCGAAGATACGATCATCGGATTCAAAAAAATCTTGGACGGCGAAGTCGATCATCTGCCCGAAATGGCCTTCCTGAATGTCGGAGCCATTGAAGAAGCAATCCGAAAAGGGGAGTTGTTGTTGCAACAAGCAGGGAAATAGTGAACAATGAACAATGAACAATGAACAATGAACAATGAACAATGAATAATTAACAATGAATCTTGAATTTTTGAATGATTTTAAATATTTTTTCCCCCGAACAAACAATTTACAGCGGTGAGGCCGAATCGGTCAAGGTGCCGGGTAAAAATCAGCGTCCGTTTGTGATACTTGATTCACATGCGCCGGTGGTAGCCGTTTTGGAAACCGGAGTGGTGACGTATGTCGCAAATAAAAACGAGCACGAATTGAATATAAAAAGCGGTTTTGTAGAGATACGGGAAAATGTGGTGACGATTTGTGTTGAAATCTAAATGAATACGTAAAATCATGAATATCAGGATAATAATAAGCATGATCGTGTTAGCGTTGCTGGGAGGATTCGGTTATTTGGGGTTAAAATATTTGACCCCGGATTATTATTTTACACTCTATCCGCTGATTCCTGTTTTTTTTACGCTGTTACTGACAAGCATTTATTTCACATTGGTTTTCATCAAAAAAAGAAAAGCAGCAATTGACATGAAAACCTATACAATCCTGCGAACGGTCAAATTCACGCTTTGCCTTTTGCTTGTCTTTTTGTATTGCACAATTGTCGGGCATAATACAATGTCTTTTGCGATTGTCTTTATGGTGTTTTATATGATCGCTCTTTCGTTTGAGTCGTGGTTGTTTTTGAAAATTTTTAGATGACAAAATATGAGTAAAGTAGTATTATGTCAACATCAAAGTGTCGGTATCAGTGTGTCAGATGAAAAGTCACACGGTGACGATACTTTATTAACCGCCGGTTTCAACCTGCGGCAAGGAAGTCATACCCAAATACCAAAGTCACGCAGTGACGACACATTCATGATGCCCAAAGTGTCGTCCCTGCGGGACTTGTGGAGTGAGAGTACAGGGCTTATCCGCGGGTTAAAACCGGCGGTTAATAAAGGGTCGTCCCTGCGGGACTTACGAATAGCGATTATTGGTCTTAACCACAGGTTAAAGTCTACAGTTGATTACATGTCGTCTCATGCAGGACATTTCGCTTTTGTAACAATTGCAGCAATAGGTCTGATGCTCAGTTCAACTGTATGTTATGCAAGTGAAGGGAAAGATATCAATATCAGTGAATTAATCTTTGAACACACGAATGACGCATACGAATGGCATTTGGTGACTTTGGGACAGAGCCATATTGCGATTCCGCTACCGGTTATCGTTTACAGTCAAGCATCTGGTTTGAATGTTTTTATGTCGTCGAAATTAAAAGATAATAACAGTTACAGGGGTTTTTCGTACGGAAGCCACGAAGGCAACTATGCAGGAAAGATTGTCGAAAAAACAAGCACCGGCGAAGAATACCGCCCAATCGACATTTCAATCACGAAAGATGTTGTCAGCCTGTTTGTTACGGTAGCAATTCTTTTATTGTGCGTGTTATTGCTGGCTCGCTGGTATAAAAAACATGGCGAATATGAAACGCCCCGCGGATTTATGGGGGCGTTAGACATGCTTATCACGGAGATACATGAGGATGTAATCAAAAAATGTATCGGACATAATTATAAAAGGTACGCGCCATATTTGCTGACCGTTTTCTTTTTTATATTGATTAGCAACTTATTGGGACTAATCCCGATTTTCCCGGGAGGAGCAAACCTGACCGGAAATATTGCTGTCACGTTTATTTTGGCTTTATGTACGTTTGTTTTGGTAAATGTTTCCGGCACAAAGGAATATTGGAAAGAGATAATTTGGCCGAATGTGCCTGTCTGGATGAAAATACCTTTGCCGTTACTGCCTGTGGTAGAGATATTTGGTGTTTTCACCAAACCTTTTGCTTTAATGATACGTTTGTTTGCCAATGTGTTAGCAGGGCATGCGGTTATGATCGGGTTATGCTGTATTATTTTTATGACGGCAAGTTTGGGATTGGCAGTCAATTCCGTTTTATCTTTTGTCGCTATTTTGATTATGATTTTCATGAGTTTTATTGAGTTATTGGTTGCCGTAGTTCAGGCTTATGTCTTTACGCTGCTTTCTGCAGTGTTTATCAGCCTTGCGCAAGCGCAACCGCACAAACAACATAATTAATGAACAGTGAACAATGAATAATGAACAATTAAAGCAAAATTGTCATTCCGACCGAAGTGGAGGAATCTGTACAGTGTTTTGCAGATGTCTCGACTACGCTCGACATGACATTTTGAATTTTGAATCTTGAATGTTGAATTAAAAATATTTTTTATTATGAATTTATTAATGGTTTTATTACAAGCAGTTCCTGCGGGAATTTCGACAGGTTTAGCGGCCGTAGGCGCCGGACTTGCGGCTATTGGAGCCGGAATTGGTATTGGAAGAATTGGTTTAGGCGCATTGGAAGCATTATCCCGTCAACCTCAGGCTATCAATGATATCCGTATGCTGATGCTGATTATTGCCGCCTTTGTCGAAGGAGTTGCTCTTTTTGCTATTGTTGTTTGTATATTAGCGCTTTAACAAATTAAGTCATGTCGTTATTATTGCCAGAAACCGGTTTGGTGTTTTGGATGCTGATAGTTTTCGGCATTGTCTTCTTTATCCTTGCAAAATGGGGGTGGCCTGTAATCATACGAATGGCTGAGAAAAGAGCGGACTTTTTAGACGGTTCGGTCAGGTCGGCAAAGGAAGTGAATAAACAAATGGAAAACCTGCAAGCCGAAATGCAACGTCAGAAAAACTCCTCGCGCGAAGAACAGGGCAAAATATTGAAAGAGGCTGCTGCTTACAGACAAACGATTATTCAGGAAGCAAGGCTAAAAGCGCAAATCGAGGCTGCGAAATTGATAGAAGATGCACGAAATCAAATGCGAATCGAACGTGAAAACATGTTGAATGAGATTCGCACGCAGGTGGCCGGGTTGTCGGTGGTGATTGCCGAAAAAGTTATTCGCAATGAGTTAAGCGATGACAATAAGCAACTTGCCGTACTTGAAAAGATGTTTGAAGAAGCACACGCATTGAAGCATTGATGTATGGATAGAGGTTTAATGCCGGCGCGTTACGCCAAAGCGCTCCTTGAATATGCGAAGGAAGCAGGAATGGATAAGCAAGTTTATTCAAACGTAAAAAATTTTATAAATAACTTTTCCAAGCATCCCGAAATAAAAAGTGCGCTTGATAATCCGGTGGTTCGCATCGAGGATAAACGAAAACTGATCATTGCGGCTGTGGGTAAAGAAGTTTGCAGCGCTTTCACGAGATTTGTCGATATGCTCATCCAAAACAAAAGAGAAGGCAGCATCCTGTTGATAGCGCTCAAATTCAGAGATATTTACAGAGAGCAGAATAACATCTATTTCGCCAAACTCACCACCGTAACACCATGGAAAGATGAAACGGTCGATAAAGTGAAAAAGATTATTCTGAACGGACACCCCGGTACGGTCGAATTTCATTATGTGGTGGATGCAAATATCATCGGCGGATTTGTGATTGAATATAATTCTAATTTGCTTGATGCGAGCGTATTAGGTCAATTAAAACAAATCAGGAAGAAATTAGTTGAAAAGAATATCCGAATTGTATAAAAATTAAACTATGACAGATAAAGTAAAAGCAAGCGAAGTATCCGAAATACTCAAAAAACAGTTGGAAGGGATTGACCTTCAGTTACAATATGCTGAAATCGGAGTTGTCTTGCAGGTGAGCGACGGCGTTGCCCGAATTTATGGCCTGAAAAATGCCGAAGCCAACGAATTGCTTGAGTTTGAAAACGGCATCAAGGCAGTTGTGATGAACCTGGATGAAGATAGCGTAGGCGCTGTATTGCTTGGCCCAACTGAAAGAATAGAAGAGGGTTATATAGTCAGACGAACCGGACAGATCGCTTCGATCGAAGTGGGCGACGTGATGCTGGGCAGGGTGATTACGCCACTGGGCGAGCCGGTCGACGGACGAGGCCCTGTGGTCGGCGAAAAACTGAGAATGCCACTCGAACGCAAAGCGCCCGGTGTGATTTTCCGTCAGCCGGTCAACGAGCCTCTGCAAACAGGTATCAAAGCGATTGATGCGATGATACCTATCGGACGCGGTCAGCGCGAATTGATTATCGGCGACCGCCAAACCGGCAAGACAAGCATCGCAATCGATACAATCATCAACCAGCGAGCAAATTACGAGGCGGGCGACCCTGTCTATTGCATCTATGTGGCAATCGGACAGAAAGGCTCGACGATTGCGAGCATAGTCAACACCCTGCGCGAACATGGCGCAATGGATTATACGATTATCGTTGCCGCTACGGCTTCCGACCCGGCTGCCATGCAATACCTGGCCCCTTTTGCCGGAGCAGCCATTGGTGAATATTTCAGAGATACGGGACGACATGCCTTGGTTGTTTACGACGACTTGTCGAAACAGGCGGTGGCATACCGCGAAGTATCGCTCATCCTTCGCCGCCCCTCCGGCCGCGAAGCATATCCGGGTGACATCTTCTATCTACATTCGCGCCTGCTCGAACGTGCAGCCAAAATTATTGGACAGGATGAGGTGGCCGTCAACATGAACGACCTGCCCGAATGTCTGAAGGGAAAAGTGAAAGGCGGCGGTTCGCTTACCGCCCTGCCTCTGATCGAAACACAGGCAGGCGACGTATCTGCCTATATTCCAACGAATGTGATTTCGATTACCGACGGACAAATCTTTTTGGATACGAACCTTTTCAATCGGGGAAACCGTCCTGCTATCAATGTAGGTATTTCCGTATCACGCGTTGGCGGAAATGCACAGGTGAAAG
>Ga0209628_10002213_pt1 | contig 13072 bp, 10 predicted proteins | sample TergutCu122P4_FD_187285 | JGI IMG/M metagenome (GOLD analysis project Ga0209628, IMG submission 187285) | Cubitermes ugandensis P4 segment gut microbial communities from Kakamega Forest, Kenya - Cu122 P4 (SPAdes) (version 2) | ecosystem: Host-associated > Arthropoda: Insects > Digestive system...
CACCTGTCGGCATCATGACCTGAGCACCAGCCATTCCCGGACGCTGGGCGATTGCGCTCCCATACGAACCCTGTTCAGCCAGATATCGCTCTTTTTCGGCTTCTTTTTTCTCATCTTCTTCTCTTTTCTTAACTTCTTCGATCATCTTATCAATAACGGCAAGCCGCTCGTCTTCAGGCATTTTAGACAATACCTGCAAACTGTCCTGCAAATGAACGGCTTCTACATAAACGACCAATTCGTCTAATACGGCCGACAGGCGCGAAACCCGCTCATAATCCTTATATTCTTTTTTGAGTCCCGACAGGGCGCCGCTGAAACACGGCTGGGCATTTATATAGTCTTTTTGGGTAAAATAAATATCACCCAACCGGATTTGGCAAATTGCTTTATCCAAGCCATTCCGGGTGCTTTTTTCAATGGCTAAAGTGTAGTTTTCAATGGCTTTGACCGTATCTTCGCGGTTCATATACACATTCCCGATCGCATAATAGACCTGATCAAGAAACTCTGTGTTTTTCGGACTTTTGGCCATGCTGTTCAACATCTTCAGAACATTCTGGTAATTATTGCCTGCAAAAACTTCTGCCTGACGGATGCGGGCAGCAAATTCGAATTCGTATGGCGGATTGGAACCTGCCACCTTTCCGAATATTCGATAAGCCTCTTCATTTTGTCCCAAACCTGTATGAATCTGCCCTAAGAGATAACGCATGCGCGTTCGTTGAAGTTTGTTCTTTTCCGACTTGATTGCGTTTTGCAGATAAGGTATGGCCTGTTCGAATTCGCCCGACTTAATCAGATAGTCGGCATAAATCCGGTCGTACTGTTTCCGGTTTGCGTCAGGAAAGCCGTTCTGAGTCAGGTTGTCAAAGATGGTTCCTGCCTCTGTGAGCCAGTTCATTTCGGCATAACAGCGTGCCTGCCAGATACGGGCTTCGGCGACCATTTCAGGGTCTGTACTGTAATGTCGTGTGATATATGAAAATGTGGCTGATGCCTGCAAGAAGTCGGCATTATAAAAATGCCCCATAGCCACAAGCATCCAGCAGTGTTTCAGAAACGGATTATATTCGTTTTTCTCTTGCATAGCCACCAACTTGGGGTTATTTTGCCAGCCACGCGTACGTGGAGGTTTTCGCATGATGGAATGTTGTTTGATGGCTTTATTTCCCTTTTCGATAGCACGATTGAACGAACCGCCTGTTTGACTTTTGTCTTTCGGCTGTGCGCTAACCGGAAACATCAGGATTTGTTCCGTATAACTTTCCTTGTATCCGTTATTTTGTGAGGTTAATTGTTCGTCGAACGATGTTTTCCCGTTGAAATACGTATTATAACGAGCCGTAAATGCATGAAAGCGCCGGCTCGCGCTTGTATTTTTTTGCGTACTGCACGAAAAAAACACCAATCCGAAAACCACCAACCAGAAATAAAGACGTTTTTTCACACGCTTATCGAGTTTCTATGTAGATAAATAACTTGAAAAAAGTGCAAATATTGTATAAAAGAAATAAACACACTATCTTTGTCATCAAATATAAGAAAACAACTGATATGGAACTAACATTAAATATTGGCTTTGGGCAGATTGTAAACCTAATTAATCAATTGCCTGCAAATCAGATTTTGAAAATCAAAAATGAACTTTTTGACACTCCAATTGCAGAAAAAGCGAAAGGAGAAATCACCGATTTCAAGAAATTTATTCTTACCGGACCCGTAATGTCGGAAGAACAGTATTTGAATTTTAAGCAACAAAGAAAACATTTGTACGCATGGAGAAAGCGATAATCTGTTTGGATACTTCAATTTTGATCGATTACTATCGTAAGAAAGATAAAACTAAAAGTCTGTTTTTCAGATTGACTGAACAACATGCTCTATTTGCAGTTTCTGCTATAACAGTATATGAAATATACCTCGGTAATTCGGAAGTCCAAAACATTTTTTGGGATAAATTCTTTTCACAAATCACAATTTTACCGTTTGATTCAAAGGTTGCAAAAAAATCTGCAGATATTTACAAACAATTGAAAGCAAAAAACAAACTAATAGAAGCACCAGACATTTTAATAGCCGGGACAGTAATGTGTAACAACTTAACTATAGCCACTTTAAACCGCAAACATTTTGAAAGAATTGATGGGTTGAAATTAACGGCTATTCTCTAAAACTTTTCATTCAGAAACTGTTTTTCTTTTCATGGATATCCTGCAATATACTTTTTTCCAAAACGCAATCATGGGGAGTCTGTTGATTTCGATTGCGTGTGGCATGGTGGGTACGTACGTCGTTTCCCGCAGAATGGTATTTATCAGCGGAGGCATTACACATGCATCATTTGGCGGGCTTGGTTTGGGCTTTTATCTGGGAATGAACCCATTTCTGACGGCGTTAGGGTTTGCTGTCTTGTCGGCTTTTGGAATTGAGTGGGTTAGCAAATCGCACCAAGTACGTGAAGATTCAGCCATTGCTGCCGTTTGGTCGTTGGGGATGGCCGTCGGGGCGATCTTTATTGTTTTAACACCCGGATATGCACCGAATCTATCCTCTTATCTTTTCGGCAGTATTTTGACAATTTCAAGCAATGATATTTTCTTTGCCCTGGGTTTTGTTATCCTGTTAAGTATCTTTTTTTTCTTTTTCTACCGCCAGATTGTTTTTACGGCATTCGACCGCGATTTTGCACTGACGCAAGGAATTGCCGTCCGGATGATTGAATATGGAATGATTGTCTTTATTGCGATTACGATTGTACTTGCGATTCGTTTGGCAGGCATCATGTTATTAATGAGCCTGTTGACCATTCCGCAAATGACAGTCAATCTGTTTACTTCCGACTTTAAACGCATCATTTGGGGAAGCATGCTGATTGGCTTTTTGGCATGTATTGTCGGCTTGTTTTTCTCTTACTTTTTTCAGACTCCTTCCGGCGCAGTTATCATTCTCGTTTTAATCTTATCATTTTTATTCACAAAAATTGCTTTTTTTCTTATTTCCCACTTCAAAAAAATGTTACTCCAATGAAACGAATTGTGCTGTTTTTGCTTTTTATACACTCCTTGATTGCTTTCGGTCAACCATTTGAAAATGAACTTCCTGAATTAAAAAAACTATCACCTGTCAATATTCGTCAATTGTTGCCTGAGGTCGCCGTTTTGCCCCAAAATCAACTGCCTGCGGAGCGCTTGGATAGTGTAATTTTTGATGGATCAGGTCGAAACAGAAAGAAATATTATGTGTATGATGAGACAGAAAATGTCATACGGCGAACCGATTTCGAGCGTGACCTAAAGTCAGGTAAATGGGTTGAAATCGCAAGGTATGATTTTACGTACAACCTCCAAAACAAACCGGCCTCTGTCATTTTTTCTCAATGGAACAATCAACTAAACATCTGGATCAGACAACAAAAGAATGAAACAATTTACAATCCCAACGGCAATCCGGTATTGACTGTTGATTATGGCTGGAATGAACAAATGAATGACTGGATGGATTATTCCAAGGTGCAGATTGTGTATGATATCAACGGTAATCCTGCTGTTGAAACAAATTTTGGCAAAAACAATGCGACCAGCCAGTGGGATGTTGAAACACAAAAAGAAATCGAATACGACCGGACAGGCAATCCGGTTTCGGAGATTTTCTCAGTGCAGGATGAACAAACAAAACGATTGAAATACAGCACCAAACAAACAATCACCTACGGCCCGGTTCAATATATTGCGACCGAAAAATATGTCTGGAATCAACAATTAGCAACCTGGATTAAAGAACAATCGTCCAAATATGTACACGACAGCAAAAGCAATCAGACTCCGGTAGAGTTTTTCGATGGAAAACCTCAAACAAACGAATGGGTGAACCGCGAAAGATATGCTTTCTCTTTTGATGACAACGGAAATATAAAAACGGCCGATGGCTTTCTATGGGATTCTCAATCTGACAGTTGGCAAAGATTTCAACAATACAATTATCTGTATGATGCAAACAAAAATCGCATTTCAGTAGAAAGTTATTCCTGTAATAGCGGCGCTGACGATTGGAAAGGAGTATATAAAACCACCTATACCTTTGACGAAAATGACCGTAAAACACAGGAAGTCCATTACAGTTGGAACGACAAAACAAAAACTTGGACCAACGGCATCAAAAATGACTATACCTATACGACATTCGGAAATTTGCAATCCAATCATTTTTACAACTGGAATAACGAACGCTGGAATCTCATTTCTTCTGAAGTATTTTATTATCAGCCACTGAACAAACCTCATTGATGATATGATTTACAGACTATTTTCACGAATAACCAATTAAGTTCCGTTAGGAACAAAATATGGGTAGAAAAACAGATGGCACCATATTATTGCGTGCCATAGGTACGCCACATGAAATGTCTGACATATTGCGTACCTACGGCACGCTTAATACCAGATATCACATTTTCTACCCATATTAAATCCCTAACGGGATGATTTTTAACGACTTTACTCAGTTCATTGTAATGAGTATGAATAATGCAGGTTAGAACGAAAATTGGAATCACTCTTTGTTTTTCGTGTCTATGATAATCGTGACTGGGCCGTCATTCAATAGACAGACTTTCATATCTGCACCAAATTCACCTTTTTTGACTTCCTTATTCAATATCGCGCTTGCTTCAGCGCAGAATAACTCATACATCGGGATTGCGTATTCCGGTTTCGATGCTTTGATATAGGACGGTCGATTGCCTTTTTTCGTAGAAGCGTGCAGCGTGAATTGACTGACGACAAGCGCCTCGTAACCTGTTTCCAACACCGAGCGATTCATTACCCCGTTTTCGTCGTTAAAAATGCGTAAATTGCAAATTTTCTTTGCCAACCATTCCAAATCTTCGTTGGAATCGGCGTCTTCTATGCTGAGGAAGACAAGCAATCCTTGCTGAATTTCCGATATCGTTTTTTCGTCGACCGTGACTGATGCAAATTGAACACGTTGAATGACTGCTTTCATGCTTTTTTATTTCTGTTTGTTAATTGTTTTTTCTACCGAGAGATACATCCCTGATGGGATTTATAACGTTACAATTTTTATTCATCGTAAATTATAATATATTGTTAAATCCTAATTCCTTAATTCGCTCATTATGATTTCTGCTTTGCTTTTTCCGATTAGGTCGGATAATTCTTCGACTGAAGCAGTTTTCAAGCGCTTCACGCTTTTGTATTTCTGCAATACGATTTCCTTTGTTTTTTCACCGATTCCTTTGATGGAATCGAGTTCGGAATTGATTTGCTTTTTGCTTCGTATTTTTCGGTGAAATGTGATACCAAAACGGTGTGCTTCATCTCGAATCTGTTGGATCACTTTTAATGTTTCCGACGTTTTGTCTAAAACCAATGGAATCGAATCGCCCGGGAAAAATAGTTCATCCATTCGCTTGGCAATTCCTACAACTGTAACCTTATCTAACAGATTTACATTGCGTAAGGCTTCGACAGCAGCGCTCAACTGCCCCTTTCCGCCGTCGATGATTATCAATTGTGGGAGTGGTTCGTTTTCTTCTTTCAAACGCGTATAACGGCGGGTTACGACTTCGGTCATCGAGGCGAAGTCATCGGGGCCTGTTACCGTCTTGATATGGTAGTGACGGTACTCTTTCTTCGATGGCTTCGTCTTTTTGAATACGACACATGCAGCTACCGGCGTCGTTCCCTGAATGTTTGAATTGTCAAAACATTCGATGTGCATGGGCAAAGCAGGCAGGTGCAAATCGTTTTGAATTGCTTTTAAAATGCGTGTCGTGCGTTGTTCGGGGTTGAATTTATCGGCCTGTTTTAGTTTGTCTATTTTATATTGTTTGACATTCTGGATAGATAATTCCAGCAACTTCTTTTTATCACCTCCCCGCATTGGAATTGTATATGTACAATTCTTGATTTGCATATCTGGCAAAAACGGAACGATGATTTCTTTTGCATGATTGTTAAATCGATTTCGTAATTCCGTTATTCCCATTCCCAATAATTCTTCTTTCGTTTCGTTTAATCGCTTTTTATACTCGATTGTGTAAACCTGAACGATCGCGCCATTTCCGATATACATATAATTAATGTACGCGGATTGTTCGTTTTCATCAAATGAAAACACATCGATATGATTCAGGTCTGGCGGTACAACTGTCGATTTCGACCGGAAATTTTCGATCAGATTATATTTTTCTTTGATTCGCTGCGCTTCTTCAAAACGCATCTCTACGGCTAAAGTTTTCATCTCTTTCAAGAGATGGTTTGTTACCGCCGAACTGTTTCCTTTTAAAATTTCTTTGATGTGTGAAATGTTTCGATTATAGTCTTCCACGCTCTGCAATCCGATGCAAGGGGCTTTGCATTTTTTTATATGATACGCCAAACAAACTTTATATTTTCCCTTTTGAATGGCATCCGGATCAAGTGGTAATTTGCATGTACGGATAGGATATATATTTTTTATCAATTGTATCATCATTTTGGCTGCCGGTACAGAAGCATACGGCCCAAAATAGGTGGAGCCGTCTTTGACAATTTTTCGTGTCTGAAGAATTCGGGGAAAATTTTCTTTCTTGATAACAATTGAAGGAAACGTTTTATCGTCCTTCAGCATCACATTGTATCTGGGTCTGTATTGTTTGATTAAATTGTTTTCCAACAACAATGCATCTTCTTCTGTTTCCACAATGATGTGTTTGATATCATATATTTGTTTGACCAAAACGCGTGTTTTTAAATCTTCATGCTCTTTGTTGAAATACGAGGAAATTCTTTTCTTTAAATTTTTGGCTTTACCAACATAAATAATCGTTCCGTTTGAATCGAAATACTGATAACATCCCGGATTTTCAGGAAGCGTCGAAAGAATATGTTTTATGTTTTCATTCATGATTTAAAAACAATGTTTCACGTGAAACAATTTTATCTGCCGAGCAGGACTAACAGAATATTTATATCGCTTGGCGATATGCCGGGAATGCGACTTGCTTGTGCGATTGTTTTGGGATTTATTCTTTCTAACTTTTGTCGTGCTTCGGTTGATAACGATTGTATTGATTGATATTCAAATTTACCTTCAATGTTTATGTTTTCTAACCTGGTAATTTTTTCCGCAATTAGTTTTTCTCTTTTGATGTATCCGCTGTATTTAATTATTATTTCTGTCGCTTCGATAATTTCATCTTTTCTGTTTTGTTCTATTTTTGAAATTAATTCCTTTAAGTTTGGAAATAGAGGAATCAAATTATGAATATGTATTTGCGGTCTGCTTACAATTTCTTTCAATTTGCATCCATGTGTCAAAGGAGTTGTGTTTAATTCTTCTGATAAGCCATTAATTTCCGCAGGTTTGACTGAATTTGTTTCTAAGAAGCTCATTAACAGACCAATATGTTGCTTCTTGCTCCGCAGTAAATTAAACCGGTATTTATCAGCCAATCCGATTTGATATGATTTTTCCGTAAGCCTCATATCTGCATCGTCTTGGCGTAAGATAGTGCGATATTCAGCTCGCGATGTAAACATGCGATAAGGTTCGTCTACTCCTTTCGTTACCAAATCATCAATTAACACGCCGATATAAGCCTCGTCTCTTTTTAAAATAAAAGAAACTCCGCCATGGCAATTGATATGTGCATTGATGCCGGCGATCATTCCTTGTCCGGCTGCTTCTTCATAACCGGTTGTACCATTTATTTGACCTGCGAAAAATAAGTTTCGAACGATTTTTGATTCCAATGTATGTGTTAATTGCGTTGGGTTGAAGAAATCGTATTCGATTGCATATCCGGGTCTGTAAATGTGTATGTTACGAAAAGCGGGAATCTTCATTAATGCGTTGATTTGAATGTCGAATGGCATGGATGAAGAAAAGCCGTTCAGGTAATATTCGTTTGTGTTTTCACCTTCGGGTTCTAAAAATAGTTGGTGTTTTTCTTTATCTGCAAATGTTATAATTTTTGTTTCTACGCTGGGGCAGTAACGCGGTCCGATACTTTTAATTTGTCCGTTATATAATGGTGATTCGGATAGACCTTGTCGTAAAACATGATGACATTCTTCGTTTGTATATAGTGTCCAGCAACTTAACTGTTTTAACTTGCGTTCAACACAATCTAAATATGAAAATTTGCGAAAGTCGTTTTCTCCGGGTTGCTCTGTTAATTCCTCGAAATTGATACTTCTTGCATCAATTCGGACGGGCGTGCCTGTTTTCATGCGGTCGGTTTTGATTCCGAGTAGCTGCAGTTGTTCAGTTAGTCCGTAAACAGCGAGTTCTGCCATTCTCCCACCCGGAAATTGAACACTTCCAACATGAATCAGTCCGTTGAGAAATGTTCCGTTTGTCAGAATTACTGATTTTGCATGAAATTCTACATTCATTTCCGTTTTTACGCCCTTAACCGTATAATTATTTACAATTAGTTCTTTTACAGTATCTTGCCATATATAGAGATTGGGTAGATTTTCTAAGATATTTCGCCAAACTTCGATAAATTTTGCCCGGTCGTTTTGCGCACGCGGACTCCACATTGCCGGGCCTTTACTTCTGTTAAGCATTCGAAATTGGATCGCTGTTTTATCGGTTACAATTCCGGAATAACCACCTAACGCATCGATTTCTCGTACGATCTGCCCTTTTGCGATTCCTCCCATGGCCGGATTGCAACTCATTTGTGCTATCTTGTTCATATCCAATGTTATTAGCAATGTCTTAGAACCTAAATTCGCAGCAGCAGCCGCTGCTTCGCAACCTGCATGACCTGCTCCCACGACAATTACATCATACGTAAATCTCATCGTTCTAAAAATCTATGTATGTTCGTAATACCTTTAATGCAATGTCTTCTTCCCCACTCATCTTTTTCTGTAATCTAACGGAATTATCTTTCAACCCGCAAAGGTGTAATACGCCATGAATCATGACCCTGTATAACTCTTCTGAAAATTTGGTTTGATAAATTTTCGAATTTGACCTTATTGTTTCCAAACTGATATACATTTCGCCATTGATCACATGCCTTTTTGTATAGTCGAACGTGATTATATCCGTATAGAAATTGTGGTTAAGATACTGTCTGTTAATTTCTAAGATCTTTTCATCCGTACAGAATACATACACAATGCTGTCGATTTCTTTCTGATGATTTTCAGCAATCTCTTTGATCCATTTGCTCAATTTTCTCTTTGAAAATTTGCTTGGCAGTTTAACTTCTTCTGTAAAATAGGAAATCGGCATAACGTATTAGATGGCGTCTGAGAAAAATAAATAGGTCATAAAAATGGCCCCGATAGCCGCTGCTAAGTCTGCTACTAATGCACAGGGGATTGTATAACGCGTTTTACGGATAGAAACGCTTCCGAAATAAACTGCTACTACATAGAATATTGTATCGACTGAACCTTGTATGACGCATGAGAGCCTTCCTGCAAACGAATCTGCTCCGTGTGTATTCATTGCATCTAACATCATGCCTCTTGCTCCACTTCCGCTTAATGGTCGCATCAGAATGGTAGGTAATCCGTCCACAAATCGTGAATCAAATCCGATTGCGCTCACGCCTGCTCTGACTCCGTCGATGATGAAATCCATAGCTCCTGATGCTCTGAATATTCCGATTGCTACGAAAATGGCTATCAAATACGGAATGATATTGATTGCAGTTTTGAACCCGTCTTTTGCTCCTTCAATAAATGCGTCGTATACGTTTATTTTTTTTCTTAATCCGCTGAAAATAAAGCCGCAAATGATTGTAAAGAGTAAAATATTGGCAAAAAGTGTTGAATATAAAGTAATTTGTTGTTGATTCATCGAATGAAACAACCACATCAATCCGCCGATAAAAGCAATCATGCTTCCGAAAAATAGTAGCAATGATTTTTGCAACATATTAATTTTCTGCATGATACAAACAGAAATAATGGCCACTAATGTAGAAAAAAATGTAGTAAGCAGGATTGGAAGAAAAATATCGGAAGGATTGGCAGCGTTAAACTGTGCGCGGTACATCATGATTGTGATCGGAATGATTGTTAAACCAGACGCGTTTATACACAGAAACATAATCATTGAATTACTTGCAGTATCCTTATTTTCATTTAGTTCCTGTAATTGTTGCATCGCTTTTAAACCGATTGGAGTGGCTGCATTGTCTAATCCCAAAAGATTTGCGGAAAAATTCATAAATATTGAGCCTGTTGCCGGGTGATCTTTTGGTAATTCGGGAAATAATTTACTGAAAACAGGCGAGGCCAATTTGGCAAAACGCTGCACTAATCCGGCGTTTTCCCCAATTTTCATCAAACCTAACCACAATGCCAATATTCCGGTTAATCCGAGTGATATTTCGAATCCTGTTTTTGCTGAATCGAATGTTGAAGCAATGATATTCGTAAAAACTTCCGTATCTCCGAGAAAGACCAATTTACAAATTGCAACAATGAAAGCAATTAAAATAAAACCTATCCAAATATAATTCAATACCATACGTAATCTTATTTGAACTTATCTCCGAATTTTAGTTGCGCATCTGCCATATACAGTTTGATTCTGTCTTCGTCTTCTTTTTTACAAATCAATAAAACATTTCCTGATTCGGCAATAATGTAGTCTTTTAATCCTTGCATTACGATTAATCTATCCGGATTTTCGAGTGCAACGATATTATTTTCAGCTTCATACATTAGTGTGCTAGTTTTAAGTATGGCGTTGTTTTCTTTATCTTTTTTAGCGATATCGAATATCGAACCCCATGTTCCCAAGTCTGCCCACCCAAAATCCGCACATAACATATACACATTATCTGCCTTTTCCATTATGCCATAATCAATCGATATATTTGGGCAATACAAGAAATTTACGTCTATAAATTCTCTTTCCTGTGGCGTGTTGAATACTTCGTTTCGCAGGTCGAACCGCGTTGTTATATCCGGTAAATATTTTTTTAAAGCCTTCAAAATGGTATTTACATTCCAACAAAACATACCGGAATTCCAGAAAAATTCGCCACTTTCCATAAAAACTTTCGCTAATTCGATATTTGGCTTTTCTGTAAACGTTTTCACTTTTGTGAATTCGTCGATCATCACTTCACTGCTCTGAATATATCCATAACTCGTTTCCGGCCTGCTCGTTTTTATCCCAAATGTGACAAGAACTTCATTGTTTTGTACAAAATTTAATGCCTTTGTTACTTTTTCTACAAATTCGTCTTCTTTCAAAATCAAATGATCCGAAGGCGTGACGATAATATTTGCATTCGGGTTGCATGCTTTGATGTGGTAGGCCGCATACGCAATACATGGAGCCGTATTTCTTCTTGCCGGTTCCATTAATATCTGATTATCTTTTAGTAAAGGTAATTGTTCTCTTACTAAATCAGCATAGTTTCGGTTTGTAACAACATAGATATTTTCCATTGGAATCATCGGCTCAAACCTGTCTACCGTCATTTGTAACAACGATCTCCCTTTCCCAAAAAAGTCCAAAAACTGTTTGGGTCTTGTTTCCCTGCTGAATGGCCAGAACCTGCTTCCGATTCCGCCACACATGATTACGCAATAATTATTTTCCATGATTCTTCTCTTTCTTTTAATCTTACAAAGAAAACGATTTTTTTTTGATTTTATTTATTATCTGAATAAAATTTTTTTTTGTATCTTTGCATCGCTTTTGAAGCCCGGATGGCGGAATCGGTAGACGCGCTGGTCTCAAACACCAGTGGATTCATTTCCATGCCGGTTCGACCCCGGCTCCGGGTACTTCAAATTTTATGCCTAATTGATTTTTTATCGGTTAGGCATTTTTTTTTGTTCTTTAGTTTCTAAAATCTTTGTTTATAAATTGTCGAAAGTTTGCTATTTCTTCTGCATTATTTTTTTCCAATAAGAAAATTTCATCCAACTTCTATTTGATTAGCCATTTTTTTATTTCTTTTCAGCAACTGATTTGACCATTTTTAAAATTATTTCTTCACAAATTTATAAACACTATTAAATTTTTAACTTTCATCTTCAATATTCTTATCTTTTTATTTTTTAATATTTTAATTGTATTTATCGCTGTTTATAATTTGTCTATAACTCCTTTGAAAAATTAACAACTGATTTTTTCAATAAATGCATCAAAAAAGATTCAACGCTTTCAACAGTCTAAAATATTCATCAATTCTAAATTTCTTTTAAGAATTTTCTATTATTTATTATTCCTGTTGAAAATTAGATTGATTTGAAAAAATTACAAAATTAATTTGTTTGTTTCGATTAATGATTCTATTTTTGTATGCACCAATTTGCTTCTGTCAGGATAAAAATCAAGTTTAGTTTAGGAAAAAATTAAATTTTGTAAAAATATAAAGAGATAATTATGAGAAAGATAACTTTTAATTTTTGGGAAAAATTTGCCTTTAAAAGCCTAAAGATGCTTGGCGGGCTATGGATATATCCGGTACTTTTTTATGCCTGCAGCACACCTTCCAATGAACTTTTTATAGAAGCGGAAAGTTTTATAGATAAGGGAGGTTGGGTTGTAGATCAGCAATTTATGGAGCAAATGGGTTCTTCGTTTCTGCTTGCACACGGCATGGGACAGCCTGTGAAAGATGCTGTTACAGAGGTTATTTTTCCAAGCAAAGGCATATATCGTATGTTTGTGCGTACGTATAATTGGACTTCGCCATGGTTTGATGGAAACGGACCGGGGCAGTTTCAGGTGTTAATTGACGGAAAACCGGTTGAAACTACTTTTGGTGATACCGGCAACGGATGGATTTGGCAAGATGGGGGAAAAGTTGAAATTAAAAAAACCACCACGAAGATAAGCCTTCATGATTTGACAGGTTTTAATGGACGGTGTGATGCCATTTACTTCACGCAGGATACCATATTTATGCCTCCTGCAGAGAAAAATACACTGACAACATTCCGTACGAAACAAACCGGTATCAAACCTCAAAAAGCAGGTGAATTTGATTTGGTAGTTGTAGGTGGCGGTGTAGCAGGTATTTGCGCCGCAGTGTCGGCCTCGCGCCTTGGTTTAAATGTGGCTTTGATAC
>Ga0209628_10002214_pt1 | contig 13062 bp, 12 predicted proteins | sample TergutCu122P4_FD_187285 | JGI IMG/M metagenome (GOLD analysis project Ga0209628, IMG submission 187285) | Cubitermes ugandensis P4 segment gut microbial communities from Kakamega Forest, Kenya - Cu122 P4 (SPAdes) (version 2) | ecosystem: Host-associated > Arthropoda: Insects > Digestive system...
GCAGAATAACTTCCCGTAATACTTCCTGTCAGTTCTGCTTTCCACACTACTGTTATTCCTGTGTCAATGTCTAATGTTAAGGGCGTGTTTGCTCCCGTAATGGGCGTTCCGCCTGTGTTTGTTACGGTTACGGTCGAGGAGCCATCAAAGACGGCATATAATGCTCCTCCTGAGCCGCCGCCTGTTCCGTAGGTGGTGATAGTAGTTACTAACGCTGGTCCGTTTTCTGCTTTTACACTTCCGCTCCAGCCCGTAATGGCGAGCGCAGCAGTAAAAATCGCTGTCATTCTCCTAAAATTTAATCCTTTCTTTGTCATTTTACTTACAATTTTTAATTAATACCTTTTTTTTATTTACTATCTATTTATTTATTTAAAATTTCTTTTTTTATTGTTTGAACTATGATTTTAGCCTCTCCCCCCGCCCTCTCCAAAAGAGAGGGGGCTGAATACTATGATTTTGAACGTTTTATCTTTTTATCGTTTTTTACTATTAACTTATTTTCTTTTTTACTTATTAACTTTTTCGAGTTGCAAAGGTACAATTCTATTATTTAAAACCTCCATTTAGAAGTTAATTCGTCTATTATTGCTGCGGGGGGTTGGGCGTAGTGTGAAAATTCCATTGTTGCGGTGCCTCTGCCTGAGGTTAAAGAGCGTAAGTGAGTGATATATCCAAACATTTCCGCCAACGGAACTTTTACCCGTACGTGTTGTAAATTTTGTTTGACGGTAATTTCTTCAACCATTGCCCGTCTTCTGTTTAAATCGCCGGTAACTGCACCGACATATTCATCGGGGGTAACTACTTCGACCTTCATTATCGGCTCTAAAAGTGTCGGATTTGCCTTTTTTGATGCCTCTTTAAAGCCTTTTTGTGCACAGATTTCAAAAGAAAGCAAATCAGAATCTACAGTATGAAAAGAACCGTCTATTAGTTTGATTTTCACGCCCATAATAGGATAACCCAACAAAGGACCTGTTGTAAGCGATTTTTCAAACCCCTTTTCAATGGCAGGAATAAACTCTTTGGGAATATTTCCACCTTTAATTTCGTTGATTAACTGCAAACCTTTTTCACCCTTATCGGCAGGCGACATTTCAAACTCAATATCAGCGAATTGCCCCCTTCCGCCCGACTGTTTTTTATGTGTTTGACGATGATGTACGGTCGTTGTAATCGCCTCACGGTAAGACACAATGGGGTTTCCTGCATTGGTTTCCACCTTAAATTCCCGCCGTAATCTGTCTAAAATAATTTCCAGATGCAATTCTCCCATTCCGCGTATGATGGTCTGCCCTGATTCTTCGTCTGTATGAACTCGAAACGTTGGGTCTTCTTCGGACAATTTTTGCAGCGAAATGGCTAATCTATCTAAATCATCTTGCGTTTTCGGTTCTACCGCCGTTTGAATAACAGGCTCTGGAAACTCAATTGATTCCAAAATAATGGGGTGTTTTTCATCGCAAATGGTATGCCCTGTGTGCATTTCTTTCATTCCGATTAAAACGCCGATATTTCCTGCTGTCATCTCTTCTTGTGGAGTTTGCTTGTTTGCGTGCATCTCAAAAATGCGAGAAATACGTTCTTTTTTGCCCGTGGTTGCGTTTAATACGTATGAACCCGCTTTAATTGTACCCGAATATACTCTAAAAAATGCAATTTTCCCAGAGAATGGGTCTGTTGCGATTTTAAATATCAAACCTGCAAGTGCTGCGTCAGGGTCTGGACTTCGAGTTTCTATCTTATTGATTATCGGATTTTTACCAACAATCGCATCTTTATCTTCTGGACTTGGCAAATACATCGTTATAGCGTCTAACAAATGCTGTACGCCCTTGTTGCGAAACGAAGACCCGCACAAAACAGGTGTAATTTGATTATTTATCGTAGCCTCCCTAACTGCCTGAATAATGTCTTCAGGGGTAATATGTTCGGGGTTGGTTAAAAATTTTTCCAATAAATCTTCTCGTTCTTCGGCAACGCCTTCTATCAATTTTAAACGATATTCATACACTTGTTCTTGAATGTCCTCGGGAATATCAATTTCTTCAAACACTTGACCTTGTGTAGATTCGTCCCAAATATATGCTTTGTTGTAAACCAAATCTACAATGCCTTCAAAATATTCTTCGGCACCGATTGGAATCTGCAACGGCACAGGATTTGCCCCCAATTTTTCTTTAATTTGCGAAATTACGTCAAAAAAATCTGCCCCTGACCTGTCCATTTTATTAACGTAACTAATTCGCGGAACTTTGTACTTATCTGCCTGTCTCCAAACGGTTTCCGATTGAGGCTCAACGCCTCCGACCGCACAAAACAGTGCAACTGCACCGTCCAAAACACGCAAAGAACGCTCGACTTCGACTGTAAAATCAACGTGTCCGGGCGTATCTATTATATTTATTTTGTAAGTTTTATCTTTGCAATCCCAAAAAACAGTAGTCGCAGCGGACGAAATTGTGATGCCCCTTTCCTGCTCTTGTTCCATAAAATCCATAGTAGCGGCACCGTCGTGGACTTCGCCCAATTTGTAATTCTTACCCGTATAATAGAGTATTCGCTCAGTTGTTGTGGTTTTTCCCGCATCAATATGAGCCATAATTCCTATGTTCCGAATCAAACTTAAATCTGTCACTATTTCCTAAAAATGATTTATAATTACTCTCCACATCTAAAAAATGGGGATTTTTTAAAAAAAGTGCGAAGGTACACTTTTTTTGAGAATTACAACTCATATTTTACAAATTTTCCCGCAAAGAATGTTCCGTTTTCCATAGCAAATTTGATGATGTAAAATCCGTCTGATAAAGAAGATACGTCTAATGTTCCTGATGTTTCGTTGTTGAATGTTTTTTGCAATGTGCATCTGCCTAATATATCGTAAATAGATACAGAAGTTACACGTTTTGAAGAAAATACGTTAAAATACAACAAATTATTTGTCGGATTGGGAAAAATTTGTATGAAAAATTCAGCGGGAAAAGTAGGCGTTTTTGTTATACTTCTATCGGGCGGAGTTACCCCTTTGTAAAACGAAATTCCACCTGCATAATTGCCGACAATCATATCTAAATACCCGTCATTATCAATATCTGCGACTGCTATTGCCGTTCTGATGCCCTCTTTTATGGCAAATGCTTTGTCGTTATCAACAAAAAATAGTTCGTTTACGTCTGCTGTAAAGGCTCCGTTTAAATTATTATCAATATTTTTGTAATAAGAAATCGTACCCTTTTCGGAGGCGACAAATAAGCGAGTTTCACCTGCATTTGTACGGAAAAAACAAGGCGTAGCATACCCAAAATAAGAAATATTAAAGTCTCTGACATTGATTTTCCCCAAAGTATCGGTCTGCCAAACAAAGTTCGGATTTGTAGCCGTTCCCTTGTTTTTGTAATAAGAAATGATGCCTCTTTTTGCCCCGATAATCAAATCAAGTAAATTATCTTTATTTAAGTCAAATAACTGTACAGCAGCGTATTCCGGCACAGACAACGATTTATAATTCACAACGGGAGGCAAAAAAGTGAGCGAATCGGAAGTAGAATTATTTTCCAAATAAATCAGCGTTTTGTTTGATGTTCCCAGAATAATATCGGGTTTTCCGTCTCCGTTTATATCGCCCACAGCGGGTATTAAAGAAGTATAACCTAATTTTCTAAGATTTGCTAAATCATCTGTAACAAACTGAAAAACAGGACTTTGCTTCGTTCCAATGTTCTTAAAATAAGCCAAAGAAGCAGAATAATGGCATTTAATAGAATAATTATCGCTTGTTGTGCTGTCGTAATAACCATAATTTCCGATAATTAAGTCCAAAAGTCCGTCTCCATTCATATCGTAAAACACAGGGTATGCCCCCGACCCTAAATCTATCATTTCGTCTTGTAAAAAAGATTTTGTTTGCAAACAAAATTTCGGAAATCGCTGTGTACCAATGTTTTCATAAAGCCAAACGCTTTCTTTATTTTCTGATTTTATCAAAGACGCATCAAAAGGCGAGACAAGCAAATCGGGCAAGGTATCATTATTTAAGTTCATTAAAATCGGGCAAGGCATTGAATATAAGTGAATAGGCACATCGTAAGAGGGAAACAGACTATCTTTTGCAATAATATGTGCCGAATCAGGCGTGCCGCCGTTGGTTAGCAAAAATAAATTGGGGTAGTCCACATCTCCGAGCAATAAATCGAACAATCCGTTTCCATTTTCATCAAAAGCCAACATAGAAGAGCCTGTGTGGCGATGACTTTTTGCCGATTTTCGTTCACAGATTTCGTTTAGTGTAATGGCGTTATATTCCTCATTTTCAGCGAATTTACCCCAACACCAATCTACTACTTCAAATTCTAAATGATTTGGGTTTTTGTAGCGTTCAACGGACATATTTTTATGGTAAAAAACGTGTTTTCCCAAAGCCCAAAACGCTAAAATATCTACATCGCCGTCTCCGTCAAGGTCTTGAATAACAACGTAATCGCCGGAAGTACAAAATAAATTAACCGGTTTTTGCCCTGAGCCGTGCAGCGACAAAATTTGTTCGGTAAACAACTCAAATTTCAGTCCCGTATCCGAAATATTGCGGTAAACCTTAATTCCCGCCTCGTGATAGGTAAAAATATCTTCTTTTCCGTCTCCGTTGAAGTCCACTAACTGCATAAATCCTGTCATTTTTGGAAAAAAATGTGCATATTGCGGGGCAAATTCATAGGAATTATCGGCTTTACGCAAAAACGGCAAGACCCTGCACCCGTGAACATCAAAAGCAATTAAATCCTTGATACCGTCCATATTACAGTCCAACCAACCGAACTGCATATTATTCATTCCGCCCGCCCACGGGTACAAAAAAGACGTAGAATCAGCACGTAAAACCTTAATTGACAAATCTTTAACAAAACCATAATCGTGCAATTCCTGCGAAAACAGATTTTGTTTTCCAAAAATCAACAAAAATAAGGTAAAATAGATGAGTTTTTTCATACGTAAGATTTGACGTTTAATAATTATTAAATGCTGTATTTTTTTATTTACATTACCTTCCAATCAAATACAGTCCAATTCCGCAATGTAAGCATTGTTTTAAACTGCAATAATTATTGTACAATTGTATCAAACTTTGAGAATGCAATGCGTTGGACAGTTCTGGCCTCAAGGTAACGTATTTTCGTGATATGCTGTTGTTTTCAAAAGGCAATGATTCGTAAAATTTAATCACTTTGTCTTGCAATTCGTTATTTTCTTCCCATTGACTGTAAGCATATAAAAAAGGAAATACTGTATTGATTAACAACGAATTAACTGCCGTTTTTCCCAATGATTTATCTATGACGTTGTTCGACCTCCTTCCAAATTTGTAATGTAAAGTCCAGTAATCAGATGCCTTCACGTTAAACATTTTCGTTAATTTTGCAATATTTTCTGCTGCTAATACTTTCGACAACAAAGAAGAAGATTGATGTACAAGTGAGGCAAATTGTGCAATCCGAATAGCAGGGAATCCGGAAGGATATATTTTAGCCGACTTCCACATAGAATATTTACATATTTTCTGCAAAGCAAATTTTCGCTGTAAAAAAGAATATTCTTTTATTAACGATTCTGTATAGTCATCAATCGGTACTTCGGGCAATAAATCTGCTTGTCCAAAAAACATTGCCTCAATTTGTAGTAAATTATCTTTTTGTTTTGCCAAACAGTGCAAAGGCAACGATTTTGCCAAAAGTGAAAATGGCAACGAATTAACTTTGAATCCAAAAGCAGCGGCTAAATGATGATAAAATACTTCTTCCTTATGATGATTTGTTTTTTTAAGTTGCTGTTCAATTAGTCTTGTTCTTTCCTCTAACCGCTCAATCATCAAACGGTCTAACCATGAAAAAAATCGAAAAGAATCTACTTCGCAAAACTGATTTTGACAAACAATATCTTGCGTAGAATCCATATATTTTCTGTAAGTATCTATCAATCGGGAATTTATCAACGGTTTTAATTCTAATGTGGGAAGTAACAAACCACTTCGGGTGTAAATATTCTTATCGTGTTCATACACAACGTGTAAAATTACATTGGAATAGGCGTTATCGTTTTGGTGATTGTGTCTTTCCCAGTCGGAAGATTTTAGATGTAATTCCACACAGCCAGCCCACAGGGCATCATTCATTTTTATATGCACGTCAACATAATCGGGTCCACTATTTAAATTTAACGTTCCAAAAGATTTGATTGATATTGCCTCGCCCGTAACGGTTTTGAGTTCGTTTGTTGCAAAAAATTTATGTATCCAAATATATTGTAAAAGTTTTTCGTCCATACATTAACCGTTTTTTTTGAATGTAATAACAACAACGTAAGAAAATATGTTTTTATTTCATTATTAAAACTAAAAAAAATTAGAATAGAAGTTGTACCCTATTTTAACTGTCGAATATAAAACGGCTGATAATCAAGCAATAAGTGTGGGTGCAATGCCCAAATTATATCATATAAAACGAGGTCGGGATGAGCGACAGCACTTTCCCAAAAATCGTTGGCACCTTGCTCGTTGGAACGAGCATTAAAAGCATAAATACGTTTATTTTTAACCGCATCAAATAGAGTATGACGCCCGTCATGGGCGAGTAATTCAGCGATTGAATTTGCCTGTGCATCCAACCACACGTCTGCGTGCCGTTGATGTAATAAAACACTTTCAAAACTCAGCGAAAGACTACCCAAATTGGTATCATTCGCATAAAAATAACTCCCGCCTGCATCGATAAAAAGTTTACTCATAAAGACTTTCCCCGAAGGCATATACCACGTTCCCTTAAAATTTCCTCCTGAAATAATGCTTGGTTTTTCGGTTACGTTTTTCGCTAAATTTTTAGCCCGAATATAATTATTCTCTATTGTTCTAAAAATAGAATCGGCAAGACACTCTTTGTTGTAAAAAGCAGCAGCAAACTTGATCCATTCGGCTCGTGCCAAGGGAGATTCTTCCATCCATTCGTTATTGTAGATTAGTTTTATGCCGGTATTTTGCAGTCGGCATCTGTTTTCATCATAATAATTGCCATAATTAGCAAACATCAATGCATCGGGATTTAACAGAAGTAATTTTTCAAAATTGATTTTAATATCATCACCAATATGAATGACATCTCCTTGTAGATATGCTTGTTTAAGTTGTTGATTATAAATTAGTTTTGGATTAGTTACGCCTTTTACTGTGGACAAAACACCTAAAATATTTAGAAATTCAATATGTGTACAAGAAGTTATTCCTAATCGTTGCAAGGGTATTTGAATGCGGATTCCATCAATAGGAGTTTTTATAGAACTATCCGAAACCAAATAATAGATTGCCAAAGAAATATTTTTTTGTCGAGTATTAAAAACTTCAACTCGTTTATAATCAGGAAAATAAGAAACCAAAAAACCAGAAGCATATTTTATAAACAAAGAAGAATCTGCCTTTATATTATTTACATTGCCCTCTTTCATATCACAAGACAATATCATAAAAGAAAACAGAAAAACATTGATAATTAGAATAATAAATTGTTTCTGCATCTGTAAAAATTTTCTGCAAAGGTAGCATTTTTTTTAAATGAAATAGTTTTTTTGCCACAAATTACACAAATTAACATGAAATTTTTTTTAACATTTTGCTATTTTCAAAAAATTTTGTACCTTTGCAGAAAATAAAAATTTTTTAGAAAAATGACAGATTTACAATTTGACGGAGACGGATTTTTAACAAATCCAAGCATCTGGAACAATGATGTGGCTACTGAAATAGCAAAACAAGACGGTATTGAATTAACCGACCAACATTGGGCAATCGTGAAAATTATACGAAATAATTTTGAAGAAAAAGGAAACGCACCGATGATACGGACTATCTGTAAAGAAACAGGTCTGAAGTTGAAAGAAATTTACGAACTCTTTCCGCTGGGACCCGCACGAGGTGCCTGCCGCGTAGCAGGACTTCCTAAACCAGACGGATGCGTTTGATAGTTGTTAGTGGTTAATGGTTAGTGGTTAATAATTTATAATTAAAAAAGTATGTTTGGGTTTCAGTATTTGAGTTTGGGGTGTTTGGGAGTGTGTATTAGTGCGTGTTTGTGGCATTTTTTTCGCTTAGTCCGATTGGGTAAGCCCAAAGATTTATCGAAAAAAAGCGGAAATGTGGCAAAATCGGTGATTTATTCCAATACAACTGCTATGTTGCCAAGCAAAAAAGAATCGGCATATTTGCATCTTCCGACATATACAGCAGGAATAATTTTCCATTTGGGAAGTTTTTTGTCTTTGTTATTTTTTATTTTCACGTTTTTTGACAAAACAGGAATTTGGTTTTGGACGTATTTATGGATACCTATTTGTATGGCTTGTTTTTTGTTAATGAGTTCTTCATGCGGCTTATTTTTGTTTTTTAAACGTTTATTTTCAAAAAAGTTAAGACCGCTTTCCAATTTTGATGATTATTTTTCCACGGGTATAGTTACTTTGTTTCAATTATTTGGTTTTTCAATATTATTACCATTTATTACGGAATTATTTGCAGAGACTATTAAAGTTTCTTTAAATTATTATGATTTTACCCTTTATAGTATTCTTCTTCCCGACTATTTTAATCTTGCAACTATTTACGGCTATTACATTACCGCAAGTTTGCTATTTTTATATCTGCCTATGGGAAAATTGCGGCACGTTGTTTATTATTTTGCAGCACGTTATCATTTGGGATTTTTCTATGGCTGGCGTAATTCTTGGCCCCCGAAATAGTTGTTAGTGGTTAGTGGTTAGTGATTAGAGTTTAGAGTTTAGAGTTTAGAGTTTAGAGTTTAGAGTTTAGTGGTTAATGGTTAAAAATATGCGGGAAATGCCTTTGATAAAGAGAGTTTTGTATTATTTAATACTGTTTCCGATTAGTTTAATTGTTTCTTTTTTGTTTTTTTATTGATGAGTTGGATTTTTGAAAAGCATATAAGCGGAATGTTTCTTGAAATATTTCTCGCAATTTTAATTATGCACTATGTTTTTGGTGCTATTTTTCTGAAAACAAAATTACGAATAAAATGGATTGTGCCATTGGCAACATCGCTTGTTTTCGGTATTGTCTTTTGGTTAATGCTAACAAATAATTTTTGTTTGCGAATTAACTTTTTTGGTCGCTACACGAATGCAATATATGAGGTTATTATTAATGCCTTCCTTCTTTTTATTGTCGTCTGGAAAACCGCCTACCAAATACTAAAACGCCTATCCCCCACTAAACTCTAATATCTAATATCTAATCACTAATGAAAGCATCGTTTATCGGCATTGGCAGGAACCGTATGGCTACGGACGGAGAAGGCGTAACTACGCTGGTCGCTTTTTGGGGTTGTCCGTTGACGTGTAGGTATTGTTTGAATCCGCAATCTTTGTCGGAAGACTCGGTTAAGCGTGTTCTGACGGCGGAGGAATTGTATCATTTGGTGCGAATTGACGAACTGTATTTTTTGGCAACTGGCGGCGGCATCACCTTCGGCGGCGGAGAACCCTGCCTCTATACCGATTTTATAACAGCGTTTCGCAACCTCTGCGGAGAAGAATGGAAAATAACATTGGAAACGTCCTTAAATGTTCCGTTGGAGAATATTAAAGCCTTGTATTCTATTGTAAATGAATATATTGTGGACATCAAAGATATAAATCCTAAAATTTATAAATCTTATACGGGAAAAGACAATTCCTTGCCTATTGCCAATCTGAAATACCTCATTGAACAGGGAAAAGCCGACCAAATACGCGTCCGTGTCCCGCTGATACCCAATTTTAATACCGAAAAAGATACTAAACGCACCGTTTCTGCGTTAAAGAAATTAGGAATAGAAAATATAGATAATTTTACATACATCATTAAAACCGAAACGCAATGGAAACAAACATAATCGTACATAATAAAATGCAGGAAAAGATGATTGAATTATCCTTTATTCAAAATAAAATATACGAAATAAGAGGCTATAAAGTGATGTTGGATTATGATTTGGCTGAAATGTACGAAGTAGAAACACGAAGATTGAACGAACAAGTTAAAAGAAACAGCAAACGTTTTCCCTCCGATTTTATGTTTCAACTTACAAATCAAGAAGTTACAAACTTGATATCGCAATTTGCGACTTCAAGTTGGGGTGGCACACGTAAACTGCCATACGCATTTACAGAACACGGAATAACAATGCTGGCAAGCGTATTAAAAAGTGAAAAAGCAATAAATACCAATATACAAATCGTTCGTGCGTTTATTGCATTGCGACAATATGCTTTGGGATATGCCGAACTCAAACAAGAATTAGAAAATTATATGAATAAAAACGATAAAAAAATTGGCTCTATTTGTGAAATATTGGAAGAACTTGTATCTCAAAAAAGAGAATTAGAAAAACCACGAACTCCAATAGGCTTTGTTCAGAAAACCATTAAAAATCAGACGTTATGACTTACGGAAGAAAAATTTGCAACACCTTAAAGGAAATCCGACAACAGATTGCGGATAAGAATGAAATTGAGTATAGTACCTCTGAATGCCATTTTGAAGGGGAATGTGAAGGTACTTGTCCCAAATGCGATGCAGAATTGAGATACATTGAAAATGAGTTACATAAGCGAAAAAACTTTGGAAAAGCCGCCGCCGTTGCAGGAATAGCACTCGGAATGGCTATGCCTTTTACGGGGTGTATAAAGGGCGACCCAAAACCACCAACAGAAGGAAAGCCGCCACCAGATACCACTTATAATAATGGAGGGGATACTTTACCATTATCGGGCGTGGCACCGTATCCGAAAAATGCTTTCCAAATAGGTAACGATGGAAATGAAAAATAAAATTGTATCTTTGCATTTTAGATTTAACAAAAAATCATAATTGATAATTCATAATTGATATGACTCACGGAAGAAAAGTTTGCAACACATTAAAAGAAATCCGCCAACAGATTGCGGATAAGAACGAAATTGAATACACAACCTCAGAATGCCATTTTGAAGGGGAATGCGAAGGTACTTGTCCCAAATGCGATGCAGAATTGAGATACATTGAAAATGAGTTACATAAGCGAAAAAACTTTGGAAAAGCCGCCGCCGTTGCAGGAATAGCACTCGGAATGGCTATGCCTTTTACGGGGTGTACAGAGGGAAAACCAGCCCCGCCAGAGGGCGACCCAGCAATACCAATAGACAGCACTTATGAGGGACGAGATTCTTTTTATAATGAATACTATATTAAGAAAAATAGTTTTCCAATAGAAGAAATTACTGATAATACGAGTGAATTTTCTGATAAATAGATATTTTTACTTTTACCGCAAAGAACGCAAAGATTACGCAAAGTTCGCAAAAAAACTATTCACATTTCACTTTTGGGTCAGTGAGCGGAGTCTAACTGCACATTTCACAAAAAAATTGTATCTTTGCAAAAAATTTAAAAAGATAAAATATGTTGCGTGAATTATATAAAAATCAGGAAAATACGTCAGTAAATAATGGCGAATCTACTGTTTGTGAGGCAGTTGAGTTAAAAAAATCATCTTCTAATCGTTGGAATCCCAATGTTCCGTTTACTTGCACACAAGAGGAGTTTTGGGAGCATATTCATCAAATTGAGCAAGGAAATTTTACGCCATTAGAAGAAGCAAATAAAGAATTTGACGCATGGAAACAAGAATATCTCGCAAACAGGTTGAGTTAAGTGATGAATTTAAGGCAAGTCGTACGCATATTTACGATTACACTATTGATATGTTTGGCTACCTTCAAGCAGAACGCTATTTGCAATTAATTGAAAATGCCTTAGATACACTTTATTATTTCCATTTAGCATATCCCGAATGCCGCCACCTTGCAACCAAAAACCGCATTTACCGCAATATTATTCTCGATGCACATTTGATAATTTATCGCATTACAGACAAACGTATTGAGGTTTTAAACATTGTTCATTCTGCCTCAAACATTGGTAAAATCCGTAGTACACGCAAAATTCACATATAAAATCTCTTAATTCGTAATTTTTAATTGATATAACTCACGGAAGAAAAGTTTGCAACACATTGAAGAAAATCCGCCGACAGATTGCGGATAAGAACGAAATTGAATATAGTACCACCGAATGCCATTTTGAAGTAGGTGCTTTTATTAACGAGGGCTATGTTTATTATGTAAATACATGCAATAATAAGATTATTTTATTTGTATGGAGCAGAAGTTTTACTTACAATAATAATCATGGTAATCGTATTGTGTAACTCTACTATTGCACCGATATTCTTTGTAAAAATACACTCCAATTACAATAAAACTTTTAAAAAAAAGTTAAACAACATGTTATAATGTAAATAATATGTGTATAAAAAGACTGTTTGTTTTTGTTGTTGCATCGTTTTTGTTGTCCGTTGATTCTTATTCTCAATTAAATTTAGCGGTTGGAGAATGGAAAGTTTATTCCAACTATTCTATAGGTTGCGATGCTGATATTATTGATAATTATCTTTTTTATGCGTCTAAAAGTGGAATTATGCGTATTGATCTGCGGGATAATTCTATGATGCCCATAACTAAGGTTGAAGGTATGAACGATGTTAAAATACAGTGTGCAAGGGCAAATCGAAGTACAAAAACGCTTGTTATTTGTTACAGTAATTCCAATATTGATATTTATCAAAATGGACGAATTTCTAATATTCCAGATATTTACAATAGACAAATGTCGGGTGATAAAACAATATACAGCATTTTTACGCACGATAAGTATGCTTATTTGGCATGCGGATTTGGCGTTGTTGTATTAGATTTAAATAAAAAAATCATTTCAGATTCGTGGATTTTCAGACAAAACAATCAGGATTATTCTGTAAAAGATGTACTTATTACTAAAGGCGGAACAATTTATGCTGCTACCGACCACGCCCTCTTGAAAAATAAAATTACAAATCCGAATATAAAAAATTTTACATCGTGGGAAAAAATAGAGAATATTAACACGCCTAATAACAATTCTTTTGAGCAATTAGCCGATGTAAATAA
>Ga0209628_10002215_pt1 | contig 13060 bp, 11 predicted proteins | sample TergutCu122P4_FD_187285 | JGI IMG/M metagenome (GOLD analysis project Ga0209628, IMG submission 187285) | Cubitermes ugandensis P4 segment gut microbial communities from Kakamega Forest, Kenya - Cu122 P4 (SPAdes) (version 2) | ecosystem: Host-associated > Arthropoda: Insects > Digestive system...
GCGCCAGGCAAGGCGCAAACCGGAGCGATACCGAGTGGTATCGCGAGGATTTGCAACGCCGCATGGCGTCGATTGCGGCGGATTTGTTCATCGAATTTCTAACTCAGAACACTAGATTCAAGAAATCGCTGCGCCAGGCGCACCCAGCAGCTTGCTCCCAGCGGAATCAGTGCGTCGTTGAAATCGTAGCTCGCGCTGTGCAGCGTGCAGGGGCCGGCGCCGTGTCCGGGGCTGCGATGGCTGCCGCCCGCCTCGCCGTTGCCGATGAAGATGTAGGCGCCGGGCCGCGCCTGCAGCATGAAGGAGAAGTCTTCCGCCGTCATGGCCGGTTGCTGTGTCAGCGCGTTGCCGGCGCCGAGGATATCGGCCATGACTTCGCGTGCGAAAGCGGCTTCGGCGGCATGGTTGACCGTGGGCGGATAGTTGCGCTGGAAGGCGAAATCACATTGTGCGCCGTGCGCCGCGCACAGATGCGTGGCGATGGCGCGCATGCGCTCTTCGATCAGGTCGAGCGCCTCAAGCGTGAAGGTGCGCACCGTGCCGTTGAGGCGGCAGGTGTCGGGGATCACGTTGTCCGCTTCGCCCGCATGAATCATGCTGACCGAAATGATGCCGGCTTCGGTTGGGCTCATGCGGCGCGTCAGGATGGTCTGGAAGGCTTGAACCATTTCGCAGGCGATGGGCACCGGGTCGATGCAGGTGTGCGGCAGCGCCGCATGGCCGCCCTTGCCCCGAATGACGACCTCGAAGTCGTTGGAGGAGGCCATCACCGGCCCCGGGCTGACGGCGAATTGACCGGCCTGCATGCCGGGCCAGTTGTGCATGGCGAACACGGCGTCCATTGGAAAACGCTCGAACAGGCCGTCTTCAATCATGCGGCGCGCCCCGCCGCCGCCTTCCTCGGCGGGCTGGAAGATCAGATACACCGTGCCGTCGAAGTCGCGGTGCGCGGCCAAATACTGCGCGGCAGCCAGCAGCATCGCGGTGTGGCCATCGTGTCCGCAGGCGTGCATTTTTCCCGGATGCCGGCTGACGTGGGCGAAGGCGTTGAGTTCGGTCACGGGCAGCGCGTCCATATCGGCGCGCAGGCCGACCGCGCGCGCGCTGGTGCCTTGGCGCAGGATGCCGACGACGCCGGTGCCGCCGAGGCCGCAATGCGTGGGGATGCCCCAGCCGTTCAACGCGCGCTGCACCACGGCGGCCGTGCGGACTTCTTCGAAGCACAGTTCAGGATGCGCATGCAGATCACGCCGAATCGCCGCGATCTCCGCAGTCTCTCGAGCCAGTGAATCAATGAGTTTCATTCTTGAAGTCCTGCCAGGGCCTGTGCACGGTTTTTTCGGGGCCGCGTTGGCCGCCAAAACGTTTCATTGTGGCCCAACCCGCAGAGGAGGGCGTTTTCCCCGGCGCTTTGCATGAGGCCCCAAAAAGGCGTCTGCGCGGACCCGAATAGATCATGAGCGGTATTTCGGATACGCCCTCTCAGTAGCCTGTCGGGCGCCCTTGGGCCGCGCCACAATGGCGTATGCACCGTCGTATTCTTTGGATCGTTTGGATCGCTTGAATCGGTGCGCACGATAGCTGAAATGACGGTACTGAACGATTCGGAGCCGATCGCGCATGCGCTGCAGGCGCGCCGGTTCGCACAGATGAAGCGCATCGCACTCGGGCTGCTTGGCGCGGCTGCGATGCTTTATGCGCTGGCCACGGCGATGCAGGGGCGGCATCCGGCCTGGAGCTGGCTGGCGGCTTTCGCCGAAGCCGCGATGGTCGGCGCGATAGCCGATTGGTTCGCGGTGGAGGCGCTCTTTCGCCATCCGTTTGGCCTGCCGATCCCGCACACGGCGATCATCCCGAAAAACAAGGAGCGCATCGGCGCCAATCTCGCGAACTTTATCTGCAACACCTTCCTGAGCACGCCGCAGATGCTGGCCAGGCTCAAGGCTTTCGACCCGGCCAGCCACTTTGCGAACTGGCTCGCACAACCGGCCCATGCGCTAAGCCTGAGCGAACGGGCAGTGGCCGCGATGCGCTACGCGCTGACGGCCTTCGATGACGAGCGCGCGCGCACCTTCCTCGGGCAGGCCGCGTCGGCTGCGTTGGAGCGGCTCGATTTCGCGCGTTTTTCGGGGCAGGCATTGGACGCGTTGACCGAAGATGGCCGGCACCAGGCATTGCTCGACGATGTGTTGCAACAGGTGGCGCAATGGGTCGGCACCGAGGCGATGCAAGAGCACATCACTGACGCGATCGCGCGCGAGGTCAAGGCGCTGCGCTACGTCGGGCTGGATCAAGTCACGGCGCGCGTGGCCACGCGCAAGATCGTCAATGCGGTGGCGCACACCATCCATGACGTGGCGCAGCAGCCCGAGCATTCGCTGCGGCTGCGTTTTGATGCTTTCATGCGTGAGTTCATCGACCGGCTGCAAAACGATCCGGTGCTGCGTTTGCGCATCGAGCGCATTCGTGCCGACCTGCTCGCGCATCCCACGCTGTCGGAATATCTGCATGGCTTGTGGGACCAGTTGCTCGGCTGGCTGCACGATGATCTCGGGCACGGCGATTCGGACATCGGCCGGCGCATCGTCGCACTGACGACCACGCTCGGCGAAAGGCTGCTGGCCGATGAGCCGATGCGCCACTGGATCAACGAACAGATCACCACCGGCGCGCCGCCCGCGATCGAACGCTACCGCGAGGACATCCGCCGCTACATCGAGGAGCGCGTCACGCAGTGGGATACCGATGAGATGACGCGCGAGTTGGAACGCAATATCGGCCGCGATCTGCAATTCATCCGCGTCAACGGCACGCTGGTCGGCGGACTCGTTGGCCTGGGCATTCATGCAGTGACGGTCTGGATTCAGGGATAGTTCAGGGATAGCCATGGAGAGGGTGGACGAGGGATTGCGAACACATGCCAACGCGCGGGAACGCCGCCCGCCGGCCGCGAGCGCGCGGGCTGCCGCGCGAATGCTGGTCATCGCCATCGCAGCCCTGTGCGCGGGCTGTGCCGATCTTGGCTATTACTGGCAGTCCGTGCGCGGGCACATCGGCATCCTGCGCGCCGCGCAGCCAATAGAGCACTGGCTCGATGATGCCCAGGCGCCCGCCGCGCTCAAGGCGCAGCTCGCGCTGGCGCAGCGCATGCGCCGTTTCGCGGTGGCGCAGTTGGGCTTGCCCGACAACGCGAGTTACACCGCCTATGCCGATTTGCACCGCCGCGCCGCGGTATGGAACGTGGTGGCCGCGCCGGCCTATTCGCTCACCCTGCAAACCTGGTGTTTCCCAATCGCAGGCTGCGTGAGTTATCGCGGTTATTACGACGAGGCAGATGCACAAGCGCAGGCACAGGAACTGCGCGGACGCGGGCTGGAGGCGGCGGTATATCCGGTGCCCGCGTATTCGACGCTGGGCTGGCTCAATTGGGCCGGCGGCGATCCGTTGCTGTCGACCTTCATCGGTTATCCGGAAGGCGAACTGGCGCGCATCATTTTTCACGAATTGGCGCACCAGGTCGTTTATGTGCCCGATGACACCACTTTCAACGAATCCTATGCGAGCGCCGTCGAGCGCCTGGGTACGGCGCGCTGGCTGGCTGGTGAAGCCGATGCCACGGCGCGCGAGGAATACGCGCGGCTGGAAGGGCAGCGCGCACAATTTCGCGCGCTCGCGCTGGAGACGCGGGAGCGCCTGCAACAAATCTATGACGCCGGTGAACTGCCGCGGGACGAACCGATGCTCAGTGAGCGCAAGACGGCGGTGATGGCGGATTTTCGCGTGCGCTATGCGCAGTTGCACGCCCGTTGGAACGGCCCGCGCCGGGATGCCTTCGATCCCTGGGTCGCCAATGCGAACAACGCGCTGTTCGGCGCCTTGGCGGCTTATGACGAACTTGAACCGGCTTTCGAGGCGCTATTCGAGCGCGAACGGCGCGTGGCCGCGGACAATCCATGGCCGCGCTTTCACGCGGCAGTCAAACGGCTGGCAGCCTTGCCGCCAGCCGAGCGGGAACATGAATTACGGGCTGAACTACAGGCTGAATGACAGGCTGAATGACAGGCTGAATGACGGGGACTCGCGCCGCCCAATGGCGCGCCCGGGGAACATTCGCAGTGAGGACTCGCGCCCCTGCTGCTTGCGCGTTTTGCCGGCGCGGCGCGGGGTGAGAATCAGGCGTTAATCAGGCGTTATTGCGCAGCGATTCGATCAGCTCAATGTACTTGCGCTTCGCATCGTCATTGGAAGTGCCTTTTTGCGCGGTCCAGGCATCCCATTTGGCGCGTGCGACGAAGTCGCTGAAACTGGGCTTCTTTTCGGTGTTGTCGCCCTCGGTGGCTTGTTTGTAGTAAGCGTAAATCTTCAAGAGCGTCGCGTTGTCAGGGCGCTCGGTGAGCAGTTTGGAGTTGGCCAGGGCGGCTTCGAATTGGCTTTGCAGGTCGGACATGGAGGGGCTTTTGTTACAGAAAAGGGTAAAGAGACAGGCTCATTGTCCTTCAGGTCTGGAAATCAGTCCGTCAGTGCGATGCGCGCCAGTTCGATGTCCAGGCGCTCGCGTGCGTCGGCAGCCGGGGACGAGGCCACGCGCTCCATCATCGAACGGGCGCGCGCTTCGCTGGATTCGCCATGGAGCATCGGCAGCGCGCGCGCGTATTCCATCAGGCCGGTCAAGGAATCGGGCTGCAGCGCGAGGGCATGCTCGAAGTATTCGATGGCCGTTTCCGCGCGCGCGCCGTAGGTCATGCGCGCGACCAGCGTGCCGACCTTGTCGATCACCTCGGCGTGGAGAGTCCCCAGCGCAAAGTGTGCGTCCGCATGCTGGGGCTGCAGTGTGATCACCCGTTCCAGGGCGCGTTTGATCTGCTCGCCCAGCCCCTGCGCATGAGCGCGTGCCACGCTGATGCCTTGTCCATAGCGGCCCAGCGCGTAGGCGTGCCAATACAGTGCCTGGCAGTTGTCGGGTTCTTCGGCCATCTGTGCCGCCGTGCGGTCGACCACCGCCTTGAACAGGGCGAGCCGGACGCTTTCGCTGGGTTCGAGGTAGTTGGCATAGATCGCAGTTGCCCGGTTGGCGAGCGCGAGTCCGGCGTTGCCGTGGTCCAGGCCGATGGCGGCGGCGCGCTCGAATTCGCCGTTGTGGTACAGCACCCAGCCGGCCACGAGCGGCCCGGGCTCCGGCGGTTCGAGGCATTGACCGGCCTGTAAACGCGACCAGTTTCGCAGCACCGTGTCAGCGTCCAGGCGGGAAAAGTCGCCGTAGGGCATCGGCACCCAGGGCTTGGCGCTCAGCGCCGGGTCAGTGCTGGATGAGGACGTTGGGTTGGACATGATGTCATCCTTCAGCGGGAGCAAGCGAGCTACGCCCGGTAGCAATGGCAGCGGCGAACGTTAGAGTCTGATCATGGTCTATTCGGGGCCGCGGCGGGTCGCCAAATCGCCCGGCTTCTACCCAACCCGAAGGAAAGGCATTTTCTCGAGCGTCCCCGAAGAAATGGCAAACAGACTCGGAGGCAAAACCCCCACCGCACCGGTAGACACCAGTATAAACGCCGGTTAATCCGGCAATGATCCGGCAATGACCAACCGGCCGGTTGGCCGGCGCGTGGCCGGTCAGGTCCGATCGTCGTGCTTGCCCGGACTTGCCGGCGAACAAGGAGTCATGGCGGCTTCGTGCTGGGCAAGCCGGGTTTCCAGTGCGGTGACGCGTTCGCATAGTGCGTCGAATTGGGTGGCCGATGGCACTTTGAGCTTTTCCAGCACACGCACCACGAGTTCCTCGCAGTGGCCCCCTTTGTCGGCCATCTGGCTGCCTAGTCCGCTCGTGAATTCAGTCACTCGCGCCTCGATCTGTGAGAGAACGTTGCTGGCACTTTGCTGGGTTTTGCGCTGCACGTTCGCGCCCTCCTTGACGAGGGCATCGAACACTCTGCTGCCTTCCTGCTGGGCCTTGGCGAAGGCGCCAAGGCCAGCCTGCCAGATCTGCTGCGCCGAATCGCGGATGTGTTCGACGGTGTCCTTGCCGGACTTCTCTGTGGTGCCGGGAGGCGTTTGCTCTGTAGCCATGGAGATCTCCGAAATGGTGATGGTCCAAACTGCCAGTCTAAGCAGTCCGAGGGCGCTGGGAAATAAGCCAAACGGCTGCGGTGACCGTTACAGGCGTAACATTTTGTGAATATTTACCCGGCTATCGAAGGTTGAAGCGGGTTCCGAAGGAAGATCACATGCTTGGAGCGCTCACCGCCGCGGTCAAGTCGAGCAGGCTGCGATCATGGTGACGGAAATGGCCGCCCGGCCGCCCGGCAGTCCGCATTCGGTGCTTTGGGTGTGACAATGCTGCGTTGCGCACCCTATAGTTCCTGGACTTTGATGAATCGCCGTTTCAAAACCTATTCCCTGGAAGAGGCTGCGTTCGAATCGCCGACCCTGGCCAGCCTGGCTGCCCAGGCGCGCGATACCAGCAACCGGCTGCGGGCAATCAAGGGCCTGATTCCCGAAGAATTGCGCCCTGCGGTGACCGCCGGCCCGGCCGAGGGCGATAGCTGGTGTCTACTGGTGCAAGGTAACGCGGCGGCGGCCAAGGTGCGCCAACTCGCGCCGGCCCTGATTGCGCACCTGCGCAGCCACGGCTGGGATGTGGCGACTGTGCGCATCAAGGTCAGGAAATGACCACCCCTTCCTGACCGCACCTTCCCGAAAGACCGCGGATTCTCAGGCCTCGTAGCCGATCATGGCCTTGTATTCGAGAAACTCGGTCAGGCCGTAGACGCCGCACTCACGCCCGTTGCCCGATTTCTTGTAACCGCCGAAGGGGGCGGTGAAATCGGACCGTGCGCCGTTGATGTGCACGTTTCCAGTACGCAGACGGCGCGCCACGCGGCGCGCACGCGCAATGTCTTTGGACCACACATAGCCCGACAGCCCGTAATCGGTGTCGTTGGCGATGGCTACCGCCTCGTCCTCTCCCTCGTAGGGGATCATCACGAGCACCGGCCCGAAGATCTCCTCGCGCGCGATGCGCATGCTATTGCTCACGTCGGCAAACACCGTGGGGCGCACGTAAAAGCCCTTCGGCAGTCCATCAGGACGGCCCGGCCCGCCGGCGACGACGCGAGCGCCTTCCTCGATGCCGATCGCGATCAGGCCCTGTACCTTGTCGAACTGCGCGCGGCACGACAACGGGCCGATCCGGGAGGTTTCGGCGCGCGGGTCGCCCACGGTGATCGCAGCCGCCGCTGTCCTGGCGATCTCCACCGCCTGCGCGTAAAGCGGGCGCGGCACCAGCATGCGCGTGGGCGCGTTGCACGACTGGCCCGAATTGAGCATGCAGCCCATGACGCCGCCCGAGACGGCCTTCTGGAGGTCGGCATCGTCAAGAATGATGTTGGCCGATTTGCCGCCCAGTTCCTGCGCCACGCGCTTGACGCCCGGCGAAGCGTTGATGGCAACCTGCACGCCCGCGCGCGTGGAGCCGGTGAAAGACACCATATCCACCAGCGGGTGCCCCGACAGCGCGTTGCCGACGCCCGGTCCATCGCCGTAAACCATGTTGAACACGCCCTCGGGCACACCGGCGTCGTGCAGGATTTCCGCAAAGATCTGCGCATCCAGCGGCGCGATCTCGGAGGGCTTGAGCACCATCGTGCAGCCCGCGGCCAGCGCCGGCGCAACCTTGGCGGCGATCTGGTTCATCGGCCAGTTCCACGGCGTGATCAGCGCCGCGACGCCGACCGGCTCGCGCACGATGCGTGTGCCGCCGCGCACGGTTTCGAATTCGTACTCTTTGAGCGCAGCCAGCGCATTGGCCAGTTGCCCCAGGCCGGCGGTCGCCTGCGCCTCGCGGGACAGCCAGATCGGCGCGCCCATTTCACTGCTGATGGCCTGCGCGATGTCGCCCAGGCGCGCCTTATACAGCGCCACGATGCGTTCGAGTAGCGCAATGCGCTCTTCGCGCGTGGACTGCGACCATGCGGGAAAGGCCGCGTATGCAGCCTGCACCGCACGGTCCGCATCGATGGCGCTGCCCAGGGTGACTTGGCCGATCGACTGTTCGGTAGAAGGGTCAACGATATCGAACGCGCGTGATTCGCCAAGAGGGGCGACCCAGCGGCCCGCGATATAGAACTGATCAAGCTTGTGCATGGAGATCCTTTCAGAAAGAACGCGATTCCCTCAACATGCGCAGCGCATCACACGACGCGCCTGCCAAAGAAGCATCCCGGGTTGCTTGATGGTACGCCTTTCCTGTGCGCGCCCGGATAAGACGAATAGACCGTGAGCGGGCTCTTTACGGCTCTTTACTTTAGTCAGCTTTAGTCAGGACGTTTTAGCCATTCCATCCCGCCAAGTGCCGCTGGGCAATCGCGGCAAGCGCGTCGATCCATGCTGGATCGTCGTTCAGGCAAGGGATGTAATTGCAGAGTTTGCCGCCGGCTTCCATGAAGGCCGAGCGTCCATGCATTGCGATTTCTTCAAGGGTTTCGAGGCAGTCGGCGACGAAGCCGGGGCACATTACGTCGATGTGCTCGACTCCGGCGGCGCCCAGCGCACGCAGCGTTGGTTCGGTGTACGGTTGCAGCCATTGGGTCCGGCCAAAGCGGGACTGGAACGTGACTTTGTATTGCGATTCCGATAACTCCAGTTGCCCGGCGAGCAACTGCGCGGTGCGCCGGCACTGCGCCTCGTAAGGATCGCCCAACGCGATGGCGCGCGCGGGAATGCCGTGAAAGCTCATGACCAGTACGGTTGCGCGGCCTTTGCGCTCCCAATGGCGGCGCACCGATTGCGCAAGCGCGCCGATGTAGCCGGGGTCATCGTGGTAATCGTTGACGAAGCGAAATTCCGGCAGCACCCGCACCTTACGGCACCAGGCGTTCACGGCGTCGATCACGCTCGCGGTGGTGGCGCCCGAGTACTGTGGATAGCCCTGCAGCACCAGTACGCGGCGCACGCCGGATGCTTTCAAGCCATCGAGCTGGTCCGCGATCGCGGGGTTGCCGTAGCGCATGGCTTCGCACACCGGTACCGGTGCGCCGCGCGCCTGCATGGCCTCGCTCAGCCGTTGCGCCTGGCGGGCGCTCCATACCTTCAGCGGCGCGCCTTCGGGCATCCAGATGTCCGCATACTTGGCTGCTGACCGGGCCGGCCGCACGCGCAGGATGATGCCGTGCAGGATCGGACGCCAAAGGGCCGGCGCAATCTCGATGACACGCGGATCCGAGAGAAATTGCGCCAGGTAACCGCGCAATGCGCGCGCGGCCGGCGCATCGGGCGATCCGAGGTTGCACCACAGAATGCCGGTATCTTCGCCGGCAGGGGAGGCGTTCAAGGGCAGGCCGGATGGCTCGGGGCGAAAGCGCATGACGGTATTCTCCCGCATGCCTTTGCCCTTTGATTGATCCGCCGCGAGATTTGGGCGCAGTGTCAGGCGGATACCCCGGCCGGCGGTATCGGTGGCCCGGCAATGCGCCCAAGGATTGGATGCGGCAACTGCGCGACTGCGCGGGCCTGATTCGGCCTTGCCTTAGAATGCGCGGTTACCGATTTCAGCGGACGGCTTTCGATTATTCCAAGCCACTGTCCGCGATGGCCCGGCGCAGGCGCATTGGCGCATGCAACCGGACATCACCTGAAAAATTTAAAACTGGCGCGGGTGGCGAAATTGGTAGACGCACCAGGTTTAGGTCCTGACGCCAGCAATGGCGTGCCGGTTCGAGTCCGGCTCCGCGCACCAGTACTGCAAACCCGCAAGGAACGCAACGAAGATGACTGTGAATGTTGAAACCCTCGACAAGCTCGAACGCAAGATTACGCTGACACTGCCAGCGGACACGATCAAAAACGAAGTGGATTCGCGTCTCAGGAAGCTTGCGCGCACCGTCAAGATGGACGGTTTCCGGCCCGGCAAGGTGCCGATGAACGTGGTGGCGCAGCGCTACGGCTACTCAGTGCAATACGAAGTCATGAATGACAAGGTCGGGGAAGCTTTCATGCAGGCCGCCGACGAGGCCCAGCTGCGCGTGGCGGGCCGCCCGCGCATCACGGAAAAAGAGGATGCGCCCGAGGGCGAGCTGGCCTTCGACGCGGTGTTCGAAGTGTTCCCCGAGGTGAAGATCAATGACCTGTCGGACGTGCAGGTCGAGCGTCTGTCGGCCGATGTGAGCGACGAGGCCATTGACCGCACGATCGAAATCCTGCGCAAGCAGCGCCGCACCTTTGCGCAGCGCCCGCACGATGCCGTAGCGCAGGACGGTGACCGCATCACGGTCGATTTCGAGGGCAAGATCGATGGCGAGCTTTTCGAGGGCGGGAAGGCCGAAGATTTCCAGTTCATCGTCGGCGAAGGCCAGATGCTCAAGGAATTCGAGGACGCGGTGCGCGGTCTCAAGATTGGTGATAGCCGCACCTTTCCGCTGTCCTTTCCGCAGGACTATCACGGCAAGGATGTAGCCGGCAAGCAGGCCGACTTCATGGTTACCGTCAAGAAAATCGAGGCGGCGCACCTGCCCGAGGTGAACGAGCAGTTCGTCAAGTCGCTCGGCATCGCCGATGCCGCCGTGGAGACGCTGCGCGCCGATATTCGCAAGAACCTCGAGCGGGAGGTCAAGTTCCGTTTGCTCGCGCGCAACAAGACCGCCGTGATGGATACGTTGATAGCCAACGCGCAGTTCGATCTGCCCCAATCCAGCGTGCAAGCCGAGGTTGAACGCATGGTCGCCCGGGCGCGCGCCGAGCTCAAACAGCGCGGCATCAAAGACGCCGACAACGCGCCGATTCCTGAGGACATGTTTCGCCCCGATGCCGAACGCCGCGTGCACCTGGGCCTGGTGGTGGCCGAACTCGTGCGCGCCAACGATTTGTACGCCAAGCCGGAGCAGATCAAGGCCCATATCGAGGAAATTGCCTCCAGCTATGAGAAGCCGGCGGATGTGGTGCGCTGGTATTACGGCGACAACCAGCGGCTGTCCGAGGTGGAATCCGTGGTTCTCGAAAATAACGTGACGGACTTCGTGCTGGGCAAGGCGAAGATCAACGACAAGACGGTAAGCTTCGACGAACTGATGGCCCAGCGGCAGAACTGAGCTGCCGGGCGATTTCCGCCGCACGCATGGGGTTCGTGCTTTTGCGCGTGAGCCTCATTTCGTTTGGGTACTACAGTTTGGGTACTACAGTACGGCAGTACGCAGAGCCTCTTTGGGAGAGTCAATACATATGAGCGCACAGGAAATCCAAGGTCTCGGCATGGTTCCGATGGTCATTGAACAATCGGGCCGCGGCGAGCGTGCGTACGACATTTATTCGCGCCTGCTCAAGGAGCGCGTGGTGTTTCTGGTCGGCGAGGTGAACGACCAGACCGCCAACCTGGTCGTTGCGCAGTTGCTGTTCCTGGAGAGCGAGAACCCCGACAAGGACATCTCGTTTTACATCAACTCGCCCGGGGGCAGCGTCAGCGCCGGCATGGCGATCTACGACACCATGCAATTCATCAAGCCGCAAGTCTCGACGCTGTGCATCGGCTTTGCCGCGAGCATGGGCGCCTTCCTGCTGGCCGCTGGCGAGAAAGGCAAGCGCTTTTCGCTGCCGAACTCGAAAATCATGATCCATCAAGTGCTCGGCGGCGCCCGAGGCCAGGCGACCGATATCGAGATCCATGCGCGCGACATTCTCAAGACACGCGAGCAGATGAACCGCATCCTTGCCGAGCGCACCGGCCAGCCGGTCGAGAAAATCGCGCGCGACACCGAGCGCGACTACTTCCTCAGCGCTGACGAAGCCAAGGATTACGGCCTGATCGATCAGGTGATCGCCAAGCGGGAGTGACGATCGCCCGTGCGCGAGCGTATGTAAAAAGCAACGGCACTTGTAACGCATGTGCCGCCGCCGTACGCAGCAATTCCCTCGTCCGAGCGCGTGTCATCCTGGGGTGCGTGGTGGCGCGTGCGTGTGGGCCGGGAGGATATTTGACATTTGTCATGCGAAAAAAATCAGTCATGTTTCGCTATCATTACCGACACTCCCGTTACAAGGCACTGTTACATGGCCGATAAGAAAGGCTCTTCCAGCGAGACAACGCTTTATTGCTCCTTCTGCGGCAAGAGCCAGCACGAGGTCAAGAAACTCATTGCAGGGCAATCGGTTTTCATTTGCGACGAATGTATCGATCTGTGCAACGAAATCATTCGTGACGAGCTCCCCGTCAGCGAGGGGGGGAGCGGTCTGCCCACGCCCGCGGAGATCAAGGCCAATCTGGACAACTACGTCATCGGCCAGGAGGCTGCCAAGCGCATGCTCGCGGTGGCGGTTTACAACCACTACAAGCGCCTGAACCACAAAGACAAGGCCAAGACGGACGACGTCGAACTGAGCAAAAGCAATATTTTGCTGATCGGTCCCACCGGTTCGGGCAAGACCTTTCTGGCGCAGACGCTCGCGCGCCAGCTTGACGTGCCCTTCGTCATGGCCGACGCCACCACGCTGACCGAAGCGGGTTACGTTGGGGAAGACGTCGAGAACATCATCCAGAAGCTGCTGCAAAGCTGCAATTACGAGGTCGAGCGTGCTCAGCGCGGCATCGTCTACATTGACGAGATCGACAAAATTTCGCGCAAATCCGATAACCCTTCAATCACGCGCGACGTGTCGGGCGAGGGCGTGCAACAAGCCTTACTCAAGCTGATCGAAGGCACGATGGCCAGCGTGCCGCCGCAGGGCGGGCGCAAGCATCCCAATCAGGATTTCTTGCAGATCGACACGACCAATATCCTGTTCATTTGCGGCGGCGCATTCGCCGGACTGGAAAAAGTCATCGAAAACCGCACCGAGGCTTCGGGCATCGGCTTCGGCGCAATGGTGCGCAGCAAACAGCAACGCAGCCTGACCGACATCTTCCGTGAGGTGGAACCCGAGGATTTGATCAAGTTCGGCCTGATTCCCGAACTGGTCGGCCGCATGCCGGTGGTGGCGTCACTGGACGAGCTCAGCGAGGACGCGCTGGTGCAGATCCTGACCGAGCCCAGGAATGCGCTGGTCAAACAGTTCTCCAAGCTGTTGCAAATGGAAGGTG
>Ga0209628_10002216_pt1 | contig 13057 bp, 9 predicted proteins | sample TergutCu122P4_FD_187285 | JGI IMG/M metagenome (GOLD analysis project Ga0209628, IMG submission 187285) | Cubitermes ugandensis P4 segment gut microbial communities from Kakamega Forest, Kenya - Cu122 P4 (SPAdes) (version 2) | ecosystem: Host-associated > Arthropoda: Insects > Digestive system >...
AGTGGACCGGCATGTAAGCGGCGGAGGGAAAAGAAATGCCTGTCAGCCTGGTCATTCTGGCCTCCCGGCCCCCGGAGTGGAGCAAGGAGCAATTCACAACCTGGTGGCGCGACGAGCACGCGCTGTACGGCAAGAAGCTGCCCGGCTTGCAGGCATATCGCCACGGGGCGGTCGTATTCGACTACGACCACCCCGAAGGCCCGGCCTGGGATGGCCACGCCGTCCTGACCTTCCCCTCCAGGGAGGTTCTGGACGCGGCCCTGCACTCGCCGGAATGGAAGGCGGCCGTCGCCCATGTCGGCAAGATGAAAGGCAAGCGCATCGCGCTCATCACCGATGAGGTCGATCTGCTGGCCGCGCTCGGAAAGGGTGGCCTGAAATGAAGGAAGCGTTTTCTCCGGGCTTCGTCGCCGATCTGTTCCGGCTCGATGGCAAGGTCGCCTTGATGACCGGCGGGCGCGGCTCGCTGGCCGAGGCGATCGGGGCGGCGCTGGCCGACCTGGGCTGCGACGTGGCCTTCGCCTCGCGCAACCAGCAGGAATGCGCCGAGATCGCCAGCGGCATCGCCGGGCGCTTTGGCCGCCGGGCGATCGGCTTGCGCTGCGACATTTCCCGCGAGGAGGATGTCGAGGCGGCGGTGGCCCAGACCGTGGAGCAACTGGGCAAGATCGACATCCTGGTCAACAACGCCGGCGCTTCCTGGTGGGGGCTGCCGCAGGACATTCCCTTGTCCGGCTGGCGCAAGGTCATGGATGTCAATCTGACCGGCACTTTCCTCGCCTGCCGGCACGCGGCCAGGCACATGATCGGCAATGGCGGCGGCGTCATGATAAACATCGCCTCCGTCGGCGCCTTCCTGTCCTATACGCCCGACGCCGGGCAGGTCGTTCCCTACACCACCAGCAAGGCCGCCATCGTCCATCTGACGAGCGACCTGGCGGCCCAGTGGGCCGGGTATGGAATCCGCGTCAATGCCGTCGCGCCGGGTTCGGTCGAAACGGGGATGACGGAAACCCTGACCGACGATATTCAGACAAAACTCCTGAAGGGAATCCTGCTGCACCGCTTCGGCAAGCCCGTCGAAGTGGCTGGCACCGTCGCGCTGCTGGCCTCCCCGGCTGGCAGTTTCATCACGGGCCAGACCTTCATTGTCGATGGAGGGCAGTCGATTGCCTGATTCCATTTCTATTTCAATGCGATAACGGCGCTCATCGTCATTCCCGCTTGCGCGGGAATGACGGATTCCGGGGCCGGTTCATTATCGTTTTGAACGCGAAATGGAATGACTTATGGAACCGGCAATTAGGTATTGAACATCTTGCCTGGTCATGCTGCGCGCAGTCGCAGCATCCATACGGTTTGTGGATTCTGCGACTACGCTTCGCTTCGCGCAGAATGACGATGTTTGGTTGCTGGGTGAAGATCTATTGAAAATGGAACTGGAATAAGGTGAATACATACGAAATCGACGGCCTGACCTGGACGGATGCCTCGCTCTGGCAGCAGTTCGCCGCCAGTTGCGATGCCCAGCCGGATGCCCTGGCCGTGGTCGAGGCCGATGGCCGGCCCTGGACGCGCGCCGAACTCCGCCGCCTTGCCGCCGCGATTGGCGAAACCCTGCGCGAGAAGGGCATCGGGGCGCACGACCGGGTTCTGCTCGAAGGCCGCAAGAATGTGCAGACCATGGCGGCGGCCCTGGCGATATCGAGCGTCGGCGCGGTCATTTGCCCCTTCACGCCGGATCTCGGCCGGGCCGAGCGGCAGATACTCGACGAGCGGCTCGGCCATGCCGCGCTGATCGGCAGCGCCGAAGAAGGCTCCGAGCCGATCCGGGAAACGAAGGATCTGCGCATCTCGCTGCGCCAGCGGCCCGAACGGCAAACACTGGATGACGCCGAGCGCGCCGCCGTGCTGATCGGCTTCACGTCGGGCACCACCGGCGTTCCCAAGGGCGTCATGCACTCCAGCGCGGCGATGAACTACGCGGTTCGCGCCTGCGCGCACGTTGCCGGGGGGCTGGCGGCGAACGACGCCATCGTCGGCATGGTGCCGCTGGGCAGCGCGCCCGGCTTCACCTTCAGCGTGCATTTCAGCCTTTCCCAGGGGCACCCTCTCGTCATCATCGACCCCTGGGACCCGCTGCAAGCCCTGACGATGATGGACAAATATTCTTGCCGCTGGGGCATGTGCGTGCCGACCCATCTGGTGGCCATGCTCGAATGCGCCAGAAACGGCGCGTGGACGAAGCGCAGCCCGCTGAAGGCGCTGGCGGTCGGCGGCAGTTCCATGACCGCCGAACTGATCGCCGACGCCGAGAACCTGCTCGGCATCCGGGCGCTGCGCACCTTCGGCATGTCGGAGTGCATGGGGCACGCCATGACCCGTCCGGGCGATCCGCTCGAAGTGCGCCAGCATTCTGACGGCATCTCCTTCCCCGGCACGCGGGACGAAGCCTTCGACGGCGACCTGAAAATGCTGCCCAGGGGCAGCCGCGGCCAGGCCGGCGTCAAGGGGCCTTCGCTGTTCCTCGGCTACTTCAAGGGCCTGGGCGGCGGCGCCGCCGCCCTGACGCCGGATGGCTTCTATCTCACCGGCGACGAGATCATCTGCGGCGCCGACGGCTACCTGAAAGTGGTCGGCCGGCTCAAGGACCAGATCATTCGCGGCGGCTACAACATCGACCCGGCCGAAGTCGAAGCGGCCCTGCTGCGCCACCCGGCGATCGCCCAGGTGAGCGTGGTCGGCGTCCCGCATGCGCGCCTCGGCGAACAGGCTTGCGCCGTCTGCCTTATCCGGGAAGGCCATCCGGCATTGCAGCTTGCCGACCTGACCGAGCATCTGCAAAGCATCGGGCTGTCGAAAAAGAAGTGGCCGGAGCACATGCTCGTCGTCGCCGACATGGTCTATACGACGACAGGAAAATTGAACAAGAAGGTGATGCAGAAAAAGGTGATAGAGGCGCTTGGCCTGGGCTAGCGAAGCCGAATATAATGGCAGGTTACCGACGAATCATCAGAAACAGCAGTTCATGGTAACCAAGAGAAAGCCCAGGGAACGGGCCACCACCGCCGCGCACGATGAAAAGCGGCTCGAAATCATCGAGCATTGCGCGGTCTTGTTCGACAAGGTCGGCTATCACGGCCTGACCATGCAGATGCTGGCGGATGAGGCAGGGTTGGGCAAACCGACCCTGTACCACTATTTTTCCAGCAAGGCCGACATTCTTTTCGAGATGCTCCAGTTGCATCTCGACGCGGCCATCAGCGAGGTTGCCGCCGTGGCGGCGCAGTGCGACGATCCGGAGGAAGTCCTGGTTCAGGCCTGCGCCTTCACGCTGCGGGAAATCGCCACGCATCCCGGCTATGTGCGCGCCGTCATGGAGCATTACGGCGATCTGGAAGGCGAGCGCCGCGCCGAGATCCGCAAGCGCCGGCAAGCCTATTTCGACCTCATCGCCGGCGCCATCGGGAAGGGCATCGAAACGGGACAATTCCGCCAGCAAGACCCGGCCGTCTCGACCCTGGTCTTCGTCGGGATGTGCAACTGGGCCTACAAGTGGTATCCGGCCATGGCCAGCAAAAACGCCCCGGAAAAAATGGCCCGGACATTGAGCCAGGTATTCCTGGACGGCCTCAACGCCCCCGCCGACGCGGGAGCGGAAGCGATTCCGGGTTAGTAAAGAAGAACCGCCCCCGGAAATTTCCCGCTTGCACGGGAATGACGAAACCAAGTAATTCGATTTTTACTTCAAGGCAACAATGGCGATATCCATCGTCATTCCGCGACTACGCGCGGAATGACGATCGTCTCAATAATTTATCGCTTGCAGTGGAAATGGAATCAGGCGGCGTCCATCGCGGTTGCGCCGCTGACCCAGGCCGACAGGCCGCTGGTCAGGACGGCGCAGACCAGGGTTTCGGCGATTTCGGTTTCGCTGGCGCCGGCCGTTCGCGCGCCCTTGATGTGGACGGAAGCGAGCGGGCTGTAATCGGCGGCCAGAACGACGACCAGCATCAATTCCGAATACTTCGGGCCGAGCGGCGTGCCGTTGATCGTTCCCTCGCGCATCAGATAGTAGGCGTCGCCGCCCAGGGGCAGCAGATTCAGCAGCTTGCCCAAGGAGGGCGGCATGCTGCCGAAATAACGCAGGAAATTCGCCTCGGCCTCGCCCGCCTTGACGTCGATTTGCGGCATGGCGGCTTCGTCGGCGGGCTGATCGGGATATTCCGCATCCAGCGCGGCGATCCAGGACAGGGCAGCCCCTTCGCCGCGCACGCTGCTCAGGATGATGGCCGCCGCCGACGCCTCCGCGAAAGTCAGGCCGAGCCGGCGGGCGCGCTGGAGTTCGCGCAGCGCCATTTCACGATATCCCTTGGTGGTTGCCGCGACCGCGACATAAAGGGCCTTGATCCGCGCCGGGATGGCGCCATCCTTTTCGACGACTTCACGAAAACGCGAATAGCCGCACAGGGTATAGGGAGCGATCCGGCGCAGCAGCCGGGATTGCAGCAACGGGCTTCCAGCATGTTCAGTGTTCTGTTTCAAGGCAATCTCCAATTCATTGGGTCAGGAAAGTTGGTATCCATGCGCTTTTCGGCATGAACGCTACAGTTGCTTCGGCGGCGTCAGATAAGCCGCCGCCGCGCCCAGGGTTTCCCGGCTGTGCTTCACTTCCATCCGCGCCACCGCCTGCAGATGAACTTCGTCGGGGCCGTTGGTGTAGCGCTGGGCGCGGCCCCAGGTCCAGTGGTCGGCCAGCGGCGTGTCGGGGCTGAGGCCCATCGCGCCAAAAGCCTGCATGGCGCGGTCGCAGATGGCGGTATGAACGCGGGGCACCAGCGCCTTTATCATCGATACTTCCTTGCGAGCCGCCTTGGCGCCGAATTTGTCGATCATCCAGGCGGTTTTCAGCACCAGCAGGCGCGCTTGGTCGATTTCGATGCGCGACTGCGCGATCCACTCGCCGATCACGCCGTGCTGATGGAGGAAGCGGCCAAAAGTCTTGCGTTCCTGAGCGCGTTCGAGCATCAGTTCCAGGGCCAGTTCGGCGGCGCCGATGGAGCGCATGCAATGATGGATGCGCCCCGGCCCCAGCCTCGCCTGGGCGAGCGCAAAGCCGCTGCCTTCCTCGCCGAGCAGATTGGCGACCGGAACCCGGACGTTGCGAAAGACGATTTCGCAGTGCCCTTCGGGCGACAGGCGGCTGACGACGGAGATGTTGCGGACGACATTGATCCCAGGGGTGTCGCGGGGAACGAGGATCATGCTCTGCTGGCGATGGGTTTCCGCCCGCGGATCGGTTTTCCCCATGACGATGAAAAGCCTGCAATGCGGATGGTCGGCATTGGTGATGAACCACTTGCGGCCATTGATGACGTAGTGGTCGCCATCCCGGATGATCGAAGTGGTGATGTTGGTGGCATCGGAAGAGGCAACATCCGGTTCGGTCATGGCGAAGGCGGAACGGATTTCGCCATGCAGCAAGGGAAGCAGCCAGCGCTCCCGCTGTTCCGGCGTGGCGAACAGGTGCAGCAATTCCATGTTGCCGGTATCCGGCGCGCTGCAATTGAAAACCTCCGAAGCCCAGGTGATGCGCCCCATGATCTCCGCCAGCGGAGCGTATTCGAGATTGCTCAGGGGGGTTCCGGGTTCGTCCTCGTGCAGCGCCGGAAGGAAAAAATTCCACAGCCCCTCATCCTTGGCCAGCGCCTTCAGATCAGCCATGAAGGAAACCGGAAACTGGCCGGCGCCGACTTCCTCGTTCCAGAGCCGGATGCGCGGAACGACATAGTCGTCCATGAAATTGCGGACGCGAAATCTCAGTTCTTCGACCTTGGGGCTGTATGCAAAGTCCATGTTCTTCCTCTATTCCGCAAGCCGGCTGCCGCCCGTGGCTCATTGGCTGATTGACGTGATGAACACGGCGCCTCTCCTGGTTGCCGATTATATCGACCGACCGGTCGGCTGTAAACCGATGCGGGCGGCATGGCCGCAGGCGCGATACCCCGCTCGAAAGCAGAATTCTGGCGCTTATCGACACCTGTTGCAGAAAGGCCGAACGCTGCACTGCACAATGAAAATCTTATTGACAACCGACTGGACGGTCGATACATTCCCCGGCAGCCGCTTGGATCGGCCAGGCGCCATGTCGGCGGCCTGCCCCCCGATGCTTGAGGCTGTACGGCGACCCGCCTGGCAGGCGATGCGCACAATAAGAAGAAGCAGACCGGTTGGGTGGGTGATCTCCAGCGCAAGCGCAGCATGGGCTGGTTACCCACGGGTGAGTATTGAAATGGGCGGTTGACAATGCCCATACGAGGAGGAGAAGGGAAATGGAGTACACAGAAGCGGGAAGATTCGCGCGGCGCTGCCGACCGCTGTTGCTTGGTCTGGCCGTGGCGGGTTTGTGGAGCGGCGCTGTCTCGGCATTCGAGATCGGCACGGGCAACGAGGATGTCACGATCCGCTGGGACAACACCATCAAATACAACGCCGGCTGGCGGATGGAAGGGCGCGACCGCAAGCTGGCCGACGCCTGGCACCTGCAAGCGGGTGAGTACCAGTTCGACAAGGGCGACATGGTGACCAACCGTTTCGACCTGCTGTCGGAATTCGATTTCAGCTACAAGAAACTCTATGGTTTCCGCGTGTCGGGGTCGGCGTGGAACGACTTCGCCTATGACAGCAAGGTCAGGGGCAATCCGGCTTACCAGAATCAAGCGCAGATGGAGGCTATCTGCGCAGCTTTTGGTCACCCTGGCACGGACTGCCGTACCGCCTATCCGGGCAACAAGTTCCCCAACAGCGTGAAGCGTTATTACACGCACTCGGCCGAATTCCTGGACGCCTTCGTCTTTGGCCGCGTCTTCGAGCAGGGCGACGCCAATCTCGACGTCAAGGCCGGGCGCCACACGGTTTATTGGGGCGAAGCGCTGTTCTCGCCGATCCACGGCGTGAGCTATTCGCAAGGCCCGGTCGATTTCCGCAAGGCCATGGCCACGCCGGGCACGGAAGCCAAGGAACTGTTCCTGCCGCTGAACCAGATCTCGGCGCACGCCAACATCACCGAAGGGGTGTCGGTGGCCGCCCAGTATTACCTGGAATGGAAGCCCTATCGCATTTACGAGGGCGGCACCTATTTCACCTATGCCGACCCCTTCTTCCAGGGCGGCACGACCTATCTGGGGACGCCGTACATCGCCGATGCCAACAGCGGCCCGTTCAAGCGCCCGGACAATCGCGGCAGTTGGGGCGTCAACACCAAATGGGCCGCCGATTTCGGCACGCTCGGATTTTACTACCGCAAGTTCGACGACAAGGTGATGGCGGTGCTCATCGATCCAAACGGCAATCTCAGCAATGCCTACGCCAAGGATGTCAAGCTCTACGGCGTCAGCTACTCGACGCAGCTCCGGTCGCTGGGCGGCATCGCGCTGGGCACCGAAATCGTGCGCCGCGAGAACACCGCGCTCAACTCCAACTTCGGCGGCACGGGCATGGCGCGTGGCGATACCTGGCACGCGCTGGCCAATATCATGGGCTTCGTCGGCAAGACCCCGCTGTTCGATTCCGCAGTGGTGCTGGCCGAACTGACCTATAGCCGGCTCGACAGTGTGAAAAGCAGCACCAAGCAATGGTACTGGGCTACCGGATACAGTTGCCCTGGCCCCGCGGGTAGCGCCAAAGGCAGCAAGGACGACGGCTGCTCGACCAAGGACGCCTGGGGCCTGGCCATGAACTTCACGCCGACCTGGTATCAGGCATTGCCCAGCATGGACCTGTCGATGCCGATCCACTATGACCGGGGCCTCAAGGGCAACTCGCCGGTGCCGTTTGGCGGCAACCAGGGCAGCGGGTCGTGGAGCATCGGCCTGTCCGCCGATTACCGTCAGGCTTACACCTTCACGCTGGCTTATACCGACTATTTCGGCAGATACACCGCATCTCCATATATGTTCGGGCCGAACGGCATGGCGATACCAGGCATCGGCGACCGGATCATCGATACCCAAAACGGTGGCAACGCAGTCCTCAAGGATCGCGGCTGGCTGTCCTTTACCTTCAAGACCACCTTCTGATCTTCGCAAGGAATTTACAACATGAAGCGTCAATGCAAAGCACTCCTGGCGGCTGTCGCCGCCGCCTGCGTCGGGACGGCTTTCGCCGCCGTCTCGCCCGAAGAAGCCAAGCAACTCGGCGATACGCTGATGCCGTGGGGCGCCGAGAAGGCCGGCAACAAGGAGGGAACCATTCCCGCCTACACCGGGCCTTTGAAGGCGCCGGCCAGCTATGACCCCAAGAAACCGAGTCATCGCCCCGATCCCTTCGCCAGCGAAAAGCCGCTGTTTTCGATCGACAGCAAGAATATGGCCCAGTACGCCGACAAGCTCTCCGAGGGCATGAAGGCGATGCTGCAAAAATATCCGACCTTGCGCCTGGATGTTTATCCGAGCCACCGGGTCGTGCATAACCCCAGGCTCTACAACGACAACGCCATCAAGAACGCCACCGCCTGCAAGACCACCGATGGCGGCCTGAAGCTCGAAGGCTGCTGGGCCGGCACGCCGTTCCCCATCCCCAAGACCGGGGCCGAGGTGATGTGGAACCGGCTGCTGAAGTTCGATGGTTTCAGCATGTTCTCCAAGGCCAGCACCAGCTGGATCGTCGACAGCAACGGAACCATCTCGATGGGTGGCGAGTACGATCACTACATCTACTATCCGTTCTTCAATCCCAACAAGACGACGCCGATCGCCAATAACGAGTTCTACGAGAAAGTCCGCCTGGACTACACCGGCCCGGCGCGCAAGGCGGGCGAGAAGCTGATCGTGCATGACAGCATCGATATGGTCGACATCGGCCGGCGCGCCTGGTCGTACCTGCCTGGCCAGCGCCGGGTGAAGCTCTCGCCGGATATCGCCTACGACACGCCAAGCCCGACCGGCGGCGGCGCCGGGACGGTGGACGACACGACCGTTTTCTACGGCGCGCTCGACCGCTACGACTGGAAGCTCATCGGCAAGAAGGAAATGTACATTCCGTACAACAACTTCCGGGCCAGCGACCCGGAAGTTTGTCCGAGCAAGACGCTGCTGATGAAATCGCACCTCAATCCCGATTGCGTGCGCTGGGAACTGCACCGCGTCTGGGTCGTCGAGGCGAACCTGAAGGCTGGCCTGCGCCACGTCTATCCCAAGCGCACCTTCTACTTCGACGAGGATCTGCCGAACGTCGGCCTGGGCGACAACTACGATGCCGCCGGCAAGATGTACCGGGTAGGCCATTCGTTGCCGATCAGCATGTACGAAGGCGAGGGGCATCAGACCGACCAGTGGGTCACCTACGATCTGGCTACCGGCAACTATACCCAGCAGATGAACGTGACCGACAAGGGCGGCTGGGTCATGACGCCGCCCAAGCCGGAAAGCTTCTTCTCCCCCGAAGCCCTGGCGGGCGAAGGGGTGCGCTGAGGCGCGAAGGCGGGCGGCGGGAGTCGCCCGCCTGGACAACAATAAATACGCAGGCATGACTTGTGAAGCGGAGGCCAGAGTTGAACCGAAAGCTGATTCCCCGGCTGCTGTTGGCGGCCACCCTGATGGGCGCGGCGCTTGCCGCCCCTGCTTTCCAGCATTCCAACGACGTGCCGGCCGCGGCAACCCGGCTGGCGGCCAGCAGTCCCCTGCTGGCGGTCGCCGGAGCCGGCGACCGTCTGGTGGCGGCCGGGCTGCGCGGCATAATCGTCTTTTCGGATGACCAGGGCAAGACCTGGACCCAGGCCCAGGTGCCGGTGAGCAGCGATCTCGTCGCGCTTGCCTTTCCCTCCCCGAAACAAGGCTGGGCCGTCGGCCACGGCGGCATCGTGCTGCACACCAGCGACGGCGGCGCGACCTGGGTCAAGCAGCTTGACGGCGCCAAGGCCGCGCAGTTGGCAATCGCCCATTTCGAGTCACGCGCCGCGAGCGACCCGGTGGCCGAGCGACTGCTCGCCGATGAGCAGGGGCTGCTCGGCGAGGGCAACGGCATGCAACCCTTCCTCGACGTCTATTTCGAGAACGACCAGCTCGGCTATGTTGTCGGCACTTTCAACCGCATCTTCCGTACCGAGGATGGCGGCGCCACCTGGCAGCCTTTGATGGCGTGGACCGACAATCCCAATGGCCTGCATTTCAACAGCGTCACCGGCGATGGTCACGGCAACCTCTATCTGGCCGGCGAGCAAGGTCTCGTCTGGCGTCTGGACGAGGCCAGGAAGCGTTTCGTGCAAGTTCCCACCCCCTACACCGGCACCTTGTTCGGTCTCGTCGCGGACGGGCCGGTGCTGTTTGCCTACGGCATGCGCGGCAGCCTCTATCGCAGTGAAAACGAGGGACGCGCCTGGGCCAAGGTGGATCTGAACAATCTGGCGGGCATCACCGGCATCGCGATCCTGCCCGACGACCAGGCGATCCTCCTGGTCACCCAGGCTGGCGGCCTCTATGTGAGCCATGATCAGGGCAAGAGTTTTGCGCCGGCCAAGCCCGCCGAACCGATGAATTACTACAGCGTCCATGCCGCCGGCCAAGGCTGGATCGTCCTGTCCGGATCGGGCGGGGTGCGTCTCGAAGCCCTGCGCTAACGCGCTTCCAATTTCGCCATCCTGAGAGGAAATAATGGCTGCCGCACATCATGCCAATACCTTGGAGGTCATCTCCGATCCCAAGGATTTTGACGAATCCTCAGGCAATATCATCGAGCGCCTGATCTTCAACAACCGATTGCCGCTCGTCCTGCTCTGCGCCATCGTCACGGCCTTTTTCGCCTTTCAGTTGCGGGGACTGGTCGTCAGCGCGAGCTTCGACAAGATGCTGCCGGCAAGCCACCCCTATATCCAGAATTACATGGAAAATCGCGTCGAGCTGCGCGGCTTGGGCGATTCGGTGCGGGTGGTGATCGAGAACCCCAATGGCGACATCTTCGATGCCGATTTCCTCAAGACCTTTGCCCAGATCAATGACGAAATCTTCCTGCTGCCCGGCGTCAGCCGAAGCTGGATGAAATCCATCTTCACGCCGGTGGTGCGCTGGGTCGAGGTGACCGAGGAAGGCTTCACGGGAGGCCCCGTATTACCCCACGATTACGACGGTAGCGCCAAATCGATCGACCAGGTTCGTGTCAACATCGGGCGCGCTGGCGTCGTTGGCAGCCTGGTTGCCAATGATTACCGTTCGAGCATGATCGTCATCCCGCTTCTGTCGGCTGATGCCGATGGCAATCCGATCGACTACCACGCGCTCTCGGCGGCCCTGGAGAAGATTCGCGCCAAGTACGCTGGCAGCGTGGATGGCCAGCCGCCCAAGGTCAATATTTACATCATCGGTTTTGCCAAGATGACCGGTGATCTGATCGATGGTCTGAACAAGGTCGTGACCTTCTTCGGCATCGCCGCCCTGATCGCCGCCGCCATCATTTTCGGCTTCACCCGCTGCGTGCGCAGCACGGGACTGGTGCTGCTGTGCTCGCTGATTGCCGTCATCTGGCAACTGGGCATCGTCGTGACTCTGGGACATGGCCTCGATCCCTTCTCGGTGCTGGTCCCCTTCCTCGTTTTCGCCATCGGCGTCTCGCACGGCGCGCAGAAGATGAACGGCATCATGCAGGATGTCGGGCGCGGCACGCACAAGTGGGTGGCGGCGCGCTATACCTTCCGCCGCCTCTTCATGGCTGGCGTCACGGCGCTCTTGGCCGACGTGGTGGGCTTTGCCGTGCTGATGGTCATCGACATCCCGGCCATCCGCGAACTGGCCATGACCGCCAGCCTGGGCGTTGGCGTTCTCATCTTCACCAATCTGATCCTGCTGCCCGTCTTGCTTTCTTATGTCGGCGTCAGTTCGAAGGCGGCAGCGCGCAGCCTCGCCGAGGAAAGCGCCGAGGCGAGCGGGCGCGGCATGGGGGCGATCTGGGAGGTGCTGGTCCGCTTCACCGAGCGGCGCTGGGCGATCGCAGCCATCGGCGTCGCCGCGATTCTGGGCGTCGTCGGTTATATCGGTTCGCTTGGCCTGAAGACCGGCGACCTCGACCCCGGCGCGCCGGAATTGCGCCCCGATTCGCGCTATAACCGCGATAACGCATTCATCACCAGTCATTACGGCATTTCCAGCGATGTCTTTGCCGTCATCGTCAAAACGCCCGCCGACCAGTGCCGTGACTGGCAGAACCTGATCGAACTCGACCGCCTGGGCTGGAGCCTCAAACAGGTACCCGGCGTACAGCAAACCGTGTCCCTGGCCAATACGGTGCGAACCTACACGGCCGGCTCGATGGAGGGCAATCCGAAGTGGCTGACCATCTCCGATAGCCAGGGGATGGTCGATCCCCAGATCAGCGCCGCGGTTTCCTGGAATTCTGAATTTCTCAACCTCAGTTGCTCCGTGACGCCGGTGCTTGCCTATCTGACCGACCATAAAGCGGAAACGCTCGATGCCGTGGTTGCAGCAGCAGAGGAGTTTGCCCGGACGCACACCACCGAATCGCGTCAGTTCCTGCTCGCGGCGGGTAATTCCGGGATCGACGCGGCGACCAATATCGTCGTGCGCGAAGCCAACCATACGATGCTGCTCTACGTTTATGCCTCGGTCGTGCTCCTTTGCGCCATCGCCTTCCGTAACTGGCGCGCGGTCGTCGTTGCAGTGCTGCCCCTGATGTTGACCTCGGTGCTCGCCGAAGCCCTGATGGTCCGGCTCGGCATTGGCGTCAAGGTCGCGACCTTGCCAGTGGTGGCGCTTGGCGTCGGTATCGGCGTCGATTACGCCCTCTATCTTCTGAGCGTGCAACTGGCGCATCAGCGTCTGGGTTATTCACTGGCCGAGGCGTATCGGCGCACCGTCGCCTTTACCGGCAAGGTCGTGGCGCTGGTCGGCGTCACGCTCGCGGCCGGCGTCATCACCTGGGCCTGGTCGCCGATCAAGTTCCAGGCCGACATGGGCATCCTTCTCACCTTCATGTTCCTCTGGAACATGATCGGCGCCCTGATCCTCATTCCCGCCCTCTCCCATTTCCTGCTGCCCAGCACAACCAGAAG
>Ga0209628_10002217_pt1 | contig 13056 bp, 12 predicted proteins | sample TergutCu122P4_FD_187285 | JGI IMG/M metagenome (GOLD analysis project Ga0209628, IMG submission 187285) | Cubitermes ugandensis P4 segment gut microbial communities from Kakamega Forest, Kenya - Cu122 P4 (SPAdes) (version 2) | ecosystem: Host-associated > Arthropoda: Insects > Digestive system...
CTGACAACTTGATAGGTCCTGAATTATGGAAATAAGTGAATAAGCAGTTCTGTGTGAAAAAATCAGTCAATATGAGTGTGTTATGTGTTTTATTGATAGTTTTTTTTGTCAAAACACAGGTTTAAATGAAACAATAAAAAAATGAAGCAAGGTTAATAAACCATTACAGCCCAAAATAAGACTAAATATCTAATGAAACTGGAGAAAAATAGAAAAAAATTTACAAAATATTATAGAAAGTTTCTGAAGTAGTGGTATATAACAATTTTATGTGTAAGAGATTTGAGCTTTATGGTGGTGAATAGTAAGACAATGTCACGGAATGTGGTAGATACTTACAAGTGTTCTGGGGGATCACACTGCCTGCACTTTCAGCGCTTCTCTACGAGGCATAACAATACAAGATTTGAAGACAAAGACAAGTTGTTCCTCCAAAATTTTTGTATCCCTCTACAAGACTACATGGTGTCACAAACAGGAAGACCAAAGCCTGAACACTCACTCACCACCATGAAAACCTGAAATCCTATATCAGTAACATTTATGCAGAGACAGCACTTCACTTTGACCTTGAAGATGGAAATACCATGGTCATCAGACACAACGGTACAACCTGCAAGAGTGGATGGTGTAACAACCCAGAATAATCTAAAATCTATGTTTTCACTGCCTGTCATACCATTATATTGTGTCATACATCAAGACTGTGATACCCATTATCAAAGTTGCGTGCCCATACATAATGCAGTGATCCTGCACTGAACATGGCTAGTGTTGACTGCGTTTAAAAATTCCCATATAGCCAATTGCCATCATACCGGTACCCTATTGGCACATATTGAAAACAAGTTACTAGTAGACATACACTTCCAAATTTTGCATGTTGAATTAAAATTATTCAATTCTATAGGGTTTTGACAATGGTGTATGACATTCATAAACACTTTTCTTTTGTTCTTTGTCCATTGTCTAATGTACAATTCAAACACAACATTTCGGAAGGCACCTAATTACTACAACTCTCTCACCAATCCATTTGAGTAGCTGTTATTTCCCAACCTTGTCACATGACGGAAATAGGACCAGATCCCAAAACGATGTGCTTCAATTTTTCATTAGGCTAGAGTTTCCCAACCTCATCTCATGAAGATCCCTGATATAACTATCCATATCCAAATGAACCCTACCTACGGAAAGAGGCTAAACTATATATAACCTCAAACACGAACTGGTGACCACAAAAACATACAAGCACCCCATAGGCATGGATATTACCCCATTAGCACCAACTGAAGGACAAACTTTCAGTGACACATCCAGGACATTTCGAATTTTTCACGGTATTTCAAAATGTTCATCTATTTATTCCACGATTTTTCACAAAAGCCCTAACAATGCTCTGTGGGACCCTGGATGATAAACACAGTCGATAAATGAAGCCCAGAAGACATTTCTGGATGCAAATGAGATGGTAGTTTCAAGGCATGAGTTTCTAGAAACAAGGAATTCCGCCAATGTTTTTGTATACAAAACCACATCAGACAGGCAGACAATAGGGGATGAGTATACTGACACTGCTGGATTTGGAAAAAAGCTTTCTATGAGTGGTGTGGCCACCCCAGGCAGACAGATCACTTGTTTCATGTACAATAGCCATTTTGTTTTATGGCTGTGTCATGGATTGATGAAATGTATGTGTATGATGTGGATGCAAACATAAATGTCTTAAATAAAAAAAAAAACATATATATTCTGGGCTCAACAAATTTTTAATTCCCGAGCTGAATAAAATGAAATTCAATAAGTATCATTTGTTTGAAGTTCATATTTTCCATTGGTGGCAGCTACTGTGATTACTCTCCCCCAGCACCAAAAATCCTAGCTATGAAACTGCAATCACTCCTTTTATTGCTTTTCTTATTTGCTCAAGGTTCAATTTAAAGTCTTGAGTTTCCATCTTCATATCACTAACCTCTTGATATGGGTCTCCAAAAGCTCCTAATTAACTTTGCTTTCAATCTCCTGGTTTTTCACATTACAGTACTATTTGATCTATTCTATCTTGTTCTGCTGGAGGGCCAGGATTAATGTCCACTTCTTCCATGACCAATAGCACTATTAATGCTATCCCAAAGAACTGACAATCACCATGTCCTCCACAGTCGTTCTTTGAAATCACCTTTCTTTTTCTTGCCACGTACATGCCAATTCGGGCTCTGTATGTGTTCCCACATCTACACCCATCATTCCTGCTGTTCAAAGAATGACCACACCAAAGCCTAGCTTAAAGTCAACTTCTCAAAGACTAGCTTGTCTCCAGGTCCATTTTTTTGTTTTGGCTTTTGCAAAAATATTATGTTTTAGTAACAAAGAACATTTCATGCTTCCGCTACAACAGCATGGTTATTTCCTGACCATTTTGTATACTTCAATGCCTGTTTACATATTTAACATCAATGAATGTCATATTCTTTCAATATTTCCAAGTCTCATTACAAATAAGACACAAAACTTCGCCACAACATGCAATAACAAAATAATATCACTCCACTGTCCTTTAAACACTTGAATTTCACACACAATTTTAAACCTTCTTACCATTCCCAAAATATTACACTTCACAATTAGAATGCAATGGACAGGAAAAATTGTTGCCATCTCTATTCAGTACTCCAAATTGACCTGGCAACTGGTACAACCAGCAAACAGCCCGAAAGGAAGAAGGTTGCTGTTGTTGGGATGGCTACATGGTTTGCTTAAAAAAATTCTGTAACTGGCATATATAATACTTTGTACCAAGAAACACAGAATTTAATTTTAAAATTATATGTTCACAAATTCTGATATTCATATTTTATTAATATTTGACTGGTGATATGCCATTTCACACAAACAGAATCTTCCCCATATTTAATCAAAAACAACACAGCCAAGATGAGATAGTTCTGGCATGGAATTAAGTTTGGAGAGCCCTCATATAATTTACTAACCATGATACATATGTCTTCACAGGCCACATTAAAGAGAGAGAGAGAGAATGTGCGTGCGTGCGTGCGCGCGCGCGCGCTGTGTGTGTGGTTGGCCACATCCAGCCCACTGGCTGCAGTATGGAGAACCCTAGTCAAACCTGCTACCTTCACACAAGTCTTGTACTATGAAAACTGAAAAGCAGGTGCATCCGAAATGTTGACACCAAACTACCAAATTAGCGACATTACATACATGAAGACCACACCTTTATAAGTTAGTGTTGACAGGGCCTCAGACCTCACATAAGCTACTCCCACACTACTATTCAGAAGTGATTTTTACTGGACAAAAGTAAACTGAAAGTAAATCCATGTATAATGCATATTTGGTCCTATCAAAATTTATACACCATTATAGAAAATGAATTACTGTACTTTAAAACAATGGCACACAGACTCTGTAAATGGAAAAACTAAAAATTACTGCTAAATTAAACGTACATACAAAAAGAGAACACAGAAGACTTTTTAAATATGTCATATATGCAAGTTGAAAGGACACCTGATAATGGTCATGGCAACAGCTGCAAAGATGCGTGATTTCAGGCTTCCGTTGTGAAGTAGATGAGAAATGCATTCTTCTGGGTTATTACACAGGGAGTAGAGGTAATCCCTTACCAACATTTTGGGGCTGAGATTCTTAACCCTTGAAGATGGGACTGACAGGTTGTCCTGAAACTTCAGTAAGGAATTACTGCTACTCGCTGCATAATGACCCTGCAGAGGACAGTTCTCAGCTACAAAGATCTCTCTTTAATCTGCATCAAATTATATCTTCACTCTAATGCCTTAAGAGTGTTTATACTCATAACCATATTTGCATTTTCCACTATATTTCTTCTTAAATTATAAAAAATCCGAATTCAAAATGGAGCCACCGTTAATGAAGTTACACTGTTTAATGTGTTCCTTTTTTAATCAGAATAATCAAAAATAATTCTATGTGCAGAAGTACAAAATGGCCATTCCATTACCTATAAACTCAGACCTTAATAGTCTCTCCTCATAGGAGTCTGTACTTAGCCAGGATGTGTGGTTCCAAACTGAAAATTATCAAAATAACAGAGACAGACACATACAACCCCTCCACACTATGCTCTAAATCAGACCTGCTCAACCCCTAGCTCACAGGCAATATCACAATGTTGTAGTCTAGAGACATTTGAAATAAGAAAACATCTTTGAACCCTTTCCCTGGCAAGCAGAAACAATACCGTAATGATTTTGAAAACTGACGAACTATATATTTATGGAACCATACCTTACATTACTAATTCCTTTTGTAAAAATGTGCACAAAGTAGCGACAGCCTAGCCTAAGTAGTGAATTTAGTGTTTCACAAATTTCTTCTCTTATTGCCAATTTATTTTGATTGCACATGATGCATAGCAGAATACACAGGCACCACTATACATATAATTTTATACATACTTCAGTCATTCTTCAGTCTATGTATTGAAATCTGTGTTGTCCACATGCAGATCAAATTTTGCTGAAGTTGCCCGCACCACACAAAAGGTTGAGCAGGCCTGCTCTAAATTATACTATGAAAAAATGTCAACTATAAGGATAAAACTGTTGATAGGGGACTGGGTTAAGTTTAACAATTTAGTTTGCCAAGGAAAACTGGATTCATCTGAACAGGGTTAGTGTTACAATGCCGGCCACTGTGACGTAACACAATTTATATTTAATCCTTCTATCATACATGGATAACTGGAAACAGTCATGTAAAATATCTTTAATAAAAATATAAAATTGTAAATCACACTCAAAAGCAGAGAGTTCAGTAGTAAGTAGGAAGATATAAGCTTCTTTTCTATATAAAATTCAGTGGCAGATACAAAACTTCTACATGGTTAGTATACCTGTACCACTCTCACATGTATTATATAATATTCTTTAGTATTTAACAATAACATAAGGCAAGATCAGTGATTTGTACTCTACAGTATATAAACACACCAATGATATAGAATACCTGAGCATTCATCTCATATGCACACATGTAAAGGGGCTGCATCTCAAGAATATACAGTTTTAGGGACAGATGTTTGATGTTAGACAAATGTGATGTAAAATTCTCACCAATTTATTTGCATCTGATCTTTTGGATAGAGAGAGACAGCATGTTTCTCCAAAACAATAGTACCTACCTACCAAACAAACTACATAGCACCACATCACAGACGACCATAACCTTGACATTCACTGCTGTTGGAAGACACACTTCTCACTATATTTTGTATTTAAACAATATAAATTTTAGCTTTTTCAGTGAAAAAATTTTACAGTAATGTTACCAGTTTCATTATCACAATCACTGAAATCAGTATTACAGACACAGTGACTTTTAATCTCAAAACAGGAAGATAATTATAATGTCAAATTTGACATAAATTATCAACTAAATTATATAAATATATACAAATGACTTCAAAATGCAATAAAGAACAGATACTTTGCTACAAAAGATGATATAGTCCATTAACAAATTCCAACTTTCTGAAGTTCAGTAACACCACACATATTTGTCACTCTTAAAAATAAGTTTGTTTCAGGAAAAGTCTGCATGTCTGGTATAACAGAACACTGCTTTTTCACCAGCAGTATACTCCATTACAACTTGTTTATATACTATATATGCACACATAAAATCAATAAACCCAAAACAGCAACAAATATCATCATGAAAATTCTAAATTAGTTACCTAGTCAATGCAGGTGAATATTTCTTTGTCTAAAAGTAAAAATAATACCCCTTTAGTATATAACTCTATACACTGTATTGGACTGTACATCATAAATATGATGGCTGATAGATCCTTTGTTTCATAGTTTCATTATTTGAACCATTTCATTTGTATGTGGTGTGTGTTTTGTGTTTGTGTGAATGTTGTTGTTGTTAAATGCTGAAAAATTTACCTACCAATTAGTTTCTCACACTGCTGGAGTTGGCTTTTTGAGTTCTGGCACTTGTGAACTATGGAAATGGTGAACCATGCCCAAAGACATTAAGATCAATATAATAAGTCAATTTATTTTTTCAAGTCAATTTTTTCTCCATTATCTTTGTCTGACTTTTGCAAGTTTTGGACAAACAGAAAAAAAGAGGTATACCTCAAATCTTGTGTGGCATGTTGAGGCCATGTGCTAGAAAACAGCAATCCACCTTTTCCCAACTACCAAACATTAGAGTAACTCCTGATCCCTCATGATAAAGGTAAAGGTAAAACACTTCTGGTCTATGCTGCTGTTAATAATTTCAAGGGTAAAAATATAAAAGCCATTAAGGAAGATGGTCTATTAACAGTCATCCCACAAAGCTACATCTTAAGCAGTTCCCAGACCAGCAACACTGGCTGATAAAACATTAAGTCAAGACAAATTTTCCCATTTATACAACAATAAAATAGGCAGACTCATTCCAGTATGTTTTGACATTAAAAAAAGATTCACGAAATCTTACAAAAATATGCAATCACAAACAAATGATAATTTCAAGAGGCATTTCCCCTTTAACTATTGGCAGGTCACCTAGATCACCATGAATGTCCAACAGAACAGGTTGTGCTACACAAGTACCTAAAGTTGACTTCAGGAAATCCTGCACTTAAGTATAGTGAGACAAAGATTTCCTCTTCTGCTCCAGGGTTTTGTCATAGCAAGCCAACAACCCGTACTTCCTTGTCTAGTTCCTGCAGCTCGCTGCTTCTTTGAATCTATGTCCTCCAGCATCCTGATGCCTGCAGCAATGAGTCCAATCACTCTGTCAATTTTGAAACCATCATGTTCCTCTCCTTCGGGTCAGCAAAAGTACCTCAAACTCCTCAGCTTTCAAGGATGCTTTGTTCCCCAATGTCAACAAGATTGTTGAATATGAGATCTCAATCACAGGTGTTCAGCAACCTATTCAGCCTCATATGTATGAATTTTAGCACCTAGTCTAATATATTGAGTATGGGGCCAAACAGCGTAAATGTGGAATGCTGTAAGTTGACATGATATTAAGTCAGGGAAGATTGCATATGCTAAAAAATTCTTTAAAAAAATGTGCCTTAGTTTGTGCAATTGTGTGTGACAACAATGAATAAAAACCCTGATTAAATGAATGATTTAGGAAATCCCTACTAAAATTAAATTCAGCATCTTATATCTTCAGATCTCCTACCTGAACCCACACATGGATTACAAAATACAAAATTAATTCATCCTGTTCTTTTCACATCCGATGAAACTTGATCTCAACCCAACAAAACAAGTACAGATTGAGGGTGTTTGAATAAAGGATATTAAGAATAATATTTTCATCTAAAAGAAAGACAGTAACAGGAGAGGGGAGAAAATTACATAATGAGGAGATTTTTATTCATACTTTTTATAAAATATGATAAGGACAATCAAATCAAGTATGTTAAGATAGGCAGAGAATGCAGCATATTTGGGAGAATGAGAAACACATCCAATATTTTAGTCCAAAAACCTGATGGGAAGAGACCACTTATAAGACCTAGATGTAGATGAGAAGATAATATTAAAACAGATCTTAACAAAATTGGATATGTGGATGTGAATGCATTCAACTGACTTGAGACAGGGATCAGTGACAGGCTGTTATAAATATTGTAATAAACCTTTGGTTTCCAGTTAGATGGGCATCCATCAGTTTCCCAAGAAAGAAAAAAAAAATATCATGCAAAAAGACTGTAACTATCTTATTGGTTTTTAGGTGAGTTTGCAAAATCAAAAAAAGCAACTATTAGTTTCTTCATGTTTGTCTGTCCATCTTCCTGTTTCCATGGAACACCTCTGCTCCCACTGGACAGATTTTCATGAAATTTGATATTTGAGTTTTTTTCCCCCAAAAATCTATCACGAAAATTTAAGTTTCATTAAAATTTGACAAGATTAATGGATACTTTTTGAACATCGATACACATTTTCGATCATATCTTGCTCAAATCTTCTGAGACTGAAAAATGTCTCAGACAAACTTGTAGAGACAATCAAAACACACATTTTATGGTCAATAAGATTTTTTCAAAAACTGTGCCATTTATGAAATAATGTGGAAAAATATAGTAAAGCCGGACAGGCCACAGATGACAATATGGTGCACGCGCATTGCATGCTAGATACCTAAGGCTACAAACACACACTTTGAAAATGTAATACTTTTTTCCCCACTGCAATACAAATACACCTCAATGTTACATACATTACCTGTGTTGTTATTACATGCAAATTACTGGTTTAATTAGCAAGTCCTTAAGACTGGGAAAAAGAAAAGTATGGAAGTACATACCAATAACGTTAAGGCCAATACCTGGACATATGAAAGATAAGCTGTCTATAGACTGGAAAAATTGCAATGACAGGAACATAAGATGGCCTATGAATACAGCACAGATGGGGAAATACTTATTGGAAACCAGGTCATTTCAAGGTCCAATATATAAGTTGAAAGATACTGCAATGTATGTCCAAAAAAAAATACAAATGTAAATTTGGCAATAGACTGCCACAATGGTGGTCATCACACTATTATTATTATTGTTATTATTATTATTATTATTATTATTTAATTCTTTTATTTTAATAAGATTTGTATATCATTTTCCACTGCAGTATGATTCCATTTCTTTCCAGCAATTTAAAATAAATGCTATACAAATCATCAGTTACCTACATAATCATTAAATGCATGTTTTACTGTAGACTGAAACATTTTCCCACCTTGTTCCTATAACCAGCACTACTAGATTTCTGTACTTTGGCACAATGGCATTCTAAACAGAATAAACCTTAGAAATTGGATGTGTTTCTGCCTCCAGGTGGAAGAGGAAGATGGAAAAAGACCTGTTTCCAAAACATTTTGCTTTGTTCAGAGTACAAAAATGATGGGCATATTTTGTTCAGATTACTAAGACACTAGACATGTTTTGTTTAGAATACAGACAGACAAGTGTTGTTTAGGGTACAAAGACAATGGAAATATACAAGAAAGTCTGTAGTACAATTCCCATGGCCACTATAAAAAGACATTTCATACACTCTACTTCAGAGCTTTAAACCGTGCATATGCAGATTTTACAGCACTTTTAAGCGTAAATATACCTCCCAGTACAACAAACACAGTGCATACAATTTGAACAGGTAAACTAGCATGTTTGAGAAACCAATGGGTATAGATACCAAAAATTTCAGTGGCCACGCCAATGACAAATGTCAATACTCCTAATAAATTATGAAACAGTTTCATTTTAGCAGGTTTTATATATTGTTTTAGTCTAAGAGAATACAATGTTACAACTCCTCCACCGCTAGTAATTCCAACACAGACAAGAAATACCAGCCCAATTACTGAATGCCATGACACAAAATGGTTCTTATTGTGCAAATTTTTATTAATTACTATAACTAAGAAACCTGAAAATATGAATGCTGCAGCACTTGCTTGTAAAATCCAATGCAGTCGAACTCTTCCTTGACGACTGAGGTTTGAAGCAATTATGTTACCTTGGGACATAATCATCACAGCTTCTGCCATCAACAGAAGGGACTGTAATACAGAATGAAACCTGATGATGTCACCAGTCACTAATTGAAACCTCACTCTATACAGGTTACAAGACAAACACTTAACAACAAAGGCAATACATATGGCCACAGACTGACCTTTGATGAGTACAAACATATCAGTACAATCAACTTTAACATGCTATACAGAATATGATTACAGCGGTATGATTAGCATTCTTTTCTTACTTCACTGCACTACATAAGGTTGTGTTGCACTTTACGTGTACTGTATGGTTCTGCCAGGTACTAAGGACCTGAGCAACTGTTGATACCAGACTGGGTATTCCTTCCTAGTAGTCTACATTATGTTTGATTATGTTAATTTCAGATTCTTATGAAGGTTAATAATAAAAGAGTGGTCTTCTGGAATGTGATGTCACATCCCAGAAAACCATTATCCTAATTCTTTTCACTGTGCTTAGAGACTAGAACAGCAACCATCCATCTTAACTTCCCCTACACTTTACTGAATGGTGTATTAGATTAGCCATATTTTAAATGACTGCCATACTACCACCAGTCTCACAATTATTATGTTGAAGGCACATCAACATACCATACTTTAGTACTTCAAGACTGTTCATTAAACGCTGATTACCATCTGCAAGGGTGTGATGCCGTGTATTTCTGGTAGAAATGTACAAACGTTTTGGAGGAACCTACTGTCTCCATTTTGAGGATACATAAGGGCAAAACGTTCCTCCGGAACGTTGGTATATTCATGCCAGACTAAACGACGTTACATTCCACAATACAGCAATCCACAGCACTACCGTTAGAAACTCTTATCTCATAAATACATTAAACATCTGCAATGGTTATACACAATTATATGTTCATGATTACAACCTATTGCTCTGTACAATGCAAAAGTATCAAATATCGTACAATTCCGCAATACTTACACAGACTGAAATTCGAGTTATTGTACTTATAAAAGTAAGGTTAGGATCCAAGGACAAGTCGCTATTCATGCACGGAACTCAAAATATACTATTATATCTATCCACTCACCCCAACAGTCATACATATTGGATGCCATGAAAACAAACTGTAATCTTCAAAACAAATATATGTAACGTATATTGTAAACAGCACAAACATAAGATGACTCAGCACGCTCATGGCCACTCCGATTAAACCGTTTGCCCTCTTCGCCTTATGATGCATTTTACTATCTTGCTGTCGGCTCGCGTCATTTGTATTCAGTACAACACCAGTATCTAATCTATTTTGTTCCACACCTCCATCTTCGAGCGAAATTTCTTCCATTTCTGTTTCTTCTTCGCATCACCCTCCCCTTCTTACATTGCGTGGCACTACACGTGGGAAATAAAACCAACATGAGTCTTCTTCACGGTATTTAATTTTGTCACATCTCATCTGCAATTGCGCTAGGACATGCCGCATGCTACAGGCATGCCATGGATCAGAGGTACATTCTGTATGAAGACAACCCTTTCTTCGAAGAAAGCAATCGCTTTGCCTGTCGAACACGTTACAGGCGGAATATGCACTTCATGATATGTTGTTCATTTTGACGAGGAAGTATCACTAGGCCGAAGGAACCAAATCATTTTGGCCGGTTTGAAAGGTTGAGAGATAAAAAATATCTGATCTTCGGCAGGTACAACGTACTCATTTTCTCCAACACTTTGAGACAATACACCAGCGTACGCTGGCAAACTCACGTACCGAATTAAAAATATCTCCGGCACAAGTATTTTTAAACACTGCTGGCTCAGTCTATACCAACCCTGATTCATGGTATGTATTAGTACTGGTTACTCAGGAGTATGACTTTGACCTTGACAGTGGTTTTGCAGGGCTATTTCTGACAGACGTTCATGACTTGCAACCGATTTTTCCATTTCAAAACACACTGAACTGAAGTGCAGTAGTGTCTCGTGAGGACGAGTTACTTCTAGGGGAGATAGAAACTTCTGATGTATTCTCTCTTGTTGTTGTACATAAATTTGACTCTAGGCTTGTTACAAACTGAACACGTAACGAATGGCGACCAGTGGAAAATGACAGACACGTGTTTTTGGCGGGATATCTGTGAGCTTACATTACTTCCTACAGTTGGTCAGGTTTTCATGAAGGGCCGAAACCGGAAACGAAAGAACATCCAACTTAACATTGAAATTTCAGCTTCATTTCATTAGTTTACATAAGACCATCTAATTTTAAATCGTATTTCGGTTCGTCAGTGGTCTTCTATGCAGGAAACAATGAAATCATGCTTCACTGTGAAGGGATTTTGCGAAAATTTGGTGGGGGCGTGTAAAGAGCAGTATATGTAAATAATTCTGTGACTTGCTACAACTTTCCTACGTACCTATGTCCACGTTCTTACAAATTTAGACAGAATTGTCAGAAACATATAAGTTCTTTGGAATAAATAAAAAGGTAAAAGTAAAGTTCACCCTATAACAGGCCACGAAGACCCATAGGGGGAGTAGAGGTATAGCTCTACTCTTTCTTTAACCTCGGCGCTAGATGGGGTGGGTGGTCAACGCCACGCTCCGGCAGGTTTGCTCCCTGTACTCATTGTACAGGAGGCTGGGTAGGCCCCAGGGCCAGTCTGGACAGGTGCAGAAATCTTTGAAATAAATAGACTAATAAACTTGTAGATTCCTCATAGAGAATTCTGCACCTCATTTCCAGACAAAGAATGGGATTTTTTTTTTGGGAAACGTACTTTGTAATTGTAGACATGTTTCACAAGATAAAATTTCTAAATGCTTTTGATAAAGACATATCCTAGACAGGTTTTACTCTGGACATTACCCATCGCCTACAGCCTAATTACTGTGGGTAGCTAATTCTGAGGCCAAACTGCATTGCGTACATACAAAGAAATTAGGGGCAGATTGAATCGGGAAATCCTCACTACCATTCTGTCCGAAATTCTTCTTATTATTATTATTATTATTATTATTGTCTATGTAGGCAAATATAAAAACACATAGAACTGCAATTTCGTCCATCACCGTGTATAAATTTGTAATTTAATTTTAAATTAAATCAGCACGAAACGAATTGTAGATATCCATCTTTATTATTTTTTAAATTCCTATATATTTAATTCCTTATAGCTTCATTAGGGAGCTCATGTTGCAGTGCATTTTTAACGAGATAAGCCGTATACGTATAACGTAATTTTGTGGCGCGTTCGCATAATTTTAATACTTCCTCGGCTATTCTATGAGCCTGATACGATTTCACTCGAAGACAGCGTTCTTATGGCAATTTAATTTCGCCGACACCAATAAAAGTTTTTTTTAGGTCTTCACGTAAAATGTCTGCTAATTTTGGCCGTTTTAAAAAAATGGATTTCCAGAAAGATTTTCATAAATGTCCCCAACATAAAATTTCTCAGAAATCCATACACTGGGAGCCGCGCGCTGATACATGTGGACGAACGGACGAACAGACGGCC
>Ga0209628_10002218_pt1 | contig 13053 bp, 12 predicted proteins | sample TergutCu122P4_FD_187285 | JGI IMG/M metagenome (GOLD analysis project Ga0209628, IMG submission 187285) | Cubitermes ugandensis P4 segment gut microbial communities from Kakamega Forest, Kenya - Cu122 P4 (SPAdes) (version 2) | ecosystem: Host-associated > Arthropoda: Insects > Digestive system...
CGGCGCTTCGCTGTTTCTGGGCGCAGGCGCAGCCACCTGCATGGCTTCATAGTCATAGCCGGATTGAGCTGCGTAGGCGACGGCCGGCCGCATCCGCGCTTCGCTGTTTCTGGGCGCAGGCGCAGCCACCTGCGTGGCTTCATAGTCATAGCCGGATTGAGCTGTGTCGGCGGCGGCCGGGCGAATCTGCACTTCGCTATTTCTGGCTGCGGATGCGACCGCCTGCGCGGTAACTGCCGAGCCAGGCTTGCGCACGACGCACATTGCCCACTTGAGAGACGCTTCATCCTGCGCGGCCACTGACGAAACAAGCAGCACGAGCCCCAGGGTGACCGTGATCCGGCGAATGGGAACGGATGAAAATCGAATGGCGGGCATGAACTCGGGCATAGCGTTGTCGTTGTATGTCGGCGGGCCAAAGCGGCGCTGAAAGTCGCAATGTTTGAAGGGGTCCTCTTCAGGGTTCATCGGATGTTTCGGTTGCTTTCTTTGCGGGCTGCGTTTGCCGCCGTCGCCATGTTCATCAAGGCATCCTCGAGCGCCTGGGCGCTCATGGGGTTGATGGCCGTCGTCGGTGCCGGAGGCGGCCCCCCCAAACTGGGAAGCCCCGGGTGAATGCTCACCGTGCTGGCGCCGTTGCCGGAGCCGCCCACGATGAATTCGATACCCTGGTCACGGTTCTTCGGCAGCGAAGGGATGAAATCACTGGACTTGAGCGCGGCCATCACGAGCGCTTCGTTGTCGTTGCGGCCGCGAAGCGCGACCCGATAGGAACCCATCTTCTGCCCGATGATCAGCTTGGCCGCCTGGGCCGGGGTGACCAGCAGCGTCACGGTGTCGTAATGCGCCCCCCCATTGGCCACGTCGCCGGGGCGTGCCATGTTTTGCTTGAGGTCCTGGTGCAACCGGGGATCGTTGAAGTCCTGGCCCACGGCCAATACCTCCATGCTCTGCATGAAGAGCATGGTTTGGTCGAGCCCCTCATCGGGCATCTTCTCATCGAGCCGCGGGGCGCGGTTGACGAGAAAGATGTCAAGGAAGTTGCCGGGGCGGACGGTCTGCGCGATCGAGTTCAGGTTGTCGATCGGGATCGTCAGGGCGCGCTTGCCCGTCGGCACGACCGCCGCGACATCACGCACCTCGGGCGCCAGCAGGTCGGAGATGCGCAGGGGGCGGCCTCTCTGCAAGGGTCTGGCCAGCCTCTGGCCTTTGAAAAATTCAAAGTCGCTGGCCTTGATCGTGTCGCTGTAAAGCAGATCTTTCGGAACCGATCGCGCGGCGAAGTTCTGTTGACTGACGGTCGCGCCGATTTGCACGTCCGCCACGGGGACCACCACGGACATCTCGGGTACGCGCTTGCCGGCCACCTGGGCCTCGGCCTCCGCCTTGATGCGGCGCTCCCGGCCTTCCAGGTAGTTGAATGTCAACCACGAGATGCCTGCCGCAACGATCAGCGCAATCAGCAGGAGCGCCCAGGGGCTCCTGGCTTTTTGGAGCACAAGCGCTGAACGGCTCCCGATGTTTTCGGGCAGAAATTCTTTCGCGCTCATAAGGAGGGTGCAATCAAGGGTGCGATCGCCATTTCAAATGTCCAGGTGACCATGCTGTGAGACTCGCAGGCCCTATGGATGCGGCTGTGGCGCCACCGAAATGGCGTAGCTGTAGGCACGGAAGAAACGCGTGAAAGCGGCCTCGAGTTGCTCTATGTTCGCGCCATCGCCGACAGCCACCACCAGCGCGATCACGCAGAACAGCGTGACCAGGATGTATTCGATCATGGCTTGGCCTTGTTGAGGATTGAGCGGCTTCTTGTTCACAGGGGCTCCATCAAGGTGATAACGGCCTGGGTTTGAGCGCCACCCCAAACGATGGCGGTCAACTGGTATCCATTCGATTCGGCGGTGATGCGGTCGGCGTCCGACTGACGGGCGGTGGGCTGCTTGAGCGTGTTCCTCTCGAGGACTTTCCACTTCTCGTTTTGCAGCCGCAGCAGAAGATCATCTGTCCATCGGCTGCTGCTTTGTGGCGCGCTGATCACGATCGTGAGCCCGTCGCGGCCTTGATCCTTGCTTCGAACGGCCGATTCGACGCGGCTTTCCTTCGGCAGGATTTTTCGCGTCGCGGCATCCAGCGCCGCCCCTGAGCGAGCGGGGAACGACACTGAAAGGAAGCCACGGGCGCCCCCTTCATCTTTGAGCTGCAGCACGGTTACGCAGTCTTCGCCGGAGGCCGACACAATCAGCCAGGGGGCGAACCGGTGGCGCCGCGGCGCGTAGCCCTGGCTTTTCCATTCGCGCTCGCTCTCTTGAATCAGCCGCTCGGCCGGCTCCGTCGAGCGAACCTGGTAGATCGCGGTGGGCAGGCCGTTGACCTGCAGCTCTTCACTGACGATCTCGCCTTGCAGCCCTGCGGGCGGCGTCAGGGGACAAGCCTCGCCGCCGAAGCTGCCCAGCGCGAGCGCCAGGGCGGTGACCGGTGAAACGATAGGCATGCCGTGCTTCATCTCAAACGATCCGACGGGACGGCGTCTATATCGATCTTCCCGATGTCAAGCCTGCTGCCGGCCGTTGGTTCCCATGCGGTGATGGTTGTCTTGATGCCAGCGTTGATAACTGCCTGCCCCAGCGCCTGCGCGGTCGGGACCGCCCTACTTACCATGGCCTGCGCGCCTGTGGAGCTGTTTGCATTCCATGCATTTGTCAGCGTAGCCGCTTGCCCGTGGGTGGAGATGCCGGCCCAGTCCTGAGGCAGACCCTGTTCGCTGCTCCAGAGGCGCTGATAGACGTCGCTGTCTCTGGCCACATCGCGCAGTCCGAACGTGGCCCGCGCAAGAGTCCGTTGCGAGGGAACCGGTGGGGCAAGCGATCCTCCCACATAGGGGATGCTCGGCACGGCGTTTATCAAGTCCAACGCACCACCGGCTATATCTCTGGGCGGTGTGCTGAGATTCCCGGCGAGAGTAGCGTTTGCGTAATCCGTCAGGTACGCTCGACCGGCGGTGTCTTCCCATAGGGGATCCATGCCGCGGGTGAAGCCTGTTGCCGACTTGTCCTGGTCGCTGTAATGCCAGTTTTCAGAGTGGCGATCGTTGAAAACCCGAACCGCAATTTCGTTGCGAATCTGCGCGTCGCTCTTCTGGTTGGGGCGGTTGTTTTGATAGAACTGCGTACCGGTTTGGTTGAACCAGACGGTGCGTTCCCAGGCGGCGTAGCGCGCCGCGGCCTGTGTCATGTGTCTCACGTCGGCAAACTTTCCCATGGCCTGAACCGCCAGATACAGCGGCACCAGGACGAACATGGCCGCGATGATGAATTCCGTCATGGCCGCGCCCGATTGGGAGCCCCTGTAGCTGGTCTGTATCAACGGTGATCGAAACAGCATGGCGGATAAAGTCGGTTACTGCGCGGCAAACGAAGCCGTGGAATCTGCGATCGACGTCTCGGTCAGACGGGCTTGCCAATAGGGATTGAAGAGATTGGCCATCTCGGTTTTGCCGTCGCCACGGCGCCAGCCGTTCCGGGTGAATTTGTTGTCATCCTCATTGGCGGCGGGCCTGTAAAAGTACGCATGCGCGGAGGCCACCGTTTTCAGGGTCGTTCCTTTGGCCGCATCGTCGAGGCGGATCCTTTGGGCGCCCGGGAAAAGGGTGCTCGACAGCCGCAGGCTGGCGTTGACGGGGCGTTCGACTTCTATCGTGATCGGATAGGCGCCCCCGTTCTGCTCCGGTGTTTGATTGGCTGGCGTGTTGCCGATTGGATTGGCAACGTCGCGGTAGTAGTCTTGCAGACCGCCCCCGCCATTGCTGTCCAGGTTTTCCCCGGGCCCTTGTGCGTAGCGAATGGCAGCGGGAATTTGTGCTAACGGCCATTCCAGTGCACTGCCATAGGCTGCGCTATAGGCCAATAACGGATCGGAATCACCGTAATACCCGGGAAGCTCATAGTCGCCATTTCCGGCGACTGCGCCGCCGCTGCCGCCAACGAGTGTCGAGTTGAGGTTCCAGTCCAGAAAGGACATGGGACTCGTGTGAGTGTTGAAAAGAGTCGTATAAGTGCAAGACGCAAAGCCTGTGCCCATCGTGGCATCAAGGGCCAGCCAGCGCTTTTTGTCGTTGCTAAGTATCGTGCCCCCTCCGTGAGAAAACACAAACACAGTCTGGCTTCGAATAAGAACCCCTGCACCCGGCAGAAACGCGTAGCACATGTAAATTTTCACGGAACTAGCCCACTTCGCGATAGGTGAGCCGGAGCGAAATGGAGTGAAACCATCCAGGCTATCGAGCACAACATTGGCGAACCGGTCCGCTTCGGCTGCGGACGTATTGGCTGGGTGGCGTGTGTAGCCATTGTTCCACGCCGTAACGTGCGCCATGGTGTTCACTGTCGTGAACGTGCCCGTCGTGACCCGTGCGGCCGGGTCGTTCTTTTTCACGACGTCGTCGACAATGTTGATCATCTGAGCCATTGTTGCCAAGTGATGGACTTGCTGGGCCTCCATCAATGCGTTAATCAATAGATCCAACCCTGTGACCGCCGTGGGGGCCAGGTTATCTATGAAGCTCCGTGCTTGCGGTATGAACAGGTCTTTTGCGGTATCCCAATTGGGTTTGGAGTTCGGAAAAAGTTCGTAGAAACGAAAGAACATGTTGTCCATTCGACTTCGCGTTTGAGCCGCATCGTCGAGATAAGACTTCAGGCTCACGAACTGGGCAACCGCTACCTGATTGGCGATCATGGCCCGGTTCGTGTAAGCCGAAAAATTGTGGTCGCGCGCTTGCAGCGTTGCCGCCGCATACGCGCCCGCATCGGCGGCGTTCTGCAGGTCGGTCTTGGTGTTGGCCAGTTTTCCGCTGTTGAAAAGCAGCAGCACGGCCAAACCGGTGACCGCGGCGAATACCAGCGTGAACACCAGCGCCTGTCCGCGATGGCGGAAAGCTCCCTGCGTTTGGCGCATGGTGTCACCCTTGAACAATCGTCGCAGAATCTACAGGTTACGGGTTGCCGCCACCGCCACCATTGTCATTGGCACCCCCAGCGTCGTTTTGGTTGGCGTATTGGCCCAACCCCTTGTTTATATTGGCACGTTGCGCGGCTTCGCCTGATGATCCTTGAGCGGCTTGGATGGCCGCTTGACCACCGGTGCCTGACAGCTCCTGTACGATGCCTGCAGTCTGGTTACGAACCGTCTTGCCAAACATGCTATAGGTGCCGATCGCGGCGACGGCGATCAGTGCCACGATGATGATGTATTCCGTCATCCCTTGGCCGAGCGACTTGCGCCTGGATCCAATGCGTTTTCGCTGCATAAAAACTCCTCAATGTGGTTACAAAAAAGGGGAATGTCCGGGTTACGGCCAAAATGCCGGCCGTAACCCAAACGGGGGAAGCAAGACCGGTTACTTTTTGACGCCGTTCGCGTCCTTGTACCGGCACATGCCAGTCTTTTTTGGGCCGTTGGCCCTACCGATAGCGGCATTCGCGCGGTCACGGCCAAGCAAGGCGCCAGCCCGGTGGCTGGACAACCCTTTTGCCATGCCTGCGATTGAATTGCGCACCGTCTGCCCGAAGGCGGAATACGCGCCAATGGCCGCGATGCCCCCGCGATACCGATTGGCGCGGCGATGACGGCGTACTCCATCGTCCCCAGCCCTGCGGATCAGCGGGCGGAAACACCATGAACGAAGCTCTTTCGATTTGTGAGGCATTGTCTGACCTTTTTCTTGGATTTCGATTGCAGTGTGCGCAAGTCTAGTCTTGATAATCGTGTACAACCCTAAAACATTTTGTAAATAAAGTCACCATAAGGTAATAAGCAAATTAATAAGTAAAATGTCAGAAAAAGTAACGGAAATGGGATCGATGAAGTGTAAATAAGTCGAGAATATTGTAATAAGAGAAACAATCAATTAAATATGTATCTTTGATTCTCGGTATCGTCGGTAGCCGCCGTGCGGCTGTCCAAGCGGGGCCGGCTCTTGGCTCGCATCATGCGCAATTCACACTGTCGACGCTTGTTAACATGAGGTTCTTGTCATATGCGGATTACGACGGCATACTGGTCGATAAGCAATGAGGTGATAAGTAATAAGATCGAAAGATCGTGTGTCTATATGAATTCCGTGAAGAAGTTAAAATTGAAACTGCCTGATGCCGCGCGCTGGTTTTCTGGAATATTGATGACCGCGGCCGCTTTGGCGCACGCGGTGCCGGCTGATGCGCCGGCTATCGATTTCCCGCCTTTTGGGTACTACCGCATAGAGCGCGTCACGGAGATTTCCATCCGGCCGACGCCGAACCCGGAAACTCACGTTTATGTCACGATGCGAAGCAAAGACGGCCGTTCGGACTGGGAGAGCCATGTAGGCAGCGGAAAGCCTGAACAGCGGTCTTTTGATTCGCAGCCCGAATATCAATGTCTCTCGAAGACGCTTCCGGCGAATCAGTTGTCGCGCTTGAGCGCGCTCTGCCCGGCTGGGCCGGGCCAGGGTTGCAACGTATCGCGCGACGCTCACGTCCCCCAAGCACAGCGACTGGGCCCCAAACAATGGAAGCTGACTATCCCTCTCCAACTGAGCGATCTGAACGCTTCAGATTCACGAGGGGTCGACCAGCTTGAGCGGGCCTTGCGCAACGGGCGCACGGCGCCCGGCCTAAGCCCGCAAGAGCGGGCCATAGCTCAGGAGGCATTGCGGCAACTGCCGACGGGATCGGCTGTGCGCCAGTCCTACACAGATGCAGCCAATACGCTTGACGCCCTGGCCATGCAGCAGGGCGGCCCTTATGCCGAGTTATTAAAGGAGCATGCGCGCCGCCTGCGCGTCGGTAAAACAGGAGGCGAGATAGACGGCGAAACTGTCGAATACTGGACTCGAATCGCCGATCGCTGCCCCGGATGAGTCTTGGCCGCTGCTGGCTTTTCCGCGGCAGTACGACGTAAACACATCACCCCATCACTCAAGCGAAAAACAATGCAAATATCCTGGAAAAAATTCGGATGCGTGTTGCTGCTGGCTTTGGCCGGCAGTGTGGCGGCACAGGTCAAGGAGATCAAGGACAAGCCCGGCGGCCGCGATCACGAGGTGGTCGGCCGCTACGCGGGTTCGGTGCTGATCGATTACGGCCGGCAGGAGTATGAAGAGATCGAGGCGCCCCTGGGGCCGGCGCGCCTGGCTTCGAGCGGGTTTGTGGTGGACAAAACGCTGAAGATGGGAGGCAAGTTGTTCCACTACCTGTACAGGGCCCCACCCCAGCGCAGTTCGCTGGAAATTTATCGCAACTACGAACAGGCGCTGAAGGCCAAGGGCTTCAACATCCTTTATGGGTGTGATGAGCCGCAGCGGTGCGACAAGGAGGGCCTGCAACGCTATGCCTCTCGATGGACCAACGCGGGCAGCACCTTCGTGAGCGGCTACAAACCGCTGTCTTACATGGACAACAATGGAAACTATCCGCCGCGCTACCTCGTCGCCAGCCGCGAGGCGCCGGAGGGCAATCTCTACGTAACGCTGACGACGCGCGACGACCCCTATGGCGGTTTAGGCGGGCGCTACTATCTGCAGGTGCTCGAAGCTCAGAAGATGCGCCTGGATGCGGTGCAGATTCTGGACGCCAAAGCCCTGGGCGGCGAACTTGAGAAGGCGGGCAAGGTGGCCTTGTATGGAATCGAGTTTGATACCGACAGCGCAACCATTCGCGCCGACTCACTGCCCCAGCTCGAGCAGATGGTGGGTGTGCTCAAAGCCAAGGGGCAACTGAAGGTTTTCATCGTGGGACACACCGACAATGCCGGCACCTATGAGCACAATCGGGTTTTGTCGCAACGCCGCGCCCAGGCGGTTGTGGATGCGCTGGGCGGTCAGGGTATTGACAAGGGGCGTCTGCAGGCGGTGGGCGTAGCGAACGTGGCCCCGGTAGCCAGCAATGGCAACGATGCTGGGCGTGCGAGGAATCGCCGGGTGGAGATGGTGGTTCAGTAACGCGCGCCTGGCCTGCATCCTTCAGGCGTATCCGTTTCCAGGGTACGCCCAGGGTGACGCGATGGGTGTTACATGCGCAGGCATCAGCAATGATTGTACCCAGTAGGTTACAATCCAAGTTGCATTTGCGTCGCACGACGAAGCGCTTTTACATTCTGCTGGCCAGCCCGGTGCCCGGGCGTTTCGGATCACGATTTCCGGCCGGCGCATCCAAGGTTCGGGGGCCTTCCAGCGCCCGGCGGCGGTACCTCGGTGGTGCCGCAGCGGTCTTCGTTCTGCACCGTCCGACGTGGATACCGCATGCGCGGTGTCCGGACAATTTTCTGAATCGCCCACGCATGAACAGAGGTACCGCATGCCCAAGGAAGAATTGATTGAAATGAATGGCGCAGTCACCGAAGTGCTGCCCGATTCGCGCTACCGCGTCACGCTCGACAACGGCCACGAACTGATCGCCTACAGCGGCGGCAAGATACGCAAGAACCACATCCGTATCCTGGCCGGCGACAAGGTTTCGCTGGAACTGTCGCCCTACGATCTGACCAAGGGCCGCATCACCTTCCGCCATCTGGAGCGGCGCGGCCCTGTCCCGCCGGTGACGCAGACACGGCGCTGACCGGCTATCCTGCACCGGTCGGATACGACTCACGGTGCCAGACGGAGCGGAGTTCCTTTCGCGCCGCCTCCGCCCGATGACGGGCGGGTGACATCCTTCAGGTGGCTTTGGGGGCGTGTCTTGACCGCTTTGTGCTTTTATTCCTCCTTGCTTGACCTTGACCGCCGCTCGCACACTTCGTCCTGCCCGCGCCTGGGTCATCCTGCTCGCGTTGACGTCGGGGTTCGCGTTGAGCCAGGCCTTTCGCACCGTTGCGGCCATCCTCGCGCCGCCGCTGCAAACTGAATTCGGTCTTTCAGCCCAGGGGCTCGGCGTTTTTTCGGGCACTTATCACTTTGCGTTTGCCGCTTTCCAGTTCTTCATGGGCATGGGAATCGACGTTCACGGCGTGCGCCGCACGGTGCTTACGGCCTTTCCGCTTGCGGTCGTGGGCGCGGCCACCTGCGCGCTGGCGCCGGGCTTCAAGACGCTGGTGCTCGGGCAAATGCTGATAGGCATCGGCTGCGCGCCGGCCTTCCTGGTGTGCACGGTTTTCATCGCGCGGCATTTTCCGATCGAACGCTTCGCCCAACTGTCGGGCATGGTGCTGGGCCTGGGGTCGGTCGGGATGCTGCTGACCGGTACGCCGCTCGCATGGCTGGTGCAGGTTAGTTCGTGGCGCGCCGGGTTCGCCGCACTGGCCCTGTGCGCGGCAGCGGCCTGGCTGGCGATCTGGCGGCTGGTGCACGAACCTGCGCAGGAAAAGCCGGTGGCCGCGCCTTCGATGAAGACCGCGCTGGCCAGCTACGGCGCGCTGTTCAGGCTGCCGCATACGGCGGGGATTCTGCTGCTGGCTTTCGTCGGTTATGCCAGTTTCATCTCGCTGCGCGGCCTGTGGCTCGGGCCGCTGATGACTTCGCGGTATGGCCTGTCGCTGGTGGCCAGCGGCAACATCGCGGTGGTCGTCTCGCTCACGAGCCTGATCGGTCCGCCGTTGTTCGGGCGGCTGGATCCGGGTTCCATCAAGCGCAGGCGCTGGATTGTTTCGTGCAGTCTCGTGGTCGCCATGCTGTTCGTGGTGCTGGCCTTGCATCCGGGCGCCGTGGCCGCTGTGCTGCTGTGCATCGCGATGGGGCTGTTTTCGGGCTATGGCGTGTTGCAGTACGCCAATGTGCGCGGCGCTTACCCGTCCGCGATGACCGGGCGCGCGATGGCGCTGTTCACCATGTCGATGTTCCTCGGCGTGGGGTTCATGCAGTGGTTTACCGGCGCGGTTGCTTCGATTGCGCAGAGTCATGGCCAGGACGCGCTGACCGCCGTGTTCATGGCCATCGCGGCCCTGCTCGCGCTGGGCGCACTGGGCTTTTCCGTGTTGCCCAAGCCTCCGGCCGAAAAGACGGCGCAGGGCTGAGTGCGTCTTTACTCTCCCGGAGACTGTCCGGGTCTTTTGCGGTATCGTTAATGGTTTGACGCGCCGGATGCGGCGCCGACGATTTCCGAAACCCTTAAGAAAGGCTCCCATGATTCGAGAAGTAGAAGGCGATATCTTGTTGAGCAAGGCTCAGGTGATCGCGCATGGCATCGCGCCCCAGGACCATTTCGACAGCGGCCTTGCGCTGGCCCTGCGCGAGCGTTGGCCATCGATGGTGCGCGACTACCGCCACGCGGCGCGCTCGAACGCGCCCGAACCCGGCGGCCTGTGGGCCTGGACGGGCGTGGACGGCGAAGGCGGCACGCGCTGCATCGTCAATTTGCTGACGCAGAACATGCTGCATGCCGGCCCGAATGCCAAGCCCGGCAAAGCCACGCTGGAGAACGTCGGCCGCTGCCTGCGCGAATTGGTCAAATACGTGCGCAAGGAAAAAGTACAAAGCATCGCGGTACCGCGTTTGGCCACCGGCGTCGGCAGCCTGATCTGGGACGACGTGAAGCCGCTGATCATCAAGCACCTGGGCGAACTCGACATTCCGGTGCTGGTGTACGAGGTTTACCGCAAGGGCGTCGCCGCCGACGAGCAGTTGGACTGAGCGTTCATGCATGATCCATCCGCACAGCCTTTTTGCGTTGCGGTACGGACACAAAAAAACGCGCCCGAAGGCGCGTTTTTTTCTGATCCCATTGCGTTTATTTGCTGATCACGCGGACCATTTCAAGGCATTTGTTTGAATAGCCCCACTCGTTGTCGTACCAGGTGACCAGCTTGACGAAAGTGCCATCGAGCGCGATGCCCGCTTCAGCGTCGAAGATGGAGGTACGCGGATCGCCGCGGAAGTCGGTGGCAACGACTTTATCCTGGGTGTAGCCGAGCACGCCTTTGAGCGCGCCTTCGCTTTGCGCCTTCATTTCCGCGCAAATCTCTTCATAGCGGGCTTCCTTGACGAGTTCGACCGTCAGATCGACGACCGACACGTCCGAAGTCGGCACGCGAAAGCTCATGCCGGTGAGCTTCTTGTTGAGTTCGGGAATGACCACGCCCACCGCCTTGGCCGCGCCGGTGCTCGACGGAATGATGTTCTCCAGAATTCCGCGTCCGCCGCGCCAGTCTTTGTTGCTCGGGCCATCGACGGTTTTTTGCGTGGCGGTGGCGGCGTGCACGGTGGTCATCAGGCCGCGCTTGATGCCCCACTTGTCGTTGAGCACCTTGGCCACGGGCGCCAGGCAGTTGGTGGTGCAACTGGCGTTGCTGATGATGCTCTGGCCCGCGTAGGTCTGGTGATTGACGCCATAGACGAACATCGGCGTGTCGTCCTTGCTGGGCGCGGACATGATGACCTTTTTGGCGCCGGCGTCGATGTGCTTTTGCGCGCCTTCCTTGGTCAGGAAAAGGCCGGTCGCCTCGATCACGACCTCGGCGCCGACCTCGTCCCACTTGAGCGCGGCCGGGTCTTTCTGCGCCGTCAGGCGGATCCTCCTGCTGTTGACGATGAGGTCATTGCCGTCGACGCTCACCTCGCCCCTGAAGGGCCCATGCACCGAGTCGTATTGCAGCATGTAGGCCAGGTAGTCGGGTTCGAGCAGATCGTTGATGCCGACCACCTCGATGTCGTTCTTGAAGTTTTGCACCGCCGCGCGAAACACCATGCGTCCGATGCGGCCAAAGCCGTTGATGCCAATCTTGATAGCCATGCGCTTAACTCTCCTGAAAATAAAAAAACAGCAAGGGTGACAAAAGAGGCTTCATGTGCGCCGCGCGAGCACCGCCTCGACGGTGGCGGCTGCGTTTTGCGCCGTGAACCCAAAGTGTTTGTACAGCACGCCCGCAGGCGCCGATTCGCCGTAGCAATCAATGCCGACGACCGCCGCGACGCCGTATTTCCACCAGCCATCGGTGACGCCCATCTCAAGCGCGATACGCGGCAGGCCGGCAGGCAGCACCGTTTTTTTGTACGCCGCATCCTGGCGGTCGAAAGTGGTGGTGGAGGGCATGGAAACCACCCGCACCGCGATTTTTCGCGTGGCGAGCAGTGCCTGCGCTTCAAGCGCGAGCTGTACTTCAGAGCCGGTCGCGATGATCACCGCCTGCGCCTTCTTCTTCAGGCCCACGCGCTCGGGCTCGGCCAGCACGTAAGCGCCCTTGCTGATGTCGGCCAGATCGCTCTTGGGCGCATAGGGCAGGTTCTGGCGCGAGAGCAGCAGCGCGGTCGGCCGCGCCGCGCTGCCGAGCGCCACCGCCCAGGCGACGGCGGTCTCGGCGGTATCGGCCGGGCGCCAGACATCCAGGCCCGGAATCAGGCGCAGCGAAGCCGCGTGTTCGATGGCCTGGTGCGTGGGGCCGTCTTCCCCCAGGCCGATGGAGTCGTGCGTGAAGACGTGAATCACGCGCTGCTTCATCAGCGCCGCCATGCGCACCGCATTGCGGCTGTAGTCGCTGAAGGTCAGGAAAGTGCCGCCGTAGGGGATGTAGCCGCCGTGCAGCGCGATGCCGTTCATGACCGCGGCCATGCCGAATTCGCGCACACCGTAGTTGATGTGGCGGCCGATCTGCCCGGCCGGAAATTGCTCGCTGCTTTCGCCGCGCACCACTTCACCGGCCGCGTCAAAACGCAAGGCCGGCGTGCTCTTGGTGTTGGTCAGGTTGGAGCCGGTCAGATCGGCGCTGCCGCCGATCATCTCCGGCAACGCGGCGGTAAAGGCTTCGAGCGCAACCTGCGACGCCTTGCGGCTGGCCATCGTCTCGGCCTTGGTGTGGGCATCGACCACGGCGTCAAAAGCGGTCTGATGAAAATTCTTGGGCAACTCGCCTTTCATTCGGCGCGTGAATTCAGCCGCCAGATCCGGGTAGACGCGGGCATAGGCGGCGAACTTATCGTTCCACTCGGCCTCGCGGCGCGCGCCTTCGGCCTTGGCGTCCCAATCTCCGTAAACCAGTTCGGGCACTTCGAAAGGCGCATACGGCCATTGCAGCGCGTCGCGCGTCAGGCTGATTTCGTCGGCGCCCAGCGGCTCGCCGTGCGCCTTCGCGGTATTCGCGCGGTTGGGGCTG
>Ga0209628_10002219_pt1 | contig 13045 bp, 8 predicted proteins | sample TergutCu122P4_FD_187285 | JGI IMG/M metagenome (GOLD analysis project Ga0209628, IMG submission 187285) | Cubitermes ugandensis P4 segment gut microbial communities from Kakamega Forest, Kenya - Cu122 P4 (SPAdes) (version 2) | ecosystem: Host-associated > Arthropoda: Insects > Digestive system >...
AGCTCGACCGGATCCGCGAGCAGGCCGGGCTGGATCCGCCGGGCCAGCGCCGCGACGCCGACGTAGCCCACCTCGCCGCCGGCGTGGACGATCTGGTGGACCGGGCCAACCGCGGCGCCGACATCGGCGGCATCCTGGGCCCGACCGAAGTCCGGGCCGCCCAGTTGGAGCGCGACCTGATCGTCGGCCACGCCCAGCGCGCCGCCCTGGTCCAACGGGTCGCCCAGATCACCCAGCGCCGGGCGGGTCTGATCGCCCGGGAGCGAGCCGTCGCCGATCTCGTACGCCGAGCGCAGGCCGGCGTCGCCCCCGCGCCGAAGTACGCCGTGCCCCACATCGAGGCCCTGGGTGACATCCCGGCCGCGCCCGCCGCCGTGGACGCCTACGCCGCCCGCCTTGAGCAGGCCGGCGCCGCCCTGGAGGTGGTCGCCAAGGCCAACGAGCAGGCCCTGGCCCACGTCGCGGGCCTCGCCGCCCGGTTCGAAGCCGCCCAGGCGAGGCGCCCCGCGGGACCGGACCCCCTGGGCGACACCCTGTCCGGACAGATCCGCGACCTGCTGGGCCACGCCCCGGTCCAGCTCGGCGTCGCCGAACCGCTGATCGCCGCCTACGAGGCCTCCGGGAGGCCGGCATGAGGTGCACCCAACCGGGCTGCAACGGCCGCATCGAAGACGGTTACTGCAACGTCTGCGGCCTGCCGCAGGCCGCCCCCGCCCCGTCACCCCGGCCGGAGGCCCCGTCACCCCGGCCACCGGCCCCACGGCCCCGGCCACCGGCGCAACCATCCCCGCCATCCGGGCGCGGCGTGCCGGGCGCGGTTCCCGCCCTCACCCCGACCGGCCCCTGCCCGATGCCGGGCTGCCGGGGCCACATCGTGGACGGTTACTGCGACACCTGTGGGGCCCCGGCCGGCGCCACGCCCCCCTCCCAGGCGGCGGACCTCGGCGCCACCACGGGTCGGATCGGCACCGTCAGCCTGGGCTCGGCCCGGGTCGGCACCGGGCGGGCCCGCTCCCGCCCCCAGACCGCCGCCCCTACGGGACACCTGGGCGCCGGCTACACCACCATCCAGCCCGAGCCACCCGTCGACCCCGCCTCGGCCATCCTGGCCCATCCCGAAGTGCCCGAGGACCGGCGCTTCTGCCCCCACTGCGGGGCGGAGGTCGGCCGCTCCACCCCGGAGTCGCCGGGCCGGGTCGAGGGCTACTGCCCGGCCTGCCGCAAGCCGTACTCCTTCGCCCCCAAGCTCTCGAAGGGCGACGTCGTGGCGGGCCAGTACGAGGTGGCCGGCTGTCTCGCCCACGGCGGCATGGGCTGGCTGTACCTCGCCCAGGACCGCAACGTCTCCAACCGCTGGGTGGTCCTGAAGGGCCTGCTCAACGCCGGCGACGACGCCTCGATGCAGGCGTCGCTGGCGGAGCAGCGCTACCTCGCCCAGATCCAGCACCCCCTGATCGTCGAGATCTTCAACTTCGTGAGCCACGAGGGCGGGGCCTACATCGTGATGGAGTTCGTCGGCGGCCGCTCCCTGAAACAGGTTCTGAAGGACCGCATGACCGCCGCCGGCGGGACGTACAGCCCCCTGCCGGTCGATCAGGCCCTCGCCTACATCCTGGAGATCCTGCCCGCCTTCAGCTACCTGCACGCCCGTGGCCTGCTCTACTGCGATTTCAAGCCCGACAACCTGATCCACGTCGAGGATTCCGTCAAGCTGATCGACATGGGCGGGGTGCGCCGCATCGATGACGACGACTCGGTCATCTTCGGCACGCAGGGCTACCAGGCCCCGGAGGTCTCCACCCACGGCTGCACGATCGCGTCCGACATCTTCACCCTCGGGCGCACCCTGCTGATACTCTGCGCGGAGGTCAAGGGCTACCAGACGACGTACGCCACTTCGACACCGCCCCTCGACCAACTGCCGGGGCTCGCCCGCTACGACTCCGTCTACCGGCTGATCACCAAGTGCTGCGCGCCGGACCCGTCGGACCGCTTCTCGTCGGTGGCCGAGCTGCGCCGCCAGATGCTCGGGGTGCTGCGGGAAGTGGTGAGCCAGGCGGCCCAGGGCGCCGCCACCACCTCGGCGCCCTCGGACCTGTTCGAGCCGCCGACGGTCGTCGCGGACGTCTTCACCTGGAAGCAACTGCCCCGCCTCAAGCCGGATCCGACCGATCCCTCCCTGCCGATGCTCGCCTCGCTCGACCCCGCCATGACGGCCCGGGAGCGTCTGGGCGTCCTGCAACGTACCCCCTCGAAGACCTTCGAGGTCCAGTCGGCCCTCTGCCTGGCCGCCATCGAGACCGGCGCGGCGGACGTTCTGGCCAAGACCGTGGAGGACATCCTGGTCCGCGATCCCTGGGAGTGGCGCGCCGCCTGGATCGAGGGCCTGGCCGGGCTCAACGCCGGCGACTGGGTCCGGGCGCAGTCCTGTTTCAACGCGGTGTACGGCCAGGTGCCGGGCGAACTCGCGCCGAAGTTCGCGCTGGCGGTCGCCTGTGAGATGGGCGGGGAACTGGAGATCGCGGAGGGCCTCTACCAGGTCTGCGCGGCCACCGACGGGGCCTACGTCCCCGGCGCGGCCTTCGGCCTGGCCCGGGTCCGCGGCAAGCGGCGGGGCGCCAACGGCCAGATCGCCGAGGTGGCCTCCGTCCTGTCGGCCCTGGATCTCGTCCCGGCCACATCGGGCGGCTGGCCGCAATCGCGGCGCCTGGCGGCCACCTACCTGACCCACGCCGGGCGCGGCGTCGACGACCTGGCCCGCGCCTTCGAGGCCATCCGGGCCTCGGGCACGGCCACCGAGGACCGGCTGCGCTTCGAGTTGGAGATCTTCCTCAAGGCGCTGCCCTTGGCGGGCTACGCCAACCTGAAGGCGGCCCGGCAGCGCCCCGTGCCCCGGATCGGTGATGTTCCGGTGACCCGCGCGGACGTCCGCGCCAAGATCGAGGCGATCCTGCGCCAGCAGGCCCAGGTGGAACCCGATGCCGCCCAGCGGGTGGCCCTGATCGACCAAGCCAATTCGCTTCGGAGGTGGACGGTGATATGAGATTCTTCAACCAGGGCGCTCCCGGCGTGGAGTGGATGCCGGACCAGCCGGATGTCACCCTGCCGATCCGCCCGCGGATCGAGGTGGATGACGCCGTCTACCCGCCCGCCTGCCCGGCCTGCCAGGGCGACCTCGACATCGACGGCTACTGCCTGACCTGCGGGCAGAAGGCCCCAAGCCTGCGCGAGCACTTCGAGCTGGAGCCGGCGGACTGGGTCGCCGGGGTCTGTGACATCGGCCTCACCCACGTCCGCAACGAGGACGCGATGGCCACGCTGGCGACCGGCCAGCGGGCCGTCCTGGTGGTCTGCGACGGCGTCACCACCTCGGAGGACTCCGACGTCGCCTCGCTGGCGGCCGCCCGGACCGCCTGCGACGCGTTGTGGACCCGTGACCCCCAGGGCACGGGCACCCCGTCGTCGCGGACCGCCGCCATCCAGGCCGTACTGACCGAGGCCGTGGCCGCCGCCAACCAGGCCGTCGTCGATGCCACGGCCACCGACTCCCCCAACGCCGCCGCGACGACCATCGCGATCGCCGTGATCGACGACCAGGCGGTGCACTGCGCCAACCTCGGCGACTCCCGGGTCTACTGGTTGCCCGACGGCGGCGAGCCGCGACAGCTGACAAAAGACCATTCCCTGGCCCAGGACGGCATCGACTCGGGGGCCGGCCGCGCCGAGGCGGAGGCCTCCGCCTTCGCGCACACCATCACCCGCTGGCTCGGCTGCGACGCGGTCGATCTCACGCCACACCTCGCGACTCTGGAACGCGACGTCGCCGGCTGGCTGGTGGTCTGCACCGACGGGCTGTGGAACTACGCCTCCGAGGCCGCCGCGATACTTGAGGTCCTGGACCAGGTCCGGGGCGACGACGAATCACCCCGGCGGGTGGCGGCCGGCCTGGTGGCCTGGGCCAACCAGCAGGGCGGCCAGGACAACGTCACGGTCGTCTGCGCCCGTCTCGCCGCTCAGGGCGAACCCGGGTCTTCCACCGAGACCATGCCCACCGACACCCCCGGCCCGGCGGACGAATCCCCCAGAGAATAGAATTGACCCATGGCCCTGTTCACATCGATGGTTTACCAGAACGAGTTCTTGTCCGATGGCAGCACCGATGTCGGAGCGATCGTTCGGATCGAGTGCGCCGAAGCCGGCGCCGCCGGCCAGACCGGGGTCGGTGACGTCGGCGAGATCGTCATCGTCGACACGTCCGCCTCGATGGGACTCGGCAATATGCAGGCGGCCAAGGACGCCGCCATGGTGGCGGTCGACACCATCCTGGACGGGACCTACTTCGCGATAATCGCCGGCAACCACCGGGCCTATCTCGCCTACCCCCGGGTCACCTCCGGCCCCGGCATGGTCCGGATGGATCCCGGCACCCGGGCCGGCGCCAAGGCCGCCATCGCCGCCTTCCGCGCCGACGGCGGGACGGCCATGGGCCAGTGGCTTCTGTTGGCGCGCTCCTTGTTCTCCTCCATCCCGGGGCTGGCCGGCAAGCACGCCATCCTGCTGACCGACGGGGAGAACCACAACGAATCCGTCACCCAGCTGGACGCGTCGATCCGCCAATGCCTGGGCGGCTTCCAGGTCGATTGCCGGGGCATCGGCGTCGAGTGGCAGGTCTCGGAGATCCGCAAGATCGCCCAGGCCCTGCTCGGCACCGTCGATGTAATCCCGAGTCCCGAGGCCCTGCCCGCCGTCTTCCGCGAGCTGATCGCGCGCTCGATGTCGCGCGGCGTGCCCGACGCGACGCTCCGGGTGTGGACTCCGCAGGGAGCCCAGACCATGTTCGTACGACAGGTGTCGCCGACCGTCGAAGACCTCACCCACCGCGGCCAGGCGGTCGATGCCCTGACGAACGCCTACCCGACCGGTGCCTGGGGCGACGAATCCCGCGACTACCACATCTCGATCCGCCTGCCCGCCAAGGCGATCGGCACCGAGCAGCTGGCCGCCCGCGTCCAGCTGGCCACCGGCACCGCGATCCTCACCCAGGGGCTCGTCAAGGCGAAATGGTCGGCCGACCCCTCCCTGACGGCCCGCATCAGCCCGGAGGTCGCCCACTACACCGGCCAGACGGAACTGGCGGCCGCCATCCAGGAGGGTCTCGCCGCCCGCGCCCAGGGCGACGACCGGACGGCCACCAAGAAGCTCGGGCGGGCCGTGCAGCTGGCCACCCAGACCGGCAACGCCGAAGCCGCCGCCCGGCTGGACAAGGTCGTGGACATCACGGATGCCGCGACCGGCACCGTGCGCCTGAAGAAGAACATCGACCGGGCCGACGAGATGGCCCTGGATACCGCCTCGACCCGTACGACCAGAATCAGGGGATGACCATGCCACTCTGCCCGGAGGGCCACGAAACACCGGCCCATGACTTCTGCGACCAGTGCGGTCTGCCGATACCCGCCCCCGACCCGGAGGCGGCGCCTCCCGCCAAGACCGAGGCGCCGGCCGACCAGCCGGTCACCTGCCCGAACTGCGGCACCCCGCGGCCCGGTAGCGCCCTGTTCTGCGAATCGTGCGGCTACGACTACACCACCGGGGCGATGCCGGAACAGGATCTGCGCTCCGAGCTCGGCCTGCCCCCGGCTCCCCCGGCCCCGGAGCCGGAGCCCGGCTGGGTGGCGGAGGTCTGGGTCGACCCCCAGTGGCACACCCTGCAGGAATCGTCCGACCCGCTGCCGCCCCAGGGACCGCCCCGGATCGTCGCCCTGAAGGACCGGGCGCTCATCGGACGGGTGTCGGTCTCCCGCAACATCCATCCGGACATCGATTGCGAACTCGACTCCGGCTGCAGCCGCCGCCAGGCCTACCTGACCTTCGCCGGCGGGACCTGGTACATCAACGACCTCGACTCCGCCAACGGCACCTTCGTGTCCAGCGCCACAGGCGCCCTGCCGGAGACCCCGATCACGGGGCGGACCCAGATCGACGCCGACACGCGGATCTATGTCGGGGCCTGGACCCGCATCGTCGTCCGCCCGGCCATCCCCGGCGAGACCGCGACCAGCGCGAAGAGCGCGTGACAGAAAGACACCATGGAAATCAAGATCGGTATCAACCACGTCCCCCGCGATGCGGCCCTCGACGTCGCCATGACCATCGACGAGGTCGTCCAAGCCTACACCGACGCCCGCCTGCGCGACGGCCTGCTGACCCTCACGGACCAGTCGGGGCGCAAGATGATCATCCCCGCCTCGTCGATCGCCTACATCGAGTTCGGCAAGGAACACTCCCACCCGGTCGGCTTCGGCACGAACGCCTGAAGCCGGTCCTCACAACCCGGCGGGATCGAAGTCCCGCAGGGGTACGATCTTGGAGTCGACCGCCCGCAGGATGTCGGCCACCCCGGGGAAGAAGCCCGCGTCCAGCCCGGGCGGCGGGGCCAGCCGGTTGCGCGCCCCCAGGACTATCACCGGCGCGTCCAGGTCGTCGAAGCAGGCGGCCGAGATCGTGGACGCCACGGTGTGCATGAAGCTGCCGCGCTCCACCGCCTCCGACACGAGCAGCAGCCGCCCGGTCTTGCGGACCGAGGCCTCCAGCTTGTCCAGCGTCAGGGGAACCACGAACCGCAGATCGATGACCTCGGCGTCGAGCCCGTGGCTTTGCTCCAGGCGTTCGGCCGCCTCCAGGGCGGTGTAGAGCGCCGGTCCCAGGGTGGCGATCGTCAGGTCGGTTCCGGCGCGGCGGATGGCGGGCTCGCCTTCCCCGGTCTCGTAGTAGCCCTCGGCCACCCCGTCCGGCTCGAACCGCTCGCCGATGCCGTAGAGCTTCTGGGGTTCCAAGAACACCACCGGATCGGTGCCGGAAAGCGCCAGGTTGAGCATACCCTTGGCGTCGGCGGGGGTGGCCGGGTAGTAGACCTTGAGGCCCGGCACGTGGGCGAGCATCGCCGACCAGTCCTGGGCGAGCTGCGTGCCGTACGCGTTGCCGACCGCCATCCGGATGACCAGCGGCATACGCAAGACCCCGGCCGACATCGCCTGCCACTTGGGGGCCTGGTTGAACAGCTCGTCACCGGCCCGGCCCACGAGATCGCCGTACATCAGCTCGACGACCGCGCGGCCGCCGCTCAGCGCGTACCCGATGCCGGCCCCGACGATCGCCGCCTCCGACACCGGCGCGTTGAACAGCCGCGGGTAGGCCAGTAACTCGGTCAGGCCGCGGTAGACCCCGAAGGCCCCGCCCCAATCGCGGTTCTCCTGGCCCCAGGCCGCCATGGTCGGGTCGGTCGTGAAACCGTGGACCAGGGCCTCGAACAGCCCGTCGCGCAGGTCGTACACCTCTTCGGCCGGGTCGGCCGACGCCCGGCGGGCCTTGCCCGCGATCGCCTTGACCCGCTCGTTGTCGGCCGGAGCCTGGGCCACCTCTGGCGTGCCGTCGGCCAGCGCCGCCGCGCGCCCGCCCGATGTCATGACCGACTCGACGAAGGCCGGCTCGGCCGGCGGGCACCCGTTGGCGTCGGCCACCAGCTCCAGCACCGCCTTGACCCGCTCCCGGGCCGCGGCGCGCATGTCGGCCGCCCGGCTCTCCGTGATGATCCCGCCCCCCGCCAACAGCCGGGTGAAGCACTCGATCGAGTCGGCCTGCTCCCACTCCTCGACCTCCTCGGCGGTCCGGTAGGTGGACTCGTCGGCGGCCGAATGCCCGCAGCTGCGGTACGTGACCACGTCAAGCAGGGCCGGTCCCTCGCCGGACAGCAGGATGTCCTTCTTGCGGCGTACGGCGTTGGCGACGGCCAGCGGGTCGAGCCCGTCGATCCGCTCGGTGAACATCGCATCCGGGTTCACGCCGGTCCCGATGCGGGCCAGCACGTCGTAACCCATGGTCTCGCCGAGGGTTTGGCCACCCATCCCGTAGAAGTTGTTGAACACGTTGAACAACACCGGCGGGTTGCCGCCGGCCCAGTCGGGCCACAGGCCGCGGTACTGGTCCATGGCGGCCAGCGTCATGGCCTCCCAGACCGGGCCGCTCCCCATCGCCGCGTCGCCGAGGTTGGCGACCACGATGCCCGGCCGGGCGTTGATCCGCTTGAACAAGGCGGCACCGGTGGCCAAGGTCGCCGCCCCGCCGACGATCCCGTTGTTCGGCATCGAGCCGAGCGGCGGGAAGAACACGTGCATCGGTCCGGCGAGTCCCCGGTTGAACCCGGCGCGGCGGGAGAAGATCTCGGCCAGAGTGCCGAACAAGATGAACAAGGGCGGCAAGTCCGCGTCCGAGGCGGGCCCCAGGCGCTCCGCGTGGCGGAGCGTCTCACCGCCCAGGTGTTCCTCCATTATGGTGGTCATCGTCTCGGCCGGCAGCTTGCGGGCCGCCGCGAAGCACTTGGCCAGCACCTCGCCGTACGACCGGTGGGAACCGAAGACCAGATCGTCGCGGCCGAGCTCCAGCGCCTGGCCCACCACGGAAGCCTCCTGGCCGACCGACAGGGGGACGGTGGTGCCGAGCGCGGCCTCGATGCCTTCCCAGGACCCGGTCCGGGTGATGGCTTCCAGCATGGTCCCGAACTCCCGGATCACCATCATGTCACCCAGAACGGCGACGAGCCCGGAGTTGCCGTAGCGGTCGGCCTCGGCCGGCAGGTCGGCCCGGTAGACGTTGAGGGGGATGTCCGGCAGGCGCATGGTTCCCCGGGCCCGGACCTCGGCCGGGCTGATAACAAGCGACTTCGTCATCTTGGATTTCTCTCCTCGGTTGGGAAAGCCCAGGCGGCTTCCCGGATTGCCTCGCTGATGCTCGGGTGGGGGAACACCAGGGACCGGATGTCGGCGATCGTCGATCCGGTCTCCAGCAGATGAGCCGCGCCCCAGATGATCTCCGGGGCGTAGGGCCCGACCAGCTGCACGCCCCGGACGACACCGGAGGCGGTTTCGGCCACCAGCTTGACGAGCCCGGCCCGGCTGGCCCCGTGTTCGGCGACGAAGCGGCCGGAAACCCCCAGCGGCAGGGTCACCGAGGCCACCGCGAGCCCGCGGCTCCGGCAGGCCTCCTCGGTCAGGCCGACCCCGGCGGCCTCCGGATAGCCGTAGACCGCCCACGGGACGGTCTCGGCGCGGAAGACCTGAGCCGCTCCCCCGGTCGCCCGCGCCAGGATGTTGGCGGCGGCGACCTCGCCCATCCGGTACGCGGCGTGGGCCAGCGCCCCGCGGCCGGTCACGTCCCCGACGGCCCAGACATGGTCGACGTTGGTCGCCATGCGGTCGTCCACCCGCACACCCCGGGCGTCGAAGTCCAGTCCGGTCCCTTCCGCCAGCCAGCCCGTCACGTTCGGCCGGCGTCCCACGGCCATCAGGACCAGATCGGCCTCGACCCCGAACGTGGCGCCACCCTTGGAGCAGGTCACGCGTCCGCCGTCGATCGCCTCGACGACGGTTCCCAGGTGGAAATCCACGCCCGGGGCGGAAGTCCGCAGCCGCGCGGCCAGCGACCGGTCCATGACGCCCAGAACTTCGTCCAGCGCCTCGATCACGGTCACCGCCGTGCCGAGCCGGGCGAAGATCGAGGCGAACTCGATCCCGATGACCCCGCCGCCGACGACCGCCAGCCGGGCCGGCACCGCCGCCACCTCCAGGAGCCCGGTGGAGTCCACGACCAGTGGGTTGCCGGCGACACCCGCGATGTCCGGCCAAACCGGGGACGAGCCCGTCGCGATGATGATGTCACGGCCCCGGTGCACCTCGCCCCCCAGCACCACCCGGTTCCCGCCCCGCCACCCGGCCTCGCCGGTCTGGACGACCACCCCGGCCCGCTTCAGCATCCCGGTGACCCCGCCGACCAGGCTCGCCACCGCCCTCGCCTTCCAGTCCTGCATGACGGACCAGTCGTACGACACGTCGGCGGCGTTCACCCCGAACCGCGCCGAGCCGCGGGCCTCGTCGTAGAGCTTGGCGCAGCCCATAAGCGCCTTGGTCGGGATACAGCCGACGTTGAGGCAGGTTCCGCCGACGGCGGTCTTCTCGGCCAGCAGGACAGACCGGCCGGCCCGGGCCAGGCGCTCGGCGGCGATGTAACCTCCGGGGCCGCCCCCCAGGACGATGACGTCGAACTCAGCCACCGAGACCTCCCTCGGCCAGGATCGCCAGGTCGATATCGGCCAGGAAAGACACCAGATCCTTCAGGAAGCGGGTGGCCTCCGCGGCCCGGACCACCGAGTAGTCCACGGTGAGGGTGAGACCGATGCGCGACTCGACACCGGTCGTACCGTCCGAATTGATGACCGGACGGGCGACGATGGCGCCGATGCCGAGGATCGCCACCTGGGGCAGGTGGAGCCGGGGCGTGAAGGCCTCGATGCCCTGCGCGCCCAGGTTGGTGATCACGAACGTGGCCCCGGACAGGAAGGCCGGGTCGATGCTGCCATCACCGGCCTGCCCGGCGCTGGTCTTGATCTCGGCCGACAGGTCGCGCAACCCGAGTTGCGAGGCGAACCGGATCGTGGGGACGAGCAGGCCGTGGGACGTGTCGACCGCGATACCCAGATGAACGCTTTCCCAGCTGCGCACCATCTGCTCCTGGATGGTCGCGTTGAGCGTGGGGAACCGGGCGGCCACCCGGGCGACGGCGAACGCCACCAGGTCGCCGATCGTGACGCTGACAAGACCGAGCGGTTCCGAATTCTTGAGCCAGGCGCGCAACCTCAGCAGGGCTCCCGCCGGCGCGGAGGTCGTGAAGGACGACTGGGCGTGGGCGGCCGACGCGGCGAGGATGCGGTCCGCGACCAGACCCCGGGTCTCGACCAGCGGGGTGTCGGTGTAGGGTCCCGGGAAGGCCGGCTCGTCGGCGATCTCTTCCGCGGCCGGTCCGGCGGCCCGGGCCGGCCGGGGAGCGGGGGGCGGGGTGGGGTCGTCGTCGTCCGGCGGGATCCCCGCCAGTTCGAGCGCGGCGCGCACGTCCGATGACAGAACGCGGCCGCCCGGCCCCGATCCGACCAGATTGCCGGCGTCGAGGCCGACCTTGGTGGCGGTCCGCCTGGCCCGCGGCGACACCTGGGTGGCCGGCCGCGCCTTGCGCGTGGCCCGCCGCGGTTTGGCCTCCGCCACGATCGTGTCCGCGACCACCGCGGGGTCTGCGACCTCGCCCGGCGCCGCGTCCAGAAGCACCTCAGCCATGCCTGGCCCTTTCCCTCATTGACTCCATATCATCTGGCCCCGTCCCCCCAAACGGGGCCACCCGGTTTGGCCCGCCAGCGTGTCCCTGGCGAACAACAACAATATTACCCGCAATCGAACGGGTTATCATCCTGTTTCCGATTGACACGTCCACGCGCGGGTCAGTTCATCATGATCTCCCCGCCGGTGACCGGCAGGGCCTGCCCGGTCTCGTACTGCTGGGCGACCAGATAGAGTACGGCCCGCACCACGTCGGCCGGCAGACAACCGCGGCCCATGGGGACTCTGGCTTCGTAGAACGCCCGGACGTCGGCCACGCTGGCCGCCCCCGGCACCCGCCCGGCCCGCAGGTATTGGACGAACAGGCCGGTCTCCGGATCCGACCACAGCGGGCCGTCCAGATAGCTGCCGGGACAGACGGCGTTGACCTTGATACCCGAGGCGATGAGCTCCAGGGCGAAGGATTGGGTGAGCCCGATCGTGCCGAACCGGCTTCCGGAGTAGGCGAAGTTCCGCTTCGAGCCCTCCAAACCTGATGTTGAATTGATCTCGATTATGTCGAACAGGAGGTCCGGCCGGTCCTGGTGCTGGGCGGCCATGACCGGGGCGACCGTGCGGACCCCCAGGAAATAGCCCTTGTAGTTGATTGCGGTGACCAGATCGAAATCCTCCAGGCGCTGCTCGGCGACCGACGCCGCCCGGGCCACGCTGGCGTTGGACAAGAACAGGTCCACCCCGCCATAGGTGGCGAGTACCTTGGCCATCGCCGCCTGATGCGAGGCCTCGTCGGTGACGTCGAGCCGGACCGCGATGGCCACCCCCGGCCCGTGGAGGCGGTTGAGCCGGGCCGCCTCGGCCTCGGCCCGCTCCAGGTCCAGGTCGGCCAGGACGACGTGGGCACCCTCGGCGGCCAGTCCCTCGGCGACCCCGAGGCCGAAGTCCGAGGTGGCGCCGGTGACGACGGCCACCTTCGACTGCATCTGGCCCCGTGGGCCGGTCCAGGCCACCTGGCGGCGGTAGGACTGGGCCTCCCAGGATTCGATGAATTCCCATTCGCGGTCGTTCATGGCCCGGACCTCCCCGAGCCGGTCGGCGTCCCGGGCCACCCGGAGAGCGTCGAGGAACGTGTCCAGCGCGTTCCGGGCCGTGGAGTAGTCGCGGCCGGCGGCGAACACCACCTTGGATGGCAGGACGACGATCCGCGGATCGCGCCCCTCGGCTTTCCGGTAGGCCGCCACCGCCTCCGTGACCTGCTCGACCAGCGGAGCGTACTGCGGCTCGACGACGCAGGGCAGCGCCCCGGCGTAGACGATCTGGTCCGGCGTCAGCGGCCCGGCGGTCACGGCGGGCTTGCCGATCCGGGTCTCGGACCGGACGAGTTCCGAGGTGTCGGACGCGACCACGGCCAACCCGTCGGCGTCGCCCAGCAGGCCGCGCAGGTGCGGGGCCAGCAGCTGGATCATGTCGGCCACACGACGCGCCTCGGCCTCGTCGTCGCCATCGCTTCGCCGGAACCGGGTGCTGGCCGCCGGGGCGGCGGCCGGGCGGGCCGCCAAGACCTCGGCCACCCGCCGGTTGGCCTGCTCGACGAGGGCGATGACCTCGCCGGCGGTCTGGCCGGCCGCCATGATGCCATGGTTGCGCAGCAGGGTGAGCCCGGGCGGGGTCTTGCCGTAGCGGGCGGTGTAGGCGGCGCGGGCCGCTTCCAGGCCCCGGGCCACGGGCACGCCGGGATCGAAGTAGTCGACCACAACCGCCTCGTCGCCGAACACCGCCTCGGCAACGCGCTCGTCCGCGATGCTGTCCGCGTCCGACATCAGCAACGCGGGCGAGGGCAAAATGTCTTTTGCAACAAGCCTGCGTTGCAACGCCTTGATGTCCACGGC
>Ga0209628_10002220_pt1 | contig 13044 bp, 15 predicted proteins | sample TergutCu122P4_FD_187285 | JGI IMG/M metagenome (GOLD analysis project Ga0209628, IMG submission 187285) | Cubitermes ugandensis P4 segment gut microbial communities from Kakamega Forest, Kenya - Cu122 P4 (SPAdes) (version 2) | ecosystem: Host-associated > Arthropoda: Insects > Digestive system...
TGGGTCTTGAGCCAAGAAGGACGACCTCATAGAACGGCCTACAAGCGTTTTTTTCAAGGCGGGTAAGGGGTAAGACACCCTTTTCGGGGCCGAAATTTCCTCTTCAAAACAGTATTTCAGCAGCCTGCTAAGTCCCGCCCTACGTGTTTAATAGCCCCAAATGGTTGGTTTATCCAGCCGCTCCGCGAAAAGGAAATGATATGAAATCCGCCTGTTTTGGCGTCTTCAAAAGCCTGCTGTGCGCGCTGGCGCTGGTGTTTGCGGCGGGGGCGGCCCATGCACAAGCCTGGCTTAATACCTATAACTATGACTATATCGGCACCTGGGCCGCCAACCATAACCTGTCGCGGGCGGTGGGCCATTGCGTCAGGGGTTTGGGTGGGTGTGCCGGGGGGCGCAGGTCAGGCCCGCAGGCGAGCCAGCGGATGCGGGCGCTGCCGCGCCGCGGCGGCGCTGGCGACTTGCTTTATACCGGCCGGGACTTTGCCACCACGCGCGGCATCGAGCAATTGGTGTCCACCTATCCGCGGGAAAAACAGGTGCCAATAGCGCAGGAGTACACCACGCTGATTATTACCTTCAATAACACCATCCCGCGCATCTATGGCATTCCCAAAAACAATCTGGCGACGGCCTATGCCGCCTTGCTGGTCGGCAGCTACACGGCCTATACCAACCGGCCGTTTCCAGACGATGCGGTCAGGCCGCTGTACCGGCAACTGGAGCAGGTGATTTTGGACGCGCCGGAGATTTACCAGGCTAGCGCCAGCGAAAAAAACGCGCTGTACCAGATTTGGGTGGGCCTGGGCATGGTCATGATGGCGTCGCAGGTGGATCTGGCCGAGCGCCCCAACCAGGCGCGGCAGGCCAGGTTGCGGCAAGCCGGCGCCAATGCGCTGCGCGCCCTGCTGGGCGTGGAGCCGGACCGGGTGCGCTTTACGGCGCGGGGGATGGAGTTTCTTTGAAGCCTTGGTGATTTATGCCACGCCGCCGCGCCGTCCAACCATCAGAAACGGCGGGATAAATCCAGCCACGTGAGGCCGGATTTGGTCCGCGCTCAGCGCGGCATGCCAGCCCCGCGCGGGGCGGGCGCGGCTACTGGTGCGCCCACGGAAGCCGGTTGCTGATCTTGTTGGGTGAAGGTGCGCGCGGGCAAGCCGGGGGGCCGCGCTGGCGGGCCGGGGGGCGCGGGCGGGGTTATTGGTACGGCAAAGCCGCCGCCGCCGGGCGGGCGCTGGCCTTGGCCGCCTGAGTAGTGATTGGGGCGCGCCGCCGCATACGGCTGCACCAGCACGATGTCGGCCGGCGGCTGCTGGCCGCAGGCCAGCGCGGCGTTGTAGCGCGCGGTGCGAATTTGCTCTTCGGTGGCGCCAAAGCTGGCGGCGCGAAAGCTGGCTTCGGCGCGCGCGTCGCTGCAAGCCTGGGATTCGATCAGCACCTGCTGTCCGCGCGCGGCGCCTTGGGCGGACAGGGCGGCCTGGGTTTCCTGCGAGCGCAGGCGTTCGCGCTCCAGCTCGATCATCTCGCGGCGGATGGCGTCTTCGCGCGCTTGGGCGGCGATTTCGGCATCGCGGCGGATTTCTTCCTCGGTGCGCGCGGGCACCACCAGCTCGCCGCCATCGCATGGCTTGTCGGTGTAGATGGTTTTGCCGCTGGCCGGGTCGCGGCATTTGATGGCCTGGGCGCTGGCTGGCGGCGGCAGCAGCGCCAGCGCGACGATGAAGGCGGCGATGCGGATCATGGCGTTCCTTCGAGTGATCGGTATTCGATCATTGTCGCGCCATATTGGTTCCGGCGCTGGTGCTTTTTACGCCATGTACATGCCGCCGTTGACGTGCAGCTGCTCGCCCGTGATGTAGCCTGCCTGCGGGCTGGCAAGGTATGCCACGGCGTGGGCGATGTCTGACGGATCACCCAGGCGGCCCAGCGGGATTTGTCCGGCCAGCGCTTTTTGCTGTTCTTCGCTCAGGGCGGCGGTCATGTCGGTGGCGATGAAGCCCGGCGCCACGCAGTTGACGGTGATGCCGCGGCTGCCCAGCTCGCGCGCCAGCGCGCGCGTCAGGCCGGCCACGCCGGCCTTGGCGGCGGCGTAGTTGGCCTGGCCGGGGTTGCCGGACGCGCCGACCACGCTGGTGACGCTGACGATGCGCCCGTAGCGCTGCTTCATCATGGGGCGCATGACGGCGCGGCTCAGGCGAAACACGGCTTTCAGGTTGGTGTCCAGCACGGCGTCCCAGTCGCCGTCTTTCATGCGCATGGCCAGCTGGTCGCGCGTGATGCCGGCGTTGTTGATCAGGATGTGCAGCGCGCCGTGCTCTTTTACGATGGCCTCCACCAGCGCCTGGCCCGCCGGGTCGTCGTTGACATCCAGCCGCACGCCCCGGCAACCGGCGTGCGCGGCCAGCGCCGCGCTGATGCGCGCCGCGCCATCATCGGTGGTGGCGGTGCCGGTCACCTTGACGCCGCGCCGCGCCAGCTCCAGCGCAATCGCCGCGCCAATGCCGCGCGTGGCGCCCGTGACCAGGGCCGCCTGACCTGCCAAAACAGTTTCTGTCATTGCCAATCTCCTGTTTGATGTTTGATGTTTGATGTTTGGCGTTTGGCGTTTGGCGTTTGGCGTGGGCTGTTTTGCGGCGATGCGCCACGCCACAAAGAGGTATTCACGCCAAACGCTCAACGTCCAACGCTCAACCTTGAAGCAGCGCCTTCACCTCGGCCAGCGTGGCCGGGTCGTACAGGGCCGCGCCGGTCAGTTCCGGGTCGATGCGCTTGGTCATGCCGGCCAGCGCCTTGCCGGGGCCGCATTCAACCACCGCGCCCAGTCCCATGGACTTGATTTTTGCAATGCATTCAACCCAGCGCACCGGGCCAAACGCTTGCCGGTAGAGCGCGTCGCGGATGCGGGCCGGCTCGCTTTCGGCGGCCACGTCGATGTTGTTGACCACCGGGATTTGGGGCGCGGCGATTGGTACGCTTTGCAGCGCTGCCTTCAGCCGTTCGGCGGCGGGCTTCATCAGGCTGCAATGAAAGGGCGCCGACACCGGCAGCGGCAGCGCGCGCTTGGCGCCCATGCTTTTGAGCACTTCGCAAGCTTTTTCAACCGCAGCCTTGCTGCCCGCGATGACGGTTTGGGACGGGTCGTTGAAGTTGACTGCTTCCACTACCTCGGCGCCGCTGCCAGCCGCGCTCATGGCGCGCGTTGCGTCGGCGCAGCCAGCTATTACTTTTTGAGCATCCAGACCAAGGATGGCAGCCATTGCGCCGCTGCCCACCGGCACCGCGTCTTGCATGGCGGCGGCGCGCAGGCGCACCAGCGGCACGGCGTGCGCCAGCGTCAGCGCCTCGGCGGCCACCAGGGCGGAATATTCGCCCAGCGAATGCCCGGCCACGGCCGCGGGCAGCGCGCCGCCTTCGGCGCGCCAGACGCGCCAGCAGGCCACGCCCGCCGTCAGCATGACGGGCTGGGTGTTGGTGGTCAGCGCCAGCGCTTCCCTGGGGCCGGCGGCGATCAGCGCACCGATGTCTTCGCCCAGCGCGGCGGATGCTTCGGCCAGCGTCTGGCGCACGGCGGGGTGATCACCCCAAGCATCGAGCATGCCAACCGACTGCGAACCTTGACCGGGGAAAACAAAGGCAAATGGTTTCATGGTTTATTCCGAGCCTGCTTCTTGAGTTGTTCCCTCTCCCACTTGGTGGAGAGGGCCAGGGAGAGGGGGTGCACGGCGCAAGCGTTCAGTGACTTTGGCCAGCGCCGCCGGCCCTCTCCCCGACCCTCTCCAGCAAGCGGGAGAGGGAGAAAAATTTTTACATAACCAGCAGCACCGCGCCCCAGGTGAAGCCGCCGCCCACGCCTTCGAGCAGCGCGGTTTGGCCTTTGCGCACCTGACCCGAGCGCACGCCGTGGTCGAGCGCCAGCGGAATGGATGCGGCCGAGGTGTTGCCGTGTTCGTGCACCGTGACCACCATTTTCTCGGGCGGCAGGCGCAGCTTGCGCGCGGTGCCTTGCATGATGCGGATGTTGGCCTGGTGCGGGATCAGCCAGTCAACGTCGGACTCGTGCTTGCCGGCCTTGGCCAGTACCGCGCGGGCGGATTTTTCAAGTACGCCGACGGCCAGTTTGAATACGGCTTGCCCGTCCATCTTGAGCAGCGGATCGCCCAGCACCTGCCCGCCCGATACGTGGCCGGGCACGCACAGGATGTCAACGTATTTGCCGTCGGCGTGCAAGTCGGTGGCCAAAATGCCGGGCTGGCTGCCAGCTTGCAGCACCACCGCGCCCGCGCCGTCGCCAAACAGCACGCAGGTGGTGCGGTCGCCAAAGTCCAGCAGGCGCGAAAACACTTCGGCGCCGATCACCAGCGCGCAGCGCGCGTTGCCGGCGCGGATCATGGCGTCGGCCACCGTCAGGGCGTAGATGAAGCCGCTGCAAACGGCCTGTACGTCAAACGCGGGGCAGCCGGCCAGCCCCAGCTTGTGCTGCACGATGGCGGCGGTGGAGGGGAACACCATGTCCGGCGTGGAGGTGGCGACGATGATCAGGTCGATCTCGCCCGCGCCAATGCCCGCCGACGCGATGGCCGCGCGCGCCGCCTGGGCGGCCAGGTCGCTGGCGGCCACATCGGGCGCGGCAAAGTGGCGCGCGCGGATACCGGTGCGCTCGACGATCCATTGGTCGGAGGTCTCGATGCCGCGCGCCGCCAGCTCGGACACCATGTCGGCGTTGGTCACCCGGCGCGGCGGCAGGCAGCCGCCGGTGCCGGTGATGCGTGAATAGCGTTGGGTCATCGAGATGGTCTGATTTTTGAGTGCGGGTTTGGCTGGCCGGTGGTTTAGCTGGCGTGCGGCGCGGCCAGCAGCGGCGCGGCATGGGCGACGCGCGCCTGTACCCGTGCCAGCAAATCGTTGCTGGCGGCATCATAAGCGCGGCGCAGCGCTTGCTCGAACGCCATGGCGTCGGCCGAGCCGTGGCTTTTGAACACCAGCCCGCGCAAGCCCAGCAGCGCCGCGCCGTTGTAGCGGCGGTGATCCATGCGTTGTTTGAGCGCCGTCAGCGCCGGGTACGACACGGCGGCGGCCAGCTTGGTCAGCAGGTTGCGCGAATACTCTTCGCGCATGAATTGGCCGAGCATGGATGCCAGCCCCTCGATGGTCTTGAGCGCCACGTTGCCGACAAAGCCGTCGCACACCACGATGTCCACCGCGCCGGTGAAGATGTCGTTGCCCTCGACGTTGCCGGTGAAGTTCAGATCGCCCGCGTCGGCGGCGGCGCGCAGCAGCTCGCCCGCGCGCTTGATTTCGTCGCTGCCCTTGATGGCCTCTTCGCCCACGTTGAGCAGGCCCACCGACGGCTGCGGATCATTGTTGAGCACCGACGCCAGCGCCGATCCCATGACCGCGAACTGCAACAGGTGCTCGGCCGTGCAATCCACGTTGGCGCCCAGATCCAGTACCGTGGTGGCGCCGCCGCGTATGTTGGGCAGCTGGGTGGCGATGGCGGGGCGCTCGATGCCATCCAGCGTCTTGAGCAGGTAGCGCGCGATCGCCATCAGCGCGCCCGTGTTGCCAGCCGACACCGCCGCCTGCGCCGCGCCGTCCTTGACCTGCTGGATCGCCACGCGCATGGACGAATCCTTTTTTTTGCGCAGCGCCACTTCGATCGGGTCGTCCATGCCCACCACCTGGCTGGCGGGTGCCACGCGCGCGCGCGCATGGCTGAAGGCGGCCAGCGCATCGGGCTGGCCCACCAGCAGCAACTGGGCATCCTGGTGGCTGTCCAGAAACTGGCGGCACGCCGCCAGCGTGACCACGGGGCCGTGGTCGCCGCCCATGCAGTCAACAGCCAGAACGGTCATCGCAAAATTGGTCCGCAGCCACGTTGGTTGATGTGAAAAACAAAAAAGCCGCCGCCCAAAACAACAAAGGCCCGAAGCTGCGGCAGTGCAGCGCCGGGCCTGACAAGTACATTGAAATAGGCAGCGGCGTTATCAGGGTTGCGCCCGCGTGGGAATCAGGCGGCGGCTTCCTCGGACTTGGCCTTGATGACCTGACGGCCACGGTAAAAACCGTTGGGGCTGATGTGGTGGCGCAGGTGCGTCTCGCCGGTGACCGGCTCCAGCGCGATGCCCGGCGCTTTGAGGGCATTGTGCGAACGGTGCATGCCGCGCTTGGACGGCGATTTTTTGTTTTGCTGAACAGCCATGACGGCTCCTTGTCGAAATCTGGTGAAGGCCAGCGGCCGCCCGGTCATACCAGGGCGCCGCGGGCCACGAATGCAAAGCCTGCAATTATAGCCGCGGCGGCGGTTGCGTGCCGGGCAGCAAAACTACTGAATCAATAGCTGCCAGCGCTTGCTGTGTAAGGATTTGGCTATGTTTTAATCAGAAAATCGCCGCATGGCAAGCGCTGGCAGCTACTATAAAATGAGCGATTATTTCACTGCCCAGCGCGTTTGAGCGCCGCCAGCGCGGCAAACGGATGCGGCTGGTCTTGGCCGGCGGCGTCAAAGCCGGCATCCTGGGCCGACAGCCGCGGCAGGTGCGGGCATTGCTCGTGGCGCGCCACCAGGGGCTGGGCCAGCAGCAATTCGTCTTCGATCAGGGCGTGCAAATCCAGCGCGTCCGTCAGCGCCAGCACGTCGTCTGGCGATGCGTCGTCGAGCAGCGCTGCGGACTGCTCATCGGGCATGAAGATGAAGTGCACGTCAACATGCACCGGCACCTGAACCGGCCCCAGACAGCGCTGGCAAATCAGCGGCAAGGCGGCGCTGACGATCAGATGCAGCGCGGGCCGCACGCTGCCATCGGCCGCGCCGCGCAACTGGCCGCGCGCTTGCCAGGCAACCGTCAGATCGGCGTCAAAAGCAGGCAAATCAAGCGTTACCCGCTCATAGCTTGATAGCAAATCGCGCCCTTCAAGCAGCCCCCGCGCCTGTGCGAAAGCGGCCACGTCCAGGCGGCGCGCGTCAAAAATTTTGTGCATCACGGCAGTGTACGAAAATCAGAATCATGAGTGCCACGCCCGCCGCCCGCCCGCTGGTTTTAGGCTCCACCTCGCGCTACCGGCGCGAGCTGCTGGAGCGCCTGCGCATCGCTTTTGAAGCCGCCGCGCCACAGGTAGATGAAACGCCGCAACCGGGCGAAGCCCCCGCCGCGCTGGCCAGCCGGCTGGCGCTGGCCAAGGCGCGCGATGTCGCCGCGCGCTGGCCGCAAGCCATCGTCATCGGCTCCGACCAAGTCGCCGACCTTGACGGCCAGCCGCTTGGCAAACCCGGCACGCATCAGCGCGCCGTGGCGCAACTGGCGCGCATGAGCGGGCGCACGGTGATCTTTCACACCGCGCTGGCCGTGGTGTGCCAGGCCACGGGCTTTGAGCAAGCCGATCTGGCCGCCGTGCGGGTGCGCTTTCGCGCCCTGAGCGCAGGCGAAATCGAACGCTACCTGCACGCCGAGCAGCCCTACGACTGCGCCGGCAGCGCCAAAAGCGAAGGACTGGGCATCGCCCTGCTGGAGGCCATCGACAGCGACGACCCCACCGCGCTGATCGGCCTGCCGCTGATCCGTACCGCGCGCCTGCTGCGCGCCGCCGGCCTGACGCTGCCATGACCTGCGGCGCGCTGTACCTGGTGCCCACGCCGCTGGACCACGGCTGCGCAAGCCTGACGCCGCTGCATCAGGTGCTGCCGCTGGGCACGATCGAAGTTGCCGCGTCGCTGACGCACTGGATCAGCGAAAACGCCAAATCCACGCGCGCCTTTCTCAAACGCATCGATGCCATGGCGCCGCTGGCGCAGCCGGTACAAGCGCAGCACATTGCCGAACTGCCGCACGCCGTACACAAAAAAGGCGACCACGCAGGCAGCGCCAGCCCGCCCTTTGACGCCCGCGCACTGCTGGCGCCAGCGCTGCAAGGGCACGGCATCGGCCTGATCAGCGAAGCCGGCATGCCCGCCATCGCCGACCCCGGCAGCTCCGTGGTGCGCGCCGCGCACCAGCTGGGCCTGCAAGTCGTGCCACTGGTCGGCCCCATATCCATCCTGCTGGCGCTGGCCGCCAGCGGCCTGAACGGCCAGCGCTTTGCCTTTGCCGGCTACCTGCCTCAGGATGATGCCGCCCGCGCCCGGCAGCTAAAACAATTGGAAGCGCGCGCCCTCAAAACCGGCGAAACCCAACTGTTCATCGAAACCCCCTACCGCAACGCGGCGCTGATGCGCACCCTGCTGGCAACCCTGAACGCCACCACCCGCGTCGCCATCTGCAGCGCCATAACCTTGCCCCAAGCGCACACCCAAACCCGCACCGTCGCCCAATGGCGCGCACCAGCCAGCGCCCTGCACGCAGACGGCAGGCTGCCTGCGGTGTACGCTATTGGGGTTTGACTTACCGCACCACCGGCGGGTAGCGCAAGGCGTTTACCGCGCCTTCGCCCAAGGCGGCGCCGAAGCGTTTGGCCAGGCGTTCGGCGATGTTTTGTTTGTTGGTGTAGTCGATGACTTTTTCGGCTTTCACCACGTCGCGGGCGACTGAGTCGAGGCTGCCGTAGCCGTCGGCCAGGCCCAGCTGGATGGATTGTTCGCCGGTCCAGAACAGGCCGCTGAAGGTGTCCGGGGTTTCTTTCAGGCGCTCGCCGCGTCCTTGTTTGACGACCTTGATGAATTGCTGGTGGATTTGATCCAGCATGACTTGCGCCAGTTGGCGGTGTTTTTCCGATTGCTGGCTGAAGGGGTCCAAAAAGCCCTTGTTTTCGCCCGCGGTGAGCAGGCGGCGCTCGACGCCCAGTTTGTCCATCGTGCCGGTAAATCCAAAGCCGTCCATCAGCACGCCGATGCTGCCGACGATGCTGGCTTTGTCAACGTAGATTTCGTCGGCGGCCGAGGCGATGTAGTAGGCCGCCGAGGCGCAGGTTTCTTCCACCACGGCGTAGATGGGTTTGCCGTGTTTTTTGCGCAGGCGCTGGATTTCGTCGTTGATCATGCCCGCTTGCACCGGGCTGCCGCCGGGGGAGTTGATGAGCAGCACCAGCGCTTGCGTGCCCTTGTCTTGCAGCGCCTCGCGCAGGGCGGGCAGCACGTTTTCGGCGCTGGCTTCGCCCTTGTCGGCGATCACGCCGCGGATGGAGACCACGGCGGTGTGGCGCGTGCCGGGTTTGCGGCTGGGCACGCTCTCCGCGCTCAGCGCCAGGATGAAGGCCAGAAACAGCAGCATCCACAGCACGCTTTTGACGATGCGCCAGATCAGCTCGGCGCGGCGCTGGCGTACGCTGGCGTGCAGCAGTTTCTCGATGGCCTGGCGCTCCCACAGGGGCGCAGCGGCGGGGGGGGTGATTTGGTTTTCCATGGCGGGCAATGTACGTCAAAATTCCAGCGGCTGGATTGGGCCGCCGGGGTGCCAGTAAACGTGGCCGTTTTCTTCGGAGGTGTCGATTTTGACCAGCGGCCCGCGTCCGGGGCCGCCGGTGCATTGGCCAGTGTCGGGCGCGTAAGAGGCGCGGTGCACGGCGCACAGCAGCAGTTGGCCGCTTTCGTCAAAGATGCGGTTGGGCCAGTAGTCCAGCTCCAGCGCCAGGTGTGTGCAGCGGTTCAGGTAGGCGTGGGCGCGCCCTTCAAAGCGGATGGCAAAGGCGCGCATGGTCTGTCCGTCATAGACCACGTCAAAGGGCACGGCCAGCGCGCGCTCTTGCAGCGCGGCGCTGGGGCATAGCGCGATGCGGGGGGCGGCTGGTGTGGTCACGGGCTGGGTGCTCCGTTCAAATTGGTTGGGATCACGTTTGATTCTTTAAACAATAGTTGTTTGCGTTTGTTCAAGTCGTCATTCCCGCGCAGTTCCCGCCTGCGCTGGAATGACGAAGGAAAAGTTTCTTTGCTTCCATCAGAGGTATGTCGCTAATCAGGTGTTTTCAATCTCAAAAAAGCACGTGGTTTCCCCACTCTCCCGTAAACGGGAGAGGAAAAAAAAAGGAATGACGAGAGACGGGCCAAGTCCAATCCGCATCACGCAAATTCCTCCAGCCAGCGCCGCAAGTCAGCCACCGAGTGCGCGACGTGGCGCGGCGCCAGCGCGGCGAATTCGTCCGGCGCGGGCGCGCCGTAGCTTACGCCCACGCTGGCGCAGCCTGCGTTGAGGGCCATTTGCAAATCGTGCGTGGTGTCGCCGATCATCAGCGTGCGCTTCGCTGCAACGCCAAATTCGCGCATCAGCTCGTGCAGCATCAGCGGGTCGGGTTTGCCCGCGGTTTGGTCGGCGGTGCGCGAGCCGTCGAAGATGCCGTGCAGTTGGCGTGAGGCCAGTACGCCGTCCAGCCCGCGCCTGCTTTTGCCGGTGGCTACGGCCAGCCAGTGGTGTCTGGCCTTGAGTTGTGCCAGCAGGGGCAGGACGCCTTCAAACAGGCTGATGTCATGCTGGTAGTTGAGGTGGTGATGCCAGTAGCGGGCGGCAAGTTCAGAAAATTTTTCTGGCGGCAGGCCGGGGACGGCGGCGGCCAGTGCCTGGGCTAGTGGCATGCCGGTTACGCGTGCGGCGGCGGCATTGGCGGGACGTGCGCAGCCCAGATCCAGCGCGGCTTGCTGGATGCAGTGGGTGATGGTGGCGCTGGAGTCAGACAGGGTGCCGTCCCAGTCAAAGCAGATCAAGTCAAACTGGCGCGGGCGCGTCATGGTGCGGCTGGTTTATGAAGGCGCTTAGATCGGGCGGCAGCGGCGCTTCAAGCGCGACTGGCGCGCCGCTGCCCGGGTGGGTGAACTGTAATCGCCAGGCGTGCAGGAACATGCGTTTGAGGCCCTGCTTTTGCAACTCCTTGTTGCGTGCAAAGTCGCCGTATTTGTCATCGCCGGCGATCGGGTGGCCGTGCGCGGCCAGGTGCACGCGGATTTGGTGCGTGCGGCCGGTTTTGATGGTTACTTCCAGCAGCGTAAAGCCGGGCAGGCGCTGGCGCACTTTTACCAGCGTGATGGAGCGCCTGCCGTCCGGGTCGCCGCTGGCGGTGATTTTTACGCGCCGCTGGCCATCTGGCAGCAGGTATTTGTGCAGCGGCGCGTCGATCACCTTCAGCTGCCGGGGCCACTCGCCCAGCGCCAGCGCCAGGTAGGTCTTGGCGGCGCTGCGTGCGCGAAACTGCTCTTGCACAGCGGTCAGCGCGCTGCGCTTTTTGGCGATCAGCAGCACGCCGCTGGTTTCGCGGTCCAGCCGGTGCGCCAGCTCCAGCAGGCGCGCGGCGGGGCGCGCCTGGCGCAACTGCTCGATCACGCCAAAGCTCACGCCCGATCCGCCGTGCACCGCCACGCCCGCCGGTTTGTCGATGGCGATCAGGTGGTCATCTTCCAGCAGCAGCGGAAATTCGCGCGCCGGAGCGGCGGGCGCATCGGCGCTTGCGGCCGTGCGCAGCGGCGGCACGCGCACCGCGTCGCCCGCGGCCAGCCGCGTGTCGGCGCCAGCGCGCCCCTTGTTTACGCGCACCTGGCCGCTGCGGATGATGCGGTAAACGTGCGTCTTGGGCACGCCCTTGAGGTGGCGCAGCAAAAAGTTGTCCAGCCGCTGGCCGGCGCTTTCTTCATCCACCATGATACGGCTGGCGGCTTGGGCACTTATAATGCTGGTTGCTGGCATCTGGCCGCAAGTGGTTGAATTTGAATGGAAGTTGCTGTCCGCACAAGAAGCGGGGAGTTTATTCCACAGCCCCAAAGGCCCGCCAGTAACCAAGTCGATGCCCCAAACCCCAGGCCATGCCGGGGCCAGGCTGACGCGATGAAACACTGAAACAACGGAATACCCAAAGGCTGGCAGGCCGCCCCGGATGCGGCGCGCCTGCAAGCCGGATTAAAGCGAGAACAATGCGATGCTGATGGCGCTGATGATGGCTCTGGGACGCTGGCTGCGGCTGGCGTTTGCAAAGCCTTTTATGCCGCCAGCGCCCGCCTATCAAGCGCTGCAAGCTATATTTTGGATAGCACGCGCGCCGCAGGCATCGCTCGCCCTCATCCACGCGCCGCCGCCTGAGCCAGGCCGCTGAACTTGTTTTGTTCAGCGGCCCGTCAGCCGCGCCCGGCAATTCCATTTGCGTTTTCATCGCGCCGTCCAGGGCATCGTTGGCTTCCCTTGCCGGAAGCCGTTGACTGCTTTTGAAGAGAAAAGGAAGGCGCATCATGAAACGGATGCTCATCAACGCCACGCAGGAGGAAGAAAGCCGCCTGGCCATCGTGGACGGACAAAAACTGCTCGATTACGAAATCGAGATCAAGGGGCGCGAACAGCGCAAGGGCAATATTTACAAAGCCGTGGTCACGCGCGTGGAGCCGTCGCTGGAAGCGTGCTTTGTCGATTACGGCGAAGAGCGCCACGGCTTTTTGCCGTTCAAGGAAATCTCGCGTCAATACTTCGCCGATGGCGTGGCGGCCAGCCAGGCCAGGATCAACGACGCCATCAAGGAAGGCCAGGAGCTGCTGGTACAGGTCGAAAAAGAAGAGCGCGGCAACAAAGGCGCGGCGCTGACCACCTTCATCAGCCTGGCCGGCCGTTACGTGGTGCTGATGCCCAACAACCCGCGCGGCGGCGGTGTCAGCCGCCGCATCGAGGGCGACGAGCGGGCCGACCTGAAAGAGGCGATGGATCAGCTCGACTACCCCAAGGGCATGAGCATCATCGCGCGCACCGCCGGCATCGGCCGCGCCGCGCCTGAATTGCAGTGGGACCTGAACTACCTGCTAAAGCTGTGGGACGCCATCGACAGCGCCGCCAGGGCGCGCAAGGGCGCGTTCTTGATTTATCAGGAAAGCAACCTGGTGATCCGCGCCATTCGCGACTATTTCAACAGCGACATCGGCGACATCCTGATCGACACCGACGACGTGTACGAGCAGGCGCAACAGTTCATCAGCCACGTGATGCCCGAGCACGCCCAGCGCGTCAAGCGCTACCGTGACAACGCGCCGCTGTTCTCGCGCTTTCAGATCGAGCACCAGATCGAAAGCGCCTACAGCCGCACCGTCACGCTGCCTTCGGGCGGCGCGGTCGTGATCGACCACGCCGAGGCGCTGGTGGCCGTGGATGTGAACTC
>Ga0209628_10002221_pt1 | contig 13044 bp, 8 predicted proteins | sample TergutCu122P4_FD_187285 | JGI IMG/M metagenome (GOLD analysis project Ga0209628, IMG submission 187285) | Cubitermes ugandensis P4 segment gut microbial communities from Kakamega Forest, Kenya - Cu122 P4 (SPAdes) (version 2) | ecosystem: Host-associated > Arthropoda: Insects > Digestive system >...
GTCGGTATTAGCGGCTTCCAAAGCGTGTTCTACTGCCATGCTCATAAATCTCATTCTGTTTTCCAAACTTCCGCCATATTCGTCTCGACGGCGATTGGTGTATTTGGAAAGAAACTGGCTTAACAGATAGCCATGTCCGGCATGGATTTCCACTGCGTCGAATCCTGCTTCCCGTGCTAAATGAACGGCTCTGCCAAAATCTTTGGATACTTCTTCAATTTCATTTTTCCTCATCTTTCGCACAAAAGTGGGCGAATAGATATTAAAACCGTATGAGGCGGAAATGGGTAATTGTCCTGCGACGCTTTTTTTCGACATATTGCCGCAATGTCCTATCTGAATAGATGCTGCAGCGCCTTCTTTATGAATGGCATCGGTGATTTTTCTGAGTTCGGGAATTACTTCTTTCCGCAGCCATAATTGGTGTGGGAAAGAGAGTCCGCTTTGCGTTACCGAAGCGTAAGCCAACGTGGTCATTCCGATGCCTCCGGCGGCAACCGAAGTGTGATAATTGAACAGTTTTTTGCTCGGATTGTTGTCCGGACACATCCCTTCAAAAGCGGCTGCCCGGATAGTTCGGTTTCGTAGCGTTATCGGACCAAGTTTTGCAGGGGTGAATAAGAGGGAGTTTGACATTATGAAATTAAATTATTTCTCTTTGCAAATTACATGATAAAACAAAGTGTTACTTTAGAATAACATGATAAACCAAAGTTTTATTGCGCTGCAAATGTACAAATTATTTATAAATAATACCTGATTTCAATGATTATCAAATAAAAAAAAAAATTAATAGAGACATGGGAATATCCGTTTCAACTTTTTCTCTTTAATGGTTTCTTCGCCGAAGATTATTTTGTATTTGTTGTAAATGGCGTTGGCACGGGGTACTAAGTTGGCGAAAGTCCAAAGGGCGAAAACAGTTCCTGAAAGCGACCATGTCAATATGGCGAAGCCTATCCATTCTATCACTTCGCAGAAATAATGAGCACCGGTTACATATTTAAACAAGCCTTTTAAAGGAAGGTAATGTTTTGAATCACCGGGTTTACGAAGGTTTTGAATAATCTTATCCGACTGAATATTAAGCGCCATTCCTCCGAAAAAGATTACAGCACCGATGATAAACTGCGGCGACCACAGCCAACTTACCGCATACATACTTTCCGACGATTTGTAAAATATCCATCCGCCTTGCATCAAAGCATTACAGATATTGAAAATAACGCCCAACAGCATCGTTGTAACCGGCATTTTACTTTTCCCTTTTAATAAAAACGGAAAGATAAACGACCTTCTGACATAGTGCGTTTGAAAGAAGATGAAAATAATCAGCGGAACTAACGATGTCGCTATGTTAAACGGAGTCATTCGCGGCGATAACATACATAGAACAGTCATTAAGATGAAAACGGGCGTTTCCATGCAAAACCATGCTATTTTGTTGTTGATAGCCAATCCCCATTTTTTATCAATAGTGATTCCATAGCCTGCTTCGACAAATTGTAGCACTATAAAAACAACCACTGCAAGCACTGCCATTACGAGTAAAAAAATGTCGTAATGACACAAAAAGTAGTTTAAAATAGAATATGACGTCATTTATTCAATGTGTTAAAAATGGGTGCAAAGATAGTCCATTTATCGGTTCAAAAAGAACAACCGACAACATATCAAACCTCACTTTTTAATCTCTATTTAGAGAAGAAAGTGAAAGTGCATTAGAAATTTCCTTTGGCTAATATCTGCGGGAATTATATCCTCCTCCGGAATGATATCCTCCTCCACTGCGACGATTATTGTTGAAGTCGCGTTTTTCTACTTTGGGTTTAGCGGCATTGACAACAATGGTTTTGCCTTCATGTTCTGTTTCGTTCAATTCTTTGATTGCTTTAAGTGCTTCTGCTTCATTTGGCATTTCTACGAAACCGAAACCTCTTGATTTTCCGGTTACTCTGTCTGTAATAACACGTGCGGAGGATATTTCTCCGAACTCTTGAAATAATGCGTTTAAGTCTGCGTCATTTACGCTATAACTTAAATTTGCGATGTAAATGTTCATCTAATTTAATAATTTGTATAATAAATAAAATAAAGATTGAGAGGAAAAAGTAATGAAAGGCTGCTTCAAAATTTCAAAAAGACGCTCTAAACAATAATAATTCAACGACTCTAATCCGCGGCAAAGATACAACTTATTATTGTATCTTTGCATGTTAAAAAAATAAAAAAAAATTGTGGTAAAAAAATTCACATCCGATTGTAAAAAAAAGCTTGTTATAGCCATATTAGTGGCATTTCCTGCAGTTTCGTTTTCACAAGTAAATTTCGAGTATTTTTTAGCAGTTGGGCATTATAAGTTGTTCGACGGCAGTTATGTTGAGGCTATAAAATACTTGAATACCGCCATCATGGTCAATAAAAATTCTTACGATGCTCATTTTTATCGTGGATTGGCAAAATACAGTTTGAGCGACTATTCCGGCGCAAAGGAGGATTTGGACAGGGCTTTGACCATTCAACCGATGTCGAAATGGGCGCTTTATTATCGTGCCGCTTCGCTCAATATGTTGGGATTGTATGATGAAGCCGAAAAAGACTTGTTGACGGTTTTAAAGATAGACCCCTTAGACAGTGCGCTACATATTAATATGGGAGTTACGAAGTTGCAACAGAAAGATTACGATGCAGCCGAAGAGAAGTTCAACGAAGCCATTATGCTGGCGCCAAACAACGATGCTGCCTATTTACATCGCTGTATTGTTCGGGCATTAAAAGAACAATTCGATAAAGCAATAGAAGATTGCAATAAAGCCATAAAAATCAATCAGTTCAATGCCGATGCTTTTCTTCGCCGCGGAATGGTGCATTACGAAATGAAACGCTACGAAACTGCCATTGAAGATTACGAATACGCTTTAAAGTTGGTGAACGACAATCCTTTAACCTATTTTTATCGTGCGCTTGCATGCCTTGAAAAGGGTGATACTACCGGCGCCATGCGCGATTACAACAAAGTGTTGGAACTCGATCCACACAATGCCTTAACTTACTACAACCGTGCCATTATTAAATCCATACAGAGCGACTGGGAAGGAGCGTTACAGGACTATTCTTCCGTGCTTTTTTATAATCCCGAAAATTTATATACCCTCTATAATCGCGGATTGGTAAAAATTGAATTGAAAGATTATAAAGGCGCTATTGAAGATTTCAGCAGCGCAATAAAGGCTTTTCCCGACTTTGCATACGCTTATATGGCACGTAGTATGGCAAAAGAACAACTCAACGACCGATTGGGCGCTTTTGCCGACCACGATGCCGCCATGAACATCATGCAACGAATGTCAAACTCAAGCGACAGTACCTATCTCGCCTTTTCCGATAAAGCACAATTGCGCCGTGTCATTGAATTGGAAGCCGATTTCAACCGCTCATCCGGCGAAAAAGGACAGGTACAGTATCAGATTACACACATCGAATTAGAGCCATTATGGATGATATCGTGTTTTGCCTCCGACGACGAATATGTAAAAGCACACCGCTCAGAAGCATGGGACAAAACACTTGACCATTACAACGAAACCAACTCCGTAGGATTAAAATTCGGAATTGTAAAATATGGCGGAACACAAAGCCTTGACGAACTGTTGGAAGCCCTCAGCGATACCGATATGAGTAAGGAAGATGTAAATGTCGCTTTCCTTGCAGGAATTATCAATACATGGATTAACAATTATAACGCTGCCATACAGTCATACGACAAAACCATAACACTTGATGAAGACTTTTCTTACGGATGGTTTAACCGTTCTGTTGCCAAGGCGTTGCAAATACGTCATTCAGACAATCGAGACGACCTTCCGTTTATCGGGCTGTCAGAATCATCCTCAAAACAACCTGAACCCATTGATTATTCAGCGGCTATAGAAGATATGACCGAAGCCATCCTGTTGTATTCAAAATGGGCGGCAGCGTGGTACAATCGTGCTACCATAAAAGCTTATTCAGGTGATTATCAGGGCGCCATCAACGATTATACCCAAGCCATCACCTTAGCGCCAAATATGGCAGAAGCCTACTATAACCGCGGACTTATTTTAATCTATACCAAACGCACACAAGAAGCATGTCCCGACTTGAGCAAAGCCGGAGAATTAGGAATTTCCACAGCATATAATGTCATTAAAAGATATTGCAAGTGATTCGTATTGAAGAACTAAAAATAACGTTATCACAAAACGAAACCTTATTACCGAAGTTGATTGCAGAGGTGATGAGGATTTCTTTGGATAGAATTATTTCATATCGTATTGTAAAAAAATCAATAGATTCCCGTAAGAAAAATAAAATCTTATTTGTATATACGGTTGATGTGGAAGTTGTTGAAGAAAAACAACTATTGGATTATCTTTTGAACTCCAAAAATGCCGATGTGCAAAAATTGGTAAAGTCTCATCGAATACGTGAGGCTGAAGTTTTTGAATATATAATGCCCGATTTTTATAAAACTCCCAAATCTCCCATTATGGTTGTAGGCTCAGGTCCTTGCGGGCTTTTTGCTGCATTGGCGCTATCGAAAGCAGGTTTGTGTCCGTTGATTATCGAAAGAGGGAAAAAGACCGAAGACCGCATTACGGATGTTGAACGCTTTTTTAAAACGGGTATTCTGAATCCCGAATCGAACGTTCAATTCGGCGAAGGTGGCGCAGGAACATTTTCAGATGGTAAACTTTACACTTTAATCAATAATAAAAGTTCCCATTTTATTTATCAAACACTGATTGAATGTGGCGCTCCACCCGAAATTGCCTACAGCGCCAGACCTCATATCGGAACCGATGTTTTACGGAAAATAATCGTCAACCTTAGAAATAAAATAATATCCTCAGGTGGAAATTTCCGCTTTGAAACAAAACTGACGGATATTCGAATTACAGACAACACTTTAAAATCGGTCATTTTAAACGGAGTTGAGGAAATGCCTGTTTCGGCTTTGATACTGGCTATCGGACACTCTGCACGAGATAGTTTTAAAATGCTGTTCGCCAATAAATTAAATATAGTTCAAAAGCCTTTTTCAGTCGGAGTGCGTATAGAACATCCGGCAAACCTCGTCAATAAGGCGCAATATGGTACTTTCGCCGGACATCCTTCGTTACCTGCCGCCTATTACAAACTTGCTGTTCATTTGAAAAACGGGCGAAGTGTTTACACTTTTTGTATGTGTCCGGGCGGATATGTTGTAGCAGCCGCGTCGGAAGAAAACATGCTTGTAACCAACGGAATGAGTGAAAATAAACAAGACGGAATCAACTCCAACAGCGCCGTTTTGGTAAATGTAAATCCATCGGATTTCGGTTCGGAACATCCGTTAGCAGGTATTGATTTTCAACGAAATATAGAACGAAAAACTTTTGAACTCGGCGGAAGCAATTACCATGCACCGGTGCAAACAGTTGGCGATTTTCTAAAAGACAGATTTTCATCTAAGTTGCCGACTGATATAACACCAACATATAAACCTAATGTTACGCCGGCAAGACTCAAAGAATGTCTTCCCGAATTTGTTGTCGAAAGTTTAAAACTCGGAATTGTGGAGATGGATAAACAACTACGGGGCTTTGCATCTCCAGCGGCGCTTTTGACCGCATCCGAAACGCGCAGCAGTTCTCCGTTCCGAATCCTACGCAATGAATACGGCATTTCGTCAGTGAAAAAAATCTATCCCGCAGGCGAAGGCTCCGGATATGCCGGAGGAATTATGTCATCAGCCATAGACGGGCTAAGAGCGGCGAAGTATGTTGTAATAAATTTCAAATAATGAATTTTCTTGTTTTTTTTCTGAAAGGTTTTGTAATTAGTTATTTGTATAAAAATGGATAAGAAAAAATGTATTGAACAAAATGATTAAAAAATTTCACCTACCTTTGCACCATATATTTATTAAACCTATAACAATGAAAAAACACTATCCATTGTCTTTCATTAGATACAGTTTATTTATTTGGCTGTCATTAACATATATTCTTTATGGGCAGATACCAAATCATTATTATACCCCTGCAAACAACAAATCGGGCTACGAATTGAAGACGGCTTTGTGCCAGATCATAACATCAGGACAGATTACCAATACATACGTCGGACTTTGGACACACTTTCAAACTACAGATAAACGCACCGACGGAAAGGTCTGGGATATGTATTCGGACTGCACTTTTACTTTTGGTACTCATCAGTGTGGCAATTATAAAGATATTTGCGACTGTTACAATCGCGAACATTCTTTCCCTGCAAGTTGGTTCAATAAAGTAGAGCCCACTTATACGGATTTGTTTCATCTCTATCCGACAGACGGAAAAGTAAATTCTCTCCGAGGAGATTATCCATTCGGCGAAACAAACGGAACACTATACACAATTTCCAAAATTGGTTCATGTACTTTTCCGGGCTATACAGGTATGGTATTTGAGCCGGCAGATGAATATAAAGGAGACTTTGCCCGCACCTATTTCTATATAGCAACACGATACGAAAACCAAATAAAACAATGGAGTTGTCCCATGCTGGCAGGGAATAGCACATCTGTTTTTAAAGCATGGTCTATAGCATTACTCTTAAAATGGCATCGTCAAGACCCTGTAAGCGAAAAAGAAACCAACAGAAACAATGCCGTTTATAACATCCAGAAAAACAGAAATCCGTTTATTGACTATCCTGATTTAGTGGAATTAATATGGGGATCGAAGTTTGGAGAGCCGTTTCTTCCTGAAATAATTCCAACCATCACCGGACAGGATTTTGCCTGCGAAAACAGCGAAAATATATATAGAACCGACAAAGGGAACAGTAACTATGTGTGGGAAGTAACAGGTGGCAACATCATTGGAACATCCAATTTGGATTCTGTTGTAGTGAAATGGGAACAGATTACAACAGGGACAATAGCAGTACGATATAACTGCAACGGAACACAAAGCCCCACAACATCATTGAATATTGATGTGCGTCGCCGCCCTATACCCCAAATTACCGGCGACAGATATATTTTGAAAAATACCGAACATCACCTTTATACCACTGAAAAAGGAAAAGACAACTATTTGTGGAGTTTCTCCGGCAATATCTCCTTGTCGGAAGGAGGAGGAATTAACGACAATACAGCATTAGTTGATGCGGGTGATGAAGGAAAAGCAACTATCAGTGTTAACTATACCCAAGACGGATGTCCGGCTCTGACCCCAACGGTTTTAAATATTGAAATTGTATCCGAAATCGGAATTGATGAAAATGAATATGGTAAAATTACCATTGTTCCTAATCCGAGCAACAAAAATACATCTATTACCTTTGAAAAACCTTTTTCCGGCACCATGTATTTATATAACATATTTGGCGCTCTTATTCAACAAACTTCTTTACAATCAATTTGCACACATTATTTTGATATTTCAACTTATCCCAACGGAATATACATTTTAAAATTAACAACAAATAATTATACACAGTTTTACAAGAAAATCATAAAATATTAAAACCTTTCCCCTTTGGGGTAAGTCCCGAAGGGTAAGGGGACTAAACCTTTAAACAATAAAACTTATGCCTAAAAAAAATAAATCACAAAATCCATCATTTGCCGACAATATTCTTTCAGTATTTGGAAGAAACCCATTTCGCCCGTTAAACCATAAGCAGGTTACGGCAAGTATGGGCATCAAAGACAAGGCAAGCCGTTATATGGTACAGCAAGTTATCAATCAATTGGTTGCTGCCCGTATTTTAGAAGAATCGAAACGTGGAAAATTTGCATTAGCAGCCGACCAGATTGATAAATATTCCTTTCAACAAAAGCATGTAACCGGACTGTTGGACATGAAAAATACCGGAAAAGCCTACATGATACGCGACGATGGTGAAGATGTTTTCATTGCAGCAGGAAATACTGCAACCGCATTAGACGGCGATACGGTGAAGGTCATGCTCTTTCCGCGTCGTTCAAATCGCAAATTGGAAGGGAAAGTTGTAGAAGTAGTAGAACGCAGCAAAAAACAATATGCCGGTATTGTGGACAAAATCAAAGACTTTGCTTATGTAATTCCCGACGGCAACAAAACACCCGTTGATATTTTTATTCCATCCGAAAATCTTAACAGCGCTAAAAACGGCGATAAAGTAGTTGTAGAAATATCGGACTGGAACTCACAGTCGCGTAACCCTATCGGCAACATCGTTCGTGTATTGGGACAGCCGGGAAATAATGATGTAGAGATGCAGAGTATTCTGTTGGAATTTAATCTGCCTTTAGATTTTCCGGAAGAAGTTGAAAGAGAAGCCGATATAATTTCCAATGTCATCTCAGATAGTGAAATATCGAAACGCCGCGACTTTCGAAACATCTGGACCATCACCATTGACCCAGCCGACGCCAAAGATTTCGACGATGCCCTTTCGCTAAGAAAGTTAGGAAACGGGAACTGGGAAGTGGGCGTACATATTGCCGATGTAACACATTACATCCAACCCAATTCCCTGTTGGAAAAAGAAGCCGCTGCAAGGGCAACTTCTGTCTATTTGGTGGACAGAGTGGTGCCGATGTTGCCTGAGAAACTGTCTAACGAACTGTGTTCGTTAAGACCCGATGAAGACAAACTGACCTTTTCAACCATTTTTGAAATGGACAATCAGGCTCAAATAATTTCGGAATGGATAGGGAAAACCGTTATTCGTTCTAACCGCCGCTATGCCTACGAAGAAGTGCAACAGATGATAAAAGGAGCAAATGGCGATTTTAAAACCGACGTTATGACCTTATATCGTTTATCTTCTTTTTTAAGAAAAGAGCGAATGAAAAACGGCTCTATCAATTTCGAGTCGCGGGAAGTAAAATTTAAACTCGACGAAAAAGGTGTTCCTTTAAGTGTTTACATCAACGAACAAAAGGAGGCAAACTGGCTGATAGAAGAGTTTATGCTATTGGCAAACAAAAAAGTTGCAGAACGTATCGGGAAACCATCGCCAACGAACAGAAACCCAAAAACATTTGTATATCGCATTCACGACATGCCCAATCCCGACAAACTCAACGAATTTGCCGGTTTTGTAAGCCGATTAGGATATAAAATCAACATCCAAAGCCGAAAACATCTGACCGACTCGTTTAATAAACTGTTTGCGCAAATAGAAGGTAAAGGTGAACAAAACATGATTGAAACAGTCGCCCTGCGCACCATGGCAAAAGCCGTCTATTCCACCCACAACATCGGTCATTACGGGCTTGCATTCAATTATTATTCTCATTTCACCTCGCCCATTCGCCGCTATCCCGATATGATGGCGCACAGATTGTTAGAACGCTATTTGGCGGGAGGGTCTAACGTTACCGAAGCACCCATAGAATTGAAATGTGAACATGCCTCCAATATGGAACGCCGCGCACAGGAAGCAGAACGCGCCTCCATAAAATATAAACAGGCAGAATTTTTAGAAAATAAAATTGACCAAACCTTTGACGGAAAAGTGAGCGGCATCAGCAAGTGGGGACTTTTTGTCGAAATAAATGACAACTACTGCGAAGGAATGGTACATATCAACGATTTGAACGACGACTACTATTATATTGACGAAGAAAATTACCGCATCATCGGCTATCATAACAAAAAAATGCTCCGCATAGGAGACCCTATAAAAATAAAAATAAAACGTGTTAATCTGCGAAAAAGAGAAATAGACTTTTTGCCGGCGTGATTTAAAAGACCGTTATACTTTAAACCGATAAAAGAAGAATGTAATTTTATCCTGTCTTCACGTCGGACATGGATTTTTATAAACGGTATAGTTTGATTATCAATAAGGTATTTATTTTGAAAACCAGATAAAATCGTAGCGAATTGAAAAAATTGAATGTGTTGATTATAAAAGGCTTAAATTTAGTTTGAATAGAAATAACAATAAAACTTTAATAACTTTTAAATATTATTATTTAAAAAAAATATCTGACAGAAAATAAAAAAATATTCATAGAATACCCTGTGGGAAATATAGGGTAGTATATACGATTGAAAACAAAGTATATAATAATTAAAACCTCGAAGTAAGGAGAACATCATTGTGAGCGGATAGAAGCAATAATACAGAATAAAAGGCGGGAAATTAATAAAATGAGAAGTATCAAAATAGAAAATATCAGTTTAAAATTGTAATTTTGCAGTCGAAATAATAAGAAGATAAGTAATCATGGTACAAGACACCGAAAAATTGCAATTATTTGGGGTAGCAGGAGACCCAATAAGCCATAGTTTAAGTCCTAAGATGATAAATCGGGCAATGGAATCTGGAAATTTTCACGGCTATTATTTGTATCTTGCTACCGATTCTATGGAAGATGTTCTAGGTGTCATGGCGTTTCTTGAGATGTCGGGTTGTAATATTACAGCGCCTTTTAAAACATCCGTACCCGAAAAAATAGATAAATTCGATACACGCGTACAGCAAACCGGCAGCGCCAATTTGATTGTACGACAAGGTGAGGAATGGGTCGGTTATAATACCGATGTTAATGGCGTATATCAGTCGTTGATGGAGTATAAGGCTGATTTTCAGGCTTATTCGGTTTTGATTATCGGGTATGGAGGCGCAGCTTATGCTGCTGCTTACGCCTGCCGAATGATGCAGATGCAGCAATATGTAACCGGAAAAGACCCCGAAAAATTAGCAAAGTTTGCCGAAAAAACAGGATGTATTCCCGTTGATATTGAAGACATTCAGCAAGCCGTTGATAGGATGGACATTATTATCTCGACCATTCCAAATAACTCGCTGTTACTGAATCAGGTAACTTTTGGCGAGCAGCAAATTATTTTAGATTGCAGTTCTTCCAATACCGCATTGGAAAACAAGGTAACTTCCCGTAATGCGTTTTATATAAGCGGTAAAAAATGGCTTTTATATCAAGGTTGTCCTTCGTATAAAATGTTCACATCGCAGGATGCCCCTGTTGAGGTGATGAATAGCGTTTTACAGGAAGAGAATCCACAACCGAAAGTTTTCAGCATTATTTCCACCTCAGAAGGAGTATTACATACGGCAACGGCACATCTGACCGGATTCGACAATGCCGTATTTTTCGACCTGACCGAAAACTCTTGTTCATGTAGAAAACTGAAAAAGCGCATTCGGAAAGCGCAAAAGCAGTCATATATAGTAATAATAGCTACAACCGACGCGATGCGAAAAGACGATTTCTACGATTTTATCAAAGATGAAACCTTTTGTTTCTTTTTGGTTAGCAGTAAGGAAAAAGAGAAAGATGCTACATTGCAAAACATTCGTGCTTTTGATGTTTTACTGCCAACAGAGATGAAAACAGGCGCACAGATTGCAACAAGAATTAAAAAAGAAATTGCCAACATCCGCTTGTTATGAACGCTTTCGGTAATGTTTTCAGAGTGAGTCTGTTTGGAGAATCTCATGGTATTTGTGTCGGTGTTGTCATTGACGGTTGTCCCGAAGGCATAAAAATAGACGAATATTTTTTTTTTCATGATTTATCCAGACGAAAATTTGGAACAATCGGTACATCCAAGAAAAGTGATGTTTCAAATCTCAAATCTCTTACAGGGACAACAACAAGGAACGAAACCGACATTCCCGAAATAGTATCCGGCATATATAACGGTTTTACTACCGGCGCACCCATCACCTTACTTTTTCGCAATCAGGATATTAACCCTTCAGATTATTCCAAAATCAACACACATCCGCGTCCCGGACATTCCGATTTTGTGGCTTTAAAAAAATATCGGGGTTTTGCCGACTTGCGCGGTGGAGGCCATTTTTCCGGACGACTTACCGTTGCATTGACAGCCGCCGGAATCATCGCAAAAGAAATAATCAAACCTATACAAATCTCCGCCACCCTTATCGAAGCAGGCGGAAGCGCCGACATCGAAACGAAAATAAATGAAACAATCTTGCAAAAAGACTCTATCGGCGGTCTTATCACCTGTCATATCAAAGGATTATCTATTGGCATTGGTGCTCCTTTTTTCGATGGGTTGGAATCGCTCATCAGCCACGCTGTTTTTGCCATACCCGGGATAAAAGCAATTGCTTTCGGTTCGGGTTTTGAGGCGGCAACGATGCAAGGTTCAGAACACAACGACATGATTATGAACGAAACAGGAGCCACTAAAACCAACTATTCTGGTGGTATTAACGGCGGCATCAGCAATGGAAATGAAGTTTATTTTCGTGTGGCGGTAAAACCGACACCAAGTATCGGACTTCAGCAACAGACTTTCAATTTCGATTCCATGACAATGGATGCCTTATCTATCACAGGCAGGCATGATGTCTGTTTTGCATTACGCCTTCCACCTGTTATTGAGGCGGCTACTGCCATTGTACTGGCAGACTTGTGGCTGCAAAAATAAAAAAAGATAATAGTACTATAGTTATATGATTTAAAATATTGCAATAATTATTGAAAAATAGTTAAATCGTTGTTTTATTATATATCTTCACCCATTGTGGTCTCTTGTCAAAAAAGCATGATAAATTTCCCTTAATAATATTTATTGTAATTTTAGACTATTATACTTTTTTTTAAAAAAAAATACATTTATATCTAAATATTCAAAATATGCGTATCTTTGCCGAATAATAATTAATACCCTATAGAATTATGAAAAAAATTTTACTATTAATTTGTTTATTTGCATTCAGTGCATTATTTGTTAATCTTTTTGCCCAAGAAATGACCTGCACCAACACACACGATGGCAAAGGCATTTCTATAGGTTTAACATTGCAATCGTATGAAATCACCTCACTTAATATAGAAAGTGAAGAGATGCATCAGATTGAATTATCCGGAATATTCCTTCCAAACGATGAAGGAATGCCCGATTTGCCGAGGATAAGCAGGTTTGTTGCTGTTCCCAAAGGCGCTGAAATAAAAGTTTCCGTAAGAAACATGGAAACAGAAAAGTTTAAAAACATCAACATCGCTCCGGCATTACGGATTCAAGCCATACCCGAAGA
>Ga0209628_10002222_pt1 | contig 13038 bp, 12 predicted proteins | sample TergutCu122P4_FD_187285 | JGI IMG/M metagenome (GOLD analysis project Ga0209628, IMG submission 187285) | Cubitermes ugandensis P4 segment gut microbial communities from Kakamega Forest, Kenya - Cu122 P4 (SPAdes) (version 2) | ecosystem: Host-associated > Arthropoda: Insects > Digestive system...
TCGAAGATAAATTTTGAACAAACTTTGCCGCCAGTAGGACGACTAAATGCTTTTACTAGCGTTAATGCTACGCATTGGATAACTTCGCAAGGTATAACTGTAAAGGAAAATTCACATGATTATATTAATCAAACTTTTTATGGAAACAATAGTTTACAGTTTACCTGTTACGAGAAGAGTTTATCAATAGCTTTAGAACAGTTTGGATATACTGCAGATTGCGGTCCAGATGGTTTTACAAGTTTAAGCATGAATATCAAACAAGCATCGTCTAATGATCCTCCACAAACGGGTATTGTAACTCTTTACACTGCGAATGGTACGTCAGATTATTTCACACGTGATATAACATCAATGTTAACAAGTAATCTTGGCAGTTGGAATAACTTGACAATTCCAGTAGGTACTTCAGACTGGCAAGCTACAGGTTCACCGGATTGGGCAGAAATAACGGGTTTAAAGCTTACTGTGACATATCCAACAGCTTCAGAGAGGGATATTTTACTTCAAGGCTTATTTTTCCGTGGTCAATACTTAACGCAGACTAACACTTTAGGTATAGGGATGTTCTTTAGTGTTGCAGTTTACTCCATATTCATACAGACAGCATTTCAATGGATTATTCTTGCGGTAATATCATACTTACTGCTTAAATTGCTAAAAGCAAATAGTAGTATTTCTTGGAAACCCCTTATCGTTGCAATAGGGTATACCCTCATAACCGTTGTTATCATATCAACATTTTTAGCATTAAGCACGTTTACATTACCAATAGTCCATAGCCCATATGATTTGCCTTTCTCAACTTTAACTTATTCAGATGCTATCATAAATAGCGCATCACCAGCATCACAAGTGGCATATGAAGCAATAACGGCAACAACAACTACATTTGCTAGAATTACATCAGTAATCAACGTATTTGGTTACGTTTTACAAGGCATATTTGTAGCATTTGCAGTAAAAGCTGTTTCAGGATGCACATACACAATAAATAACGCACAACATGAAACTACAATAATAGAAACAGTAAATGAACAAAACACATCAGAGCTATCATTCATAAAATGCATTATAATTGCAATAATTACAGTAGTTTCAACAAATCTAGTATTAGCCATACTAGCAGGGTTAGGTATATTTTAGTTATTACTCTAAAAAGATAAAAGCCAACCCTAAAAACTCATTTTTTATTCATCATATCAAAAGTTAAAGGCATTTTTGGCTTCAAACTGTTTAAACGAATTTAGCAAGATTTATATTGTTTGAGAACTTGTTGCAAATGGACTTAACGCTAAGTTAATGGATACAGGTGAAAAATAGTGAGTACTGAGATAAAAGATCTACGAGATGGCGCAAAACGCGTCAATGTCGAAGCAAAAGTTGTAGAAAAAAGTGACGTAAGAGAAGTAAAATCAAGATTTGGCGATGCAACATATAGAATTGTTGACGCCGTTATTGCCGACGAAACAGGTAGCATAAAATTGACACTGTGGAATGAACAAATTGAACAAGTAAATGTTGGCGACAACATAAAAATTGAAAATGGTTATGTTACAAGTTTTAAAAGCGAAATTCAACTAAATGTCGGCAAATTTGGTAAACTGACAATTGGATAAATCGCTACGCATTAATTTTTTATAAAAACATCCTTTTCGCGATTTTTATCGTACCTTAGTTACATAGTGATTGTTTTAAAGCGATCATGTTATGGAATCTGGGTTTGATCATTTCTATGTTGTAAAAGTTGTAATAGTTCATAATGTTTTCATTTGTATAAGTGGTCCAAGTAGTAATTAACACAGGATATGTTGTAGTTTAGAATGTTGTTTTTATATAAGACCGTGCAATTTAATATTGGATCTAGCTCTTATATTGTTGCGTGGTTAGATGAGGAAAACCATATTTAAAAAGCTTGAAACGCAGGGACTAATTACTAATTATAATAGGCTACGTAAGAATCTGCCACCTAGGCTCCCTGAGCGTATATTCATTTGGGATGAGACGTTTCGTGAGGGTGTAAAATCTCCTACTGTTTATTTAACGTATGTTGAGCGCGTAAAGCTTGCAAAGTTAATGGATGAGTCAGGTGTAGCTATAATTAACGTTGGGTTTCCAGCGCTTTCAGATGATGAAAAACGGAATGTTAGTAAGATAGTTAATGAAAGTTTCGAGCATGCAAAACTTACTGCTTCTGCTGAACCTACCAAGGCAAGTATTGATGCCTGTTTAGAATGTGGTATAAAAGAAATTACCATTGAAGCACCTATTAACGGGTTAAACTTGCAATATAAACACAAGATAACAAAAAAACAGGCACTACAGAAAATTGTAGAGTCTATTAAATACTGTAAAGACCATGGAGCAACGGTCAATTTCATGCTCATGGATGGCACGAGAACAGCTATTGAGGACATATTACAAGTATTTCAACAAGCCGCAGACGCCGGTGCTATCAGACTTGGTCTTGCAGACACCGTTGGGTTCATAAGACCTTTATCTATGAAATATTTAGTAGCTCACGTACGCGACGGTTTATCGGAAACTGTAAAGAAAAAACTGCCCATATCCATTCACTGCCACAACGATTTCGGTTTAGCAACAGCAAACACATTAGCAGCTATGGAAGAAGGCGTATCATACATGCATACATGTATTGCCGGATTTGGAGAACGCGCAGGCATTGCACCATTTGAAGAAGTTGTAACAACTGTAGAACTACTCTACAACATTGACACAGGTATTGATTTAGGCAAAATTTCACGAATTTCTCAAACAGCCGAAAAAGCTTTCGCGTTACCCATTCAATTCCATAAACCAATCATTGGGGAGAACATTTTCGCTCACGAAGTAGAAAATGACGTGGAAGAAATGCTAGCGCACCCCCTAGTTTTCGAGCCGTTCCCACCTGAAATTGTCGGACGAGAAACCACAGTCTTCATAAGCAGAAACACAGGCCAAAAACTAATACAGGAAATGTTAGAAAAAGCTGGAATCAGAGCATCCCCAAGACAAATGGACGAACTCTTCAGACGCATAAAAGGTCCACACGAAGGCTTAGATAAAGGTGAAGCACAAATGACATATTATCAAGTAAAGAAACTTATGAAAGAACTGCAGAAAGGCTACGTTATGGATGAATTCTGGCGGCTAGTAGAACAAGTAACACGTCAAAAACCAAAAATGACCTCTGACAAGAAAAAAACGTCAATTTAAGAATACAAAAACTGTTTTTTTATTTCATTTATTTCTTGTTTGTTCAAACTTTTCGGATAATTATATAGCGGACCACTAGGTTTTTCGTTATAGAATGGTCTATTGCAATTTGGGCATCCTGAAGTTTGAAACGGTTTACCACTATTTAGAATATCTTCCAAAGTAGCCCTGTTTACTCCAAAAGAAACTATTTCTCCATTCACATTAAAGCGTACATGTTCCAAACAGGTTACGCCATAAACAAGTAAATACCGCACAAGCTGTAGTCGTCTATAAGACACAACATCAGGCGGAGGATACATCTCCATAGCAGTACCACGAATGGGAGTAAATGCAAACAATGCAGGCAAAACACCTAAATTTACACACCACTGAATAGCCTCTGCAACTTCTTTTTCAGTCTCACCTAAACCTACAATAAAATGTGTACTAACATTACCCACGCCGAAAATGAGTAATGCATCTTTAAGCAGATCAACTTCATGGCTCCAACTATAAACACTATCAGCTCCAACACCTTTTATTTTACAGAAAACTGTTTCCGTTACAGCATCTAAAGCAATACCAATACGGTCAACACCCGCATTTTTGAGAAGCTGAATATTTTGACGATTTAAAGGCTGACATGAAACTGAAACAGGGATATCTTGTTTTTTTATTTCTTTAATTAAAGCTTCAAGCTGTAAAAACACGTTTGGAGTGTTTAAAGCTTGTATACAAACTCGCTTAATTTTACCGCTATTTATCGCAGTACCTAATGCAGCAGTTACTGATGAAAGAAGAAAACAGGGCCAAGTAACTCGTGAAAGCATATCAGCACTACTGCCACTATTTCGTGCTTGAGGACAAAAACCACAGTTAGCAGTACATTTACCGTCTACATAAGTCATTAAATACGCTGTTGTTGGACTTACATCCATTTTGCCTTCAAGTAAACCTAAACACAAAGCAGTTCCTAAAGAAACACGTATTTGAGAAGGCAAAAAAGAAGAAGAACCAGACATGTGTAAACCTACCAGAAAATGTTGACCAAAATTTTTAGTTACCCAACACGGTTTCCTGATTAACTAGTTCTTCACTGTTTTTGACAATATCGTCGTCTGCAAGTAACAGTTTTTCTTCATAACTATAAATATGATTCATACGTTTCTCCCATCGCCTAAAGAATTTGTATTGAGAGGCCATTAAGTAAATTGTGTAAATTAAAAAACCAGCTATAGGCAACACTAAAAATAATTCATTACCTGCAAAACCGTGAATCTTAGTTATGCGTAAAAAAGCAAAAAAATAACCAACTAACAAAAGTGAACAAACAATAATACTCATTATTGCACCTCGCTTAAAGCAACCCCGTTCATTGCTGATTTCAGAGAAAAACTCGTGCGCTGTTTTAACAGGGTAATCCAGCTGTTGCTGTTGTTTTTCTTTTTCACTCACATTTATCATCCTTTTCATGTTTTCATACAGCTATATAGATAATGCACCACTGATGAATCCTGAAGCAATGAGAACAGAGAAACTCGAAAATTTTTCTTCCAGCAAAAGTTAACAAGAGATCACCAGCGAATTCATCGATAAATCCTTTATCTTTTTAAACACATCACCATAAAACACACCAACTGTTTTACGCCAAACATAAGTACACAACCCGTTGCCACTAAAGAAAAGAAACTTTAAAATTTCAAAACAAGTTTGAACATACCCGTTCATTTTATCAGCAATATCTCTACACTCATTAAACAATATCTTCAGGCTACATTCACCATTAGATGTTAAATATCGGCTTTACATGCTTAAAAAGATTCATCAACTTCTTATTAATCACACTTTAATCCAAAACAAGAAACAAAAAAAAGAACAGTAAAACGACAATAGAATACAGGTCTACTTAACTAGACATACATATCTTTATCTTTTATAATGCTCATAGAGTAAACAATTATTATGGAGAGTAGCTTGTTTGGAAAATAACCTGTTAAATATACAGATAGCTGGTTTAAGTCTTAATTATCCAGGCATGTTAGCTTCAGGAATTTTAGGTTACTCAGCTGAGTCTATGCGCAGAGTAATAGATGGCGGCGCAGGAGCTGTCGTAACAAAATCTGTTAGTTTACAGCCAAGAGACGGTTATACTAACCCAACGGTAGTTCAAACCAAAAGCGGTTTAATCAACGCCATGGGTTTACCGAATCCGGGAATACAGGTGTATACTGAAGAAATTAAACATACAAAAACGTTAATTCATCAACCATTAATTGTAAGTATATTTGGATACACTGCTAAAGAGTATGCAACCGTGGCAAAAAAAGCCGCTGAAGCAGGAGCAGATGCTTTAGAATTAAACGTTTCCTGTCCTCATGTCAAACAGACAGGATCTGAAATTGGACAAAATCCCACTCTTTTAGCAGAAGTAGTTAAAACTGTAAAAGCAACAGTTAAAATACCTGTCTTTGTAAAACTTTCCCCAAATGTAACTGACATTGTGCATTTAGCAAACACTGTTGCTGATGCAGGCGCAGACGCGCTAACAGCAGTTAACACCCTTAGAGCCATAGCAATTGATGTAGAAACAACAAAACCAATCTTAAAAAACATAAAAGGCGGCTTATCAGGTCCGGCAATGAAAAATGTTGCGTTACGCTGCGTATTTGATATTCGAGAAAAACTTGTCGACATTCCCATAATTGGATGCGGTGGAGTTAGTAATTGGCAAGATGCTGTAGAGTTCTTTTTAGCCGGTGCTAACGCTGTACAAATTGGCACAGCCATAGCATACAATAGCCCTGAGGTTTTCCAAACAATAAATAAAGGTATTGAAATTTATCTAAAAAAGAAACAATTGCGGAGTGTAAAGGAAATTGTCGGATTATCTCACAGAAGCTAACACTTTACGAACTACAAAAATAATAGAGGTGATAACAGAAAGTCCCTCCGTTAAAACATACACCTTCATAGATAAACAAAGCAGTAAAGCTAAACCCGGACAATTCTTAATGCTCTGGATACCTGGAATAGACGAAATCCCATTAAGCATATTTAACACAACAAAAGAAGGTATCATTAGCGTAGCTGTAAAAACCGTAGGAGAAGCAACACAACACTTACACAACATGAAAACCGGCTCAACCATAGGCATACGAGGACCATTTGGAAATAGCTTCACCCAAAATCATGGAAACGTTCTACTAATTGGCGGAGGAACAGGCACAGCCCCCCTTCTATTTCTAGCAAAAACCCTCGTAGACAAAACTAAAAAACTAACCTTTATAACAGGTGCTAGAACTAAAAACGAACTATTATTTATAGAACAAATAAACAAAATCTGCCAAGAAAAAAACTTTATCACAACAACAAACGACGGCACATACGGATTACAAGGCGTAGTTACTGAACCATTAACTACACTCTTAGAACAAGAAAAATTCGACGCCATATACACATGTGGACCAGAAATCATGGTTAAAAAAATTTTTGAAATAACCCAAAAACACAAACAACCTCTGGAAGCAAGTATAGAACGTCTAATGCGATGCGGCATAGGCCTATGCGGTAGCTGTGTCATAGGAAAATACCGCGTTTGCAAAGACGGCACAGTATTCAATAACCAACAATTATATGAGATACAAAACGAGCTTGGAAACACAAAATTAAAACTTGACGGCAGTAGAACATCTATATAGCAATCACAGAAAAACTCTTTTTTTAACTTTCAACAGGTTTCTCGTTTTTCATTTGTTTGTTCGTATGTATTCAGCTCTTATCAAAAACATGTCTAGCTACCTCTCATTTTTCGTTAAGATTTAACGTTTTATGTCGTTTTTATTTGACAAGCATGATTGTTTATACATATTTATGCATCATACTCGTTAAAAAATCCATAAAGACTCATGAGCTGAATACATACGTTTTTAAAAAATTAGGTTTTTGATGTTGTTTGTCTATTTGTAAGCCTTTACTGCCAAATTTTTGAGATATGCATTTTCTGAAACCTTGCTGTTCCGTTTCACTTCGAAAAATAAAGCTGTATGGTAAAATTCACTATTTTGTATTATGGTATAAGGTAATATATTGAAAAATGTTTTACGCTACAATTTTGCTTGTTTTTCGGAGAAAAACCCAATAACAAGATTTAGAACATTGTATTACACTATAATTTGTGCAGTTAAGGTTGTAAAATTAAAAATGAAGGTGTTAATGAGTGTGTTTGGTTGTTTGATGTGTAGGTTAGTAATTGTTATTGTATTATTGGTGTTATTTCTGTTGTAGGTTTTGTTGTTTCTTCGAAGGTGTTTAGTGTTTTGTTAATTAGGCTGATTGTGTTTTCTGCTGATTTGATCACGGCTTTGCCGATGTTTGTGATAGCAAAAATTTTGCGAGGTTTTTCTGTTGTCATGCACCATTCACTGTTTATGTATCCTTGTTGTTCAAGGTTAGCTAAAAGTGGGTAAATAGTGCTTGGGCCTAGATAGACGCCGAAGAGTTTGCGTGTTTCTGTGATGATTTGATAGCCGTGCATTGATTGATGATTGATTAACCGTAATACTATCACATCAAGTAAGTTTTTTGTGAGTTTTGTATGCATTTTTTTTTGACTTTTATGCATCATATTCTTTTCGCCACCTTTATTTTTTAATAACACATTGTGTTATTGCATGTGTCTTTGTCTTTGAACTGGCATATAACGTCTCAGACATAATGTGAGCATACAAAATTCGGGTTTGTTGTGGATGTGAACAACAGAAATACATGTTCAACATATATATTTGTGTCAAAACGTGTTAAAGTGTGTGAACTAGAACTGTTCAACAGTATAACAACAAAATGTAATATGACCATGCTTGTCTTATGCTAAAAAATGGTTTGATATGTGGTGGGCGAAAAAAGTGTAAACAGTAATAATGCAATATTTTGATATACTCAAAATAAAAGAAAGAAAATCATGATTTCAAACATTTATGATATTAGTGGCGTTTAACCTTGTGTTGAACTAGTTGCTTTACTAATTGTTACAACCTCATAATTGCATGTTTAATCGAAATGTAAAAACGCTCAAACACAAAGACGTAACGAAAACACTGGAAAACGATTAGACAAATAAAAAGTGGTTGAAGATCATGTGGAAAATGCAAATGTAGAAACTTTGTTTAGATGGATTCTACCTTTTGAATTTCTGGTACGCGTTCTTTGACATATTTTTCGATGCCGTTTTTAAGTGTCATCTGTGCCATTGGACAACCCGCACAGTGGCCGACTAGTCGAACTTTTACAACATTGCCCTCAATAGCAACTAACTCCACATCTCCACCATCGTTTTGAAGCTGTGGCCTAATATCATTAAGTGCTTCTTGTACACGTTTCTCAATTACTTCAGACATACAATTTCACGTGTTTTTTTATATTGAATAATTAATTTTAAAGATTTCTGAAAAACTATGTCTTTTTAACAATAAAATATAAAATTATAGACAACATCAAAGACAGACTTATTTTAATAGTTGATGTTTGATAGTCAAGTTTGTTTGTTCTATCTTGTTAGTAACGCAAATTAACTACGTACCCTTATCTTATGTGGGTTAGTAGGTATGAAAAAGCAGTTGTTTATTTCTGGTCCGATTCTTGGTATGGAAGACAATCAAGATTATTATCGCGATATCATAACTACTATAGGTCAGAAACTTGGGTTTGAAATTATCGATCCTTGGAAACGCGAAAAATGTGACTACACGGATGTCTCTGAAGAGTACATAAATCAGGATAATTACAAATATCTCCGTATTGTACAGCGAGACCTTGATGATGCTGATCGTTGTGATGTGATGGTGGTATATTTACCTAAACTTAGTGCTGGTGCATGTATGGAAATGTTCTACGCTAAACGTAAAGGAAAAACAGTTATAGTTGTATCAGACATGCCAAAGCTTAGTCCATGGATTAAAGTTCACTGCGATATTACAATAAAAAACTTTGACTTATTAGAAGAAACACTAAACAAATACAAATAACCATTTATTGGTATTAACATTTTTGCGAATTGCTATGCTTTGGCGGTTACCTATTTTGTTTTGTTGTAGTGCTTGGTTGTTGTTGTGAGATGCAGTGTATTGTTCCATAACCATTTACTAATTCTTTGCAGTTTATGCCTATGATTTTTCGATCAGGGAACAGTTTCTGTAAAATTGTTAATGCTACTGTGTCGTTTTTGTGGTTAAAAGTTGGTATAAGCACTTTAGTGTTACCTATATAGAAATTTGTATAGCTTGCAGGAAGCATTTCTTCGCAGCTAACCTTGTCTGGCATTGGTAGTTTGACGACGTTAATTTTGTTGCCATCCTGATCTGTTGCCTTTTTTAAAACTTCATAATTGCTATGTAACGCCGCAAAATTTTCGTCTGAAGGATCATCTTCATAAGCGCAGACAATTGTTGTAGGATTTACAAATCTTGCTAAATCGTCAATGTGGCCATCGGTATCATCTCCGCAAATACCATTCTTTAGCCAAATAAAATGTGTAACGTCTAAATGTTCCTTTAGATACTTTTCAATATCCTCTCTGGTAAGGTTGGGGTTTCGGTTTGAATTAAGCAGGCATTGTTCTGTAGTTAAAAGTGTGCCTTTACCGTTAACATCAATAGAGCCGCCTTCCATAACTATTTGCGGTTTAAAACATGGTAACTGTAATGTTTTGTTAATCACTTGAGGTATATCTTTGTCTTTAAGTAAATCATCATATTTTTCACCCCAACAATTAAAAATCCAGTTAACCATAGCTAATTTTTTCTCTTTATCATTAATAACAAATGTTGGGCCATAATCGCGGAACCAAACATCAGCATAATTAAACATAAAGAAAGTGATCTTGGAAAAATCAACATTTACCGCTTGTAACATATGTGTAACTTTTTCTTTCATATTCTTATCTTTTACAAACAAGTTAACATTTTCGCTCTCATGAATTTCCTTAATAATCTGAACATAAGTATCCTCAACCTTTTCAAGGCAATCGGGAAAAGTTAACGGGTCATGTGGCCAACTAAGCCAAATTGCGTCATGATTTTCCCATTCTGCAGGCATACGATAACCCAATTCAACAGGTGTTTTCAAAGCTAAATCCTCGGACATAATTTTTCCTCAAATAAATAATTTCTCAATTAACGATTTGTACGTGTCAGGTCGTCTATTTTTAAGAAAACCCCACCCATCACGAATACGCTTGTTAAATGATAAGTCAATTTTAGTTATTAGCGTTTCCTCCTCACTGCCCGCTTTAGCTATAACACATCCAAACGCGTCGCAAATAAAACTGCCACCCCAAAACTCAAGCTTACCCTCCACACCTACACGGTTAACCGCTACGACATGCACACCATTTACTATAGCATGACCACGCTGAACCGTCTGCCACGCATCATGCCAATCTCCATCTGCAGACGTATGCCCTTTAATGTAGCCTATAGCAGTTGGGTAAAACAAAATATCTGCTCCTTTAAGAGTGCAAATTCTTGCCGCTTCAGGAAACCATTGATCATAACAAATAAGCACAGAAATCTTTGCATAAGCAGTATCATAAACATTGTAGCCCAAATCACCTAACTCAAAATAGTTCTGCTCATAAAACATTGGATCCTGCGGAACATGAATCTTATGATATGTACCAAGCAATTTCCCATCAGCATCAATTACAACAGCTGAATTGTAAAACTTACCATTTGCAGCTTGCTCAAATAAAGGCACAATTATGACGATCTTGTATTTTTTTGCCAGCTCAGAAAAAACAGTTACGGACTTTCCGGGTATAGTTTCAGAATACTTTTTAACATCTTGCTGCTCTTCTTGGGGAAAATAGTGTGTGCGATAAAGCTCCTGTAAACATAAAATTTGAACACCTTCCTTAGCAGCATGCTCAATTTTAGCAATAGTCTTTTTCAAATTAGCATCAATATCTTCTGAAACAGCTGTCTGAATAAGTCCAACTGTTACAGTTTTGTCCCATTTAACGTTTGTATCTGTTCGAGTTGCTATTTTTTGGGTCCCTGCCTTTTACATAATATATTCTTGCTTTATATGGAAAAACCTTTCCTTTAATTTTTCTGTGGGCTTTTTTCTTTCGTTAATAATAAAAACGTTCATCTAAATACATGTTTAAATGAGCAACAAGAAAAAATGGCTCAAACTATTTTTCACTTCCAAAATCTGTATTGACAGAAACCTTTATCAAGAAAAATTCAAGATGTGATTAAAAGTATGAACAAAATCTGGTCTTTCATGTTGTTTTTCTCTTTTTCATAAACAGCTCATTTGCAGCCGTTTTTATTTCTGTTTCAGCCTCAGAGTTAATTGAGGATTCTTGGAATACAAAAACTCCAATGAGTCAGGCACGGTGTGGTTTAGGTGTTGTTACTGTTGATGATAAAATTTATGCTATTGGCGGTATTGGGCCAGAAGGGATAGTTGGTACTAACGAGCAGTACGATCCTTTTTCGGATACTTGGATTACTTTAGAGCCTATGCCTACCCCTCGCTCTTTTTTTGCTATAGCTTCATATCAAAACAAAATTTACTGTATAGGTGGTCTCATTCCGGGCGAATGGCCGCTTTCTCCTTCGCGTGGAATTGGTGTGAATGAGGTTTATGATACAGTTACTAACAGTTGGAGTAGTAAAGCTTCTTTTCCTGATAAGTTAAACAGTGAAGACTCTGTTTCAATTAGTGGACTGTGTATACAGGCGTGTGTTGTGGATGGGAAAATTTTTGTTATAATGAAAAATGATGTGGATGGAAATACAATATACATGTATGATATGATTGCTGATTTATGGACTGCTAAAGTCAGTATACCTGTAACTTCATTATCTGGATATCCTGTTTCAGCAGTGATAGATGATAAAATAATAGTTACGTGTCATAATGCCCAGAAACTTGTGGTTTATTATACCAAGACTGATATGTGGAGTGAAAGAAAAACTAACTCTATTATTGGAGCTGACTATGTTACTGGGGTTGCTTCGGGTATGTATGCACCTAAAAGAATCTATATTTTAGGGACAGTTTATGATGGGTCAATTCCTGCCAATCTTAGGTCGATTAATCAAGTTTATAACCCTGAAAAGAATACTTGGTCAACTGGCAAGGCTATGCCTACTATACGAAGCGGTTTTGGTGTGGCTGTTATTGATGATGTTTTATATGTAATTGGTGGACGAACTAATGAATATGGAACACCGATACTCTCTTTAAATGAACAATATGTACCAATTGGTTATGATACTTTACCCTCTGATACAAAGTCTCCTTTAAAAGTTATAACTATAGTTGCGGTTGCATTAATTCTGATAGTTGGTATTGGTTGTGGCGTTTTGTTTTATTTTCAAAAGAGGAATTATAAAAAGGAAAAATTGTATTGTCATGTTGAAGTTTAAAAAAAATGTGAACACTTCGTGTGGTTTGTGTTGTTTCGTTTGTTTCTGCTTTTTGTTGTTTTTTGCTCGTGGTAGCTCTTTTGTGATAAGGCATATAAGTTGCGTTTGATGTGTATAGCAGTTCAACTTTTTGTTAACTGTATGGGTAATGAGTGGTTGCAGTGTTTAAACCAAGAAGCAATAAGTTCGGGTGTTACACAGTCAAGAGCTTGAACTGCTGCATTAACCAAAACATCCTCAGTTCTAGCTTTAAGCTTACGCAAAATGCTCTTCATATATGCTCACATAAGCTCGATAGGGTTAAAATCTGGAGAATAAACCGGTAAAAACACTACTGAAATTCTAAGTTCAGCTAAAGTATCCCTAACTAACTTGGAAGTATGTACAGAAGAATTATCCAACACCA
>Ga0209628_10002223_pt1 | contig 13037 bp, 14 predicted proteins | sample TergutCu122P4_FD_187285 | JGI IMG/M metagenome (GOLD analysis project Ga0209628, IMG submission 187285) | Cubitermes ugandensis P4 segment gut microbial communities from Kakamega Forest, Kenya - Cu122 P4 (SPAdes) (version 2) | ecosystem: Host-associated > Arthropoda: Insects > Digestive system...
ACCCTCATCGCTCCCATCGCCGCGACGCATGGAGCGCATATCATGTTGAAAACGAGGAACGCGTATCCCGCGGCGGGAGAGAGCATTCCTCTGATCACGCCCCACAGGCCTTCGCCTGTGCTGTCCTGACTGAAGAGAACACCCAACGTTCCCACCACGTTCTCTTTTGTAAGGAGACCCGTTATCGTCGCAGTGGTGAACTGCCAATCGTCGCCGAACCCTAGCGGAACGAATATCCATCTCAGAACGTTGCCTATTCCTGCCAACATCGATTCTCCCGGATCTACGGAATGCATACTCCAATTGAAAGACGATAGGAACCAAACCACTACGCAGGCTATCAGAACGAACGTTCCCGCGTTCTTTACGAACGCCCATGTTCTTTCAAGAATAGAACGAACGGCGCTCATGAAATGAGGTACGTGGTAGGGAGGGAGTTCCATGATGAAGTGGGAAGGTGTTCCAGCAAGGGACTTCCACTTCTTGAGGATCATTCCCGACATGAGAATGCAGATTATTCCGATCACGTAGATCGATAATGCAATGATGGCGCTTCCTCCGAAGAGAGCGCCGGCGATCAAAGCGATGATCGGCAGTTTCGCAGAACATGGAATGAAGGTGACCGTCATTGCCGTTATTTTTCGTTCGGTATCTCCTTTGATCGAACGAGAGGCCATTATTCCGGGGACGGCGCATCCCATTCCAATCAAAACGGAAATGAACGATTTTCCCGAAAGACCGAACCTTCTGAGCAGATGATCCATAATGAAGGCAACTCTTGACATGTATCCGCATTCTTCGAGCAGCACAAGCACCATGAACAGCACGAACAGCTGCGGAAGGAATCCTATTACCGTTCCCACACCCGCAAGTATTCCGTAAACGATAAGACCGATCAGCCAATCCGCGACCCCCGCATCCGTCAGCCAAGTTTCGACCGACGGCATGAGGGTATTGAAAATGTAATCGTTGAGATGGGAGGATCCCCAACCTCCGACAGTTTCGATGGCAATGAAATAGATGGCGAACATAACGCCGATGAATATCGGGATGCCGAGCCAACGGTGCGTAACGATGCGGTCGATCTTGTCGGATGTTTTTTCTGTTCGTTTCACGCCGCTTCTGTCGACGGCGTTTCCGACGATCTTTCCTATCAAAGAATATCTTTCCTCGGCGATGATGCTGTCGGCGTCGTTATCGGCCTTCGCTTCCATTGCGGTGACTATCGAATCGACATAGTCCCAGACATCCTCCGGAATGTCTTTTTTCGCTCTCTCGTCCCTCTCCAATAATTTGAGAGAATACCATCTTCGGACGTCTTCCGGAATGCTCAATGAAATGGCGTTCTCCGTCTCCTTTACGTATCCTTCCAAGACGTTCGAGTACCTATACCGGCTGTGAGAAGTTGTTCCCACTACGTCGATCACAGTTTCGATAAGTTCGTCAATTCCCTCTCCCTTGAGAGCTGTGGTCTCCACGATCACGCATCCGAGCTCGTTGGAAAGTTTTGCGATGTCGATCTTGATTCCCTCTTTCTCAACGACATCCATCATGTTGAGTGCAATAACAACAGGGATCCCTACCTCCAAGATCTGCGTCGTAAGGTAAAGATTCCTTTCGAGATTCATCGCGTCGACGATATTGATGACAGCATCAGGTCTTTCGTTGAGAAGAAAATCTCTTGTTACGATCTCTTCGGGAGAATAGGGAGAAAGCGAATAGATGCCGGGAAGATCGACGATGGTAACATCTTCACGATCCTGCAGATTGCCTTCTTTCCTCTCAACGGTCACTCCCGCCCAGTTCCCAACGCGTTGAGAACTTCCCGTGAGTTTGTTGAATAAAGTGGTCTTTCCGCAGTTCGGATTCCCTGCAAGAGCTATTCTGATGCTCATCGTTACACTTGCTCCCCCTGTAGAATGTCGGAACGGATCATGCCGGGGCGAAGAATATCTTTGATGCAACGGCTCTATCCATCGCTATCCTCGATCCCTTCACTTCTAGGATCATGTTCCCGGAGTTCTCGTTCACAACGGAAACATGAGCTCCGATCACGAACCCTAACTCGCAGAGGAATTTCCTCATGTCCTGTTTTCCCGTAACTCGGACGATCTTTCCTTTATCGCCGATCTTTGCGGTTACCAAAGGGATTCCGCTTTCCCCGTCGTCGATGGGGACGCACATATTCCCTGCGGTCTTTCCTTCGCATGCGCTGTTGCAGGCGAGGTCGCAGTCACAACCTTCTTTCATAAGTTTAGGATATCCTAAAAGTATTTAATATTAGGGATTCCTAAATTATATATTCTCCGGGAAAGAAATACTCCGTTTCGTCTTCGATCTCAAAGACCCAGACAGAAAAGAAACTCAGAGGTGCGAACATTACAATGCGCAGGGAGCGTCCTTTTCATGGTATGATAGAAGAAGAACAAAACGGCATTGCGATGATCTCTCAGGGTAAGCTGAATGAAAAGTTAGTGCAGGGGAAGGGATTTGAACCCTTGGACCACTAAGGACTAGACCCTGAATCTAGCGTCGTTGGCCAAGCTTGACTACCCCTGCTTGCAGTGGTTGATTACTTTTTCATATAAAAGAGGTACGTGCACACAAAAGCTCAAAGTGTGCACAATGTTGTTTAGTTGGAGTTCACGCTTTCATTATTTTCATCCAGCCGCCGCTTTCATAGATGGCGAGCTTTCTTTTTCCAAGAATTGACTCGAATTCATCCCATGTAATTACGGACAGTCTGTCATTGTTACCTTTCGTAAACTGGACTCCCGATGTTCCCTTCACCTTGCCAGGCTTGAGACCTTTGTTCTGAGCGATCTGCTTAGCCTTTATGATGTTTATTTTTTCCATTACCATCTTTTTTCACCCCTTATGCCTGCTGGCATAGTGTGAAATGAATATCCAGATGTGAAATATTTAAAAGTTATTGAAAAAAAGGCTTAAAAACAGCAAAAAACGGCGTTTTTTAAGGCAAAAAACATGCTGGCTCTGTCTTTCGAAAGTGCAGAAAATCGGGAATTCCGATTTTGTAAAATGAGCATCAGAAGATCAGCTTGAGATCCACAATTCTGCCGCCGGAATCGTACGCTTTCCAACTGCTCCGGTCGTAAGGTTGACACGTAATGAAATGAATTCCTCCCATGTGCGAAAAGAAATCTAGATCGGCGTCGGAAGGATCGTTCCTGTAGCCGGGATGCGAGTGCGCCGAACCGGATTTTCTGAAATCGACGGGGGACATCCAATCGTTGATGAAGCTGTGGCTTTCACCGTAGACGGAACCGGGAACGAGGATCATTTCAGAGATCACACCATCATATTCCCTATGAAAGCAAATGAATTCATCCGGATACGTTGCTTTTGCGGATTCGTTGAATCCGTCAATGAAATCCACACTGACGCCGTAAACTCTTCCGGTCATAACGCATTCACCAGTTTCTCTCTTACCTTTGAGTAGAAGTCTGTGTTGAATTTTATGAATTTGACTGTTTCCGAGGATTTCATGAAATCCACGTGCGTTTTTCCCTTTATTTCGTATTCTTCCTGTCCATCAACGACGAGAACGCAGCCGCTGTCCATTACCGTCTCTACGGTGATCTTCGCATCCGCGGATACGATGAACGGCCTTGAGGCGTATTTGTAGGCGGCCATTGGAACTACGACAACAGCGTTAACGTCCGGTTCCAATATCGGTGCGCCCAAGCTCATTGCGTAGCATGTCGAACCGGTGGGAGTTGAAACCATGATACCATCGGCGCGGAGCTCCATCATCAGTTCGTCGTCCACGAAGATCTTGAAATGTCTGATCTTCGCGATCGAATCCGTATGAATGACTGCCTCATTCACCGCGTCCTTGAGATATTCCCCGTTGTACCAGGACCTGAGCTTGAATCTCTCTTCTATGACGTAATCGCCTTCGCGGAGCCTCCTCATCCCTTCCTCTATATCCTTGACGTTAATTTCGGCAAGGAATCCCACTCCGCCCGCGTTTATCCCTATGAGGGGGGCTTTGTTGTGCATGAATGTTCGGAGGATCGTTCCGTCGCCGCCGATGGTAATCATGATATCGACTTTCATATCCACGACGGGGCAGCCTTTCATTTTGAAATCTCCGGCGATGCCGTCGTCCAATATGAAATCGCAGCCTTCTAGGGCTTCGATCACTCTTTTTGTGTATTCTTTAGCCTCGGGTATCTTCTTGTTCACGCAGATACCGAATCTCGGATGTTCGGGGATCTCTATTTTTCCTTTTACTATGAAATCGTAAACACGGCGGTCGCCGTATGCGATGAAGCTTGCTCTTTTCCCGATGTCGAAATCCATGTCGAGAATATTTCCTTCAACGTCGTATATCTCCCCGCCCGCTTCCCTGAGGATCAGTGCGCTTGCGGCGATATCCACGACTCGAATTCCTCTGGAATATTTTTCAACGTGCATAACGAAACCGTCGGCTTCGCCTTCTGCCACGAGGACCATCTCCAGCGAGGCGCATCCCAATGCGCGTGAGGATTTCACTCTCTTCGCCAATTCGAAGGACGACGGCTGGGCGTAATTCCCCAAGTATATCATTAGGAAAATATCGTCCATATCCGCTTTGCGGACGCGGATCCTCGATCCGTTCTTGAACGCTCCTTTTCCTTTTTCCGCTGTTATTACGTCTCCGGTGGCGAGGTTTCTGATGTACGCTGTGTGGATATCCGAAAGGGAACGGGTTCCTATTGCCAGCGATACCGTGTACAGGGGGATCCCCGCGATTGCGTTAGAAGTTCCGTCCACCGGATCGAGAACGAGGGTTTCTTTTCCTCCGTTGTCCACGAACCCTATCTCTTCGCTCAGAACGTTCAGAGGGATCTTATTCCTCAGTATGAAATCGAGAACGACATTCTCAGCTATCTTGTCGATCATTGAAGTGACCGTACCATCTGCACCGATGCCGATGCACTCGCCTCTGCACCTGGAATCCGGTATCTTTTTGACCGCTTCCTCTACTGCGTCGGCTATCTTGCTGAGAATATCCATCATGTAACTAAACAGAACAACGCAATATATTGCTCTTTTGTTCATTCATCCTTTTTGTGAGAGGATTCGTAGTGCCTGTTCAACAGGATCGCTAATCCTCCGACAAAGATGAAAGTGCCCGCGACGAGCGCCGAGTATACTCCGGGACCCAAATTCTCTCCGAGTTTGATGGGTCCGATTCGCCCTGCGCCTGAAACGTTGTCGATGATCAGCATAGTGGTCTCCGGGTACAGAACGTACAGCAGAACGGCAGCGAATATCAACAATCCGAGGATGATCCCGGCTGCCGCCGCGATCTTCTCGTATTTGCGAAAGCTCAGGATCGAAAGAACAAGAGCTGCGGACGATGATATCAGGACCACCAGCGGCATGTACAGGAAGTAACCGGATTCGGGAGCTCCGAAACTCTTCGCAAAGAAATTGTATCCCGAATAGTCGAAATTCAGGATCACGTATTGAAAATGGAACCACTGCAGGAATACGCTTACTATTCCGATCCCCGCACCGATCACCATCATTATCTTGAGAAGTTCTATGGAACCCTTTCTGAGGTCTTCTTCCTCTGTCACGCTCATTAATGATGATATATAATTAAAAGAGTGTGTAAGGAGTTTGGATCAACTGCACTTTTTGTCTTTGCTCGTTATCCTCAGCAGGGCGAATATTATCACAACTATTCCGGCACCAATCGCAACGAATACTCCGGTTCCGGCATAATCGGACATTTTCCAACTGAAATAACCATCGTAAGAGTATGTATAGAAGAGCAGCGCGGCCCCTACGATGATAAGACCCGACAGGATCACACTCCAGCTTACGCCGCTGTGCGGCCTTACAAGAGAGATAAGACCGGCTATCGCCACGCTCACGCCGGACATCATGGCCAGCGCCGGCATCCAATTCATGTATTGGGAGCCAGCCACCGTAGTTTTGGTCATGAAATCAAGACCCGTGACCGAAATAGAAGCCGCCGTATACCACGCCATGAAGAAAGATCCTATGGCCGCCAGTCCCGCCAACAGTATGATCAGCGAAAATATCGTACATTTTGCTTTGAAAGCGCTCATGTTATTCCTCCCTAAATTGAGAATTAAGACCAAGGTCTATCGTATATAACACTTGGCTTTTCTTTCTGTTTTTCACACAGCTGAGGTTTTTCCTACGTATGAAAGATTCATGAATCCGAATAGGATCATCAGCCCGCCGGCCACGAATCCGAAATAGACGCCGATCCCTGCAAAGTTCAACATGCTTACGGGGATCCCCATGACGGTTTCTGAGTAAGTGATGAACACCAGCACAAGAACAACTACTATCGCGCCCGAGATCATCGTTCCAACAGCATAGATTCTTTTTGGCATTGCGGCTGAACATACTCCCAGGACCAGTGCGACCGCGGATATTATCAGAACCAACAAGGGTATCCATGCATACATCTGATAAGGCACAGGGACCGGATCAACCGGATAAAAATTTTCACCGATTCTCGAAAAGTCGAACAAAGCGCCTCCGCCGGTTTCGGGAACATCATTGAAAGTGTTCCATGTATCCCAACCTGAGAACGTCAATAATTGATCCGGAACGTACCATGTAAGGAAAACCGATATCACTCCGATCAGCCCCGCTGCCACTATCGCTATCGACAACATTGTGGTCTTGTTTGTTATGTCTGGCACATCATCCCTCTTTGTTCGTTGTTTTCATTTTCTGTTCTGTAAAATACAGTGTGATCCCGAGTATTATCATTGCGATGCCCGCTATTAAAGCTATGTACCAACCCGCGCTTAAGCTGTCCGCCTCCGCGAAGACCGCATACACCAATAATGCGATCAGGACGACCACTCCGAACACCGCCACAACATGGGCGACCCTCTTTCTCTTTCCTGCGAAGGTCAAAATCCCTGCCATCAGCACCCCTATCGACAACAACGCCGCAATTAGCGGCATTCCTCCGAATATCCCCGAATGGTCATCGGAATATGCTGCCGGGTCCCATAAATGGGTCCCGTCGGATCCCCATGAAAGGATCACGGAAAGGATCCCTACCGCCCCCGCTGCAATAATGGCTGCCGCCAGCATCGGCACTGTGTTCTCGGGTCCTTTCAACTCTTGTTCACTTCCGTTATATAGTAATCAATATCAGATATTCACTACATAAAAAAATCGGGGAGTAAATAATTATTTAACCATAACCCGATTACAAACAGATGATCCCTGTCGACATCGCGGGCGGGACTGTTTTTTCAGACAATAACAGCCTCTACACACTATCGTCCAGCCCGGGCGTCAGAGTTTACGGCGAGAAGATCATGAGAGTAGGGGATCTTGAGTACAGGGAATGGAATCCCAGAAAAAGTAAACTTGCAGCCTATATTAAGGTCGGAGGAACGGTGTTCCTGATCAAGAAGGACAGCAGGATCCTGTACTTGGGAGCATCGAGCGGGACCACCGCGTCGCACATCTCAGATATCGCGACGGAAGGGAAGATCTATTGCGTGGAATTCGCACCGAGGATGTTCAGAGATCTCGTTAAGGTGTGTTCATCGAGGCCGAACATGCACCCGATACTCGGGGACGCGATTGCCCCGGACGAGTATTCCTTCGCCGTGGGGAACGTGGATATCGTTTACGCCGATGTGGCGCAGAAGAGACAAGCGGATATCATCGCCGACAACATGGATTTCTTCAATGCCGACCAAGGAATAGTTTCGATCAAAGCAATGTCCGAAGATGTTGCATCCCACCCTTCCGATATCTACAAAGCATCCGAGAAAAGATTGAAGGAAAGAGGTTTCAAAATATTGGATTCGAGAGATCTCGAACCCTATGAGAACGCCCACAGGATGATAGTCTTCCAGAGGAATTGATTTGGGAACGGCATACGGAGTTGCTTTCCGAGGCGATCGTTTCCTGATGGTTTTCAACGCCGTCCGCGACGGCTGGGAAATGCCGGGCGGACGCATCGAAGAGAACGAGACCCCGGAGAATGCCGTAAAGAGAGAATTCTTGGAGGAAGCAGGATACGAAATAAAGATACTGGGTAAGAGGGATCTGGGACACTGTATCGTATGCGCCTGTCTTCTTTTGAAAAAAACGAACAACAACCCGGAGATGGTCTCCGAATTGTTCAGCGAGCTCCCGGCCGTTCTCGCTTTTGAAAGGTCTGAGTACGAACTCGTGATACCTTGGGCCAAGTCTGTTATCGATTCCAAACGAAGTAAATGAAGGGAACGCAGCGGGTACAAAAGATATTTATGAACTCTTCCCGATACTGCACGAGTGTCGTTTCAGCAGATCGTCTTTGACGTTTTCGGTGCCATCTCCGGAACAGTTCAGATAATATCAGCCATCGGCGCATTTGTTATGGTCTTCGTGATGATCTTCCTGGAAAGAGCTGAACAGCGAACGATCGCAATGTGGATAGTCGTCATGCTGTGCCTTCCTCTGGCGATAGGATTATCGATCCTGATGGATCTTCCCGTCGGTTTATTCTTCGTTGCGGGATTCTTCCTGTACCTGTGCTTCGGGCAGACATACTACCAGAGGAAACAGTTCGCTTTGAAGAACGCCACCGATCAGTATCTTGCGAGAGTGAAAGCCGAAGCTTTGGAAGAACTGAACAGCAAACACACCACACCCGAGAATGAGGAAGGGATACGTTTCGCAAGATCCATGCTGGAGATCGGAGGATCCACATTCAGCGACAACAATGACATCAAAGTTTACACAAAGGGAGATCCCTTCTTCGAGGACCTTTTGGATGACCTTTCAAAGGCGGAGAAGTTCATTAACGTTGAATATTACATAGTGAGGAACGACGATGTGACGAACAGATTCATGGACATCCTGATCGACAAAGCGAAGAACGGCGTCGAAGTAAGATTCATGGTCGACTCCATAGGTTTCAAAATGGGGCCGAAAGCCCGAATTAAAGAATTCGAGAAGGCCGGCGGTCAATTCAAGCTTTTCCACAAGGCGATCACTGTTTTGCTGAGTCCGAAAAAACAGCACAGGAACCACAGGAAACTTGCCGTCATCGACGGAAAAGTGGGATACGTTTCCGGGTTCAACATAGGCGACGAATACATGGGAAAAGGAGCGCTTGGCTCATGGAGAGATACCGGGGTCAGAGTCAACGGAACAGGTGTTATTCCCATTAACATCCGATTCTTCATGGACTGGGGATACGCCACAAAGAAGAGACTCGATGTTGATTCCTCCGATATTGAAAAATTCTTCCCGTTGGACAAGTCCAAAGAGTACGGAAGCGACATCATGCAGCTGATATCCGGAGGTCCCGATACCAGGAACAATCCCATCGAATATCAGTACCTCAAACTGATCAACACAGCAAAGCGTACTCTATACATCCACACTCCGTATTTGGTACCCAACGGCGAAGTGAAGAAAGCGTTGATATTGTCAGCATCGTCGGGCGTGGACGTCCGTATCATCATGCCGGATAAACCGGACCATCTTTTCGTGTTCTGGTCCAGTATCCTTCACGCCGGCGAACTGATGAAGAGCGGCGTGAGGATCTACCAATACACAAAGGGATTCGTTCATTCGAAAACTTTCGTAGCCGACGAGGAATTCTGTTCCGTCGGTTCCGCGAACTTGGATCACAGAAGCATGAGACTGAACTTTGAAACGAATGCAATGATCTATTCCAAGAAGATCGGAAAGATTATGCATGACGCTTTCCTTGAGGATCTTCTTCACTGCAAAGAGTACACAATGGAAGAATACGACGGTCTGACAAGATGGGAAAGAGCGAAGATAAGTTTCGCGAGATTATTCAACTCCCTTGCGTGATTGCGTTCAGATCTTCAGAGAGAATTATTATTTCATCATTCGATACGGGAGAACAAGGTGTTAGCAATGGCGGATCAAACACAAAGCATAACTTTGGATCATCAGTGGGAGAGGGTCTTCGGCGCGATCGAACAAGCGGCGCAGAATGTCAGGGGAATGCATATAAGTTCAAGCGACAGGACCGCAAAAACAATAACTCTGACCGCAAACCCTTCTGCGCGGTCGTGGGGAGAGAACATGAATATCACTTTGGTCCCGACGGACGACGGAAAGACGGTCATGAACATTTCTTCTGCGACCAAGATCGGAATAGGTTTTGCCGACTTTGGGAAGAATAAGAAGAACATCAATTCCATCGTTGACGAAATGAAGATCATTCTTCAAAAGAACGACAGCGGCTTTCAAAGTAAAAGCCCGCAGAACGACAGCGGAGGGTCGGCCTCTTTCTGCGGAAATTGCGGAAAAAAGCTGGATCCGGGGGCCAGATTCTGCGGCAGCTGCGGATTCGATACCGCCGGCGGGGCAAAGTAAAAAAAGATAAAAAGGGTCAATCTTTTAATACTTCTTATTAATAGCAGGCTTAGCCTCGCCGCGTATATAATGATCGGAGAATCAAAATATGGCAAGAATGCAGACAAGAAGAAAGGGCAAATCCTGTTCGAAACGCCCCATGATATCTGAGAACCCTGAGTGGGTGCCTCTAACAGCCACCGAAATAGAGGACCTCATAGTTCAATTCACAGAGAACGGATTGACATCCGCTAAAATTGGACTGATACTCAGGGACCAGTACGGGGTGCCCAACGTGAGATTGGCTACCGGTAAGACGGTGACTGAGATCATGAAGGAGAAAGGAGTAATGCCCGACCTTCCGGAAGACCTTTCCAATCTCATGAGAAGAGCCATCTCCCTTAACGTTCACGTAAAGAACCACAGAGGGGACGTAGCAAACCTCAGGGGACTCAACCTGATCGAAGCAAGGATCAGGAGACTGGAGCGCTATTACAAGAGAATGGGCGTTCTCCCGGCAACATGGAAATACTCTCTGGCGAACGCAGAGATTATGCTTAAATGAGGGTCTTTATGGACGATACCGTCCTACCTTCCAAACTTCTTACAACTTTATCTCATGCTTCTTCGACAGTTGAAAAACACGATTTCATTCACATTTACTCGCATTACGACGCGGATGGAATAACATCAGCGTCGATTGTCGCGAAAGCGCTTTTCAGAGCGGGGAAAGAATTCAAGGTCACATTATTCACAAGCTTGAATGATGCTAACATGGAGATCATCAGAAGATCTCCTGCGAAGTGCATCATCATTACGGATCTCGGCGCATCGTATATCGAGGAATTGGATGCTTTGACCCAAGACGTAGTGGTCTTGGATCATCATACGATAGAAAAACAAGCATCGAGAATTCACTACGCAAACCCGCATCTCTACGGGATAGACGGGATGACGTCCGGATGCGGAGCGACCATGGCTTTCCTGTTCGCGATAACGTTGAACAAAAAGAATTGGGACCTAGTGCAGTTGGCGTTCGCGGGAATTGCGGGAGACAGGCAGCACATAAACGGATTGAAAGGATTGAACGTCTACCTCTACGAAGGCGGCGTTGAAAAGGGATTCATTAAGGTCACGGAAGGTTCCATGATCCCCTACGGGCAGCTGACATCGGAGCTGTATCATTCAACGGATCCGTACATAGCGGGAGTGAGCGGGAATGCCGAAGGCGTCGCAAAGCTCCTTGGATCCGCTGGGATCGGGAGAGAGAAATTCTCTAAGGATCTTTCCGACGAGGAACGAAGAAAACTATCGTCGCTTATCGCATTGAAACTGATCGAACAGGGAACTTCGATGCAGACGATGTTCGAATTATCTCGCACCAGGTACCAGCTCAAAGATTGGAACATGGATGCAGAAACGTTGGGATCGATCCTCAACGGCTGCGGACGTCTGGGTCTTGGAGGAATAGGCATCTCAGCGGGCATGGGAGACAAGAAGAGTTTATCGAAAGCCGCTGAGTTAGAGAACACCTCGAAGGCTCAGATGATGGAAGGTGTGCTCGCGCTTCAGAAGAACGGATTGAACCAAATGAAGAACATACAATGGTTCGATTCATCGACGTTGGGATTCACCGGGATGATCTGCGGCATCGCTATGCAGTTCATCGGAGATCCGACAAAACCGACGATCGGGATCAACCGTTCCGAAGACACCGCAAAGATCTCGTCGAGAGCAACATTCGCTTTATTGGAGAAGGGAGTCGATCTTTCAATTGCGTTGAGAGAGGCCTGCGCATCCGTCGGCGGAACCGGCGGCGGTCACAGGATCGCAAGCGGAGGAACCTGTCCGATAGAGAGAAGCGATGAGTTCCTTTCCAACCTTGATGAAATAATCGGGAAGCAGCTCATGTAACAAAGGACAAATAGCGTAAACCAAAGACATCCTTGTAAAGAGTTTTTCTCGCACAGATTATTATTCGGTGCGAATCACCACAACTTCGCCAATTTAATTAGATTCAATACGATAATAGAAAGTGTACAGATAAAATTTGAAAATTCCTTTATGTTCTTTATGACTTCATTTCTTTGTTTTTTCTGTCTCGATTCATAATAAAATTCTATTCTAATTATTAGTGCTATCAAAGTTCACCTCTAATTATTTTTTGAGGTTGTTTTGGTTTACGCACCACCTTTTGGGTGGCATTCTCCTCCAGAGCTTTTCATATATTTACAATATTCTCTCCAGGTTACTTCAACTTCGTCAGTCCTGAATCTCTGCCTGACCGCAGTATCGTTGATACTCATCCTTATTCCGGAATTGAACATTATGTTCCCGAGCCAAGCGATCATCGCTCCGTTGTCTATGCACAATCTCCTATCGGGAACGAACATGACCGCTCCGCGGTCCTCTGCCATTATGCTCACCATTTCTTGCAGGCGCTTGTTCTGAGCCACGCCGCCTCCCAGGAGAACTTCATCCTTACCGATGTGCGCCATCGCCCTTTCTGTGACCTCTGTGAGCATTGAGAAGGTTGTTTCCTGCACAGAGTAAGCGATATCTTCAAGCCTATGGCCTTTCTTCTTTAACGTAAGAGCGGCGGTCATTATTCCCGAGAACGCTAAATCCATTCCTTTTACTGAGTATGGAAGTTCCAGGAGTTTGTCTCCTTCTTTGGCAAGCTTCTCGAT
>Ga0209628_10002224_pt1 | contig 13037 bp, 14 predicted proteins | sample TergutCu122P4_FD_187285 | JGI IMG/M metagenome (GOLD analysis project Ga0209628, IMG submission 187285) | Cubitermes ugandensis P4 segment gut microbial communities from Kakamega Forest, Kenya - Cu122 P4 (SPAdes) (version 2) | ecosystem: Host-associated > Arthropoda: Insects > Digestive system...
ATTTTCAGGCCAGGGTCGCCGCCAAAGGCGCGAAACAGGATGCCGGCGGTTTTTTCGACTTCGGCCAGCCTGACCGCCGCCGCCGGATGATGACCGCCGGCGGCCCTGGTGATCCAGTGATGCCAGAGTTTGCCGACGAATTCTTCCATCGTTCAGCCACGCTGCGGCAGATGGCGCGCCGGGCCGTTCATTCCAGGCGCGGGCCGATCAGGGGATAGCGCCAGCGCTGGCCGGCGATGGCCTTGGCCAGCGCGACCATGCCGAACAGGATCAGGGTCGAGTGGATGCAGGTGAAGTAGAGGATCAGCGTCACCCAGGTCCACGCTTCGCCGAGGCCGCCGACGAGGAGAATCAGGCCGCCGAGCGCGACGATCAGGAAGCCGCCCCACAGGCTGACCCAGGTCGCCTGGCGCAGATGCTGGCGGGCCAGCGGCGGGGCGCTGTGGCGGTGTTTCAGCCAGAGCATGGCGAGAACGGCGAAGGCGATTCCCGGCAGCAGCATCAGATTGGTCAGGAACAGCGTCTCGGCCAGCACGGCGAGCGAGCGGCCCGCCGCTTCCCCGGCGTTATCGTCCAAAGGTCGCATCGATGATCTCCATCAGCGCCGCCACGGTTTCTTCCTCGTCGGTCAGACTTTCCGCCAGGGCGGCTCGGCAGGCGGCGGAAACATCGAAACCCGACTGGATGAGATTGGCGGCATAGACCAGCAGGCGGGTGCTGGCGACTTCTTCCAGATCGCGGTCCTTCAGCGCCCGGAAAGCCTTGGCGATGCCGACCAGGCGCCTGGCGAGATCGGCGTCGCAGCCGGTTTCGCCGATCAGGATGGCGATTTCCCGCTCGGCCGTCGGAAAATCGAAGCGCATCGAGACGAAACGCTGGCGGGTCGAGGGTTTCAAGCCCTTCATCAAATTCTGGTAGCCGGGGTTGTAAGAGACGACCAGCATGAAATTGTCCGGCGCTTGCAGGGTTTCGCCGGTGCGGTCGATGGGCAGGATGCGGCGGTCGTCGGCCAGCGGGTGCAGCACCACCGTGGTGTCCTTCCTGGCCTCGACCACCTCGTCCAGATAGCAGATGCCGCCCTCGCGCACGGCGCGGGTCAGCGGGCCGTCGCACCACCAGGTGCCCTGGTCGGAAATCAGGTGGCGGCCGACCAGGTCGGCGGCGGTCAGATCGTCGTGGCAGGCCACGGTGTACAGCGGCAGTTCGAGGCGGGCCGCCATGTGCGAGACGAAGCGCGTCTTGCCGCAGCCGGTCGGCCCCTTTATCAGGAGCGGCAGGCGCTGGCGGAAGGCGTGCTCGAACAGCGCGATTTCATCGCCGGAGGGTTCGTAATAGGGCAGGCCGCTCATGACAGGGATTTCCAGTAGGCGAGCAGGATCAGGGCGCCGACGACGATCAGCCAGCCTTCCAGCAGCAGACGCCAGAACCACGGCGCGCCGCGCAGTTCCATGAAATCCAGGATGACCAGCCGGCCCTTGATGAAGGCGATGACCAGCATGGCGACGATGGCGCTCGTGCCGTGGGCGCCGACCTCGCCGAGATACCAGGTGATGCCGGTGGCGACGACGAGCACCAGCCAGGCGCGGTGGGCGGGGTTTTTCAGGGCATTCATGGTCAGCGCATCACATAAACGAGCGGAAAGAGGATGATCCACAGCAGATCGACCATGTGCCAGTAGGCGGCGCCGCTTTCCAGGCCGTTGCAGTGGCCCGGCCCGTAGGCGCCCTTCCTGGCCTGCGTCCAGATCACGGCGAGGATCACCATGCCGAGGATCACGTGCATGAAATGGAAGAAGGTCAGCGAGATGTAGAACATGTAGAAGGTGTTGGTCGACAGCGAAATGCCGGCGCCGAACTTTTCGGCGTACTCGAACACCTTGACCGCCAGAAAACCCCCGCCGCACAGCATGCCGAGCGCGACATTGCGCGGCACCGCCGCCTTGTCGCCGCGATGCGCCGCCTGCACGGCCAGTACCACGAACCACGAGCCGGTCACCAGCAGCAGCGTATTGATCGCCCCGGCATGGCGGTTCAGCGTCACCTGGCTCTCATTGAACAATTCCGGGTGCTTCGCCCTAGCAAAGGCGTAGGCGGAAAAAAATACCGCGAAAACCAGCATCTCGGCCAGGATGAAAACCCAGATCGCCAGATCGCCGGGCAGGCGCGGAGCATTCGGGGCGGGGGCGGAGGCGGTCGTCGGGCTGGTCATGTCATCGATCCAATCAAGGGAACGATGATAGCGGGGCAGCCCGGAGAGGAACTTGATATGCCCTAAGAAGCGGGCGGGCCGGCGGCGCCCTGGCGCCGCCGGAGGGGCGTCAGGCTTCCCTTTGCGGATCGTACATGCGATCGCGGATGAACAGTCCGGCGACCAGGCCGGTGATGAGGTAGGCGGCGCAGACCGAGAACAGTCCCAGGCCGATGGACCAGTTGGTGGCGATCAGGCCGATGGTGGCCGGCGCTATGGCGCCGCCGATCCGCCCGGCGTTGTAGGAAATGCCGACCGCCATGCCGCGCACCTTGGTGGCGAAACTTTCGGTGATGTAGGTGGACATCACGCCGATGGTCAGGCCGTAGACGAATCCGAATCCCGTCAGCATGTAGATGATGTTGTCCGGCGTCTGGTATTTCAGCAGCAGGTAGAGGCAGCCGGCGGTCGCCAGCGCGCCCGCCAGGTAGACGACGCGGCGGCCGAACACGTCGCCGGCGATGCCCGCCAGTATCTTGCCGAGGAACATCGCCACATAGGAGCCGATCATGTAATTGGTCATGGACTTGAAATTCATCGACAGTTCATGTTCCAGATAGGCCGGCACCCAGTTGCTCACGCCGTAGTAGCCGAATTGCAGGAAGAAGGAAATGACGATCCACAGGATGAAAATGAAGCGCGTGTCCCGGTCCTTGAGCAGCAGCGCGAAGCCGCTTTCCTGCTTTTTGTCCGGCATGATGCTGGCGCTGATCTTCTCTTTTTCCTTTGCCGCGACCCACGACGCCGGTTCGGGAATGAGGCGGCGCATGAAAAGACAGAAAACGACGGGGATGATGGCGACGAAGAACAGCGGGCGCCAGCCGTGGTTGGGAATGATCTGGCCGGAAAGGAAGGCCGCCACGATGAAGCCCATCGTGTAGCCGGTCATGACGCTGCCGAGAATGGTCGAGCGGTATTTGGCCGGCATGTACTCCGACATCAGGATGAAGGACGACGAATAGACCGCGCCGAGGCCGAGCGAGCCGAGAAAGCGCAGGATGGCGAATTGCCAGTAATTTTCCGTGAAGCCGAGCAGCGCGGTGAAGATGGAGAAAACCGCGATGCTCCAGGTGATCGTGCGCACCCGGCCATAGCGGTCGCAGCACCAGCCGCTGAAGATGCCGCCCAGGGCCATGCCGGCGAGCGTGAAACTGGCCAGCGTGCCGGCCTGGAAGTTGTCCAGGCCGAAATCCTTCTTGAGGCTCATCAGCGCATAGGACAGGAACATCATGTCGGTGCCGTCGATGGTCAGGGCCAGGAAGGCGAAAACGAATACCAGAATCTGCGTGCCAAGGCTTGGCGGCGCCAGCGGCGGCGCATGGGTTTCCGGCCTGCCGGGGCCGGCTTCCTCGATCAGTGGTCGGTGGGTTGCGTCGATTACATCTGCCTGTGCCATATTGGCTCCTCCTGTTGGCGTTGGTGGCGGTTCGCGGTTTTTGTTGTCGAACCGTGGAATTACGGATTGGTTTTGATGACGCCGGCCTGTTCCAGCGCGGCGATGTCGGCCTCGGACAGCCGGCAGTGTTCCTTCAGGACGGCCGCCGTATCCTGCGCGAAGCGGGGTGGCGCGCGCCGGCAGCGGGCGGGCGTCGCCGACAGCTTGAGCGGAAACTGCAAGTACGGAACCGCGCTGCCGTCGTCGCGCGTGGCGCTTTGCAGCAGTTCGCGCGCCCTGATCTGCGGGTCGTCGAGGATTTGTTCGAGGGTGTTGATGGGGCCGCCCGGAATGCCGGCTTCGTCGAAGGCGGCCAGCAGATCGGCGGATTTCCAGTTTTTGAAGCTGCGCGCCAGTTCGCCTTCGAGTTCTTCCCGGTTGCGCGTGCGCCCGGCGTTGCAGCGATAGCGTTCGTCTTCTGCCAGATCGGGGCGGCCGAGCAGCCGGCAGACGGCCTGAAAATGATTGTCGCCGCCGCAGGCCAGCAGGATGCGGCCATCGGCCGTGACGAAATCGCGGTAAGGCACGACGTTCGGGTGGCCGTTGCCGAGGCGCTCGGGAACGCGGCCGCCGACCAGATAATTCATCGCCTGGTTGGCCAGCAACGCCACCTGGCTGTCGAGCAGGGAGGCGTCGATGTGCTGGCCTTCGCCGCTGGCGTGCCGATGATTCAGCGCGGCCAGGATGGCAATCGTGGCGTACAGGCCGCAGAACAGGTCGCTGACCGGCACGCCGACCTTGAGCGGCCCGTCGTTGGCCTCGCCCTGGCGGTGGCCGGTGACGCTCATCAGGCCGCTCATGCCCTGAATCAGAAAATCGTAGCCGCCGCGCGCGGCGTAAGGCCCGGTCTGCCCGAAGCCGGTGATGGAACAATAGATCAGCCGGGGGTTGGCGGCCTTCAGGCTGGCGTAGTCGAGGCCGCTGCGCGCCAGCGTGCCGACCTTGTAATTCTCGACCAGGATGTCGGCCTGCGCCGCCAGTTGCTTGACGAGCGCCAGCCCTGCGGGCTTGCCGAAATCGATGGCGATGGCCTGCTTGTTGCGATTGGCGCAGAGGTAGTAGGCGGCGTCCCACGGTTCCCGGCCCTGCTCGAAAAAGGGCGGCCCCCAGCCGCGCGTCGAATCCGGCTGCGTCGGGTGTTCGACGCGGATCACCTCGGCGCCCAGATCGCCGAGTATCTGCGTCGCCCACGGCCCGGCCAGCACCCGCGACAGATCGAGCACTTTCAGTCCGGCCAGCGCCGCTGCGTTTTCACTCACGTCTTTCTCCCTGTTTGCTGTTGAAGCGCCGTCAGGCGGCTGGTTGATGGGCGAGCAGAAAATCGAGGGCGCTCGGCGGCGTTTCGCCGCCGGCCAGCAGCGCCTGGCCGACCCGCTCGTACCACGGCGTTTCGCCGCCGAAATCCTGACGCCATTCAAGCAGCCGCCGGGTGAACAGGTGCAGCGCGAATTCGTCGGTGATGCCGATGGCCCCGACTATCCCGTGGCAGAGGGCGGCAACCGTCCGCGCCGCTTCGCTGGCGCGGCCTTTCGCCATCGCCACGCGCAGTTGCGCGTCGCGGTTCGCGTGAGTCTCCTCGGCATGAATGCCGGGGCTTGCGCTTGCGCCGTGGTCATATCCGGCAAAAGCCTGCTGCGCGGCCATGCGCATGGCGAACACTTCTTCGGCGACCACGCTCAACTGGTGCTGGATGGCCTGGAACTTGCCGATCGGCCGCCCGAACTGGGCGCGGGTGTTGGCGTAATCGACGGTGATTTCCAGGCAGCGGCGGGCGGCGCCGGCCAGCATGGCCGCCGTCGCCAGCGCGCCGTCGGCCTGCCAGTCGCGGCTCATGTCGAGCGCGATGGCGGCCGACGGATCGGGCCAGGCGAGATCGCGGCGCAGCGTGTTGGCATTGCCGCTGGTCGAGCCGATGACCTCGGCTTGTGCCACTGGCAGCAGGCGTGCGCCATCGTCGCCCCAGGCCAGCACCCAGCGCGCCGTGGCCGCGAAGGGCACGCGCTGGCAGCGCGGCGCGCCGGCCTCCCCGGACATTTTGGCCAGGGTGACGGGGCCGGGCGGCAGTTCGATTCCCGCCCGGTACAGCAGGCCGCGCAGCCAGGCGGTGAAGGCGAGCGGCACGGGCAGCGCCGCCGCGCCGCAGGCGTCGAACACCCGCGCGGCGGTCTGCATGCTGGCGGCGGCGCCGCCCTTTTCTTCGGGCAGCAGCAGATCGGGTAAGCCCAATTCGGCCAGTTCGGACCACAGCGCATCTGGCGAACCGCCCTGTTCGATTTGCCGCACCCGTTCGGACGGGCATTGCTCGGCGAGAAAGCGTTCGACGGCGTCGACGATCAGCGGATCAAGACTCATTGGCTTTTCCTTGGCTAGCGCACGCCGAGGCCGCGGGCGACCATGCCGCGCAGCACTTCCCGCGTGCCGCCGCGCAGCGAGAAGGCGGGCGCGATGCAGTTCAGGTAATCCAGCGTGGCGGCGAGCGGCGGCGGAATCTCCGACGGCTCGACGGCGCTCAGGGCATCGGCCAGCAAGGCGGGAATCGACTGCTCGAAACTGGTGCCGAGATCCTTGACCAGGGCGGCCGCCACGACGGGGCTGCCGCCTTCGGCCAACTGGCTGGTGATGGCCAGCGACAGGCCGCGCAGCGCGTACAGATGGCTCATCAGGCGGCCCGCCAGGGGGGCGCGCTCCGGCTTGTTGGCGCCTTTGCCCTGTTGCGCCAGCCAGTTCAGCCAGGCATCGAGCAGGACATGGCTGGAATAGATGCGCTCCGGCCCGCTGCGCTCGAAGGCGAGTTCGGCGGTGACCTGCTTCCAGCCGTCCCCCTCGTTGCCGACCAGGGCTTCGTCCGGCAGCGCCACGTCGTCGAAAAAGACTTCGCAGAAGTGCTCCGAGCCGGTCAGGTCGCGGATCGGGCGGATGCTCACGCCGGGCGTCTGGAGGTCGATGACGAACTGGCTCAGGCCGGCCTGGCGGTCCCCGGCGGCGCCGGAAGTTCGCACCAGAGCGATCATGTAATGGCAGCGATGCGCCCAGGTCGTCCAGATTTTCTGGCCATTCAGCAGCCATCCCCCGGCGGTCTTGCGGGCCGTGCTCGCCACGCTCGCCAGATCGGAGCCGGAACCGGGTTCGCTCATGCCGATGCAGAAAAAGGCTTCGCCGCGGCAGATGCGCGGCAGGTAGAACGCCTTTTGCTCGTCCGAGCCGAATTTGAGCAGCAGCGGCCCGCTCTGGCGGTCGGCGATCCAGTGGGCGGCGACCGGCGCGCCGGCGCAGAGCAGTTCCTCGATCACCACGAAGCGGGCGAAGGGATCGAGTTCCGCGCCGCCGTAGCGGCGGGGCAGCGTCAGGCCGACCCAGCCGCGCTCGGCCAGTTTCCTGCTGAACGCGCCATCGAAGGCTTGCCAGGAATGCGCCCGGTCGACCAGCGGAATGGCGCTGACCTCGGCGGCGGCGAAGGCGCGCACGGCGGCGCGCAGCGACGCATGGCAAGCGGGCAGGGGAGCCGCGTCGAGATATCCGATCATGACAATAGCCTTATGGAGCGCCGGGCGTCCCGCCCGGCGAGTGATGCCCTGAAACGCGCCGGCCTAGCGGGGCCGGCCGGCGAGCAGGCGCTTGATCTGGTAATCCAGAACCAGCGCGCCGTTCTGGTTGAAGACGCTGACCTGCGAGGTGACGACGCAGCGGCCGGATTTCGACGTGGGCCGCAGTTCCAGAATCTCGACGACGGCTTCCACCGTGTCGCCGACCCGCACCGGCGCATGCACCTTCTGATGCAGTTCGAGAAAGGCCAGCCCGGTGCGCTGGAGCATCGTCTGAAACAGCATCCCTTCGATCATGCTGTAGGTCAGGGAACCGGGAACCGGGCGGCCATCGATCGCGCCGCCGTGGGTCGTATCGACGAAAATCACTTCCGTCTGCCCGGTAACGCCGATGAAGCCGATCAGATCCGCCTCGGTGATCGTCCGGCGATAGGTGCGAAAACGCTGCCCGACCGCCAGATCTTCCCAGTAATAGCCCGTTCCCAGGGCAATTTCGCCTTGCGCCATCGCTCATCCTCGTGTTGACCGCGGCAAAGGTAATGGCCCCGTCCGGCCGCGACCAGAGGTGTTTTTGCGATAACAGCTATAAAGAAATGTGATTTCCCGCCGGCCCGCTATTCGATTAGCGATGGCTCGGCGGGGGGCGCGGCCGCGCTGGCGATGGCCTTCCATTCGCCGCAGTCGACCATGCGGCGGACTTCGTCCTCCACCAGAGCCACCACGGCCTCGGTGGCGCGCGTGTCGGCCCGGTCCGACGGCAGGGCCATGACGATCTGGCGCATGATGTTCGGCTTGGTCAGCTTGATGATCTTCAGCTTGGCCAGGGACTTGTCCTGATCGAGCGCCGAAAAGGGCAGAATGGTGCAGCCGACCTCGGCGGCGACCAGGGCTTTCAGGACGTGAAAGGAATCGATCTCGTATTTCACCCTGAGCGCCACGCCCGCCTTTTCAAACGCCGCTTCGACCTGCGAGCGCAAACCGTTGGGGCGGCGGGGCAGCACCAGTTGCCGGTCGGCCAGGTAGCTGAAGGGAATTTCCTCCTCATCGAATTGCGCCGAGGCGGGGGCGATCAGAAAGAGTTCCTCATAGACCATTTCGCGCACCCGCAGGTGCAGGTCGGCGCCGGGGCCGTAGATGATGATGGCATCGGCGTCGCCGCGGTGGAGCCAGTCGATCAGAGTGCTGCTGAATCCCTCGACGATGCACAGGCGGATGTCCGGCAGTTCCCGCGCGGCGCGCACCACGATGCGCGACGCCAGTAGATAGTTGATGGAGGGAACGATGCCGAGCACCACCTTGCCGCTCGGCCGGGACGACGAGGCGCGGACTTCGTCCACGGCGTTTTCCAGTTGCTCCACCAGGCCGGACACCCGCGCCTTCAGCTCCGCGCCGGCCTCCGTCAGCCGCATGCCGCGGCCGGTGCGGATGAACAGCGCCTGCCCGATTTCGTGTTCGAGCAGCTTGATATGACGGGTCAATGCGGGCTGCGAAATCCACAGGCGGTCGGATGCCTTGCACAGCGACCCGGTTTCGCAAACCATGGTGAAAATCTGTAATTGCTTGAAATCCATTGCTCGATCCGGCGGCTTGCCGAAAAACCGTTTTCAGGTGTCAAAAATCCACGAAACAGGCCGGATTCGACCTCTTGAGCGGCCCGCCGGGGGCTATGCCATTCGGCATTCCGGCGGCCGCGTGGCGACGACGGGCGAACGGTCGTCGGCGATGCGCGGGGAACGTGGCAGAATACCACAAATCCTTCAATCATGGAATGGCGAATATGCAAACTGCTTGTCGTGTATCGCCTGGCGAACCAGGTGGGAGCGTTCGTTCGGGGATTTTCGTCGCGCTGCTGGCCTTCTCCTTGCCGCTGGCCGCGCAGGATGTCGGGCTGGCCGGGATCATGGGCAGCAAGGCCATGCTGATGGTCAATGGCGGCGAGCCGGAGGCGGTGCGCGTCGGCGAAACGCTGGGCGGCGTCAAGCTGCTGTCGATCCAGGGCGATCAGGTCGTCGTCGAAGTCGGCGGGCGCAAGCGGCCGCTGCGCGTCGGCCAGCACGCGGTCGGCTCGGCGGCGGCGGACGACGGTTCCGGCAAGGTCGTGCTGGTCGCCGACCGGCAGGGGCATTACTACGCCAACGGAACGGTCAATGGAAAATCGGTGCGTTTCATCGTCGATACCGGCGCCAGCCTGATTTCGCTGGGCGCCAGCGACGCCAGGCGGCTCGGCCTGGATTTCGACAGCGGGGAAAAGGGCATTTCGCAGACGGCCAACGGCCAGGTGCAGGTGAGCAGGATCAAGCTCGATACCGTCACCATCGGCGGCATCACGCTGCATCGGGTCGATGCGGCGATTCACAAGGCCGACATGCCGGCCCTGCTCGGCATGAGTTTTCTGAGCCGCATGGAAATTCTGCAGGACGGCGGCACCATGACCCTGCGCCAGCGGTTTTAGGATGCTCGACCGGCAATCCCTGAAGGCCAGCCTGCTGCCGCAGCCATTGGCGACCGCCTTCACCGGCGACGACGGCGCGCCGGACGAGGCGCTGACGCCGGCCGCCGTGCTTTTTCCCATCGTCCGCCATCCGGCGCTGGCGACGGTGCTGCTCACCCAGCGCACCGCCCATCTGCGCGACCACGCGGGCCAGATCAGCTTTCCCGGCGGGCGGGTCGAGGCCGGGGATCGCTCGCCGCTCGACACGGCGCTGCGCGAAACCGAGGAGGAAATCGGCCTGCCGCGCGAGCGCATCGACGTTCTCGGCTTTCTGCCGGATTACCGCACCGGTACCGGCTTTCGCGTGACGCCGGTGGTGGCGCTGGTCGAGCCGCCCTTCGACTTGCAGCCCGATCCCTTCGAGGTCGCCGAGGTCTTCGAGGTGCCGCTCGGCTTTCTGCTCGATCCGGCCAATCACCAGCAGCACGAACTGCATTACCGGGGCGCGCTGCGGCGCTATTACGCGATGCCCTGGGGCGAATATTTCATCTGGGGCGCGACGGCCGGCATGATCCGCTCCCTGAGCGAGCGGCTGAACCTCCAGGGCGCCGCGCCCTGTGGTATCGTGACGGTTTAGTACAAGACAATAAGCCGGCCACGGCATTTCCGCGTTTCCATGAGTCTCCTCTCGCTGATTGCCGTTTTTCTCATCGAGCAGTTGCAACCCCTCGATTACCGCCGCCGGGTCGCCGGGCCGCTCGGCGCCTGGGCCGATTACATCGAATCGCGCTGCAACGCGGGCGGCAGCCGCCACGGCGCGCTCGCCTGGTGCCTGGCGGTGCTGCCGCCGATGGCCCTGCTGGTCGCCGTCTACGCCGCCTGCCATGCCGTGGGTCCGCTCTTGGTCTGGCTGCTGAACGTCGGCGTGCTGTATCTGACCATGGGCTTTCGCCAGTTCAGCCATCACTACACCGACATCCAGTTGGCCCTGCGCCTCGGCGATCTGCCCCGCGCCCGCGAACTGCTGGGCGAATGGCTCGACCGCCCGGCCGGCGACCTCGGTTCCGGCGAGATCGCGCGCCTGTCCATCGAGGAGGCGCTGGCCGCCTCGCACCGCCATGTCTTTGCGGTGCTGTTCTGGTTCGTCATCCTGCCCGGCCCGTGCGGCGCGCTGCTCTACCGGCTCGCCGCGGCGCTGCGCGAGCGTTGGGGCGAGGCTGGCGGCAGGGCGGTGCATGAATTTTCCGACGCCTTTCCCAACTTCGCCCGGCGGGTTTTCGGTATCATCGACTGGTTGCCCTCGCGCGCCACGGCGGTGGCTTTTGCCATCGTCGGCGATTTCGAGGACGCGGTTCACTGCTGGCGAACCCAGCCGGCCCAGTGGCCGGACCGCGATCTCGGCATCGTGCTGGCGAGCGGCGCCGGGGCGCTCGGCGTCCAGTTGGGGCGGAGCATGGCCGATGGGGCGGGCGGCGCCGGTTCGGGAGAGCTTGGCGTCGGCGATCCGCCCGACGTCGATTCCATGCAGAGCGCGGTCGGCCTGGTCTGGCGAGCCACGGTGCTGTGGGGCTTGATGCTGTTTCTGTTGGTGCTCGCAAGCCTTGCGGGCTGAGAACAATTCACGTGAAGGAGTATGAAATGAGCAGAGAAATTGTCGTTCTGAGCGCGGTTCGTTCCGCCATCGGCGCCTTTGGCGGTTCCCTGGCCGATATCGAGCCGACCGAGCTGGCCGGCACGGTGATGAAGGAAGCCGTCGCCCGTTCCGGCGTCGACCCGAAGCAGATCAATCATGTCACCGTCGGCAACTGCATCCCCACCGACTCCCGCTACGCCTATGTGCCGCGCGTCGCCTCCATCCAGGCCGGCCTGCCGATGGATTCCGTCGCCATGCAGGTCAACCGTCTGTGCTCCTCCGGCTTGCAGGCCATCGTCACCACCGCCCAGCAGATCATGCTCAATGAATGCGACTACGGCGTCGGCGGCGGCGTCGAGGTCATGTCGCGCGGCGGCTACATGCTGCCGGCGCTGCGTTCCGGCGCGCGCATGGGCGACAGCAAGGCCGTCGACATGATGGTCGCCGTCCTCACCGACCCGTTCGGCGTCGGCCACATGGGCATCACCGCCGAGAACCTGGCGACCAAATGGAACATCAGCCGCGAAGAGCAGGACGCCTTCGCCGTTGAATCGCAGCGCCGCGCCGCCATCGCCATCGACGAGGGTCGCTTCAAGTCGCAGATCGTGCCCATCGTCAAGCAGACCAGGAAGGGCGAAGTCGTTTTCGACACCGACGAGCACGTCAAGCGCGGCACCACGCTGGAATCGCTGGCCAAGATGAAACCGGCCTTCAAGAAGGATGGCACCGTCACCGCCGGCAACGCCTCCGGCATCAACGACGGCGCTTCCTTCTTCGTGCTCGCCGCCGCCGACGTCGCCGCCAGGGCCGGCTACAAGGCGCGCGCCCGCATCGTCAGCTACGCCGTCGCCGGCGTGCCGAACGATGTCATGGGCGAAGGCCCGATCCCGGCTTCCAAGGCGGCGCTGAAAAAGGCCGGCCTGACGCTCGACCAGATGGATGTCATCGAATCCAACGAAGCCTTCGCCGCCCAGGCCATCGCTGTTTCCAAGGGACTCGGCCTCGACCCGGTGAAGACCAACCCGAACGGCGGCGCCATCGCGCTCGGCCACCCGGTCGGCTGCTCCGGCGCCTTCATCGCCACCAAGGCGCTGTACGAACTGGAGCGCGTCGCCGGCAAATACGCCCTGGTGACCATGTGCATCGGCGGCGGCCAGGGCATCGCGGTGGTGTTCGAGCGCGCCTGATCCGGTTTCGCCCCCAAAAAAACCCGCCGGAGCGCTCCGGCGGGTTTTTTCATGCTTGCCCGTCGTTCAGCATCGCGTGACGCCGGGCGTAGAGAAAATAGATGGCCAGCCCCAGCGCCAGCCAGGCCAGGAAGGCGATCCAGGTCATCACTTGCAGGTGGGCCAGCAGGAACAGGCAGAAGGCCGCCGACAACAGCGGCACCGCCGGCACGCCGGGGCAGCGGAAGGCGCGCGGCAGTTGCGGGTGGGTGCGGCGCAGCACCAGCACGGAAACGGAAATCAGCGTGAAGGCCGCCAGCGTGCCGATGTTGATGAGTTCGGCCAGCACGTTGAGCGGCACGAAGGCGGCGATGGTGGCGAAAACCGCGCCGACGGCCCAGGTGGCGAACCAGGGCGTGGCATGCACCGGATGCACCGCCGACAGGCGCCGCGGCAGCAGGCCGTCGCGCGACATGGCGAAGATGATGCGCGTCTGCCCGTAGGTCATCACCAGAATCACCGTGGTCATGCCGACGATGGCGCCCAGATCGACGAAACCCGCCACCCAGTTCTCCCCGGCCAG
>Ga0209628_10002225_pt1 | contig 13034 bp, 18 predicted proteins | sample TergutCu122P4_FD_187285 | JGI IMG/M metagenome (GOLD analysis project Ga0209628, IMG submission 187285) | Cubitermes ugandensis P4 segment gut microbial communities from Kakamega Forest, Kenya - Cu122 P4 (SPAdes) (version 2) | ecosystem: Host-associated > Arthropoda: Insects > Digestive system...
CCGTTGGGAATATTTCAGGAAGGCTCGTAAATCGACAATAACGATAATTAATAAAAATCTTTTAATGTAAACTTAACACATTTTTAACATGGAATTTAAAAGTTTAAAAAATATTGAATCATCATTCCGCCAAATCCGGTTTTTCGGGATAGTGTACGTCTGTCTGTGCGCTGCGGTTGTCTGTTATGCGCTGTGGAACTCTTACAACTTCGCAGAAAAGCAACGGCAAAAAATATATGTTTTGGATGGCGGAAAATCGTTGATGATGGCGCTCTCGCAAGACCTTTCTCAGAACCGTCCGGTCGAAGCGCGGGAACACGTTAAACGGTTTCATGAACTGTTTTTCACTCTCTCGCCGGACAAAAATGCGATTGAATCAAATATAAAACGTGCGCTCTTTCTTGTAGACAGGTCGGCATTCGGATATTACAAAGACCTGACCGAAAAAGGGTATTATAACCGAATAATTTCCGGAAATATCAATCAGAGTTTGCAGGTCGACAGTGTTGTCTGCAATTTTGATACCTATCCTTACAGGGTTGTTACACATGCGCGACAACTGATTATTCGCGAGAGCAATATCACGGAACGCAACCTTATAACCTCCTGCAATCTGATTAACTCTGTGCGTTCGGATAACAATCCGCACGGTTTTACAATGGAAAAATTTGAAATAATCGAAAATCGCGATTTGCGCGTAATTAACCGGTAGAGGGGGGGGGCGATAGTATGAAAGAGAAAATAAAATGTTTTTTGATATTTGCGTGGGACGAAATCACTTACGGTTTAAGATGCGCTTTAGGTAAACCATCGCGGATGAAACGCTTTATTGTGATTTCAATTTTGGGTATTCTGTTTTGTATTGGATATTTCTATTCCATAATAAGTTCTATTTATAACACCGGGAAACAGGATGCGAAAAAGGAGTTTTTGGAATTTATGCATATTGAAGGTTTGAAATTGCAGCAAAAACAGGACAGCGTTGATATAATTAGGAATTACGAATTAGGAATTAGGAATTAGGAATTACGAATTAGGAATTAGGAATTAGGAATTAGGAATTTATAAAGAATTATAGATATGAGTATGAATAATAATTCAGCGGAAAAGAGTAAACCCAAGCTATCCAATCAGCAAAAACAGATTTTAAGAAAATACGTCGTTTTTGCGTTGATGGGCATAATTTTCTTGGGATGTATGTGGCTGATTTTCTCGCCTTCGGCAGACGAAAAAGCCAGATTAGAACAGAAAATGGGTTTTAACACCGATATCCCGATGCCGAAAAATGAAAGCATCATCGGCGACAAACGTGTTGCATACGAGCAGGAACAGTTAAAACAGAGACAGGCGGAACGGATGCGCTCGCTTAACGATTTTAATTCACTTCTTAATGAAAACGGAAAAAAGCAGTCCGGCGAGATAGAGTTATTAACGGACGAACCTCAGTCTTTAAAAACAGGCGAAGCAGGTTTATCGCGACCGAAATCATCCGGTGTGCAAAGCTCAATGGATGCTTATCACGACGTAAACCGCACTTTGGGCAGTTTTTATGAAAAACCGCGTGAAGACCCTGAAAAGGAACAGTTAAAACAGGAGTTGGAAGAATTGAAGTTGCGGATGGATGAAACGGACAACCGAAAAAAAGCAATGGACACACAGGTTGAAATGATGGAAAAATCATTTCAGATGGTTTCAAAGTATCTTCCCTCTAACTCGGCTGTAAATCAAGGCGTTACTGTAGGACAAACAACCGAAAAGCCTGAGAAAAGCGTTTCCGGTAAAACGATGGTCGTACCTGTTTCGGGACTTGTTGAACAGACCGTATCGGCTTTGCCGCAGGAGATGTCCACAGTGGACGTGATTGAGACTTTGTCGCGACCTCGCAACTTGGGATTTCTGACTGCAACGGCTGAAACATCGAAGGAAAGGAAAAATACAATTTTAGCCTGTGTTTACTGCGACCAGACCGTGATGGATGGCAAAAGCGTACGCTTACGACTGTTAGAACCGATGCGTGCAGGGCGAACATTTATCGGCGAAAATACCGTTCTTTCGGGCTTTGCCGGAATTCATGGAGAACGGCTGCAAATAACGATAAACTCTTTAGAAGTGAACGGAAACATTATTCCGGTAGATATAACTGTTTATGACACGGATGGTCAAAGAGGCATTTTCATACCAAATACGAGCGATATAAATGCTGCAAAAGAGATACTCGCTAACGTTGGAACATCGGCCGGGACAAGCATCAATCTTTCCAACGATGCGACTGAGCAGTTTGTCGCCGACATGGGGCGTAATGTCATTCAAGGCGTTTCACAGTTTGCGGCAAAGAAACTCCGTGAAGTTAAAGTAGATTTGAAAGCGGGATACCGGGTTTTCCTGTTACCTGAAGGAAAAATCAATAATCAGGAAGCAAGTAATTAATTTTAAGTAAATACAAAAAAAAAATAAAACAATGAAACATCTTTTTTTAATGATTGCCTTTGCAGCAATCACAGCTGAGGTGTCGATTGCACAGCAGTCGTCAACCGGCGACCTTTACAGCGGGCTTAGCCGTAAAATCGAATACGACCGCGTGATACCGCCTTATGGAATAGAGGTCTGTTTTAACAAAACAGTACACGTCATTTTCCCATCTGCCGTGCGTTATGTGGACTTGGGCTCGGCAAATATAATTGCCGGTAAAGCCGAAGGGTCGGAAAACATAATCCGCGTCAAGGCCGCTATTCAGGGGTTTGAGCGGGAAACAAATTTTTCGGTCATTACCGATGACGGCAGTTTCTTCAGTTTCAATGTGAAATATGCCGATGAGCCTGAAAAATTAAATGTCGAAATGAAAGATTTTATTCACGACGGAGAAGCGGTTAATCGTCCAAACAACTCTTTGGACATTTTTTTGAAAGAGCTTGGTAACGAATCGCCAAAAATTGTGAATTTAATAATGAAATCAATCTATCAGTCTGACCGCAGGGAAATAAAACATATCGGCAGCAAGCGTTTTGGTATTCAGATGTTACTGAAAGGAATTTATGCTCATAACGATTTTCTGTATTTTCATATTCAAACGAAAAACACTTCTCAAGTTGCGTTTGAATTCGATTTTATCCGTATCAAAATAGTGGACAAAAAAGTAGCGAAACGCACTGCCATTCAGGAACAGGTTATTTATCCCGTTCGCGCTTACCGCTATGATGTTTGCCTGCAGGGAGGGAAGACAGTACGTACAGTATTTGTTTTGCCAAAATTTACTATTCCCGACGGTAAGCAGTTGATTGTCGAATTGTTTGAAAAGAACGGCGGACGGCATCAGCGTTTTGTAGTGGAAAATGAAGATATAACACGGGCGAGGGTAATTGATGAATTGAAGGTGAAATAACCTTTTTTCAATTAGGAATTAGGAATTAGGAATTAGGAATGAAAAAAAAAGTGATATGTATAAGTCAGTGATAATTATATTGTTTGCCCTGTGCCTGTCTTTTCAGGCGCAGGCGCAACGCCGTTTACCCGGACAAAAGGGACTACAGTTTACGGCAGGAACGGTAAACGGTTTTAATTTTAGTCCTCAAAACTTGGACTTTGCCTTTCATGCAGGCGCTGCTTTTTCGTCTGTTACCAAAAACGGCGACCATTGGGCGTTTGGCGGAGAGTACTTGGAAAAACGTTATCCTTACAAGGATTTAAGCCTTCCTCAATCACAGTTTACAGCCGAAGCGGGTTATTGTCTGAAATTTCTGTCAGACGGCAGCAAAACTGTTTTCAGTGCGCTTGGCGCGTCTGTTTTGGGTGGCTATGAAACGGTAAATTGGAACAAAAAGAAACTGCCTGACGGCGCAACTCTCCAAAACAAAGACGGTTTTTTGTACGGCGGGGCTTTAACGCTTGAAACGGAAATTTTCCTTTGCGACCGGATTGTGTTATTGGTAAATGTGAGGGAGAGACTGTTGGGCGGTTCGTCTGTCGGTTTGTTTAATACCGCAGTGGGCTTGGGGTTAAAATTTATTATAAATTAAGACAATGGATAATAATGAATGGTACACTCCTCCTGAAATAATTCAATCATTGGGAGAGTTCGATTTAGACCCGGCAACTTCTTTTGAAGCATACCGGATTAACCGTTCTGCAAAGGATTATTTCACTCTCGTCGAAGATGGGTTAAAACAGGTTTGGCATGGCAGAGTATGGTTAAATCCACCCTACTCCAATCCTTTGAAGCAGAATTTTCTAAAAAAAATGGCGGAACACGATAACGGGATTGCCTTAGTCTTTTCCACGATTGAGGCGCAATGGTTTCACGATATTGTTTTTCCGTATGCAAAAGCCGTAAAATTTCTTTACAACCGCATACGCTTCTATCGCCCGGATGGAACGCGTGGGATTGCGCCGAGAAACGGGTCAATGTTGATTGCATACGGCGAAGAAAATGTTGGAATATTATTGAATAATAAATTAAAAGGAAAATTTTTGTACTTGAATAATAATAATTTTTAATAAAAACATGAAACGAATTACATTATATATAACTTATATGCTGTTTCTTATGGCAATAGTCAGCGCCTGTAATGACAGGCTTGATATTACTCAAAATTATGCTTTTGATTTATGGACAATGCCTTACCCTAAGAAAATCATTCAGGGCGAAACGGTAGAAATCCGCTGTAAAATAGAAAAAGAGGGCGACTATAAACAGGCGCGTTTTTTTATCCGATATTTTCAAAACGACGGCAAAGGAGTGTTACGTCTCGATGACGGCAGAGTATTAACGCCCAACGACTTGTTTCCTTTGAAAGGCGATGTTTTCCGGTTGTACTATACTTCCTGCTGTACAGATCTGCAGAATTTCGATGTTTATATAGAGGATAATAATAAACAGGTCGTAAAAAAAACGTTTTTGTTTTCCAATGAAAACGTTAAAAAGGAAAATGAATGAATTTTGTTGGCTCAAAGTACAGGTTGCGTGATTACATTAAAAACACGATTGTAAGCGTTGTTGGCAGTGACCTTTCACAAATGGTTTTTTGCGATATGTTCGCAGGAACAGCAGTTGTGGGGCGTAGTTTCAAGAGCGATGTCAAACAGGTCATTGCCAACGACTGTGAGTATTTCAGCTATGTGTTGAACAAAAACTATATTGAAAACAGCATCGATATTGAAGGTAAGGAAAAACACATTGAAGAACTGAACTCTATCCCCATTACCGAAAAAGGATTTATTTTCCAAAATTATTGCATTGGCGGGGGCACGGGTCGTCAATATTTTTCAGACGAAAATGGAAAGAAAATTGATGCTATCCGACAAAGGATCGAAGAATGGAAACAATCAGGAAAGATTGGCGATAACCTGTATTACTTCCTTTTAGCAAGCCTTATTGAAAGCGCCGACAAAGTAGCAAATACCGCATCAATATATGATGCGTATTTAAAAAACTTAAAAAAAACGGCTCAAAAGGAATTGATTTTACGTTCAGCCGATTTTATAATTAACGAAAATGTACACAAAGTATTCGAGATGGATAGCAACCTGCTGATCAGGCAGATTGAGGGTGATATTTTATATTTGGACCCGCCATACAACCATCGTCAGTACGCAACAATGTATCATTTATTGAATACAATTGCTCGTTATGACCATTTTAATCCAAGAGGGAAAACAGGACTTAGAGAATATCAAAAATCGCTCTTTTGCAGTAAAAATAACACGCTAAAAGTTTTTATTGATTTGATTGAAAAAGCTCGTTTCAAGTACATTTTTTTGAGTTATAATAACGAGGGTTTGATGTCTGTAAATACTATCGGTAAAATTTTGGGAAGATACGGCAAATACAGTTTTGTTGAGACCAACTACCCACGCTTTAAGTCATATAAAGGCGAAAACGGTTCTTGTAAAGCTAAACACACGAAAGAGTATTTACATATTTTGGAAAAATAAAAAAAAGCTATAATGAGAACTGAAAACAGTAATTGGGAGGGTTTGTACTCTTGGGCTGTTAGAAATGACAACCGCTTGTTTTGCGTTTATTCCGAGTTATCGGAATGGCGCAAAACTGAAGCGGTATCAATTGCCGCAGTATCGGCTTACAGCGGGAATTTAGAGTATGTTCCCGACAATATTTTATCGTCGGAAATTTGTCGTTCCGCTCTTACAGCTAAAGATGTTGACTTGGATATTTTGTCAAAAATTCCTTTTCCTGCTGTGGAAAAAGAGGCAATAAAAAAGTTTTTGGATGAAGGCAACAAACCTTTTGTGGTTTACAGTTTTGCAAATATTTCCGACGAATCAATGGCATTGGATGCAGTTAAAAGAGATGCGTACTGTTTGCAATTAGTTCCCGATAAGCTGATTACTGCCGATTTGTGTAAAATAGCGCTGCAACATCCTGAAGTGGATAAAAAAGTGTTGGGGTTTATTCCAGAAAGGTTTCATAATAATCCGGAAGTGAGGAAAATGGCGGATGAAAAATTTGGAAACATCGCAGCACAAAATGAAGAATTTCCCAATCAAAAAAAGAAAGGATTTTCTATTTAGGAAAAATGGATGGTTATAAAATAACTGTCCATTTTTCATTTATTTTTTACACAACAAAAAATATGTTACCTTTGTGTCGCTATCAATATGGAACAAATGAATATTCGTCATTGTTCAAAGTTGGATGTTCTATCCACCACAACCGCTTGTATTAGCGGTGTGTACTCTCGGATATAATCTGTGGTGGATTCACAACTGTTTTATATTGATAGCAAACGGGAAAGGCACACCGTTTTTTCGTGCCGTTTTTTAATCAAAATATTAACAATGATTGAAGTAGAAAAACAATTACAAGAAGCCAATGAACGTATTCAGAAGCGCTTGGAGGTTCTTGGAGACCGCGAAGAACTAATCGAATTGATAGGCGCTTATTCCTATTTCTTCGCCGATTGGTCGGTAATTATTTGTGAATCGGTACACGAAATGATTACAAAAAAGCACGCATTGGGTTTAACTTGTGAAAAAGAACAGGAAATGCTTGCCGATGTTAATTTCTTTTTTAGCAAAACAGCCTATTTCAACGGATTGCTGATCGATTGGCGAAAAGAGTTGGATAATGAAAAAGAAGAAATTGAAGAAAGTGACGAAGTTCGACCAAAAAAGGGCTAAAGTTATCACAACTCGTGATAACTAAAGAAGCCCTTCGTCTGCGAAACTGCAATAATTTTCTTCTGTCATGATTACATGGTCTAATAATTTTATGCCGATAGCTTCGCAGCCTCTTTGAATTTTGTGTGTCATGACCAAATCATCACTACTTGGCTTGGTGCTGCCAGACGGATGGTTATGACTTAGCATAATAGCTGAAGCTGAGACTTTTAACGCTGTTTGCAGTATTATTTTAACATCAATATATGCTCCAGCAATTCCGCCTTTGGCGACATTGGAAATACCTAGCACGCGGTTTGCTCTGTTCAGGAATAATACATACACTTCTTCATGATGTTCCATACAATTTTCAAATGCAACCGCCAATATGTTAACAGCATCTTTTGAAGAATTGATAACGGCTCTTTCTGAGGTTTTTACATTGTCTTTGTAAGATACTGTTATTTCCGGAATTTTAAAATAATTAATTTTCATAAAGCAAAAATTTTAAGAGATTAAACATTAATTTTTTGCTTTTCACAAAACAGGAAATACGACGGACTTCATGCAAGGTTTTCGACAAGAATACTACCCCGAAGGGTGTGGAGATTGTTGTCAGAAACTCCAAGCACGACCTTGCTATTTGTCCGGAATTTCCTGTATTTTTGCTAAAAATTAAGGGAGAATATCCTATAAATATATGGAAATTCAGTACGGTTTTTTGCTACTTTTTTATCCGCCTTATGCTCACTGAAAAAAGGAGCGGGCGGGTTTCCCCGCCCGGATTGACTTTTCAGGCGGCTTTTCGCTTTTGTATCTGTCGCCTGTTTTTATTCACAAGTTCAATTATTTGCTTGTGATATTCTGTGTTTTTGTTGCAAATACCTCTGCTTTGCACAACCTCCATTTTGGACAGGGAAAATTCCAATGTTTCTATTCGTTGTCCGTTCACGCAAGCGGATAGAATAAGACTGTCGGGTTTCAAGTGGTAGCCATTTGTGAAAACGCAGTGGTGCATAATTTTACCTTCCTTCATAATTTCCTCGACACTTTCAAGTACCCGTACCTGAATAATGCCGTCAGTAAATTGAATGCCGAAAAATCGGGATTTCATCTCTTTAAACATCTGTTCATCTTTATGTACTTTTTGTTTATTCACTTCCATTCGTTCACGTTCCTGATGTTCCTGCTTTTTCCGGACATATTTATCGTGTTCGGCCTTCAGGTCTTCAGGACAGACATATTTTGCATTGTGCAGGTCTTTTCCAAAAAAGCGAAGTAAATCAATATAATCGCGCCACAGAGATACGTCTTTAATATGATAGTGGTTTCTTATGCAAATCTTTATAGATGCCCAATAATTGTTTATCTTATTAAAATATTTACCCGAATAAAACTTCAATACTTTTGTTTGACCTGCTTTTAACAGGGTTTCTGCTCTACTGTCAGATAATAAAGTACAAAATAAATCGTGCGGATTAATGCCGTAATATTCGCCTCTGTACCCGCTTCTTTTCAGTTCCGGGATTAGCCGTTGGCGTGGATAGACCTGTGATGGAACAATATAATGGTGGTCTCTTTCCGTGCGTATTTCGAGCCTGCTGTCATATGTCCAACTGTCATCACAATAACTCTGAGGTCTCAGTCTTGAAATAGTGGCGTATTTGCCGTTGGAGGCAATCCACCTTTGCACAACTTCAGAGATTTTGTATTGCGCCTTATTTCCTGTTTTTGCAAAGTATCGAATATGAAAAAAACGCAAAACTTGAAAATTTTCCTTCGCTGTAATAACACAAAAATAAGCGGACTGCCTGAAAACCAAGTTACGGGTACTCGTTATTTTTAAATTGGCTGAACAATTTGGGCATTCCGCACCCAAAAGGGTATCTGCCAAATGTCCGTTTCCTTTCCAAACGTGTCCACATTCCAAACAGGTAATAATTCCCTTTGCAGTCTTTCGACCGATGTGTTCGATACAGTGTTGAAATGCCCACTTTTTTTGTATTTTTGTTATGGGCGACATTTTTTTACTTAATTCAAAAACCTGTTTTTGCAATTTATTTTTTGGTTTCATTCGTCAAAAAGATTAAATTGGTTATAGACTGTTGTCTGTTGGGGTTGGGGTTTTCGCAAGGGCTGTTTCATTTTTGAATATGCCTCGTCCTGTACTTTTTGTATGGCATCTCGACGAGCCTGCTGCTTTTCCTCTGCCGTTAATTCAACCTTGTGATTGACCACTACTCTCAAATTGAAATTTTTCCCTGTTTCGATGTTGTCTTCATCATAGTAATGTGCTGCCATCGAATACACTTCATCGTCCGTAAAGCCGTTACAGCCGCTTTTTTGCACGGTGTTAAAGATGTATGTAATACAGTCGTCGATTTTTTTATTTGCTTTGAAATAATTAAGCGCAAACAGGCAATCATCGTTTGCCCTTTTATCCAAATATGTCTTAATGACGTTCTTAAAATGCTCTGTTGATTTCATATTATTTTGTGTTTAATGATTAATATAAATTTACCATTGAATACTCCATCCTCCGCTAATTATTGCTCCATTAGGGGCAATAGTGTATAATATTCCCTCTAAATTATTATCTATAAGTGCGTTTGTAATTTGTTCCATATCCATTGCAGAAAGAGCCAAGTCTTTGCCATATAAAAACCAATCAACACAATTGGAGCAAATTCGAGCCGTGCCTTTCGATATGGGGGTTCTTCCTGTCCTTTTTACTGCTGTTTCCATTTTGCTTTGTATTATTTTATTGTTAATTAAATATTTGAAAAAAAATGGGGGTAGAGAGTTTCCACCCCCCCTTATTAAATTACTCTATTTCAGTTCCAAAAATTTGATTAAAGGATGATACAATTTCTTTTCGCAGGAAAAAACTCCAACTGACCGATGCGACGTGAAAAGGCTCTACATATCCTATTTGGTCTCCCATTTCGCTCTTGGTAAGACGCTTATGTTCTTTTAACTTCTGCTGAATACGCGGAGATAGCTGTTTAAAATTCTTTGCCTGTATCCATTTATCCCTTTTTTCCCGGCACAATTCCAAAGTTTCCTGTAAAGTAGAGAATAGCTCCCCATCGGTATGACGGTAATCGTATTGATAATAAAATTTGCCGAGAAAAGCGCCCAATACGCACTTTACATATTTCTCTTTTCCTGTTTCACAAACGGAGCATCCGTTTTCATTAATTGAATTTGCTGTTGTGTTCATAATTTATTGTATTTAATTAGTTTATGTCCTGTATTTCGATGTCTTGAAATTGCTTTTTTAACCATTCTTTAACGTGTTCCATATTGTATTCGGAAGTAATAATTGCCGTATATTCTCCTGTTTGAGTAAATCTTGTCGATTCGTAACAGTCAATCCATTCTTTTAGATTGACGGTTTGCCAGACCGAATATTCATGAGAAAACATTTTATTAATCTCCCGTATTGTCTGAGAAAATTTTACCTTGATTGTTTGGTACTTCTCATCAATGATTTCCAAGTATTGAAGCGAGCCGAAGTCATCGCTCAGGCGGGCGAATGACCAATCAAATTCGTATATTTCGCCACCCCAATTATGTGGTTCGTCAAAACGTACCAAAACATGGGCGGAGAATTTTGTTAATTTCGTTTCTTCAATAGTTCCCGCTACCATTAAACCTGTAAAAATACATTTGCAACGTTTTCCAATTAAGTTCGTGTTTACTTCTGCTGTTTTCATTTCTGTAATTATTGAATGTTTAATAATTTTTTTATCTCCTGTTCTTTGGACTTTGAGAAAATCCATCCTGCCTTCTTAGTTCCATTGTGCATCAATTTCGGATTAAACCTTCCACCTGACGCTTTTAATTGGTTTTTAACAGGGCGCGTATCTCCAAAAACGGCTAATGCTTTTTGAGAATAGTCCACTATAAAAAAATCGCCTGTAATCGCAGTAGATGTTTCATCTGTTGCCGACTTTGTTTTTACATAAATATTGCTTTCCTCGCCTGCAATATGGGCAAAAGCTTCGATAATACTTTCCCTGTCTTTGTAGAATTTTTCCTTTTTTACTACCCAACCGCTGTACCTGTTTTTACCTAAATAATAACCCGCTCCTCCTGTGTATTTTTCCCTGTGTTCGTACTTCTCGTTTTCTTCAGCCAAATGCACAGTCTCTTCAAAATTGACAGCATATTTGCGCATTTCGGCAAAAATGTCTTTCGTGTGCGGAGAAAAGCCCAAAATAACCGTTCTTGCTGTGTGATAACCGAAATAATCAGTCATCGAATCGCTGTCGTCTTCGTGCAATTCCGCTACTATCACGGCTTTTGTACCTGAGGGAATTAACATTTGAAGACGTTCTTTTCCGATTGCTTTTAATTGCTCGTTCCGTTCCCGAAGTATTTCTTTTTCGGCTCGTTGTTTATCTGCCTTCAGTTTTGCCTCGCTGATTAAAATCGCTACTTCAAAACTGTCCATTAATTCGGGTGTTCTGTCGTTATAGTACATCCCTATACCAAATTTTTCGCTCAATGGTCTTGGCAGGTCTGTTTGTGTAAATTCCTTTGTTTCAATGTTTATCATATGATAAATAAAACTGTTACATTTGTTTTCAACTTTATAAACAACATAGCTTTCTTTATTCATTCCGTATCCGTAACCGGTTACGATTTGATTTTCCGATAATACCTGTTTTGAGGTATCATACGTTTTTTTTGTTCCCAATAAATATACCTGTCCCATAATAAAAATGTATTAAAATATTAATAATGAAATAATTAAAATCAAAATCGAAATCGAAACAAAAGCAAATAAAAGATAAAGAACCAATATGAAAAACCTCGTTATAAGCCTCAAAAGTTTGCAGACGAGATACATCCCGACCGCAGCCTGAATAATCGAACCACAAGCGCATTTCAGCCCCAGAACAGCCGCTAAACCCGCAGACCACAAAAAAATATTTATGATGATTCTGAGCAGAGGGAGTTTTGTTTCAATATTTTTTACATTGTTTCGCATAATCATGACATTTTTTTTATTCATGCGTCATCGTCGCGTCGGTCGTTTTTTGTTTCAAGGGCAACAATGGTGTAGGGTTTAGGGCTGTCAAGGTTTTTGAAAAAAATACTACCCGAAGCCTGCGAAGGTGTGGAGATTTTTTTACAAAACCCGCAGGGCTTGACCTTTACTGCCCGTGAATAACCCGTATACACCTTTGCCCGAAGAACAAAAATGACCGTAAACGCGACTTTTCTTGAGGCAAAAGGCTAAGTGGAATGATTTTGCGTAAAAGAAACAATGTGAAAAATTAATACAAAGGAGTATTAAAAATCGGGATATAGCCGTTAAGGTATACAGAAAAATAAAAAGCCCGAAAAATCGGGCTTTAAAAAGTAAAAAAAGCGTTTTAGTTTAACCAATAATTATTTTTATTTGGCAGATATGTCCAAAACAGTTTTATTTCCGGTTTTTTCTTTTTCTGCAAATATTCACGTAAAGAGGTATTTACGAACTGTCGAAAGATTTTCGCCTCAAAACTGTTTATCCTGTAACTTAAAAATATTAAAGTTTCAAGGTTATAATAGATTGTCTGTTTTTCAATACCTCTGTCACTGTATCTGTTGCAAAAAGAACAGTCTTTTTCAACAAGTAAATGGCTTTTAAAAATACTGCGTAAATTAGCATTGATTTTCATCACATAACAGTTGAATAAACGTGCCATCTCATTGACAGTAAGCAATAAATCGCTATTTATTAATTTTGCTTCAACCGATGGCGTTTTACCGTCTTCCTGTATTATTTTAATATATCCGGTTTCCATAAATATTATTTATTTTTAGATTTTCGTTTTATTGTATGCTTAACAGACAATACGGCAAGATTAAGTTCTACTGTTGTTTCCGTTTCTGTTGGCTCCAAATCGCTGCAGATGAAGTCGGTA
>Ga0209628_10002226_pt1 | contig 13027 bp, 7 predicted proteins | sample TergutCu122P4_FD_187285 | JGI IMG/M metagenome (GOLD analysis project Ga0209628, IMG submission 187285) | Cubitermes ugandensis P4 segment gut microbial communities from Kakamega Forest, Kenya - Cu122 P4 (SPAdes) (version 2) | ecosystem: Host-associated > Arthropoda: Insects > Digestive system >...
TAAGCGCTTAACGGTAGCCCCGGCGGTTGCCGAAATATCCAAAGCGCCGCCTTCAAAATCTACGATTGATGAATTTGCTATACTGCCGCTTGCACCCAATATAAGCGTACCTCCTCCTGAAATTTCGGTACCGCCCGTATAAGTATTATTACTGCCAAAGGTAATCGCGCCGGTGTTCCAGACAGTCACCGTTCCCGGACCTGAAATAACTCCGTTATAGGTATAGGGTGTGGTGCGGTCAAAAACAAGCCCGCTGTTAGCATCTGCGAGATAAATGTTGCCTGCGATGCTTCCGGTAGGGGTGCCGAATCCAATAAACAAGCCACCTTGATTAAGAGTGGTAAGTCCGGTATAAGTATTATTGCCGGTCAGATATAAACTACCCGTACCGTTTTTGGTTACTCCGCCTGTGCCGGTAATTGCTCCGTCAAAAAACGAATCGCTATTTGCGGCGATGGTTAAGGTTTTTGAGCCGAGTTGGATGCTACTTCCGCTCTCAGTCGCTAAAATGACTAAGCGCTTAACGGTAGCCCCTGCGGTTGCCGAAATATCCAAAGTGCCGCCGTCAAAACCTACGGATGATGAATTTGCAATACTGCCGCTTGCGCCCAATACAAGCGTACCTCCTGAAATTTCGGTACCGCCCGTATAAGTATTATTACCGCCAAAGGTAGTAGCGCCGGCACCCCAGACAACCACCGCTCCCGGACCTGAAATAACTCCGTTATAGGTATAGGCATTTGAGCGGTTAAAAATAAGCCCGCAGTTGGTGGCGCCTGCGAGATTAATGTCGCCTGCAACGCTTCCTGTTGTGGAATAGTTTCCAATTACCAAAACACCCTGACTAACAGTGGTAAGTCCGGTATAGGTATTATTGCCGGTCAGAAATAAATTGCCCGCACCTTCTTTGGAAACTCCACCGGCGGCGCCGCTGTCATAAATTCCACCTGAGAAGGTATAATTATTGCTAATATTGAATACAACCGGGTATGTGGATGTAGTTCTAATTGCACGCGCGTTGTCAGCGGTATTTGTAATCGTACCGCCTTTTATTTCTAATTGTCCGTTGGAACCTACCCAAATAGCCCCATTAGCTAAGTTCGATGTAACCGTACCTGCTGAAATGGTAACTTTACCCGGATTAGCGCTACTACCACCAATTAGAATTGCTTCGCCGCTCCCACTTCCTGTTGAAGAAACCGTTCCGCCGGTAATAAAGAGAGTACCATTATTGGAAAAAGCAATTCCGAGCGCCGGACCAAGCGCACCCTGTACATAGGTAACATTAGCGGAACTTTCGGCATACACAGAACCGCCTATATAAATAGTTTCAGTAGCAATATTAGAAGCAGAAGAAGTGATTGATACGCTTCCGAGCAGTTTAACCGAACTCCAGCCGGACGAAAAAGATATACCATTTCCGCTAATATTCAAAGGGCTGCCGTTGAATGTTATTTGAGCATTGCCGCCGCTATGGGTACGGATTGCGTCAATCGCGGTTTGAATAGCCACATTCTGAGCGGTAGAGAGATTGACCCAAGAGCCGCTCGAATAGTATTGTACATTAAAATTACTTCCGCTCGCAGAGATTTGGTACTGCGTTGGCGTCAAAGACATTTTAACCATAATGGCATCATCGCCGCCTTTGCCTGTAACGCCCGTCCAGTCGCCTGTGTTAAAAGAACCGGAATACCCCACCGCTACAATGCCGTCAGAGACAGCCGTTACGGATAGAAAGTCATCGTACATACTTCCGCCGAAATTCTTTTTCCAAACGACATTCCCTGCGTTGTCGTATTTTACCATAATGGCATCATCAAGCCCTTTTCCTGTAATCCCTGTCCAGTCGCCGTTGTTAAAAGAACTGGAACGCCCCACCGCTACGATGCCGTCAGAGGTAGCCGTTACCGAATAAAAGCGGTCATAATTGTCTGCGCCGAAATTCTTTTTCCAGACGACATTTCCTGTATTGTCGTATTTTACAATAATGGCATCATAGTTGCCTTTTCCTGTAATTCCCGTCCAGTCGCCTGTGTTAAAAGAATTGGGCCATACAACCCCCACCGCTACAACGCCGTCAGATACAGGCGTTACGGACTGAAAGGTCTCATAATCGCTACCGCCAAAATTCTTTTTCCACACGACATTGCCGTTATTGTCGTATTTTACAATAATGGCATCTGCGCTGCCTTTACCTGTAATTCCCGCCCAGTCGCCTACGGTAAAAGAACCGGTACCGGAATTGCCCACCGCTATAATTCCGCCTGACACAGCCGTTACTGAATTATAGTTATCAAAATCGCTGCCGCCGAAATTCTTTTTCCACACGATATTGCCGTTATTGTCGTATTTTACAATAATGGCATCCGTGCCGCCTTTTCCTGTAATTCCCGTCCAGTCGCCTGTGTTAAAAGAGTCGGCATAGGAAGATCCCACCGCTATAATTCCGTCAGATACAGCCGTTACGGAATTGAAGAAGTTACCACTGCCACCGCCAAAATTCTTTTTCCACAGGACATTGCCGTTATTGTCGTATTTTACAATAATGGCATCCGTGCCGCCTTTTCCTGTAATTCCTGTCCAGTCGCCTGTGTTAAAAGAGGTTGATTCGGAATAGCCCACCGCAATAATTCCGCCGGACACGGCAATTACGGAATTATAGTAATCACCGCCGCTTCCGCCGAAGTTCTTTTTCCAAACGACTGTACCTGCATTATTGTATTTTACAATAATGGCATCGTAGCCGCCTTTTCCTGTAATCCCCGTCCAGTCGCCTGTGTTAAAAGAATTTGCAGCAGAATACCCCACCGCTACAGTACCGTCAGAGACAGCCGTTACCGAATAATAGCGTTCATCATCGCTACCGCCGAAATTTTGTTTTAGCATCACGTTTTGTGCGTGTGCCTGTGTTGTTAAACCTGCGAGGCAGGCAACAATCGCTGCCACTTTCCTCATTTTTAAGATAGATTTCATTTTTTTTTATTTTATTTATATTTTAAAAAATTATTTTTCTTTTCAGCCCCAAGGCGTTGCCATTGGGCTGGGTTATTTTGTGCCTGCGGCACGTAATACATTTACAATTTAACCATTGACTATTGACCATTTACGATTGACGATTGACGATTAAAAAAATTCTCAATTCCAAATAGTAATTGGTCAATGTTTTTAATGGTCTGACACACAACGAACAGAAATACCGTTTGCACGGTCGGCTTGCATTAGATACACACTCCCGTTGGTAAAGTAGGCGTACTGCGCATAGATGTCATTGGCATTACTGCTCCAGTAGCGTCCAATTTCGACGGCGTAGTGCACGCCACCCTCGCTCGAACTGCGGGCACCGGCAGCAGGCAAGAATAGTTTGTTAGCACCATCGCCAAAAAAACGACCGGTAATTCCATTTAATTTATCCCATTTATTTTCGGAATCAATTAAACTTTGAAGTTCTGCCTGCGTTGGAACGCGCCAGCCGGCAGGGCAAGGGTCATTTGCTGTTTTTACAGGATTTGATTCTGTGCCGCTATTCCAAAGTGCATTTTTTTGAGGCAAGCACCAATCGTTAGGGGTCTCGTTTTGTTTAATAAACTTGCCGTAGGCAGGGTGTCCGCTTACGATTTGTCCATTAGCATCAAGACCTGCACCGCTTACTACGCCGGCTTCTTGGCTATTGTTATTTGTAGGGTAGTTAGGGCTGGTGCGCTGTTCGTGACCGTCGCCTTTGCGCCCCCATTGGAAAAGTGCGCCGTAGTCCTCAGGTTTTTCAACAAATTTGCCCTGAGAAGCCAAATTGCGCGTTGCCCATTTTACGCCGTTAATTACAATACCAGTTTCGGAAGTAGTAGAGCCGTTTCCGTCGCCGTTACCGTCAACGGGGTTCGTTTTGTCGCACGAGGCGACCATCATTGTTACTGCGAGGCAGGCAACTATCGTCGCCACTTTCCTCATTTTTAAGAATTTTGTAAACATAATCTTTTAATAATGATTAATTGTTAATGATTTTTTTTAATGATTAATGATAAATGATTAATTTTTTTTGAACATAGAACATAGAACATAGACATTTAATGGTTAATGGTTAATGGTTTTTCTGTCATTCCGAACGAAGTGAGGAATCTGTTTGTTTCACGGGATTTCTCGCTTACGCTCGAAATGACGTTTCTTTTTCTGTTCATTTCAGATATTCCATTTTTTTGAAAAATGGAATATCTAACTTTTTCCTTTTTCCTTTCGCCTTTCACCTTTCACCTTTCACCTTTCACCTTTCACCCTTCACCCTTCACCAAAATTCTTGTGTCTTGTGTCTAAATTCTTGTGTCTAATTTAATAAAGTGAATAAAATTGCCAAGAGAAATTTACTCCTGATGGTTTGTCGGTAGTTGCAGTAGAGGTAATTGTTTTATTAACCTCATTTACAACAGTTTTGTTATACTCGGTATTCCAACCCTTTTTTAAATTACAGTTGTAGGTCGCTTTTAATAAATACCCTTCATAGTCATACTCGCTTTCGTCTTGGTAGACCATATCTTCCGTAGCATAGGAGTAGGTTACACCGTAATAATAACCTTCCTTTTCCCCTTCATATTCAAAGGCGCCAATATAATTGTCGTCTTTGTCTATTCCCCACAAAGTAATTGTATGCCTGCCTGTCGGCAAGTCGGAAATTTCATTTGGGAGAGTTAATTTAAAACCATTACTGCTGTATGTTGCAGTGAAAGTTTTAAATGAATACATTTCTGCTTTTACTGTTGTAATAGCACTACTTGACGCTGCTACATTTTTGGCTTCAATAACAAAGCCATTTTTCACACCACCTTTATTCGGGTCGCAGCCCGAAAACATTGTTACACCTGCGAGGCAGATTGCTACCGCAACCACGTTCCTCATTTTTAAGATAGATTTTAACATAATTTTTTAATAATATATGAATTATTTTTTTTGGTTGTTGGTTGTTGTTGATTTGGTTTAAGGTTTAAAGTTTCATTCTACATTTTCCTTTCACCTTTCACCTTTCACCTTTCACCAAAATTCTTTTGTCTTGTGTCTAATTACTTGTGTCTGATTTCACCCCACCCCGACCCTCCCCACAGGGGAGGGAGTGTTTCGCCTTTTGCCAAAATTCTTGTGTCTTGTGTCTAATTACTTATGTCTGATTTCACCCCACCCCAGCCCTCCCCACAGGGGAGGGAGTGTTTCGCCTTTTGCCAAAATTCTTGTGTCTTGTGTCTAATTACTTGTGTCTGATTTCACCCCAGCCCGACCCTCCCCACAGGAGAGGGAGTTTTTCACCTTTCACCCTTCGTCTTTTGTCTTGTGTCTAATTACTTTTGTCTGAAATTATATCCACGTAATAATAAACGTTTTTGTAAATGCAGAATCTGGCGCATCGATGACTGCTTTTGTTGCCACAAATAATACGTCTCCATTTATTTCATATAACATTGTCATTCCGTTCCAGAAAGCAATTATAATTTGGTAGTCGCTGGAATTAAAAACATATTTATTGCATATTTTACCTGCAATAGTTATAGTACCCTGTTGGAAAGATGCATAATCTGCTTCGTTTAAGCCAAAAAACACGCTTCCAAAATCTCCGGGAGTCCCGGCATAACTGTATGGGTAATCCTCCCAATACCCTTCGTTATTACTATCATTATTTCCAATCCAGTATGTTTGTGTATAATGGTTTATAATATATGTGGTCTGACTGTCGGGGTCTTCGTTTGCATTAAACATATCCCATCTAAACCTCATTCCGTGGTCTTTGAAAGTAATAATCCAAATATTGCCTCCTTGAGCTTGATATTTTATAGCACCTTTTTCCATTTTTACGTATGTACCGGGTTCGCCGCCGCCTTCGCTGTTGCACGGTATTACAAGGTTTGGAACATTATATGTAGTGTTACCGGGTTGTCCGGGTACATTTTTTGAGTCGGAACCTCCATTTGCCGTAACAATTACCGTAATAGGGGTATTAGCCGGCACAACAACGGAATATTCACCTTTGCTGTTGGTTGCACTTGCTGTTTGTCCCGCTTTTACAGATACAAAAGGAACGGGCTTGTTGCCTTCGCAAATAACTTTTCCTTTAAGAGTTACTCTTTTTGCGGGTTCATCTAAATTTACCCACGAAAAATGAGTTACAGTACCTTTATATACGGTTCCGCTCAAAGTTGCTACGCCGCTCTCTGTCCAGATACCTTTTGCTTCGTCAAAATGCCAAAGCGGAATAGTGGCAGGAGGATTATTTTCCATACCTTCGGGAATAGGAAAGGTAAGTTCAGCAGGCACATCGCCTTTGATTTGTAATGGATTGCCCGAATCATCGGTTAAACTTACATTGTTCATTCCCCACGATATAAGCATTGTTTCGCTATTGTCAGAACGTATTGCTGCCAAATCGCCTCCGGGCATCAAATCGGGAAACTTTTCATTATTAGGGTCAAGGTAGAGCATATCTGCATTGACATTACCACTATAAGCCGAGCCATCGGCACGCATAATAGACGAGGCAGAAAGTTTTACCTTCATACCCGTACTGACCTCCAGCGTCTTTGCTGACGCGGAGTTAAAACTTGTTTTCAAACTAATGTTGCTGTTGCCTTTTGGGTACAAAGCCACATTAATAAACATTTCGTTTTCCTTAACGCCGGAGCGTGTAAGGGTGAAATACCCGCTTTTTTCAAATTTGATAACAGCACGGCTGTTGATAACCTCTGCCTGAGTGAAACTAAATTCACCTTTTGCATCGGTAAGAGTATTCAACGAGCCGGTAGTAACGCGTACTCCGCTAATTGCAATGCCGCTAATATCTTTTACCCTGCCTTTGAGAGTAACTTTTTGCATATTTGCATTGCCGCCTTTCGGGTCGCAGCCCGAAAACATTGTTAAACCTGCGAGGCAGATTGCTACCGCAACCACACTCCTCATTTTTAAGATAGATTTTAACATAATTTTTTAATAATATATGAATTAATAATGATTTTTTTTGAACAAAGAACAAAGAGCAAGGAACAAAGACAAATTATTTACGATTTTAGATTTTTTACGTCATTCCGAACGTAGTGAGGAATCTGTTTGTTTCACGGGATTTCTCGCTTACGCTTGAAATGACGTTTTTTTGCCTTTCGCCTTTCACCTTTCACCTTTCACCTTTCTCACCCCACCCCAGCCCTCCCCACAGGGGAGGGAGTGTTTTTTGTTTTTTCCGCAGGCAACGCTACGCTCGCCTACGGTTATGAATATTTTGCTCCTTTCGCCCTTCACCCTTCACCTTTCGTCTTTCTCACCCCACCCCAGCCCTCCCCACAGGGGAGGGAGTTTTTCGCCTTTCACCTTTCACCTTTCACACCCCACCCCGACCCTCCCCACAGGGGAGGGAGTGTTTCGCCTTTTGCCTTTCATCTTTCATCTTTCACCAAAATTCTTGTGTCTAATTTTTAATTGTTGCCATTGCATCAGCCACTTTTTTAAGTTCGTAATTAATTGTTATCAATTTATCAATTACGTTTTCAATATTATTTATCTCCTCCATAGGAGCAAAAATTACGTTATTTTGATTATTTTCTTTCATAATAAAATTTTTATTAATGTTTTTTTAGAACAAAGAACAAAGAACAAAGACAATTTTATTTACGATTTTAGATTTTAGATTGAATTTTTGTCATTCCGAACGTAGTGAGGAATCTGTTTGTTTCACGGGATTTCTCGCTTACGCTCGAAATGACGTTTCTTTTTCTGTTCATTTCAGATATTCCATTTTTCAAAAAAATGGAATATCTAACTTTTCCCTTTAACCTTTCACCTTTCACCCTTTGCCTAAATTTTTGTATCTAATTCCGCTGCAAAATTACAATGCCAAAATTTCATAAAATACCCCCCTTTGGGGGTATTTTTCAAAAAAGTGAAAAAACCCCCTTTTGGGGGGGGTATATCGAAAATAAAGGGCAAAACGCTATAATTTGAATTTTACCGATTATATATTTATGCAAAAAACCATTTTTTAGAAGTATATTGAATAAAATTATTAACTTTGCAGTGAAAAAAAATATCATTAAGTATTTAGACACAAGATATTAGACACAAGACACAAGAATTTTGGTGAAAGGTGAAAGGTGAAAGGCGAAACACTCCCTCCCCTGTGGGGAGGGTCGGGGTGGGGTGAGAAAGGGGAAAGGCGAAAGGTGAAAGGTGAAGGGTAAAAGGTGAAAGGCGAAAGGAAAAAGGTGAAGGGTGAAAGGCGAAAGGCGAAAGGCAAAAGAAAAATGTAAAATATTAACCATTAACCATTAACCATTATATTGTCTTTGTTCCTTGCTCTATGTTCTTTGTTCTAAAAAAATTCATAATTCTTAATTCATAATTCAAGATATTTACCTATGAAAACTAAAACTTTAACAACTTTTTCGCTTGCTGTGCTGCTGATGGCGGCAAGTTGCAATTTCAATCAAAAAAACGACAGGCAATCTGCTGAAAATGCGGTTGTTGTGCCTGATACGGCAGTTGCCATAGATTCAATACATACTGAATGGGATGCCAAACTTGACAGTTTATTGAAATTGGAAAAAACAATGACTGCAAGAGATACAAATCTTGCAAAACTCTATTATGATATAGGAAAATTGTATGCTGATAATGATTTTGAAAAAGCAAAAGAGTATTATTTAAAAGTTAACAAATTAAGTGAAGAATTAGATTGGAACGAAGGACGCTATCTGTATGCTTTGTATTTTACCCAAATATTATATCGTCAGGGATTGATAGATTCGGGGCTTACAATTATTCGTCAGGGCTATGAATTGGCAAATAAAGAGAATAACGAAAAGTGGCTTGCCAAAACTTTAATGAGTATGGGAACATGTTATTTTTATAAAAGTTGGCACGAAACAGCATTGGAATATTTTATTAAGGCGTTGCATATTATAGAAAAAACAGATGATAAAGAGACGCATATAAAATTATTAGATAACAGCGGAGTCGTATATCGTATTATGGGTTTTCCTGAAAAAGCCGTTGAAAATGATAAAAAAGCCCTTACCCTGTTTGACGATGAAGAAACCGCATTAAAAGGACTTGTATATTATAATTTGGCATCGGCATGCCGTTTGTATGAAAATGATGAAAAAACTGAATACTATTTTAAAGAAGCATTGCGTATTAGTAAAATACATAACAATCAATATTTGATAGCGCCAATTTATCTCGCTTTGGCAGATATGATTATTATTAGTGATTTTGATTTAAAAACAGCCGAAGATTATTGCAATAAAGCATTGAAAATATCCACAGAAATAAATAATCCGGTTATAACAGGATTAGCACATTTACAACTTGGTGAAATTGAAACATTAAAAGTCAATCTTAAAGAGGCAGAAAAATGTTGTATGACCTCAATTGATATTGCCAAACAAATTGATTATGCTGAATATCAAGTACATTCAAACAGACATCTTGCAGTAATATTTGCTATGCAGCATAATTTTGAAGATTTTTTAACTTATTCATCAAAAGCAGATTCCGTTGAACGGTTTATGGCAAAAACAGTAGCACTGCGTACAGCAGAAGAAATGGAAGCCAAATACGAAACCGAAAAGAAAGAACTTAAAATTACCGCTTTGGAACAGGAGAAAAAGTTGATGATTTGGTTAAGTATTGCCGTTGGGGTGGCTCTATTGCTTATATTGGCTACACTCTTTTTCCTTTGGCGATGGACGATACAAAGGCGAAAACTTGCCGAAGCGCGCATCACTCAACTTGAAAAGGAAAAGCAACTTGTTGCCACGCAAGCAGTGTTAGACGGCGAAACGCAAGAACGCTTACGCCTCGCCCGCGACCTGCACGATGGTCTCGGCAGTATGCTAACAGGAGTAAAGTTAAACCTGATGGATGTAAAAAATGACGTTACGCTGAAATATGAAGAGGTGGAACGTTTCAACAATGCCGTAACGCTGCTTGACGAGTCAATAAATGAGATGCGGCGCGTGGCGCACCACCTGATGCCCGATTCGCTTTCGCGTTTTGGTTTAAAACCTGCTGTCAGCGACTTCTGCAACAAATTCCCCTCAAAAGTTGTCTTCGATTATTTTGGCAAAGAAACACGTTTAGACCCAATGTTGGAGATTGTAATATACCGCAGTATTCACGAATTGGTAAATAATGCGCTTAAACATTCACACGCAAAGCAAATTCTTGTTCAAATAATGCAGGAGCCAAACCGTATCTCTTTCACCGTGCAGGACGATGGTTGCGGTTTCAACCCCGATGCAGAAAACAGCGGTAACGGCTTACAAAATATACGTAACCGCATCGCCTCTTTCGGCGGCAATATTAATATCTACACAAAAATAGACGAAGGAACGGAAATTAATGTAGAGTTTAAAATTGTTAATTAAAAACTAAAAACTAAAAACTATTCTTTGTGAACTTTGTGCAAAACTTCGTGTTCTTTGTGGTTAAAAATATTTTACCACAAAGGCACAAAGAATTTAGACACAAGACACAAGAAATTAGGTGAAAGACGAAAAAAAACACTCCCTCTCCTGTGGCAGGGCTGTTAAGTTCTTTGAAAATTCATTCCGTTAGGAATGATACGCTCGGTAGAAAGAGCATAAAATTTATTTTGCATTCCGCTAGGAATGCAGCCAACAAACGACAAAAGGACTCATTCCTGACGGAATGCAAGGAGGGTTGAACAAAAATTTTCTACCGAGCGATAATCCCTAACGGGATTACAACTTAACAACCCTCCTCTCCTGTGGGGAGGGTCGGGGTGGGGTGAGAAAGGTGAAAGGAAAAAGTTAGATATTCCATTTTTTTGAAAAATGGAATATCTGAAATGAACAGAAAAAAAACGTCATTTCGAGCGTAAGCGAGAAATCTGTTTTAAGTTCAAGCGATTGCGGGTCATACTTCGACTTCGCTCAGTAACCAAGCCCGCAATGACACTTACAACTTTAGATTCCTCACTACGTTCGGAATGACAAAAAAAATCTAAAATCGTAAATCTAAAATCGTAAATAAAAATGTCTATGTTCTATGTTCTATGCTCTATGTTCTTTGTTCTAAAAAAATAACTCATAATTTGAAATGATTAAAGTTTTAATTGTTGATGACCACAAAGTTGTAGCCGAAGGTTTTGAGCGGCTCATTAATGAATCTGGCGAAGCGCAGGTTGTTGGAAAAGCGCATTCGGCGGCTGATTGTATGAATTTGTTGGCAAAACATCAAAACGCAGATGTGCTTTTGCTGGACATAAGTTTGCCCGACGGCAACGGAATTGACCTCTGTAAAAACATAAAAGCACTATATCCCGAACTGAAAATAGTGATGCTGACAAGTTATTCCGAGATGTCCACCATTATGCGCTCTTTGGAAAACGGTGCTTCGGGCTATATAATTAAAAATGCAATGATAGAGGAGATAATAAAAGGTATCCGTACTGTTGCTGCCGGCGGACAATTTCTATGCGATGAGGTTGATATATTGATGCAAAAGCAGGAAAATCACCCTGTCCGCCTGACGCGCCGCGAAGAAGAGTTGCTGCGCCTGATTGTAGGCGGACATTCAAATACCGAAATAGCCGATAAAATGTTTCTTGGCTACCACACTATTAAGGGCTACCGCAAAAACATTATGCTAAAACTCAACGCACACAATACCGCACAATTAATAAAAATTGCAAAAGAAAAAAACTTTTAAATTTATGCTAAAATCTTTATTAAATTGGAGAAATTAATAAATCGCAAAACCGAAAACTTTTTTGTACCTTTGCACCCCTAAAATTTCAAATAAAATGAGTTCAAAAGTTTATTTTACAAATATGCGTGCAACCGCATCAGTAAATTTGACAACCAAACTTGAAAATCTTGTAAAAAAAGCAGGAATAGAGCAAATTGATTTTAAAAATAAATTTACTGCTATAAAAATTCACTTTGGCGAGCCGGGCAATTTGGCGTATATTCGTCATAATTATGCGGCAAAAATGGTAGAAATTTTAGAAAAACTTGGTGCTAAGGTCTTTTTTACCGACTCAAACACGCTCTATTCTGGCAGGCGTTCCAATGCTATTGACCACCAAATTGGAGCGTCTGATAATGGTTTTAACCTTCTTACGCTAAAAGCGCCAATAATTATTGCAGACGGATTGAAAGGCACTGAATATATAGAAATGCCCGTTGACGGAGAATATTGCAAAACTGCTAAAATTGGCTCTGCTATTGCTAATTCGGATGTTTTTATTTCTATGAATCATTTTAAAGGACACGAGCAGGCAGGGTTTGGAGGAGCATTAAAAAATATTGGTATGGGCAGTGCGGCAAGAGGCGGAAAAATGGAACTGCACTCCTCGTCAAAACCTATTATTGTAAAACAAAATTGTACTGCTTGCCGTATGTGCGTAAAATATTGCAATTACGGAGCAATAACTATTTCTACTGAAAAATTTGCTGTAATTGACTACGAAAAATGTGTCGGCTGTGGGCAATGTATTGCTGTTTGCAACTTTGATTCGGCACAACCCGTTTGGAACAACTCTTCAGAGGTAATGACAAAAAAAACTTCCGAATATTGTGTTGCACTGCTCAAAGATAAGCCGCATTTTCATATAAATTTTGTAATGAACGTGTCGCCTGACTGCGATTGTTGGGGAACAAACGATGTGCCTCTTGTGGCAGACATCGGCATCGCCGCTTCGTTTGACCCTGTTGCTTTGGACAAAGCGTGTGCGGATATGGTGATGGCTGCGCCGTCTAACCCCGGCTCGCGCGGCAATGAAGACGGAAAACTTGATTTGACAGGAAAAGATAAATTTATGCACATTCACCCAAACTCCGATTGGAGAATAGGGCTTGCACACGCTCAAAAACTCGGCTTGGGAACGGTGGAGTATGAGATTGTAGAAGTGTGATTTTTGGTTGTTGTTTGTCGGTTGTTGTTAATCGACAAACAACAACCAAAAACCAACAAACAAAAAGTACTAACTTTATTAACTAATTTTAAATAATTTTTAAGATGAAAAAAATCGTAATTCTTT
>Ga0209628_10002227_pt1 | contig 13023 bp, 10 predicted proteins | sample TergutCu122P4_FD_187285 | JGI IMG/M metagenome (GOLD analysis project Ga0209628, IMG submission 187285) | Cubitermes ugandensis P4 segment gut microbial communities from Kakamega Forest, Kenya - Cu122 P4 (SPAdes) (version 2) | ecosystem: Host-associated > Arthropoda: Insects > Digestive system...
TGATGGGCAAGGTCAAAGGCAAGAAAACGATTCCGACCGTGATGTTCCAAGCGGCACTTTCACCTGAATACCGAACCTCCATTATTGAACAAATCGTCAAAAACAATTTTTGAATGCGTCAGCCCTGCCCCCCCTGCCCCCTTTCCCTTCTTGCAACATTTCGTTTACACTTGAGAAAACTTTGTTACGCAACTCTTTCCAAAATCGAACCTTGTTTCTCACAACCACCTGCCAAATCGGATCGGAAAAGCCGCTCAAGACGGAACTGCTCCGCGAGTTCCCCCTGTTGCGGTTCGCTTTTTCGCGGCCCGGTTTTTTGACGTTCAAAATCACGGACGAAAATCGTGATCCGCTCGCCCTTGCCGATTCGGTTCGCAACGGCTCCGTTTTCGCAAGATACGTCGGCGTTTCGCTCGGAAAAATCGTAACGGATTCTCCGGTTGCACTGGCGGAGCAACTGGAAACGTTCGAGCGGCCGGAAAAGATCAAGCGGGTTCACTTTTGGAATCGGGACAAGTATCCGGTCGGCGAAAAAGGGTTCGAGCCGCTCCCGTTGGAAACGGACCAGGTTCTGGAACGGCGCATCGCCGACTCGGTTGGTTTGCGTTACGGAAAAGCACGGTCGAACGAACTCGTCCTCGACTGTACGCAAATCGATCCCGATTTGTACTGGATCGGGTATCACCGTGCAGCGGACGAACGGTCACGGTTTCCCGGCGGATTGTTCCCGCTGGAAATCCCGACCGACATGGTGTCACGGGCTTGGTTGAAGTTCACGGAAGCACTCCGCTGGTCCGGTCTGCCCATCGGCTGTGGGACCTGCTGCGCCGACATCGGCAGTTCGCCGGGCGGGGCGTCACAGGTGCTTTTAACGCGGGGAGCGGAAGTGCTCGGCGTCGACCCGGCGGAAATGGACCCGCGAATCCTGAAGTACCCGAACTTTACACACATTCGCGGACGCATTGGACAGGTCAAGCGGTCGCTCTTCCGAAAAGTCCGTTACGTGATTGCCGACATGAATGTCGCACCGAATTTCACGCTCGACGTCCTGGAGGAACTGGTATCACGCCGCGACAATGACATTCGTGGGCTGCTTTTCACGCTCAAGATGTTCCAGATTGAACTGGCCGACTCGCTTCCCGAATACGCCGAGCGTATCCGAAACTGGGGGTTCAGCCAAGTTCAAATGAAACAGTTGCAGTTCAATCGACAGGAAGTTATGGTGGCAGGTAGTAAGTGATTAGAGATCAGTGGTTAGTGATTAGTGGAATTTTTTTCACTAATCATTAACCACTAATCATTAACCACTAAAATAGGTACAACACCCCGATGCCGCCGGTGATTTGGGACGATTTCGTCTTCGCGGCAAACGCCTTGCTGCCGTCAGCCCAGTCGAAACGAACCTCCGGTCGAACGCTCCAGTGGCGGTTCGGATCCCACTTGAGACCGTAAGTCATCGCAAAGTAATCTGTCGCAGGATCGGCGACAGATCCGCTATTGTCACGGAGCCATTCCAAACGCATGCCGACACCGAGCTTATCGGCGAGTTGATACAGAAAATGGTTATTAATCCCGTAGGAACTCATATACTCTTTTGTTCCAGCATCATGAAGGGTCTCGTTACGCAAGTTGTATTGCATCACGTAGGTAAACCGTTTCGTTGGATTCCACTCGAACACGAGCGATTGTATGAAGTATCGGGATTTATCGATAGGAGTAGTACCACCAAGGGCGGTACTTCCATCACTGAATAGGCCGTCATACTGGTCGCCCTGATTCACGAAATAATAAATATTCGCTTTTTTCGTCAAAGCGTATTCGAATCCGAGGAGATAAGCGGAACTGCCGAACCGGTTTCCGAACCCGTTATCAAAGCCTGCCGTCCAGCCGCCGGTGAGGGTTAAGCGGTCATTGACAGCGTAATCGGCGAGAACTCCGGTATGTGTTGCCGGTTCAATCCAATAGCAATACGAATGGCTATAGAAGAAATTGTCTTTCGATGCGGACCCTTCCCAACCGATTGGCGTGCTGAATTTACCGCCGCGAAAACTGAGGTTCTTGTACCCGACCGATGCGAATAATTGGTAGCACGAAAAGCCGTATCCGTGATCGTTTATTTTCCAGTTACCGTCGAACGTACGATCTCCGTACGATTGCATACCCCCGGCATCGCTTCCGTACACAAAATCGTTTCGGAAGCCCCAGTCGAACCCACGGCTGGTATCCATGACCTTTTCGCCAAGAAAGTAAATCTGTGACACCGCGAAGTCAGTCCGTTCGTTTCCGAAGGTGTGCATCTTTCCGTTGCCGCCAAAATCACCGCGGGCATCCCGCGTTGCTCCGTGAGAGTTCGTCATGATCCCGGTTTCGATCCAGCCGTCAAACCGGTACGTTTGAGCACAGCGTCCGCGTCCGTAGGTCCAAAGATAACCGTCGTCGGTCGCTTTCAACGACGAACAGGCGTTCCTGAAAATATAACCGTTATTTCCGCAACCGTTGTCACAACCGTTATTGCACGGGTCGCATGGATCACACGGATCGCACGGATCGGGAGAGCAACAGGCATCACACGGACCGGAAATACAATTTCCGCACACACAATCGGCACGACCGATTCCGGCGGTTCCTAACATTAAAATCAGTGCAATCAAGAGACCGCTTTTCCAAAAGTAACTCATTGTTTCAATCCTTTACTGAGTGAACGAAGGAGAGATGAAATGCTTGCGCACAGACACCCCGTAAAAAACCTGTCTCCACTCATCGAAAGAATCGACGAATAAAAATTACGATTTCAGAGAAGCATACTACAACCGATTTAGAACCTCGGTTCGATTCAAGAGATGCAGGCGGGATAATCCGTGTAACGAGTTCGTCTTGTAACACATACCAGGAGAAATGGTGAGCGGACTGTCTTTCCAATCGGCGGGGAGTCTGTTATACTAGGCGAAACTTCGTTTTCCCCAAGTCTCCACAACAAGGAACTGATTTATGAAAAATGTAGCTTGTGTTCTCATTATTGCCGGTATCGCCGTTTTCGCAGGAATATCGACCGCCACGGCCCAAGAGGATAATCCCATTTTTACCTCTTCGTTGGAGTTTATCAAAAATCCGGTCCCCTGCGAGAATTCCACCGCTGCGACTGCCGGGGAAATGAAGGCTTATGAAGACACGATCCCGGCACCGGCCCCTTACGGAGACCGGAAATTCAAAATGATCCCGATCCCGGGCGGAAAATTCAAAATGGGCTCACCGGCTTCGGAAAAAGGGCATAACGAGATTGAAACTCCGCAGTTTGAAGTCGAAGTGCAGCCTTTCTGGATGGGAGAAGCGGAAGTCACTTGGCGGGAATTCGAACTGTACGGCCTCAAATACATGAAACTCGCTCACGAAAAGGACAAGGTGGACAACGACCGTTTCTCCATTGCCGATGCTTTGGCTTGGCCGACCCCGCCGTACAACATCGGAGCGATCAGCTTCAATAAATCGAGTTCCACTGAAAACTTTCCGGCCAGCGGTATGACGCATTACGCTGCTCAGGTCTATTGCAAGTGGTTAACGTCCATCACGGGCCGGTATTATCGCTTGCCGACGGAAGCGGAGTGGGAATTTGCCTGCCGTGCCGAAACGACGACCGCGTTTTCGTTCGGCGACGATCCCGCTCCCATCGATGACTATGCCTGGACCACGAACAACTGTGAAGTGGGAACCGGTTATCATGCCGTCAAGCAGAAGAAGCCGAACGCTTACGGTCTGTACGACATGCACGGCAACGTTGCGGAATGGACCTGCCAACAGTTCAAAAAAGGGGATTATCAGGAATTTGCCGATGGGAAAATTCCGAACGCGTTCATTCCGGCGTCTCAGAAGGAAAAATTCGGTGTAAGAGCCGCTGAGAAATTCGGCCAGGTCGCTCGTGGTGGTTCTTGCGATCACGATCCGGAAGATTGCCGAAGCGCGACACGATTGGTTGCCGACAAAGAGTGGAAAAAGCAGGACCCGATGTTCCCGCAAAGTATTTGGTGGATCACTGATGCCGCTTACGTCGGATTCCGTGTGATCAGACCGCTCACTCCACCGGCAACGGACGAGGAAGCGGCACTCTACGATCCTGCCCCGGAAATTTGGGTGAAATACAAGGAACTCAACCAAAGAGATTAACTCAAAGTGTAAACAAAGGGGCAGAGGAAATCGGAAATCGGGTGCAAAATAGACCATGCACCGTCAATAAAGTGACATTTTGATTGAACACGTCAACGAACCGCGCACAATCAGAGCCGCGCACTTTGATTACGCTTTTCCTTCCGATCCGAGATTGCGTATCCACCGTTCGATGACCGGTGCGATGGCGTCATTTGCTTTTTGCAGGGCGACGATCCACCAGGTTCCGCCGGCACTCATCGTTTGAATGTACGAATCGGTAAATGCCTTTCCGATTTCCGACGCGACGTTGACCTTGCAAATGCCGAGCGAAATCGCCTTTTGCAAATGCTCAACCGGTGTCCCGCTGCCGCCATGCAAAACGAGCGGGATTTCCAGACGGCTTGCAATCGCCTGGAGCAAATCGAAATCGAGTCGTGGTCTTTTGGCGTAAAATCCGTGCGCATTTCCTATCGAAACGGCCAGAGCGTCAACGCCGGTTCGCTCAACGAATTCCGCCGCCATATCGGGATCGGTCAGACTTTGCGGACCGACTCCTTCGTGCAACGCATCCTTGTTTTCCCCGATGGCACCAAGCTCCCCTTCGACGGAAACGCCTTTATTGTGCGCATATTGGACGACGGCCTGCGTCATTTCAATGTTTCTTTCGAACGGGAAATGCGAGCCGTCGATCATCACGGAGGAAAACCCGGCGTCCACCGCACGGCAAACGGTGTCAACGTCGTCGGTATGATCCAGATGCAAACAAACGGGCACGTCCACCGACCCGGCAAGCAGCTTGACGATTTTGACGGTCTCTTCCATACCGCAAAGCCGAACTTCTATCGAGGAAGCAATCAGCATCGCCGGAGACCGCAGCTTGACGGCCTGCGAAAAAACGACTTGAGCCGTTTCGGCGTTACAAAAATTAAACCCGGCGACAGCGTACTTTTCACGCTGTGCCTTCGCAAGCATGTCTTTGAGTGTTGTAAATTCTTTCATGGAGGAAGGGATGCTCAAAAAGCAGCAGAGATCGCTCGTAACATGAAACTGAAAGGATACTCTACCGGGTGATATAGCCGAAATGACTGGTCTTTCCTACATCGAAGTTGAACGGTTAAACGGATCCTGGTTCACCGGTTGGGTCGCCAAGTCGGGAGGTCCGCCGTCGTGTTGCCGGACGGTCTTCTTGGGCGTACCGCAAATTCAGGTTCGAGATATTGGGCCTGCTCCACCGGTTGCGGAAGCGGTTTGACCAGAGACCGGGATTGCGGATTCTGAAGAATGCCTGGCATTCGTTCCGATGGTTCCAAGCCTTCGGTCGAAATCGGAGCGACATTCGGATTGGTTCGGCGTCGGTCGGGACGAACAAACGGCTCCTCTCTGCTTTCCTGATTTTCCTGGCCCAGTTGAGCTTGAAGAATCGCATTCGACCTTTCCAGCCGGGCCATATTCTGGTACGCCAGAAACAGTTCGTCCTCTAATTGCCGGTATTCCTGCGCAAAAAGAGCACGCTGCATGTTTATCTGCGCTTGACTGGCGCAACCGACAAACGGAATCGCAAGCGATCCCAAAACGAAAAATAGAAGAACAATTCGGTACATAATATGCGTCCCTGTTCTGTAGACGGCAATCAGCAGACGGCAGAAAGCGGAGTACTGCCGTCTGCTGTCTGTCGTCTGCTGTCTAACTACTTCATCCTGACTTTTTCAATCACTTGGTCAATCAAACCGTAATCTCTCGCCTCTTCAGCGGACAGGAAGCGGTCCCGGTCCGTGTCGCGTTCAATCTTTTCGTAAGGATGCCCGGTGTGCCGGATCAGAATTTGATTGAGCTTTTCCTTGAGTTTGCTGAATTCCTTGGCGTGAATGAGGATTTCCTCGGCAGTCCCTTCCATCCCGCCGTGCGGCTGGTGGATCATCACCCTGGCATTCGGCAAAGCGAACCGCTTTCCGGCGGCCCCGGCAGTCAAAAGGAGGGCCCCCATCGACGCACACTGGCCGATGCAATACGTCGCCACGTCGCAGTTGATGAACTGCATCGTATCGTAAATCGCCATACCTGCCGTTACGCTTCCGCCCGGCGAGTTGATGTAAAGATGCACGTCCGCCTCGGAATTCTCCGTATTCAGGAAAAGCATCTGGGCGACGATCGCGTTGGCGACCTCGTCGTTGACCTGGGTTCCGAGAAAAATAATCCGGTCTTTGAGCAAACGGCTGTAAATATCCATCGCCCGTTCTTCACGGCCGCTTTTTTCTATCACGTAAGGAATTAAAGGCATCTATAAATAATGAGAAATGAGAAATGAGAAATGTGAAACATCTATCTTGCCGTTTCAAAGCACAATCCTGCCTATTGTCCGAAAAAAGCCGATTTGAATCAAGGGCAGTTTTGGAAAATTTTCTCAGGAGGATGGAGTGAGCACCATCTCAATGGCATGTTTGGGCAAGATCGACAAAATACCCCAACGGGGTAAAACAAGGTCGAGGTCTGTCCGCGTTGCGGCTTCGGTTATTCCGGAACCTCACCTTTGGTTTTTCCGATGGTAAGGACGCTGTATTTTTTCGCGGCGAACTTTTCTTTTGCAGCAGCATCGTCGATTCCGGCATTGTCGAGCAGTTGCAACGACGTCAGTTTCGGCAATTTCAAAATTTCGTCCAGACCGGCGTTGGTGATTCCCGTTGTGCGGAGTTTGAGTTCGCGAAGATTCTGAAGTTTCGCAATCGATTTGAGGGCTTCATTGGTAATTTCGATGATTTCCACTTCGAGCACTTCAAGATTTTTCAGCTCCGCCAAGGGTACGAACGCGGCGTCGCTGATCGCGCTCAGTTCCGTCAGGTAAAGACGTTTCAGGGCCGGCATTTCCCGAAACACCTCGAATCCGTCGTTTCCGAGGTTCGGCAATCCGCGAAGCGTCAAACGGGTGAGCGACATTCCTTTGAGTTCCAAAAGCCCTTGCGACCCGAACTCGCCGCAGCGGAAGAGGATCAAACTGGTCAGATTCTTGAATTTCCGGAGCGATTGACCAGCTACGTCCGACAGGCGAAAATCCTGCAAAAAGAGCGACTCGATGTTTTCAGCGGCGGTCAGTGCCTCCAAGCCGTCGTCCGAGACGCTGCTACTGTAATGCTGAAACGATTTCAACGTTTTGATTTTTGCGACGCTATTCATACCGCCGTCGGCAATGATCGTGCAACCGCGAATGTCGAGCGACTGAAGGTTGGGAAGTTTGCGAATCTGGAACAAACCGGTTTCCGAAATTCCGGTATAAATCAAGTTCAATTTTTCCAGTTTTTCCAGTTTTGCGAAAGATTTACAAGCGGCGTCCTTGATGTTGGCGTTTTTCTCCAAATTGAGTTCGACCAATTTCTGGAACTCCGCAAGAATCTCCGCCGAATCGTTCGTAATACGACTGTTCCCGATTTTCAAGAACGTCAGCGAATCCTTGAGCGGCAACAATTCTTTCGTGTATTCGTCGGAAAAATCCCGGCAATCGGTGAAGGAGAGCCTTTCGAGGCCGTTAAGTTTCGCAATGAGTTGCATGTCTTCCCGCGTCAACACGTCCGTATTGATTGACAGTTCATTGATCGCTCTTGCGGCAGACGACTTGTAAGAATTTCGTTCGGTTCCCAACCGCTGGACGAGAGTTTTGACCGCTTCTTCGTCGGGAGTCATTTTCGGCACGGGAGGCGTTGCGGGTTTCGCCGGCGGTTTGGGTGCAGGTTGTTTTGGCGCAGGCTTGGCGGCTTCAACAGGGGCCACCTTGGCGGGCTCCTGTTTTCGCTCTCTTTTCACGGGGCGTTGCGGTGGGCAACCGGTCAAAAAAACGAAAGCAACAAGCAACGAGAGAACACAAATTCGTTTCAAAGAGGGGAACATAGCGTATTGAGAAATCGTTAAAACGGGAGGGAAAAACTTCGAAGTTGCATCCTAACAGAAGAGACGCCGTTTTTCAAGGCCGTGTTTGTTTGAAAATCTCACGTAAACGACTTCGATTGCTCTCGACCTTCCGTTTCAATGACCCAGGCGAGCCTGCCGAGAAGGCGAAAATAGATCGCCATCGCAACGGAACCGACAAGCAGAAACGAGACGAAAAAGGTGCCGCTCCAAAACAGTGATTCCAGAAAAAGGCCGTTGACGAAATACGAATAAACGTAACATGCCCAAAACGCCGTGATCGGAAAAGTTACACCGTAAAAAACCGACCAAAGGAACGGGTTTCGAAAGAGATTTCGAAGCGTGTTCGACGAGTAGAAAAAACCCTCCCTTTCCTCCTCCTTCTCCCTCTTTTCCCTCGATTCGCAACTGAACAAAAAGACAAGCGGGTGGAAAATCCAATGGGACAGCAGGCAGAGCGTTACGCAAAGGAGTGAGATCCGTGCCGGCCCGATTTCGCCGTCGATGGGGGAAACCGGATTGGCAATCGGCTTGAAAACCGCGGCGAACGTCAATTCCGTCCCTTGTGCATCCAGGATGAAAAGATTGGCGATCAACCACATCAAATAGCCGGGAAAAACGGCGAGAGAACTGATGAGAACCAAGCGGCCCGTGGAAAGCAGACCGTCAATGTACGAATATTCCGGTTGCCCGGCAAGTTCGTCGTCCCCATTGCTTGACGCCGCAAAGAAATGGAGCAAATACGTTACAAAAAACGAAATCCAAAACGATCCCAGAACGGCGGCGGCGGTGGTGAGAGCCATGAATTGAAGCGCGTTTTCCGCTCCGTCTCCGGCAATTCCCCCCTTGAACAATTGAAAACCTGCCGGTCCTGCGTAAGTGAGGGCGGCGACGGGAAGCGTCCCGATGGAAATCGTTGCCAGGAGTGACTGGAAAAAATCGTGACAGAAAAAAGGACGAAAAAGCCGCGTCGCAAAAGGGAGATGCGGCGGACGAGGCCGGCTGTAAATCACCGCCGCGACTTCCGTTTGCGAAAGGCCCCGGCGATTTTTCATCCGAACGTTGTCCAAGGCGACCGCACGGTTCGGGTCGTCCATCTCCGCCCTGTTTTGACGATGGACCAACTCCGGGCGGGGACCGACGGGAACGTGAACCGGTTCGTCGGAATCAAGCACCCCAGGAAGCGGCGGCGGTTTCGGGATCAATCGAGCGACGGTCGGTTGAAGATCATAAGCATCCGGCTTGGCACCGGGAACGGCAGTCGGGGAAAACGGTTTTTGCTCGATCAATTCAACCGCATTTTCCGTCAATCTTTCCGATTGGGAATCCCGATATTTCTTCTTTTGCGTCTCCTCTTGTTCCCGCTGTTTTTGGAGTTGGCGTTGATGCTCCAAGTCGAGTGAACCTTCAACGGTCCGGTAATCGACTCCAACGCGAAACGTTGGACGTTTGGCAACGGGCGGTTCTTTCACGTTGTATTCCGAGCCGGTCGTTTCCGGGAGGATTCGTTGCTCTTCCGGCACGTCTTTGATTTTCGTTTCCGTGCCGCAATCGGGACAGGTTTTCCATTTCCCGATGTCGGCTTCCAAAGCGTACATCCGGGTTTCGCAAAGCGTGCAAACGACCGGAACAAGTCTGGCGTTCGGAAAATGCTTGCCGAGTTCAAAGATTTCCGGCGAATTTTGCGAGCCGTAATGTGTTCCCCCTTCGAAATTCGTCGCTTGGAACGATTTTGGTTTTAGCTTTTCCCGTTTGCGAACGAGGACTTCGCGCCCACAGTCGGGACACAGCAGCGTTTGGCCGATCATTTTCTCGGTTGCGTACATCATCGTACTGCACAACTCGCAATAAACGGCGAACGTTCCTTTGGGGTGTACGTCGGTGGAAAAATTCCCGTCGTCGGAGTCGGCAACGCCGTAGATGTCTGCGGATTCGTCAATCGTGAGATCGTAAAGTCCAGCCGGACCGGAGTTTTGCTTCTGGATTTCCGCCGCTTTGCGTTCTTTTTGGAAAAACGATTCCCGTAGAGAAAGTGGAACAACAACGGGCGATTCACATTCGGGACAAAATATCTGCGTTCCGAGTTGCGATTCCGATTCGATGGCAAGACTTGCCAAACAGACCGGACAGGGAAACGAAGCAAACCGGTTGCGATGGGCCAGGTCGCGGGTGTCAATCGGTTCTTCGTCAACAACGTAAAGATCGGATTCCTTAACTTTTTTTCGCGTACTTTCCAGTGGAACGATCAGGTCAAAGTAACAGAAAGGGCACCGCATTTTCGTTCCCGCCTTTTCCTGCGGGGCCGCCAGATTCTGCATACAACGGGTGCAGCGGAACTGAATTTTCGGCGTCGCGGGAAAGGAATCGGGCATACGAATTAGGAATTAGGAGAATTAGGAATTTGCCAACATCGCCTGGCCGACGGAACAAGCCGATAATTCATTGTTTGATTTTTGTTTTTCGGTTAAACGTTGTTGTGATTTCTCTCGCATCCGTTGCCAATACTCCGGTGTGATCGGTTCACCGAAACCGCTTTCGATACCTTTAATCAGTTCCGCTTCGAGCCGGTCTCTTGCCTCTTCTCTTTGTTGCAGGCGGAGAATTTTTTCAAAGTATTCGTCGATCCCCTGCTCGGCAGATTGCCGACGGACAAAGTCGCCAAGAGAATCCGGTAAATTGATGCTGATCGTCTGCATGGGTTATCAAGTGAAAAAGTGGAAGGACAAGCATAACCCCTGTCATTTTAACTGAAACACTACGAAAAACAAGATGCGTTTATGGTTCGTCTTCCGCTCATCACCGCTGCACCGGCGTCTCCGGAGCGGCGGGTTGCCGGGCGACACGGGTTTCACCGGTCAGGTAGTTCGTCACCGTGCTCCGGGTCAACACGTCTTCGAGATACACCTGCATCGCAAGCCGTAATTTTTTATCGTAAATATCCTCGATAAGCAAATCACGAACGTCGGCGATGTTCTTGACCACCGGCGTCGTTTGACCAAGTCCGAAGAGAATCACGTACTCTTCATTGCCAAGTTGGATCACTTCCGAAATTTCGCCCGGCTGAAGTTTGAACGCTTCGTTTTCCAAAACCGGCATACCACCGTATTTCTGGATCGGCTTGATTTCGCCGCGAAGGGCTTTGCTTGGACCGTAGACCGAGTATTTCGCCGCAAGATCACCGAAATACTCTTGGTTCGGAACCTGACGCAACTGTCCCCAAACTTCTTGCGCTTGACGCATGTTGTTGAAGAAAATCGCCAAACAACGTGCTCTCGGACCGTAGTTCGCCTCGAAGCCTTTTTGGATGTCTTCTTCGGTAATTTTCACGTTGTCCTTCGCCAACTGTCGGAGCATCACCAGCGGCCGCATCGTATTGTTGCGAAACGCCTCAATGGTTGTCTGCTGGTTTTTCGCCTGCAGTTCCAACCATTCGCGGACATTCGGCGAACCGTCCGGCAAAAGTTTCATTTCTTTCGACGCACGGTTTCGGATTTCCGCGTCAATGTCCGCATCAGTGATCGTGATGTTTTTCTTTTGGCATTCCTGGTTCAGAATTTCGATGGAAATCCGCTCGGCCAAAACGACTTCGCCGAACATTTTCAAACAGCTCTCCGCGATTGCCAATCGGGTAATTTCGACGCCGTTGACGATTGCCGCAAGTTTTTTGTACTGTTCCTCCTGACTCTTTATTACAACTTGGATTTGGGCACGGTCCTGGAGTTCGGTGTAAACTTCGTCGGCGACCCGCTGTAGTTTGCGGTCACGGATTTTCAGCTCCAAATACTGTCTCGCCTCTGCAATATCAACATTCGTTGCCGGATAATGCTCGACGCATTGGAAAATGATATAATTCCCTTCCGGCCACTCGACGACCGGCGAAATCTCGTCCGGTTTTAGTTTGAAGACGACATTTTCGATGAGTTCGTTCGTCATGTATCGGCGGATCGGATGAATCATACCGCCATACGCCGCACTGACTGGATCGGTCGAGGAATTTTTTGCTTCCATTGCGAACGAATTCGGATTGGCAACAACCGCTTCACGAATCCGTTCGATCTCTTTCCGTGAATTATGTACAATTTGCCGCAGTCTGACGGACGGACCGTACTGCGCTTCGTAGGCTTTTTGTAATTCCTCCGGCGTCACCTGAATCCGAACCCCGGCCAATTTGCGGAGCTGGATGAGTGGACGCACAATGTCTTGTCGGTAAATGTCCGCCGAAAATCCGTTCTCACGAACGAACATATCCATCCAGTCTTCGCTTGAAATGTTGGCCGACCGGGCCATACGCTGAATTTCCTCCTCGATTTCCTGATTTGTAACCTGGATTTTCTGCCGTTGACATTCCTGGTCAATCAAGAGCAATCGGATCCGTGCGTCGAGCACTTTTTCGTAATGCTGTCGATACGCTTCGGTCATAATGCTGTTTTTGGTGATTTTCACCCCGTCGACTTCCGCGAGAACATCGGGAAATTCTTTCGGCCCGCTTGGGACGTCGGCGGCGACTGTTTGAAGTTTCTGGATCGGAGCTTTATTTTCCTGGGCGGTCGTCCAACCGGTCCTGCCGAGCAAAAGGAGTGCTGCAAGAAAAAGGGGGGACCAATTCCGTAAATGGGTGAATCTCATAACTGTACTCTTCCTGAACTATGTGAATCGGACAAGGGTAAACTTTCGAAAAACGAACCTTCCCGAAGAAAGGTTCGGAACTTTACGAAATTTCGCCCGCTCTTGTCAAGAGGAGTTTTTGGGAGTTCGACCTGCTTTGCAAAAGGTAGGCAACCGACGTCCCGGCGGTTGCGTCGGCGGTAGCCGACCGGGGCCGCTCACCGGGTCCCCCTGCCGCCGGGGACGTCGGCAGCTACCTTTCTTTGCCGTTTGGCGAAATTTTTCCCAAGACAACTGCAAAGTCCCTGGGAACGCAGGCATCTTGCCTGCGCGAGGCAGGCTGGAAGCCTGCGAACCCGGGGGCAGGCAAGATGCCCGCGTTCC
>Ga0209628_10002230_pt1 | contig 13017 bp, 10 predicted proteins | sample TergutCu122P4_FD_187285 | JGI IMG/M metagenome (GOLD analysis project Ga0209628, IMG submission 187285) | Cubitermes ugandensis P4 segment gut microbial communities from Kakamega Forest, Kenya - Cu122 P4 (SPAdes) (version 2) | ecosystem: Host-associated > Arthropoda: Insects > Digestive system...
TTTTCTTTTATTATTGAGGATGAATTATGAAAATATGCACACATTCGCTTTTTCCGGAAAACAGCGGGTAGACATAATCAATCGAATATTAGAATATTATAAATTACACTTGTCGGAACTGCCGGAAATAAAATCACTCGAAGTTTTCCAACATTTCTTTCATAATTAAAAAGAGAAAGCGTACCTTTGCAGTCTTGTTTAAATTATTAAAAACGTTTAAATTTTTGTTAATATGGAAATTACTCATATTGAGCACATTGGGATTGCAGTAAGAAACATAGAAGCATGCCTTCCCTATTATGAGCAAGTACTGGGAATAAAATGTTACAACATTGAAGTCGTAGAAGACCAAAAGGTAAAAACCGCATTTTTTTTGATAGGTCAAACAAAAATTGAATTGCTGGAGCCTACTTCCGAAGAATCTACTGTTGCAAAATTCATCGAGAAAAAAGGAGAAGGCGTGCATCACATCGCTTTTGCCGTTCCTAACGTTGCAGATGCTTTGGCCGACGCAGAATCCAAAGGTATACAATTGATAGATAAAGCTCCCCGCAACGGTGCCGAAGGTTTAAGCATCGCTTTCCTTCATCCGAAATCAACTTGCAGCGTTCTAACCGAACTCTGTCAACATTAAATTCCTTAGAGTCCTTAAAATCCTTAAAACATTAATTATAATGAGTAATCAACTGGATAAAGTAAAAGAACTAATCGACCTCAGGGCTAAAGCTCGTTTGGGTGGCGGTGAAAAAGCCATTGAAAAACAACATGCGCAAGGTAAATACACTGCAAGAGAGCGTATTACCATGTTGCTGGATGAAGGCAGTTTTGAAGAATTTGACATGTTTGTGCAACACCGTTGTACAAATTTCGGAATGGAGAAAAAACAATACTTAGGTGATGGAGTTGTTACCGGTTATGGAACAATCGAAGGCCGCCTAGTATATATTTTCGCGCAAGACTTTACCGTTATCGGAGGCTCTTTGTCTGAAACCATGGCACAGAAAATCTGTAAAGTAATGGATATTGCGATGACAACAGGAGCGCCGATTGTTGGTTTGAACGACTCCGGCGGCGCCCGTATTCAGGAAGGCATCAACGCTTTGGGCGGATATGCCGAAATTTTCCAACGCAATATCATGGCATCGGGCGTTGTGCCTCAAATTTCAGGTATTTTCGGCCCTTGTGCCGGCGGCGCTGTGTATTCTCCTGCGTTGACCGACTTTACAATTATGGTTAAAGGAATGAGTTATATGTTCCTTACCGGTCCGAAAGTAGTAAAAACCGTAACAGGAGAAGATGTTACCCAAGAAGAATTAGGCGGTGCAACCGTTCACGCTTCCCGTTCGGGAGTAGCGCATTTTGCAACAGAAAACGGAGAAGAAGGATTGGCTTTAATTCGCCGTTTGTTAAGTTTTTTACCGCAAAATAATTTGGAAGAAGCTCCGATATTGGTAACTCACGATCCGATCGACCGTTTGGAAGATTCCCTGAATGAAATTATTCCTGACAGTCCTAATAAAGCTTACGATATGTATGAAGTAATCGGCGCAATTATCGACGACGGAGAATTTCTCGAAGTTCATGCCGATTACGCACAAAATATAATTGTCGGATTTGCCCGTCTGAACGGACGTTCTACCGGTATTGTTGCCAATCAACCCTGTCGTTTGGCCGGAGTATTGGATATCAACGCTTCGCGCAAGGCAGCCCGCTTTGTTCGTTTCTGCGACGCATTCAACATTCCTATTTTGACCTTGGTCGACGTACCCGGATTCCTTCCCGGAACAGGACAAGAATACGGCGGCGTGATTGTTCACGGAGCAAAATTGCTTTACGCTTACGGAGAAGCTACCGTTCCGAAAGTAACTGTAACATTGCGTAAATCTTATGGAGGCGCTCATATCGTGATGAGTTGCAAGCAATTACGCGGAGATATGAATTATGCTTGGCCAACTGCCGAAATCGCGGTAATGGGTGGCGCAGGCGCTGTGGAAGTACTTTATGCCAAAGAAGCAAAAGAATCGGAAAATCCTGCCGAATATTTGGCTGAAAAAGAACAAGAGTACAACAAAGCATTTGCCAATCCGTACAATGCAGCTAAATATGGTTATATCGACGATGTTATTGAACCAAGAAATACACGTTTCCGCGTGATTCGTGCATTCCAACAGTTATCTACCAAGAAACAGGTTAATCCGGCTAAAAAACACGATAATTTACCGTTATAAATATGGATACAACTGTTACAGCCACCCCTCCCGCATCCGGAGAAGTTTATGCAGCAATCGCTATGGCTCTCCATGAGATGAACGGAGACGAGCATGATTACGAAAATACGGTGCTTACGATTAAGAGTATCGATCGCAGCTATTCGCCGTGGAGTTCAAAAATTTACACTTTAAGAGAAATACCAAGAAGATGAAAAGTTTTAAATATACAATCAACGGAAATGTTTACAGAGTAATTGTAAACGACATTAATGAGTCTTCCGCCGAAGTAGAAGTAAACGGCACCTCATATACAGTAGAATTAGACAGGCCGGGAAAAAAGCCGGCAGCAGTAACAAGGGTAACAAACCCCACTCGTCCTGCTGTGGCGCCGGTAAAGCCGATTTCTCAGGTAACAATGGTGGTTTCTGCCCCAAAAGCGCTGAAATCGCCTCTGCCTGGAACAATTATCGACATCACTTGCAACGTAGGAGATTCCGTCAAGAAAGGTCAAAAATTACTGATTCTTGAAGCCATGAAAATGGAAAATTCCATCAATTCCGAAAAAGATGGAATTGTGAAAGAAATAAAGGTAAATAGAGGAGATGTCGTATTGGAAGGCGTCGACCTTATTGTAATCGAATAAATTATAAAACTAAAAAAGATAAAAGTTGGGCTGCATAATTTGTGTAATCCAACTTTTTCTGTCATGTAGAATTTATATTGTGCGTCAGCTATCCCCCTCTGGAGGGGGCAGGGGGAGGATGTTAGGCGATTTATTAACTTGGCAACAGATAATAATGAATATGTACATTTTGTATAAAAAATTATTTTTTGATTTATTATCAACATCCTCCCCCTGCCCCCTCCAGAGGGGGATAGTTAACACATTATTTTTAGTTATGATAATGATTTCGTGCAACTCTTCTGTAAAGAAAACAACAGCAGCAGATGATTTTCTGCCACAAGATACGATTATTGAAAAAATAACTGAACCAGAAACAATCATCGATAGTCAAATGACTTTCGAAGAAGCCATTGCCGGAACGAATGCGCCGCAAAACATTATCGACCAGCTTGTTTTAATCGATGTGGAATATTATTCGACTGATGATAAACTGCATCGCGGGCAATTACTCCTCAATCGTTCCATTGAAAAAGATATTGTTGCTATTTTCGACAGCATCAAATCATGGCGTTTCCCTATTGCACAAGCAATACCTATTGTCGCTTTCGGTTGGGATGACAACCTCTCGATGGCAGCCAACAACACCTCGTCGTTCTGTTACCGGAAAGTTGCGGGAACCGATCACTTTTCCCGCCATGCAAAAGGAATGGCAATCGATATCAATCCGTTTTTCAATCCGATGATTTGGAAAACGCCTTATGAAAACCGCCCGAATAAGCCGGAAAATGCGCAATATAACGAAGAAATACCCGGCACGCTTTATTTAGAACATCCTGTTGTTCAGGAGTTTATTAAAAGAAATTTTAAATGGGGCTATTATTTTCCAAGATATTACGATATCCATCACTTTCAAAAAAGATAATTCCATTTGAAATTTGGCAAAAAACAAAAAAAACTGTACTTTTGTAATGAATATTTGGAATATAAATTAATGGCAACAGCAGTAGTAGATAAATTAATCAATTGCCAAAAAGTCGCTCGTTTGCCGTTTATGCCCGGTGCTAACCCTAAAAATCGTTTCGTTGAAAGCACTGAACAGAAAACTTACAGAAACATTATCATTGAAAAGTATATTGTTTTGTATGCAGTTACAAAATCGACGATCTATGTGATTGACATTATTCATTCTGCAAAAAATTCTGTTATAATCCCCGAAATAGTAAACAGGCGACAAAAATATTCGTAGCCAATACCCAATTGTCTACAGGTCGCATAGCGGCTTTGAGGAATCTAATTTTTGTTAAAGACCAAACTTCTCCGTTAAAAGTGTTAAAATTCCGGCAACAACTTCTTTTTTAGTACGTTTTTTGTAAGCAACTATACAATGTATATAGCATACAATTTTTAATTTAAACAATAATTTTGAGTATGAAGAATCTAAAATTTTTAGGTACAATGGTTCTTGTAGCTGTTTTAAGCGCAGGAGTTTCAGTGGGTGTTTATACACTCTTAGACAGTAAACAACAAAGTAATGGTGCAGGCGCATCGGTGTTCAATCAAAATTTTGCCAAACTGACAGGTTTGACGGGAGATGCTGCGGAAAATACCGATTTTACGATTGTAGCGGAAAATACCGTTCATGGTGTTGTGCATATCAAGTCGAGTACAAAGCCTGTTGCAGCTCCGCAAAGGGCAGATGAAAGAGGACGGGGAGGACAACAACCTTTCGACCTTTTCGAATACTTTTTCGGTCCGGGGCAAGGGCAACAACGCAGGGAATTTACCCCCCAACCTCGCGTAGGTTTTGGCTCCGGAGTTATTATCTCTGCCGACGGTTATATCATTACCAACAATCACGTTATTGATGGAGCCGATGAAATAGAAGTTACATTGAATGACAATTCGACATACACCGCCAAACTGATAGGCACAGACCCTGCGACAGACATTGCGTTGATCAAGATCGAAGCCTCCGGATTGACCGTAATTCCTTTTGGAGATTCCGATAAACTGAAAGTGGGAGAGTGGGTGCTTGCCGTAGGAAATCCGTTCAACCTGACATCTACCGTTACAGCCGGTATTGTCAGCGCCAAAGGTCGCGGAAATGTTTTCCCGAGGGGAAGAGGAGATAACCAAATGAGGGTAGAATCGTTTATTCAAACAGATGCAGCGGTAAATCCCGGAAACAGCGGCGGCGCTTTGGTTAACACCAGGGGTGAATTGGTAGGAATCAATACTGCCATTTTTTCGGAAACAGGAAATTTTGCAGGATATTCGTTTGCCGTACCGTCGGCAATTGCCGCTAAAGTAGCTGCCGATTTAAAACAACACGGAGTCGTTCAACGTGCCATGTTGGGTGTAAGCATAGCCGATATAAATACTCTTAAGAGAGAAGATCCGGAAGAAGCAGCCAAATTGAAAGTAACCGAAGGCGCTTATGTGGCAGGATTTGCAGAAACAAGCGCAGCCAAAGCTGCCGGAATTGAAGTAGGCGATGTGATTATTGCGGTTAACGACACCAAAGTAAGAACTGTCAGCGCCTTGCAGGAAGCCATCAGTTTGCATAATCCCGGAACCAAAGTGAAAATTACCGTGATGCGTGGAAGTGTTGAAAAAGTCTACACTGTGGAACTTAAAAATGACCAAGGAAATACGAATGTGGTTAAAAACATATCCGGTACCGAATTGTTAGGTGGTGCATTTCAGGAACTTTCTGCCGAAAAGAAAAAAGAATACGGCCTTAGTCATGGTATAGAAATTACAGGTCTTACAGACGGTAAATTAAAAGATGCCGGAATCAAAAAAGGATTTATTATTACCTCTGTAAATGATAGAAAAATAACTTCTGTTGATGAATTCAAAAAATACGTCGAACAAGTTCTCAAACAAAGCACCGACGACAGAGCTTTGTTTATAAAAGGCGTTTATCCTAACGGAAAAGTAGAATATTACGCAATCAATTTGAATAATTAAGGCACGATATTTGTTGCGATGTGATTAAGGTTTGTTATCTTTTATTTTAGGGGTACAATTTTACAAGAAATTTGCATATCAATAAATAAATATTAACTTTGTACCCCTAAAAGCAAAATTCTGCTTAATTATATTTGAATGAGACAGTTAAAAATCACTAAGTCGATTACCAATCGCGAAAGTGCATCATTGGACAAGTATCTGCAAGAAATAGGTCGTGAAGACCTGATTACTGTAGAGGAAGAAGTTGAATTAGCCCAAGCTATCAGACGAGGAGACCGGAGAGCATTAGAGAAATTAACTCGCGCCAATCTTCGTTTCGTAGTGTCGGTTGCCAAGCAGTATCAAAATCAAGGTTTGAGTCTCCCGGATTTGATTAACGAAGGAAACTTGGGTCTGATTAAGGCTGCCGAAAAATTCGACGAAACCCGTGGATTTAAATTTATTTCTTATGCCGTTTGGTGGATTCGTCAGTCCATCTTGCAAGCTTTGGCTGAACAATCGCGTATCGTTCGTCTTCCTTTGAACCAAGTGGGTTCTTTGAACAAGATTACGAAAGCTTTTTCAAAATTTGAACAAGAGCACGAACGCCGCCCTTCACCCGAAGAATTAGCAGAAGAATTGGATATCCCGGTGGATAAAATCTCAGATACTTTGAAAGTTTCCGGCCGTCACATTTCAGTCGATGCCCCCTTTGTGGAAGGAGAAGACAACAGTTTGTTAGATGTATTGGTTAATGACGACGCTCCTGTAGCCGACAGGGCTTTGATAAGCGAATCGTTATCCCGTGAAATCGACAGGGCATTGTCTACTTTGAGCGACAGAGAGCGCGACATCATCAAAATGTTTTTCGGTATCGGTTACCAAGAGATGACACTCGAAGAGATTGGCGACAAATTTGGTTTAACTCGCGAGCGTGTCCGGCAAATTAAGGAAAAAGCGATTAGACGATTGCGTTCAGGCACTAAAAATGACTTATTAAAAAGTTACTTGGGCTAAAGAGAGCTCCAAAAAAGAAAAATGATCCCGTAGAGATCGGGAATAAAGCTCTCGCAAATCGAGAGCTTTTTCTATGTTTCTTCTATGCCTTTATTTTTAAGTTTAATATGCTTAAATATTAAATGGGGGGGGTAATTTAATGTTTGTAAAAAAAATTCCTATTTTTGTAAAGTTTTTTCCTCTCTGTTTTTAATTTTATTATACATTTGCACCGTGTATTACACAGTTTTTAATAGAATTATCGCAACAAATAAATATAAAGTTAAATTATCGCAACAAATATAGAAATAGTTGAAATCATAGTACACAGAAGTAGTTAAGATATAGCAACAGTTAAAATTAAATTTGGGTTTTTTATTTCCGGTTATCTTTTATTCCGTAAAAATTTATGTGTGTCCGGTTTGTGAAAATAGGGCAACCAGGTTTGTTGTATTGTGTATGTGTGTTGAGTGATATTTTTTTGGAATGAAAGATACCGGAAATAATCAAAATAGATTGAAATAAAAATTGAAATAAAAAAGGTGGATGAATTAGTAAAAAAACAACATGGACATGAAACAGAAAATTACACTTCTCATTGTCATACTAACAATTAGCATGACAACAACGGCACAAGTATCTAACACACGAAAAAGCTTTTCCTGCGAAGATCAAGTAACCGTACTTTACGACTTGGTAACCGGCAGCCCCGCGAATGTAACTTTGTATTACAGTACAAATAAAAGCGACTGGTATCCTGCCCAAACTGTAACGGGCGCTCTCACAGCTCAATCTACCGGCACCGACAAAAAAATTGTTTGGGATTGTTACGCCGACGGCATTCGATTTGCCAAGGTTTACGTTAAGGTGGAGATAAGTGCAAAAGTTTGTTTGGGTGTAATGATCGCCGATATATGTTGGGCAAAAACCAATTTAGATGTGGGCGGTGTGTTTGCTGCCAACGAAACTGACTTCGGTGCACTTTACCAATGGGGACGGCAAACCGATGGACACGAAGACCCCTCGAGTTTATGTTTTACCACTCCTGTCGTTACTGCTCCTTGCGGTACAATGGCTAACACTCGAATAAGTAATTTGTTGAACGGTCAGCCTTCTCCCACTTCCGGCGCGATTGGTTTTTTTATACGAAGCCAATCAGGTGTAGGGATGGATGTCGATTGGCGTAATCCTTCAGACGATACGCTTTGGAATTCCGGAGATGAAACTTCTCCCGTAAAAACTGCAGCCGACCCATGTCCTGACGGTTGGCGCGTTCCTACCGGTACAGAATTAAGAAAACTCTTAGACACCGCAAATGTGACTATCACAGATTATCTCAATTATAACGGTAGCGGCATTAAAGGCAGCCTTGTAACCGACAATGCTACCTCGGCTTCTATGTTTCTCCCCGCCACCCGTCCCCGTAGTTCCTCCAATGGTAATTTTGAAAGCCAGTGGGGCACCTATTGGAGTAGTGAAATTAATACAATTTGGGATCAAGCCAACTATTTGAGTGTTTTTGGTGGTGCCGATGTGTACTGCAACTTTCGTGCTTACGGTCAGAGTATCCGTTGTGTAGCAGAATAATAACCCCTAAATCCCCTAAAGGGGACTTGGGATAGCAAAAAGCCCTAACTCCCCCCTTCAGGGGGTTGGGGGGGTAAATTATACAACAATAACAGAAAAATTAAATAAAGATGAAAACAAAACAAAAAATTAGAAATTTAAAGAATCTAAGGAATCTAAGGAATCTAAAGAATTTAATTTCCTTAGCATCCTTAATATCCTTAATATCTTTAACAACAGCAACCGCCCAAGTATCCAACACTCGGGTGGACGTAACTGATATCAATCAGGTAACCGTAACTTACAACTTGATAGCTTGCTACCCTGTAAATACTGTCTTACTTTACAGCCCCGACAAGTGCACCTGGTATGAAGCCGTTCATGCAACCGGCGCTCTTCTCTCTCAATCTACCGGCACCAACAAAGAAATTGTTTGGAATAAAGACGAAGACAATGTTGGAGACGGTAAATTTTACTTTAAGGTAGAACCTCTGCTTTCATCTCTCCCTCCTGAAGCAAATGCTGTATTGATAAACGGCGTAAAATGGGCAGATAAAAATTTGGCTTCCGGCGGTTGGTTTGTTGCCAACGATTACGACTACGGTGCGCTTTATCAGTGGGGACGGCAAGCCGACGGACACGAATGTCGTAATAGTCCATGTTTTATGCCTGCCAGTGCTCCTGCTTGCGGCACCGATGCTTCCACTCAATTAAGTGCCGGTGATTTGGATGCTAACGGACAGCCTTCTGCTGCTTCGGGCGCTATTGGTAAATTTATCCGTCAAAATACTGGAGATTATGATTGGCGCACAACTCGGGACGATGCCCTTTGGAATTCCGGCACAGAATCTTCTCCTATAAAAAATACTGCTGCTGACCCTTGTCCTACAGGTTGGCGTGTTCCTACCCTAACAGAACTAAACAAGTTAGCAGAAATAACCAATGTAGACGTAGTCTGGACTACCAATTACAAAAGCAGCGGCATTAATGGTTGCGTTGTAAAAGATAAAGCTACCTCCGCTTCTATTTTCCTTCCGGCTGGCGGCTTTCGCATGAATGTTAATGGTTTGATTTCGGATATAAACGGAGCAGGGTATTATTGGAGTAGTTCAATATGGTTTATACCTGGCTTTAACCATGCTGATTTTTTGAGGTTCGTCAGTAATGAATTCAGCCCCCTCGCCGGCGTCGGCAAATCCACTGGCAATAGTATCCGTTGTGTGAAACTTCCATAATTACAGAAAAATTATATACATACTACAATGAAAACGAAACAAAAATTTTTATTCCTTATTGCCCTGCTAAGCATGGGCATGCAGGCCTTGGCACAATGTCCCGACTTTATGGATTTGAACGGTCCGGGCGTTACGGCAACTACCGGCATGACGGGTAATCCGTTTGAGAATGTGGGTGTTGTAAACGGTCGTCATACGCTGATTGATGTGCAAGGCACCGACCCGAATACCGGCAATGCGCTCAAACTGATACCCGATGGCGAAAGCCAAGTAATCAGACTCGGAAACGCAATTGTCGGAGCTGAAGCTGAAGCGCTGTCTTATCGTTTTACGGTGGATAAAGAAAATACGGTGTTGCTGCTTAATTTTGCCATCGTACTCCAAGATCCCGGTCATCCGAGTGAGGGTCAACCGCGCTTTGAGGTGCGCGTTACGGATTCTGCAACCGGTCAACTCGTGGAAACTTGTGCCGAATACGTTGTAAGCGCACGCCCTGATATACCCGGTTTTCAACCGTATCAACGCTCAATGGCGGTTTGGCGCGACTGGACGAAAGTGGGTATAGATTTATCGAAATATGCAGGAAGAGAAGTAGAGGTGCAGTTCGTAAACTACGACTGTGCTTATTACGGACACTGGGGCTATTGCTATTTTACGGCATCCTGTATGTCGAACAGGCTCACGGCAGATTGTTCCGATATGGTCTCCGGTAAATTAAAACTCACGGCGCCAGCCGATTTTGAGAGCTACCGGTGGTCGAACGGACAAATCGGACAAACGGCTACATTTGTTGCCGACGATGTGAAAAATTCGCAAATTACCTGTAAAGTTACTTCTGCAACGGGTTGTACGTTTGAACTTTATGCCTCTGTTACAGATATGGTAATTACTCCCGAAACACTTGATTTGAACGCAACTCTTTGCGAAGGAGAAAATTATATCAACTCCACTTATAATATCGATTACACTCCACCGCAGGTAGGATCCAATTCTACCCAATATGTGATTGTAAATGCATGGAATTGTATCGAAAAGATTATCAATCTCGACGTTATGGTAGTAGCCCGTTACAACCACTTCAAAAAGGACATTTGCTTAACCCAACAATTTGACGAGTATGCCAAATATGCCAATATTCCTCAATATCCTCCGGCATCGGGAAAATATTACGATACCGTATCGACAAACACATTCGTTGGATCATGCGAAATATTCGATATGATGGAATTGAACGTAAGTGATGGAACTCCGCCCAATGTTACAATCAATGGCGACCACTCGCCTTGTATGAACGAAGAGGTAACTTACTCTTTCCTCGGTGTAGAAACGCTGACAAATTTTGAATGGCAATTACCTGCGAATGTTGCAGGAATAAGAGGCAGAAACACTCCGCAAATGACCTTGCATTTTACAAACAATACGCCATCGGAAATTGTTTTGATAGCCAAAAACGGCTGCGGAACAGAACGTTACCCGTTTCCGGTAACCCCGAAAGAATCGTTCAGTATTCAACTCAGGGAGCAAGTTTGCCAAGGTGAAGTGTTTAATAAATATAATTTCAATCTCGGCAGACAAGACTCTTTGGGTCTTTTTACCCGCACAAAAGATGAGAAAACCGCACAAGGTTGCGACAGTATTGTTACGCTGATACTCAACGTGATGCCGCTGCCTGTGGTAGAAATCGTTCCGAAAGATACTTTGCTTTGTACCCCCGGCGAAAAGGTTACGCTTTGGGCTTTAGTTGACGGATATAAAATACCCGGCGACGGTTCCGCTCCCGGCGGCGGTGTAGAGTGCGAAGGTGATTTTCCTTTTGCCATTTTCGGAGAGGTCAGTGATGATGATGCCTTATTTATTTTCGACTGCGGGGTCGAGTATGAATGGACTGTGGCTTCAGCGCCTAATACTGTTATTTCGACCAATCCGTATCTTGCGATAAATCCTACCCAAACAACCGAATACATCGTAACCGTTACGCGGGGAGGTTGCCCGGTTACCGCAAGCACAAGAGTATTGGTAGGCAACGGACCGAAAGTGTTTGATGATACAATATGCGAAGGCTATACTTATGATAACCCTGAATACGGTATTTTCAATAAAACGACATCGGGAACCTATCATGGTACTGTTAATGGAGACGGATGTACGGCTAATGTTACCGTAAATCTTACCGTCAACCCGAAAAAAACAAAGATCATCGACGGCGGGAATATCTGTGCCGGCGAAAGATATATGGGCGACGGCGGCAAGTGGTCTGATATTCCATTGCTTCAAGCAGGTACATTTGATTTTGAACGGCATGAGAACACCAGTACAGGCTGCGATAGTTTGATTATATTACGCCTGAATGTGTTAGCTAAAAAAGAAACCATTGTCGAGGATACTGTTTGTCAGGGTAAAACCTATACAGGATACAATTTCAATTTGCCGAAACAAAATTTTTCGGGGATGAAAATTTACTACGACGATTTGAATACGAAGCAAGGTTGCGACAGCACGGTGGTTTTGAAATTGTTCGTTATCCCTGCTTCTCAAATCGATTTCGGCGTGTCTCTTCCGGCATTCGACGGAACGGTTACGTTTACCAACGGAAGCGATGTTTACGATGAGAGTGATGTTGCAGGCTGGGAATGGTATTTGGATGGTGCAGGCACACCTTTTGCCACCACAAAAAATGCTTCGAAAATATTAGGTCCGGGTACTTATCAGGTTACCTTAAAAATGATTTCCAAAATCGGTTGCGATGTTCAAAAAACCAATAAGGTGGTAATTATTCCCCTGGTTGTTCCGAGTAATATAGAGGCAAACAGCGATAAAGAGATAACCCGCCCGAATATCACTATTCCTGTCGATATATTGGATAACGATGTTTATGATGATTTTCCGCTTACGATTACCATTATCGACGGTCCGACGAATGGAACGGCAACACCTGATAATGGCAATATTATTTATACGCCCAACAACGGTTTTGAAGGAATCGATGTATTTGAGTACAAAATCTGTTACTTCGGAAGCGCTGTTTGCGACCAGGCTAAAGTTTATATATTGGTATTTGAAGCCGACCGCATGACTTGCGATGACGTAGAAATCATCAATTTTGAAGGAGATCATGAATGGTCTGATACAGAACCGATCAAATTATCACCTTGCGAAAAAGCCGGAGGTGTGGAAATCAACGGTGTATGCTGGGCAACCTCCAATTTGGATAATTCCGGTCAGTTTACAGTCGATCATCTCGTAAATGCTTTATACCAATGGGGCCGCACAACCGATGGACATCAAGTCAGAACGAGTACGGTATATGCTACTGAAGGCCCGTTTGGCGGTGCAAATCTTGATTCGAACGGACAAATAGCTATCGGCTCGGCAGCTTATGGCTTGTTTATTAAAAACAGGTACGCTGCTCCTAATGATTGGCGCACTCCTC
>Ga0209628_10002231_pt1 | contig 13016 bp, 12 predicted proteins | sample TergutCu122P4_FD_187285 | JGI IMG/M metagenome (GOLD analysis project Ga0209628, IMG submission 187285) | Cubitermes ugandensis P4 segment gut microbial communities from Kakamega Forest, Kenya - Cu122 P4 (SPAdes) (version 2) | ecosystem: Host-associated > Arthropoda: Insects > Digestive system...
ATTTCTTCTTCGCTCCGGCGATAGACAATCATGGCTTTCTCAGCCCCTAATCGTCTCGCTGTACGAACCGAATCAATTGCAGTATTACCTCCGCCAATAACTGCAACATTTTTGCCGCGAAAAACCGGCGTATCTGATTCCTGCAGATTCGCTCCCATCAAATTGACTCGGGTCAGGTATTCGTTGGCAGATAAAACACCGGGCAAATTCTCGCCGGGAATATTCATGAAATTAGGTAAACCGGCTCCTCCGGAAATAAAAATTCCCATATATCCGGCTTTTTGTAAATCATCAAAAGAAATTGTTTTTCCAATAATGCAATTTGTTATGAATTTTACGCCCATTTTTTCAAGAATATTTATTTCTACATCAACAATCGTATTGGGTAAGCGGAATTCAGGAATGCCGTATTTTAATACCCCTCCAATTTCATGTAAAGCTTCAAAGACTGTGACTTCGTAACCATATTTCGCCATATTTCCTGCAAAAGATAATCCAGCTGGACCAGAGCCTGTAACGGCAATTTTTATTCCGTTATGTGAAGTTATTTCAGGTACGGAAATAAACCCTTTTTCGCGTTCGTAATCGGCGGCAAATCTTTCCAAATGCCCAATAGCAACAGAATCTCTGTTTGTTTTCCTGTAGATGCAAAAATTTTCACATTGCTTTTCCTGCGGACACACGCGACCGCAAACAGCAGGAAGAACAGATGCAGTCTTTAACACTTTTGCAGCCTGCAATATTTCGTTGCGTTCAATATTTTTAATGAATAAAGGAATATTTATTTCTACCGGACATCCTCTTACACACTGTGGATCAGGACAATCTAAACAGCGTTTGGCTTCTTGTATGGCCAATTCCTGAGATAAACCCAAATTTACCTCATCGTAGCAGTGACTGCGGTATTCAGCGTCTAATTCAGGCATTATCACCCGAGGAATCATCATTCGTTCCTTGTTTTTTAAACTATTTCGCAATTCTTGCCGCCAAGGTTCATTTCTTTGGTCTTTATTATTTTCAGTGTAAATCATATACTATATTACTATCCTTAATAGCCGTTTTATTCATACATTTTGTATGCATTCAACCTCAAAATCAATTCATCAAAATCTACTTGATGGGCGTCGAATTCGGGACCATCAACACAAACAAAACGGGTTTTTCCGCCGACTGTAATACGGCATGCGCCACACATCCCCGTACCGTCAACCATGATCGTATTTAATGATGCAATCGTGGGTATTTCATGTTTTTCAGTCAGTAAAGAAACATATTTCATCATGATGGCAGGTCCGATTGTTATACAAAAATTTACTTTTTCCTGTTTGATAATTTTATCTATTCCGTCTGTTACCAATCCTTTTTGACCGTATGAACCATCATCGGTCATTATAATCATTTCATCGGAAAAGGATTGAAGTTCTTTTTCGAAAATTATCAATTCTTTCTTACGGGCTGCTAAAACTGTTATTACTTTATTCCCTGCTTTCTTCATAGCTTCTGAAATAGGCAGCATTGGAGCCACTCCTAATCCGCCGCAAGCGCAAATTACGGTTCCGTATTTTTCAATATGGGTCGCTTTGCCTAAGGGTCCAACCATGTCGGTAATATATTCTCCTTCGTTTAATTCACAAATCTTACTCGTAGAAATTCCTGTTTTTTGGATTACCAATGTAATTGTTCCTGAACCCATATCAGATGCAACAATAGTTAATGGAATCCGCTCTCCGTATTTACCTGCCCTGACAATAACAAAATGTCCCGCTTTCCTTGATTTTGCAATTTGAGGGGCTTCTACTTCAAGTTTAACTATGTTTTCGGATAGATAGTCTTTTTTAATAATTTTATTCATTTCTGTTCAATGAATTATTCTAATTATTATAAATTAGGGTGCAAAAGTAGTGAAAATTTGACTAATTTTATTACTATTCCGGTTTATCTCTTGGTTTTCTGAAAAAACAATGAAGCTGTCTTGAAAGTTTTTTTACAAGGTCATTGCGAGAGCGATAGCTCGAAGCAATCCATTTAGATAGGTTGTAAGGTTATAAAAAAAAAATAAATAATATCAATTTTATCTTTTTCTTTTTAATTCAAATTCATACTTAAATTTATCATCATAAACTGTGGCAGTTTTTGAAAATGATAATTTATCTCCATCCAATTTGCATTCATACTCGCCATTCAGCAGCCAAGCATTGACTACTCCAATATCTTCCATTGGAATATCATAATACGTTAATTCAAATTTGATAACATTACCGTTTATTGAAAAATTACCTGAACCACTATTATAATAACTATCATTAGAAAGTCCTTTGTAAGTGTATTTCCCGTTTTTCAATTGAATTACAGGCGTACTACTCCTCGACCAGTCACGAGTAAGATTTGTCCATGTATATGTTCCCGTATAAATTGTTTCCATTTCATCAACATCTGAATTTTTTTCACAATTTATTAGTAGTGAAACACATATCAATTTAAAAGTAATCAGCAAAACTATTCTTTTCATATAAATGTTACAATTATAGTTCTTTAAAAATCTCCTCCGTATTCATATATTAATGTCCAATTTTTACAGGTTTGAAAAAAAGAATTTATCTCTGTATTGTTATCAGTAGAAAATATCTTTTTTTCACCTTTTTCAGAATATATATCACAAAACATACAAGAACTAAGTGGATGAATAATCAAATAATACTTTCGTTTATTCCATTCCCCTGTAAAAATTTTTATTTTAAAAAATTTCAACAGCGGTTCTTTTTCCATTTCGTTTACTTTTTCTATAAGCCATTTAGGAAGACTTTCTTTCGGAATTATTTCTTTCGGTGATGATGATAATGTTTCCAAAAACATATTAATATCAAATATTTCCAAATTATTACTGCTATTGGAACATCCAAATGTCCCTGCAATAAAGCATACTAATAATAAATTTAAATATTTGTTCATATCAATAAATTAATATTTTTTTTTGCAAATATACAATATAGTTTTCTGAATAACAAGTCATCGAATATCAGTGTTTTCATTTTTAGAAGCGCCATTTAAAGAATATTTTATATTTTTAACAATATTTAACAAAAAATATTTTTTTATTCCAAAATCATAGTCTACCTTTGCGGTGTACTAATAAACTAATACACTAATTTTATAATACATATTTCACTATGATTCAATTCGAAAAAGTCGATTTCAGTTACAATTCGAAGGTAAAACTCCTGTCGGATGTAAATCTGCAGCTCCAACCGGGTCATATACACGGCTTGCTTGGAAAGAACGGCGAAGGCAAAAGCACGATGCTCAAGTTGATTGCCGGTTTGTTATTTCCCCAAAAAGGAAAAATTGAAGTGATGGATTTCATTCCCGGTAAACGAAATCCGGAACTGTTGCGCGACATTTATTTCCTTCCGGAAGAACTGCCGCAATATACACTCAGCGTTGCACAATTCGAAAATGTCAATGCACCTTTTTATCCCAATTTCAACGCTTCTTTGTTTGATACTTGTCTGAAAGAATTTGAGATTCACTCCAAAGACTGGAAGATCAATCGATTGTCTTTTGGACAAAAAAAGAAAATCATTGTAGCCTTTGGCTTAGCTACTCAAACCAAACTGTTGTTGATGGACGAACCGACCAATGGATTGGATATTCCATCGAAAGGGCAATTTCGCCGCATGGTAGCATCTACATTGGATGAAAACCGATGTATTATCATTTCCACGCATCAGGTAAGGGATTTAGATAGTTTGATTGATAATATTATTATCATGGATAATCATGAAATCGCTCTGAATGAATCAAATGAAACAATTACCGATCGCCTGCTTTTCTGCTTACAGGATACAAACAAAAAAAGCGCTCCTGTCGTCTATTCGGAAGATACCTTACGTGGCATTTTTCAGGTTTGCGAAAACCTTAACCAGGAAGATAGCAAATTAGATATCGAATTGCTATTTAATGCCGTATACACTAACAAGAAAAAGATACAGCAAATTTTTAACTCTAAATAAATAAAATAATGAAGACATCTGTTATTAATTTCAATCGGCTTGGACTTTTATTCAAAAAGTATTTTATTGAACGTTTCAATACGGAACTGATTTATTGGAGTATCATGGCAATTGTATTCATGTTGATCAGGAATTTAACTCCCCTGATGGTTGGATTAATTCTTATCGCCGGCATCTTCTATACCGCCCGTTTTTTCAGGGAAATTCATTTGCCCGGTACCGGTATTGCTTATTTCATGATTCCGGCAACACAAGTAGAAAAACTGATCTTAGGAATTGTTATGACTTCTATCTATTTTCTTTTCATGATGACAATCGTATATACAATTGGAAATTTATTGGGAACGTTTGTGAATAATACCTTAGCAAACCTGAATTTTCTGCATCTGGGCGGTATGTCATTGTTCACTCCTTCTTCTGTGCAATGGAAATTATTAGAAGAAACAATAGACTTTTCATCCTGGTCGATGTTTGAATCAAAAATAAGTTTTCTGGGTTTGGTTTTCAGAATTTATTTGGTCATTCAATCCACATTTCTGTTGGGAAGTATTTACTTCAAAAACAATCAAGCGTTCAAAACATTATTGGCAATCGTTTTCATTCATTTTGTCCTGTTCATTATACTATTTTTTGAAATAAGAATTATTATGAATGCTTATTCGATCAATGTTCAACAAATGGATCATAATATTGAAACATGGCTTGGAATTTTAAAAACCACAGTCTATACTTTTTTCAACTTACTTCCTGCATTTTTGTATGTAGTAAGCTTTTTCCGTTTAACAGAAAAACAAATATAAGGCATGGAATTCAAAGAAACACAAGCAATCTACCTGCAAATAGGCGATTATGTATGTGAACAGATTTTGCTGGAACGGTGGAAAGAAAGCGACCGGCTTCTCTCGGTCCGTGAATTGGGTGTAGCTTTAGAAGTGAATCCAAATACTGTGATGCGTACCTACGATTTTTTGCAAAACAGGGAAATCATATTCAACAAGCGCGGCGTGGGTTATTTCGTGGCAGAAGATGCCAAACGAAAAATCCTCGATTACAGGAAAAAACAGTTTTTGTACCAGGATTTACCTCCGGTTTTCAAGAACATGACTCTTTTGGGAATGACATTCAATGAATTAGAGAACGAATACAACAATTATATGAAAAGTTATGAAAACAAGCGATAAACTTTTATTAGGCTTGCTATGCATTATGGTTTTAATGATTACTGCATTGGTGGTAATGGCGCGGGTTCTTTAAAGAACTGTACGGTATGACGTCATCTCTATGGTTCTCTGTGAAATTTCTTTTTTCTTTTTTATGACACAGAGAACCATTGAGAAGCTATCGCAGGATGTATTCGTTACACAACAAATATTCAGGAGCCGTATCTTCTTCAATGATCGAAAAGCGGCCAAGGGCTTCATAGAACCGGTTATCATTTACATCATCGTTCACAGTTGAAACTTCTCCTACCAAACAAGGATTTTCTTCCGCCCAAAATTCATGATACATATAGGGTTCAAAACAAATGCTTTGCCCAGGAAGCAGACAAAAAACCTCTCCTGCCGGTATCACTTTTGTTACTCCATCAATTTGCACCTTGCACGATTCATGAGTCATTTCTTCCTTTTCATTTGCTTTCCAAACTTTTATACAAAGTTTTCCACCTCCCCTGTTAATGATATCTTCCATCTTTCTCCAGTGGAAGTGCATGGGGGTTACCTGATTTACACGAACCATCATGATTTTTTCGCAATAGGTTTTTTTGTCTAATTTCGTGTTGCCATTGCGAATCGTTACCAAAGTAAGTCCTTCTTTCAGAAAATTTCCTTTGGCAAAGTCGGTAACATCCCAACCCAATCCATTATTCCTGATTTCATTGCATTCATTTCCTTTCTGACTCCAATCTTCAGGCGACCAGCGACTCCATTCAGGCAAGTAAAAACAATGATTTTCAAAAAAAGCTATTGCTTCTTCGATATAGTTATTTATTTCACTTCGTTTCATCTGTACATAATTTGTTTTTAAGGGTTATATTGAATTTATAAATTTATCAATCTCCTCCAGAGTAGGAGCGCCGCCTGTACAAGTCGCATGACGCAGATTAAAACGGGCTGATGTATTGGCAAATACCAATGCATCACGTAAGGGCATTTGCTCGTGCAAAGCATACAACATTCCTGCACAGAAAGCATCTCCCGCTCCAACGGTCGAAACGATTGTATCTTCTTTCATCGGAATAGAAGCGACAAAGAATGATTCTCCTTTTTTATTCATAGCGTAACCGCCTTCCGGAAAATGAATTACGCAAACATTGTTTACTCCTTGATCTAACAGGAAACTTGCTGCATGCGAAATGTTGTCGAGATGAATTGTTCCGTCTTCTTTCCGCAAAGATGCCCCAAAACAGGCTCCTGCTTCAACTTCATTTATAATCAAATAGTTTATATACGGAAGGCAAGGAAGTACAATGTGCCTGAACCGGTCGCTTTCTTCCGAAACAACATCCACCGATGTGAGATATCCTTTCTTCTGTAGTTTATGGAGAACACCGGCTGCAACGATTTTATACAGAGGGTCTTCAACTTCCAAACCATCAAGCAGCAAAAGATATCCCAAATGAAATATTTTTGCCGGAACGTCGACTGGCTCAAAATGAGAAGCATTTAACATGGCATTTGTCCCTCTGCAATGGAAAAAAGTGCGTGAAGAACCATCCAAAGGAGCCATTACATAAGTATAAGACGTAACCCCGCCTTTTATCCTGTTTATGTTCCTTGTATCGATATTATTGGCTGTTATCTCTCGGATAATAGTATCGCCGTTCACATCATCTCCTATACAACCTCCTGCAAAAAGGGGCAGACCGGTTTTCATTTTTGCAAGATTGACCAGTACATTGTGTGAACAACCTCCGAGGCCTATTTCTTCTTTGACTATGGTTGTAAGATTTCCCGGAAGAGGGTAACGGGTTATCAATTTAACCATATCAACAAGCCATGTACCCATTGAAATAATTCCTTGTCTCATAACATGTCTTGTTTATATTCTGTTGTTACTTTCAAATAGATTGATGTGATACATCACAGTTTCTTTTGAAGCTTCTACCATGATATATTTCATTTCTATGTAATTTGGTTTTGCACATGTTTTCAGATATTCCCGGATTTTTTCAGTGATGTTTAATTGAATTGCAGTCGCAACATTTATTTTACTGATTCCGTTATGAATACAAGATTTAAAATCTTCTTCGCCCGTACCCGTGCCTCCATGAAGTACCAATGGCAGGTGATTTTTATTGCTTATTTCCATCAGTCTGGAAATATTCAATCGAGGTGTTGCAATATACCTCCCATGCAGGTTTCCAATGGCAACTGCCAATGCATCTATGCCCGTTTCTTGAATAAATATTGCAGATTCTTCTACATCAGTAAAAACATCGGCAGTATTTGCCTTGCCGGCGCCTTCTCCCTCGCCTTCTTCGGCATTTCCCACTTTTCCCAACTCTGCCTCCACATCTACTCCAAAAGCTTTGGCCATTCGCACGACATCCCTTGTTACCCTCATGTTTTCCTGAAAGATCGAAGACGAACCGTCGTACATTACAGAACCAAAACCCAAAGAAATAGCTTTTGCACAGGTTTCAAAACTTAAAGCGTGATCGAGATGCAAAACAACCGGAATAGGTGTTTTTTCCGCAGCTTCAAGAAACAATGGAGCCATTAAATCAAGCGGAGAATAGGGAAATTGTATTTCCGCAAGTTGAATAATAATGGGTGAATTCAATTCTTCAGCTGCTTGAACCGCTCCCATCACATTTTCCAAACTGATGCAATTAAATGCTCCAATTGCATATTTATTTCTGTATGCATCAGTCAACATTTCTTTAAAAGATACTATCATAATTCTTAACTCTTAATTCACAACTCTTAACTCTTCTCCATTTCCCCAATTTTTATTCGGTCGCTTCCCCATAATCAGCTCTAAAGTTCCGCCATTTATTAAATCATCGTGAGAAAACCATGTCTTATTATATTCTTTGCCATTCAATTTGGCTGACTGAATATATTTATTTTCCCATGATGCATTACGGGCAATCACAGTAAATGTTTTTCCGTTATCAAGTTTTATTTCGGATTTAGTAAATATCGGACTACCAATATCATAAGAAGGTATCCCTGGAGTTACAGGATAAAAGCCCAAGGCTGAGAATACATAAAAAGCCGACATTCCTCCGCCGTCTTCATCTCCGGGAATACCCATTAAATCGTTTCGGAACCAGCTTTCCATCAGCATTCGTATTCTTTTCTGGGTTTTCCAGGGCTGTCCTGCGTAGTTATATAAATAAGGAATATGAAAACTGGGTTCATTTCCCATAACAAACTGTCCGACATTACCGGTAGCATCCGGTTGAACGGCATAGTATTGCCATTTCGACATCCCAAGACCTTCGGCAAATAAGTTATCCAATTGATTAATGAAACGATCCTTACTTCCGAACAAATTAATCAAGTCGGGAATATTGTGTTGCAGATCCCAATTGTAGGTGTAACCGTTATTTTCATCATAATAATCACGGGATCCTATTCCTCCGGATAATTTATAGTCAAAAGGCAGAATGAAATTTCCATCCTTGTCTTTTGGGTGGAAAAAGCCGGTTTCCATATTGAAAAGATGACGGTAGTTGTTAGAGCGTTGAATGAAAAAACGATAGTCATCATTTTTATTTAGTCTTTTTGCCATTTGTGCGATGCACCAATCATCGTAAGAAGCAGCCAATGTTACGGCAACTGCTTGTCGCAGTTCAAAATTGCCAACATGCGGGTTTGTTTCCTTTTCTCCGGGATGAAGTGCGGGAAACCAGCCATTTTCATGATAAAAGTCGTCTAAATCTGTTTTAGGTCCTCTGTACCATGGTATCATTGATTCTGTCATGACGGTATGTTTCATTCCTTCAAAAGCTTTATCGACCGGAAAAGTAAGACCTTTATTCATTGCATCGGTAAACATACCGGCTGCGTGATTTCCATTCATACAATGTGCATCGCCAAAAACGCAAGGAAAAGTAGGAACCCATCCCGATTGCTCATACATACGGATATACGAAATCAGTTTTTGTTCCTGAGGCTTGGGATTCAGTAATATCTGTAAAGGATGAAGCGCACGGTAGGTATCCCAAATCCAATCGTCGACCCAGAAATCAATTCCTTCGTCATCATGCACACGGTTGTCGTAGGCGCTGAAATACTGTCCATCCTCTGAAATATTAATCATGCGTTCATGGGAACGATATAAAGCAGTGTAAAACGTAGTTTTCTGATCTTCTGTAGCTCCTTCTACCTTTATTTTGCTTAGGGTTTTATTCCAGATTTTCCGGGCTTTGAGGGCAAGGGCTTCCAAATCATAATCCTTTATTTCTTTTTGCATATTTTTCCTCGCTTGTTCTACACTTATATACGAAATGCCGTATCGCAAATTTATTTTATGATCAGAATCCGGAAAACGGACAAAGCAAACTGCGTTTTTTCCTGATTCCAAATAACCGGAATTGTTGGGAGTTTGTTCAAATTCAAGATAAAAATAATGCTTGATTCCGTGGTAGGTATCAAAACCGCTCAGTGAATTTCCATTTGCTTTCATTTCGCTCAAACCTCTGGATTTAAGTATCAAATAACGGTCGCCGGGGTTTTCAAAAACAATAGAATAAATGGCTGATTGCGACGCAGGAGCAAATTCAGCTGTAACCCCCACATCATCCAAAAAAACCGAATACCGGTAAGGCGTAGATTTTTCGTGGTCGTATCTGTAATTCATACGGATATTAAAATCTTTGATATCTCCACACCAAGGCATCAATAATAAAACATCTCCTTGCCGGTGTGAAGGATAATTGAGCGGAAAACCTTCCATCCTGTCGGTAACAAACTCATGATGAGTAGGAATCATCCGTAACATACTGTTGGGCAGATGAGTGGTCGGAAAAGTAGGCACTAAAAGAATACTGATATTTCCAATACGGGTATTCACATAATCTACAGGTTCTTTTTCTGTATTTCCTTTTTGACATGAAAAGTTCAAGAAACCAAAAAGCATTGATAAAGATAGAAACAAAGTTGTTTTTTTCATGGAAACGAAATATATTAGTAATGATAATAACTATAAAAAAACTCTATTATTCAATCCTCAAAAGTACTTAAAATAATTGATTATTTAAAGTATGCATGCAGGAAAAATTTAAGAAAAATACATATCTAATTTCAAAAAGACTGATTATTCAGCCAGAAAATTGCCTCCGGACCTTGATTGAAAAGTAAATCAATAATACTTAAATTGGGCAAAAAACCAAATTTCTTTTCGAACACCTGATAATAAGGACGGAATATCTTTCCAACCGGTTCCTTTTTCGGATGGATGGTTTCCCGTAAATCAAGAATATCCGGTTGAGGAGCAAAAACATATCCGGTCGAATAGGATACCGTAGGAGAAATATCCAATAAGGAACAAATCAATTCCCTTAATTTTTCGTTGAAGTCGAATAAAAAACCTGCCGGTTTTTCGTAAAAAGGACGAAAACTGTCTTGGTAAAATTCAAAAAAAGGAGTGGAACTGTATGCCGAAACAATTGCATTCCAATGTCTATGCCGCCAATTTCCATGTTCAGAAACAAGTATGTCTTTGGTTTGACATTTCACAGAATCAGGTTTGACAATGGGAATGCTAAGTGTTTGACATCCTGTTGCCGTAGCAATGACACAACGGTTACGCCAGGTTTGCTTCATGTAATTGCAATGTTGCTCTATAACAACTTGTTGATAATTACATATCTGACTGTAATAATCGACAGGCGCCAGATAAGCCGTTGATAGAAGAACGGTTCTTGGCATTATTGCTAATAATTTATTCTTTTCCGGGTAATTTAAAAATTCGTTTCCACCTGATTCCTCCGTTAAATAATTTACGGTCTTTATCGGTTGATAGCCATATTAAAATAGGTTTTCCTACAATATGGTCTTCCGGAACAAATCCCCATGAGCGTGAATCTTGTGAATTATGCCGGTTATCACCCATCATAAAATAATAATTATACTTAAATGTATAACGGCTTGCCGGATTTCCGTTAATAAAAATTTGATTATTCTTTATTTGCAAGGTATTCCCTTCATAATTTACAATACAACGCGTATAAAGCGCCAGATTATTTTCATTCAATTGAATGCTTTCTCCTTTTTTCGGAATCCATACCGGACCGTAATTATCTCGCGACCAGGGAAAAAGATAACTATAGGGAAAAATATCACCTTTAAAAATGTTGTCCGCGTCTATTCGAATTGAACGAGACCAACCGTTTTTTTCGAGTTTATTTAAAGCTTCTTTGGTTAATGGGAGTAAATACACCGGATTAAAAGAGTTATCCGCATTTTTTTCAATTCCAAGCTGTTCGAAGTAGTAATTTGAATCCGGATAACGATTCATTAAATTTATATCATCCAAACTGATACCCAGCGTACGGAATTGTCTTTCTGACAACAGACCACCGTTTGTTTCCACAAAGTAATTGAACTGGGCATTTTTTGGTAACGGCAAATGTTTCCCATCGATATAAACTTCGTTATCAATAATTTGTAACGAATCTCCTGGCATTCCTATACATCTTTTAACATAATTCTCTCTGCGGTCGACCGGACGGTAGACAATATCTCCGAACCTGTTTTTATCCGACCAAATACGATCTCTCCCGTAATTCCTTACTGAAAAGTAATAATCTTCGTATGAAGGACTTTTTAATGCAACCGTATCACCTGTCGGATAATTAAAAACAACAATATCGTTGCGTTTCACCGGCCCCAAACCTTTCAGCCTTTTATATCCCCATCGCGGCCATTCAATATAAGATTTTGTATTGATAACAGGGAAAGTATGCTGAACCAACGGAAAAGACAATGGAGTATTTGGAATGCGGGGGCCGTAACTAATTTTATTTACCATCAGATAATCGCCCACTAAAAGTGATTTCTCCAAAGAAGCAGTAGGAATTTTATACATCTGGAAAACAAACAAATTAATAAAATAGACGGCTATTAACGCAAAAAGAATGGCGTCAACCCATTCGGCAATTTTCCTCAAGGATTTATTTTGAGGATTTTTCCAAGCGCCCCAAGGGATAAATTTAGAAATATAAATATCAAATAATACGGGTATTCCTAATAACCACCAATAGTTCCCGACCCATATAATGAAAGCGATATAAAGAACGGTTACGCAGGAAAAGATTATCCATTGTGCTTTTGTTGCTTTTTTCATTACTGTTTTTGTTAAAAATCAAACATATCGTTCATACTTAAAAATCCTTTTTTCTCTTTCACAAACTCGGCTGCCAAGACGGCTCCCAAGGCAAACCCTTTCCGGTTTTTAGCGCTGTGTTGAATACGTATTGTATCTGCATCGGATTCGTAAATAATTTCATGAATCCCCGGAACTTCCCCTTTTCTCTGGGAATGAATCAGTAAATCATCATTTTGTCCGACTAAGCCTTCTTTCCACTGTTTTTTCCGTTCAATATTATCCAGAATATGACCGGCCAAAGAAATTGCTGTCCCGCTTGGAGAATCCAATTTGTTGATATGATGCGTTTCTTCCATTCTAACGTCATATTCCGGAAAATTATTTATTATTTTAGCCAAGTATTTATTTAACGCAAAAAAAATATTTACACCAAGACTGTAATTTGATGCATAAAAAAAAGTGTGATTCCCTTGGATACAAAGGTTCTTTATTTCTTCCAATCGGGTTAACCATCCTGTGGTTCCGGCAACAACCGGAATATTTCGTTCAAAACATTTTAAATAATTGGAATAGGCATTTTGCGGATATGAAAATTCAATTGCTACATCAGATGAAAGAAATTGCGGTGAATCAAAATCTTCCTGGTTATCCAAATCAATGATTGAAGCAATTGTATGTCCCCGTTCGTTGGCGATTTCTTCAATCACATGTCCCATTTTACCGTAA
>Ga0209628_10002232_pt1 | contig 13016 bp, 10 predicted proteins | sample TergutCu122P4_FD_187285 | JGI IMG/M metagenome (GOLD analysis project Ga0209628, IMG submission 187285) | Cubitermes ugandensis P4 segment gut microbial communities from Kakamega Forest, Kenya - Cu122 P4 (SPAdes) (version 2) | ecosystem: Host-associated > Arthropoda: Insects > Digestive system...
AGGCGTTAAGAAAGAGCTATTCTCAATGTAGTGGTTCAAATTGCAAAATTCATACCCATCGTATTATTTTTAGTTGTTTTATTGGTTGTATTTAATTTCGAGAAATTCTCGTTTGATTTTTTCAGAACAGATATGGATTTTTCCGTTTTGGGGAAACAGGTAAGGTCTGTTATGTTAGTAACCGTATGGGTATTCATCGGTATTGAAGGCGCCATTGTTCTTTCTGAAAGAGCCAAGACCAGAAAAGACATTGGTAGAGCCACAATCATTGCCATGTTCACTGCGCTTTTGATTTATATGTTGATATCGCTGCTTCCCTTTGGTTGGATGTCTCAACAGGAAACATCGGAATTGAGCGCCCCTTCCACTGCGTATATACTCGAACAGATTGTCGGGCCTTGGGGCGCCGCTATTGTAAACACAGGGCTGATAATCTCTGTATTAGGCGCTATGTTAGGATGGACAATTCTGGCTTCGGAAGTCATCTATGTAGGTGCAAAAGACAAGCTCCTTCCAAAAATATTAACAAAAGAAAACCGGCGAAATACACCGGTCAACAGTCTTTTGTTGACAAATAGTTTATCACAAATTTTACTTTTAATCGCATTCTTGTCGGCTGCTGCGTATGAGTTTATATTTTTCATTGCAGCTACAGCGATGTTATTGCCCTATCTTTTTAGCGGCATGTACGGTTTAAAACTAACGATTACAAGGGAAACGTATGATTTTCATCCAAAAAGACGAAAGAAGGACATGTTCTTTGCTGCTGTCTGTACCATATATGCGATATGGTTAATCTATGCAGCGGGAATAGAAAACCTGTTAGTAGTATCCATATTATATGCTCCCGGTGTGTTTTTATTTGCCAAAGTACAACGAGAAAACGGCAAAAAAGTATTCAATAATCGGTTTGATATTGCAGTGTTTGCTGTTATTACTGTGATGGCTGTCATTGCTACAATCATGTTGGTCATAGGGAAAATAACAATGTAATACTCACTAATATCGAAAGTTTTGTGTTTGTAAAAAAATATTTATCTTTGCTGCCAATATAACGACATAAATTAATTAAATAACAAGGTATGAAAAAAGCAAAACAACTTATCGCAATTTTCGCAATCATGTCTGTATCAGGCATATCGGCAAATGACGCGCCGGAAAAAGGCCCTAAAACGGGTTGGAATTTAGGTCCTCTTCCCACCATTTCCTACAACAGTGACCTGGGATTTCAATACGGAGCGCTTTGTTCCTTTTTCTATTATGGGGATGGGAGTACTTTCCCCGAATACAGGCACATGTTTAATATACAAGCGTCACAATTCTCAAAAGGAACGGGAATGTATCACTTTTTCTACGATTCAAAGTATCTGATACCCGCATCCCGTTTGACTTTTGCAGCGACCTATTTACCTAATAAAAAGATGGCTTTTCAAGGTTTTAACGGCTATGCTTCGCCGTTTGATGACGCTCAGCCGATTGATTTTTATTCAATAGACAGGAAAATGCTTAGGATTCTTGCCGATTATCAAAGGAAAATCGGAGATAATTTGAATTGGGCGGCAGGATTTTCGTTCTGGAACTGTCAAATCGAAAGGGTCAAAACAGATAGTTATAAAGACAAGCCCACGCTGTATGATCTCTATCTCGATAAAGGAATCATCAATCCTGAAGAAGCCTCCGGGGGGTCACAGATTGAAATGAAACTTGGCTTGGTTTACGACACACGCGACCATGAAGCGGCGCCATCGAAAGGAATCTGGGCTGAGATAGTTGCTTACGGCTCCCCCGATGTGATTGATAAAAACAACCATGCTTACTTGAAACTTTCGACCCATTATCGCCATTATATCCCATTGGTATCCGATAGAATGATATTCGCCTATCACCTTGCCTACCAGGGAACTGTGGCAGGAAATGCCCCTTTTTATATTCAACAAAACATTACCACGCTTTATTTGAGACAAGTCAACTCGGAAGGCTTGGGAGGCATCAATACCCTGCGGGGTGTTTTATATAACAGAGTTGTGGGTGACGGGCTTCTCTGGGGTAACTTTGAACTGAGATATAAGCTGTTTAATTTCAGGTTTTTGAAGCAGCAATGGTATGCTGGTGTTAATCCATTTTTTGATGCCGGAAGAGTTGTACAGACCTACAAACTGCAGGAGATGAAAAACTCCGGTAAAGAGATTTATTCAGGCGAAGCTGAGAAAATGCACTACGGCGCCGGCTTGGGAGTTAAATTTGTTATGAATAGAAATTTCATCATTTCTGCTGAGTTTGGGAAATCCTTCGATGACAGAGACGGGAAAAGCGGGATGAATATTGGACTGAATTATATTTTTTAAAAATTCGGACTTGTATTAGGAAATTAAATATTTTATTGTATCTTTGCAATTTCATAGAACACATAGCTTATGGTTAAACAATTAGAAAAGACAGCGATAGTATACAAAGGTACTACCTTTTCATATACGCAACTGTTACAATATTCCTCTTGTTATGCGTCTTATTTTGCGCAAAAAGAGGGAGTAGAGAAAGTGCTTATTTTTTCCGAAAACTGTCCCGAATACTTTTTTGCTTTTTATGGCGCCTTGCGATGCCAGGCGATTGTGGTACCGGTAGACGTCAGTTCGACAGCCAATGAGTTAGCCTATATACTTGCCGACTGCAATCCCGATTATATATTTATCTCGCCTGAAAAGAGAGAGTTAGTAGAAAAAGCACATAAGCAGGCTAAAATTACGGGGAAAATTATCAGCGCCGCTGACATTGATACGTCAGCCGTCGAGCAAATTGAAGCGACCGAAATATCGGATGGGCCGGAAGATAAAACCATCTTAATCATCTATACATCTGGGACAACAGGCTCACCGAAAGGGGTCATGCTTTCTTTTAAGAACATCCTTTTCATGATAGATGCCGTTTCGGTTGGTGTTCCGATTTTTTCGCACGACCGAAACGTAATGGTCTTACTTCCGCTGCATCATATCCTTCCGCTGATGGGAACATTGGTTGTCCCAATGTTCTTAGGTTCAACCGTTTATATTGCAGAAGGATTGAATGCCGACAGTATTTTGAAAACACTAAGCGAAGGGAGAATAGCGTTAATAGTTGGTGTACCGAGGCTTTATGAGACATTAGCCAAAGGTGTTATGGCTAAAATAAATGCCAAATTAGTAACCCGTCTCATTTATAAAATTGCCGCATTGATAGGCAGTGACTCCTTGTCGAAGCTGATATTCCGTTCTGTACATCAAAAGTTCGGCGGACATCTTAAATACCTTATTTGTGGCGGCGCTGCCTTGCCTACCCCTATTGCCAAAATTTTCAAAAATTTAGGGTTTTATATTATTGAGGGTTACGGCATGACTGAGACTTCGCCCATCATCAGTTTTACACATCCGGGCAAGCGCAAAATAGGTTATGCCGGTTATCCGCTGAGTGGTATGAATCTCAAGATAGAACCGTCGGGTGAGATATGTGTTCAAGGTATCAATGTGATGCAAGGCTATTACAAACGTCCCGAAGAAACGGCGCAAATCATTCGAGACGGATGGCTGCACACCGGCGACCTTGGCGTGATAGATAAATACGGTCTTCAAATAACAGGCAGGTTAAAAGAAATCATCGTTACATCCAACGGCAAAAACATCAACCCCGAAGAAGTAGAACAGGAAGCTATCCAAAGTACACAGTACATTCGTGAGTTAGGCGTCTTTATGCACGATGGCGTGATTCAGGCCATTGTTGTTCCTGAAATGAAGGCATTACGTCAAAGTACTGAAGGCAGTATTTTGGAGACTATCCGTAAGGATATAGAGAAGTTCAATCTGTCCACCTCTGTTTATAAGCGAATTAAGCGGATACATATCACTTCAGGTGATTTACCGAAAACGCGACTTGGGAAAATTCAACGCTTTTGTTTGCCGTCATTGATGGAACAGTCGAAAAAAATGGAAAAGGGGAAGTCGGAAGAGGTTATCCGCAGCAAGGTTTATCAACTTTTGCATTCATTTATCGAAACCGAAACAGGTTATATCCCCCGTGCAAACGACCATTTTGAGATAGACCTTTCTATGGATTCGCTCAGTCGTGTAGCGTTGTTAAACTATGTCGAAATCACTTTCGGACAGATAATCAGTGAGGAACAGTTAGATACATTGAACACTTTGGCCAAATTATCCGAGTACATCGAACAAAACTCGCCCGAAATATCCACATATAAGGAAATATCTTGGAAAAAAATTCTTTCTACCAAATTACCCGACCTGAAATTTCCGAGACCTGGTTTTATTCATTTTACGATAGATACAATTGTTAAAATCGGTTTTCGCATCGCCTATCGTTTTCAGGGCAAAGGGAAAGAGAATATTCCAAACGAGCCATGTATCATAGCCGCCAACCATCGCAGTGCGTTAGATGGATTGATTATCACCGCTTTGTTGAAACTTCAAACAGCTCGCAACACCTTTTTCTTTGCTAAGGAGAAATATTGGCGTTCAAGATTTGCGCGTTATATGGCCGTTAAAAACAATGTGTTGTTAATGGATATCAATAAGAATGTAAAAGAATCTTTGCAGCAGATTTCGCAATTGCTACAGCAGGGGAAAAATATCATTATCTTCCCCGAAGGGACTCGTTCAAGAACCAGCGAGTTGAAACAGTTCAAGAATGCGTTTGCCATCTTGAGTACCGAGTTGAACGTACCCGTTGTACCTGTGGTTATCAAAGGGTCTGAAAAAGCTGTTTTTCATCCGTTTAAGTTTCCGCGATTCTTTACGTGTATCCGCGTTGAGTTTTTGCAGCCCGTTTATCCGCAGCCAGCACAGTCGGCTGACAGTTTGCGAGCCAGTGTAGAGCAACGTATACGTAATGCCCTTGTAAAGGATTAGCCCCCCCATTCCCCCTTTGAACGTTCCTTGATGTTTAAAAATAATCTGTCTCTTTACGAAGTGAAGAACGTTCCTTGATGTTAAAAAATAATCTGTCTCTTTACGAAGTGAAGAAAAATGGGGGCAGGGGGATGTTATCAAATAATTGATATTTTACCTATTATAGTATGAAACGAAATTTTTTAAGCATTGTTATTTTATTTGCAGGAATAGCGCTATCTTGTCAGCAGGCTCCGAAAACCCCCAAAAATTGGCAGTGGCGGGGTGAGAACCGTAATGGTATTTACAACGAGAAAGGGTTGCTAAAAGAGTGGCCTGCTGAGGGGCCGCAACTGTTATGGAAGTTCGAGAAGTTAGGCGAAGGGCATACGTCGGTGGCTATTGCCAATGAGAAGATTTATGCCACAGGGATGCATGGCGACCGCCTCATCCTTTATGTGTTCGACATGAGCGGTAAACTGCTTACTGAAAAGGAAGTAGGTAAAGAATGGAACGAGAATTGGAATGGGACGCGTTCATCTGTCTGTATCAACGACGGGAAGTTGTATATCTTTAATGCCCTTGGTTCGCTTTTTTGTTTGGACGAAAAAACGTTGAACGAGTTTTGGAAAAAGGATATACTGACCGAATTTGGCGGTAAGAACCTCCAGTTTGGCATAACAGAGAACCCTTTGATAGTGGGAGAAAAACTCTTTTTGACACCGGGCGGCGAAAAACATGGCATGGTAGCGCTCAACAAAAACACGGGGGCATTGATATGGTCGTCGTCGGGCACTGGTATGCCATCGACGTATTGTTCACCGCTTTATATCTCCGACCAGTCTGTTCCTATAGTTGTTACCTGGTTCTCAGGCCCTAAAAAAGAGGGTGAAATTCGTGATAATCAAATCGTAGCTTTTAATGCCGAAACCGGTTTGCTCTTGTGGTCACAAACGCTGCCAAGCGAAAACGACATCAATCCCAATATCCCGATATACCACGAAGGCTTGATTCTTTCCGTAACCGGATACAGAGGTGGCGCATGGCTTCATCGGTTGAGAGACGGTGGTAAGTCAGCCGAATTAGTTTGGTACAACCCCGAAATGGACAATCAGATGGGCGGTGCAATCATTATCGGAGGTCATATCTATGGTTCCGGGCACGCAGCAAGCAGGAGTTGGCATTGTGTAGACTTGAAAACAGGCCAGACAAAATATAAGACAAGAGAAATCGGTCGTGCGAGTGTGATTTACGCCGACGGGATGCTCTATGTCTACCATGAAGATAAAGGCGAGATGTGTTTAGTCAAACCCAGCCCTGAAAAGTTTGAACTTATCAGCAAGTTTCCAATCAAGTTAGGAACAGGCAACCATTGGGCGCATCCGGTGATATGCAATGGCATATTGTATGTCCGCCATGGCGAAGCATTGATGGCGTATAAGATAAATTGAGATTACAATCCTGCGGCAATGATTAGCGCTAATCCGAACAGGAAAAGGGCAAACATGGCATACAGGTATTTATTAACACCTTCGGGTGCGTCTTTAAACTCTTTCCAGATAATAACCCCCCAAAAAGCAGAAACTAACGTAGCGCCCTGGCCTAATCCGTAGGAGATAGCAGCGCCTGCTTTTCCGGCGGCTATCAGGTTGAAAGCGTTACCAAGTCCCCATATCAGTCCGCCTAAGACGCCCACTAAGTGGATTTTAGACCGGCCTTGAAAATAAGTGCGATAGCTCACCGGTGCGCCTTCAAACGGCTTCTTCATTGCAATGGTATTGAAGATGAAGTTGCTGGCAAAGATACCACAGGCGAAGATAAACATGGCCGTATAGGGGGTCATTTTCCCTGCAGCCGGATTGACAAAACTGTCTAAATCCATCGAAGCGGCCACAAAGCGGTAGAAGAACGACATGAGCAAGCCGGCGACTAAGGAAATAATGATACCTTTGGAAGACACCTTCTTGGTTTTGGCAGTCAGCTTTTTATACGCAAAAGCATTCAGAACGATGGCGACGGTAACAAGCGCCACGCCAGCAAACAACAACACAGGATCGCCTTTTGCCGAGCCTATATAGTTAATCAGTACGCCTAACACCAAAGCCAATCCTATTCCTACCGGAAAGGCAACCGACAGTCCGGCAATAGAAATAGCAGCCGAAAGCAGGATGTTGGCAGCATTAAAAATAATACCGCCCAGAAAAGCGCTGCCGATATTACTCCAATCGGCTTGACAAAGATCGGGGATAAAACTGCGCCCCTGTTCGCCGAAGCTACCTAATGTAAATGCCGAAAGCAACGAGAACAACAATATACCGAGCACATAATCCCAATAGAAGAGCTCGTAACGCCAAGTCTTGCCGGCAAGTTTTTGGGTGTTACCCCACGAACCCCAGCACAGCATGGTGATGAAACAAAAAAATACAGCTAACAGATAATTACTTACGATAAACATGATATGTTAAATTGAGAATTACTTCAGCATAGAGAACAGATGGACACAGTTTTTCAGCACAGAGATACTGAGGACACAGAGGGACACAGAGAAAAATTTTTAAAAATACCTCATGAGAACTGAAATAAATAATCGGCTTTGACTAAACTTGAAACCTACGACCTGCGGACATCCCCTTGCCCCCTTCAAAGGGGGAATAGTTCGTGGCGGTAGGGGGCGGAAGATTGCGCTCCGATGCGGGTTACGGAAATTGAGGCTGCTTTGCAGGCAAATGACACTGCATCAGGTAACGACCTGTTTTCGACTAATGCGACTGCTAATGCTCCGTTGAATACATCGCCGGCAGCCGTTGTGTCGATTGCTTCGACTTTTTCAGTCGGGATCTCCTGAATGAAATCTTTTGTATAAATCAAAGCTCCTTTGGCGCCCAGCGTAATGATGACAGTTTGCACTCCTTTTTCGCAAATCACGCGCGCTGCTTCGATAGCTGAAGCTGTATCGGTGACCGGAATACCGGCTATCATACTGGCTTCGGTTTCGTTAGGTGTTAAGATATTAATCTTTTGCAAAAAATTATCATTCAACACTTGTGCGGGTGCAGGGTTTAAGATGACGGTTTTGCCATAGAAACGGGCTATATCGGATACATACTCGACTGTTTCTATGGGGGTTTCGAGTTGCATTAGTACAATCTTTGCATTCTTTACGGCTTCGACTGCACTTTCAAGGTCGGAAGGATACAGGAAAGCATTCGCTCCAGTTGCAACCACGATACAGTTTTCGCCTTTGGCATCGACCGTAATCAATGCGACGCCAGAGGGGTGTTCCCTGTCAGACAAAATATAGGAAGTATCAATGCCCTCAACGTCAAATAATTGCTTTGACTGTTGCCCGAAAAGGTCTTTACCGGTCTTGCAGATAAATATAACCGGTGCTTCAGTCTGTTGGGCGTCCTTCAAACATAACCGTGCGGCAGCAACTGCCTGATTAGCACCTTTGCCGCCAGCGTTCATCAGGAAAGTATCTCCAATGACCGATTCGCCCGGGGAGGGGAAACGTGAGGTTTTAATAACCATATCGGTGTTTGAGCTACCGATGACAATAATTTTCTTTGACATTTTTTATTAAGTTACATAATAATACTTATAAATACACACGGGTTTGGATACCCGCGCGAGCCGGACAAAGGCTTAGAGGCCGGTTGCTTTTAGCCATACTTCGGCCATTAGTTGGCGTCCGGGAAGGTCGGGATGAACGCCGTCGGCCGACCACCAGGTAACCGGCGCTTTTTTTACTGCTTCGTCGAATGCAGCCTGAAAAGGCACAAAGACCGCATTAAATTCTTCTGCAATTTTTTTGGACACTACTCTGTAACCGTTAAACATCGGGAACCAGTGATTGTCGTTAATCGCAGAACCCCCGCTTAACACAAATGGCTCACAAAGGACAAGTTGCAATGCCGGCAGCTTGTCCTTTGTGTATTTTAACAGGCTGCGCAAGTCATTCTCATAGATTTGTACTGTGCCATTGTAACTACCGTTCAGCGTATGCCAATAATCATTCACACCTATCAGGATGCTTAATACATCCGGTGCAAAGGCAAGCGTATCCGTATCCCAGCGTTCCCGTAATTGGAATACTTTATGACCGCTTATCCCGCGATTGTAAATTTTTGGCTGTCTGTTGGCATGTTTAGCCAAAATAGACGTTGCTGTAAATAGTGCATATCCGTAACCTAACTGTTCGATATTGTTGCAAGTAGTTGAATCCTTTTTTCGTCCGCCATCAGTAATAGAATCACCTTGGAAAAGAATGACAGCATCTTTTTTTAATGATACTTTTTTCTGATTAATAGCATTTTGTTCGTTGACAGCAGCATGAGCTATCTCCGAAAACATGGCCATACTTACGCCTGTAAAAGCCGCCTTTTTTAAAAAATCTCGTCTTGTCCCCATCGTATTTCACTTTTTTCGGGTGCAAAGATAGTTGTTTTTCGGATTTATTCAAATTAGCGGGGGAAAAAAAGAGTGCATTGGACTATTACTACCATGCTCGGTTTAAAAGTTAAGCGCGACATTGTGAATTTCACCCAAAAAAACCTTCAATTGTTTTTTTTTACCGAAAAATGTTACCTTTGCAAAATGAAAGTACAATAAAATCGGTAAAAATGAAACGAGAATCTTTTAAAATGTACCTCAAACCGGGCTTTGAGGAAGAGTATGAAAAACGTCATGCGGCATTATGGCCTGAACTGCGCGAACTGCTTTCGGCTAATGGTGTCTATGATTATTCCATTTTCTGGGATAAAGAGACCAATATTTTGTTTGCCTGCCAGAAAGTAAAAGGCGATGAATCGTCGCAAGATTTGGGCGCTAATCCCGTCGTACAAAAATGGTGGGATTACATGGCTGATATCATGGAAGTCAATCCAGATAACTCACCTGTAAGCATCCCCCTTCACGAAGTCTTCTACATGGAATAGTATGAATAACTTAGTAGGCTGCTATTCCTGTACGGAATATGATGTAGAAAGGATTTTTCCTTTGTTGGAAGATATCTATGCCTGTGTTAAAGGTCCGGAGCTAGCCGACAAAACCGTGTTAGTAAAGCCCAACATCTTGACAGATGAAGCTCCCTCCAAGGCGGTAACAACCCATCCGGTTTTTTTAGAAGCAGTGATACGTTTTCTTCAAAGTCGTCATGTAAGGAAGATTTTTGTGGGCGATTCGCCTGCTATTCACACGTCATCTTTTAAGCCCCGCAAGTCGGGTATCTATGACGTGTGCGAAAAGACGGGTGTTGAATGGGTCTATTTCGGTAAAGACACCCAGTCCATCATGCTCCCTTCAGGCAAAACACCTGTGGTAAACATTGTGCATGAAGTCGATTACTATTTTTCGCTTCCCAAGCTAAAGACGCATGAGTTGATGTGTTTTACCGGCGCTATCAAAAACGGGTTCGGATTAGTTCCGCACTTTCATAAGACAAAGCAACATGCCATCCACAGAAACAGTCGTGCAATGGCTTCATTTTTAGTTGATTTGAATGAAAGTATAACGCCCGATTTTATCTTTATGGATGCTATCACAGCAATGGAAGGTCCTGGTCCTGGGAACGGCTATCCTTATCCGCTTCATCTTGTGCTTGGCTCAACTAATCTGTTAGCAATAGATATAATTGCGACAAGGATTATCGGGTATAATCCTTTATCAATAGAAACCAACCTCGAAGGGATAAATCGAAACAAATGGCTTTCTGCGATTGATGCTATCGAAGTGAAAGGACTAACGGTTGAACCGTTGATACGAAAGGATTTTAAGATTATTCACAAACCCTCTATGGGGAGGATGTCGCTCAATATTGTGTTAAATCGCATTCCAGGATTTCGTAAACGGGAGCGCATGCCTGTTTTTTTTAAAAATCGCTGTACCGGATGCCAGGCATGTGTGCAGATTTGTTCGGTTCAAGCGCTGCAGTGTAGTCAAAAAAATCCTAAGAAAATTATTTTAGATCGTAAAAAATGTATTCATTGTTTTTGCTGTCATGAGGTTTGTTCTCATAATGCTATTGAGATTAAATAGCTGTTTAGGACGAGCGGCGTGGTATCCCTTTGCGTATCTTCAAAGAAATAAACCTCGTCGACATCAACTATAAAACAACCGGTTACGGCCATTGGGAAGTGAAGCCTTCCGGTCTCAACAGCCCAGTTTGCCTTCTCCATCAACTCCGTCTCTTTCAACAACTTAACCTCTGTTCCCCTCTGTGTTCTCTGTATTTAAATTTCTCTGTATCTCTATATTCCTCACCACATCCCTTCCAAAAGACTTATTAGCCAGCTCCCGGTTACGAGGCCTGTAAGTGCCATCCTGCATTTCACGTAAAACGACGCTTGTAAACAGTCGGAACATTTTTTGCTCCTGGCTTTCTTCTTTATAAAACAGTTCCCAAGCATTATCATACAACCTTTGCAGGCTCTCCACCGACAGATGTTTGGGTTGAAAAACGACCTGCCCCGCGTTATAATGATCCCAGTCAAAATCGAAGATACGGTTCTGGCGCATATAATCGTTGTATGCTTTCGTATGCGGGAACGGCGTCATGATAGTAAACTCAGCCAGGTCTAAGTCGATTTCCATCAGGAAGTCTATCAGTCGTTTGATGTCATCTTCCGTATGGTCGTCAATGCCTAAGAGAATAGTCCCTTCCACGCCAATCCCGTAATCGTGATACCTTTTCACTCGCTCTCGGATATAATTTGAAGTATCGTAAACAGCCTGGTAGACATACCATGCGCCTGCTTGTGCCGCTAGGTCCAATATCTTCGGGTCGTCTTCTATCGTGTGGCTGATCCATTTTTTCTTAAACGGTATCATCTCTCGAAACAGTTCCATCTCCCATTCTTTGTTCTGTGCCAGCGAGTTATCCACTACAAACAGCCGGTTATTATCAATAGAGGCCAAGTCTTCTATCACGCGGTCCATCGGTCGGGGTCGAAACCGTCGGCCACCGAGGTAGGTCACCGCACAGGGATAGCAACTAAAGCGGCAACCGCGCGAAGCATGAAACAGGTCGACCATCTGCACCCCTTTGTGATTGTACAGGTCGCGTTTGTACAGGTCTCGTCGCGCCGGCCCTACCTCTTCAATTGGAGGCTGCTGCATCATGTAATTATATACCTTTTTCAATTGTCCCTTTCTCCAATCGTTCAGTACCTCTTCCATCCGTCCTTCGGCCTCGCCAAGGAAAACGGCATCGGCATGTTCCATCGTCTCTTCGGCATGTAACATCGTCGATATACCGCCAAACAAGACCTGCCTGCCGCGACGTCGATACTCATCGGCAATAGCCCAGCCCCGTTTAACCTGCGTACTCAGCATCATAGAGATGGCAACCAAGTCACAGTCCTCGTCAAAATTAAGTGCTTCAACATTTTCGTCTGTAAATGAGACATCCACATAGTCGGGGAGCGTAGCGGCAAACACTACAGGCCCGTGTGGGGGCAAGTTAAAAGTCGTCTGCCCTGGCAGCTTTTTCCATTTCGGATAAACCAATTTAATCTTCATGCGAACTTATGTTAAGTTAGAATTTAACTGAATAAGATTTTGTTCCAATTTGTCTGCAAAAGTACTGTTTTTTTCAAAAAAACATACAAATGCTAAAAATTTTTGTAATTTTGTTAAAAAAAAAGGATTATGAGAACAATCATAGCAGATGATTTTCAAGTATTTATAAAGCCTGTCGGCGCTCGATGCAATTTACGATGCAGCTATTGTTATTATTCTGAGAAGGAAGCAGTCGTCTCGTCTGTGATGGATGATAAAACGCTTGAACGCTGTATTCTACAACACTTTGAATCCTCGACTGCTGATACAGTGCTGTTTACTTGGCATGGCGGCGAGCCATTAATAGCAGGGATTGAGTTCTATAAAAAAGCGCTCACTATCCAGTATAAACACGTGCCGACCGGAAGGAATTTCATTAACGGCATTCAGACCAACGGCACATTGATAACCCAGGCTTGGTGCGATTTTTTTTCCTCCAACCGGTATGTAATTGGTTTAAGTTTGGATGGCCCGCAGGTATATCATGATACAGGACGCCGCTTTTCATCTATAAGCGGCCTCGGTTACAGCAGAGGAAATCGTTTATCAGCGAAAAGCGGAAGTTTTGAGAAGACGCTCAACGGCTAT
>Ga0209628_10002233_pt1 | contig 13012 bp, 6 predicted proteins | sample TergutCu122P4_FD_187285 | JGI IMG/M metagenome (GOLD analysis project Ga0209628, IMG submission 187285) | Cubitermes ugandensis P4 segment gut microbial communities from Kakamega Forest, Kenya - Cu122 P4 (SPAdes) (version 2) | ecosystem: Host-associated > Arthropoda: Insects > Digestive system >...
TATTATTACTCTCCTCTACATGTTTCGAGTATCAAGTACTCATCTTCAGGAGGACATAGTTGTACATAAGCAGCATATGGTACCGTCACTCTCTATAGGAGTCCTAGTGTCTTGTTGATACGCAGCTGTAGGGAGAACTCCCTAACAGAGTTCTCGCAGAAGGAGATGCTCCATTTTCGGAGCCCTCGTTCGACTATCTCTTAAAGTCCCCAGTTAGCGGAACACCCCCCCCCTCCCCAGGTTCCCCAACGGGGCCCCTACGGAGAGAGACGCCCGTTTCCAGAGCCTTCATCTACACCTCCCACGATAACTCACCTTTTCCTCAAAGTCCCCGGTAAAGGAACCCCCTTTCATGTTCTCCCAACGGAGTCCCTACGGGGAAAGGTGCTCCGTCTCCAGAGCCAATGGTTTATGCATTTATTTATATCTGCCGGAGTCCGCAGTTAAGGAGCCCTCCTACGAAAACGGAGAAAACATAAGGTCACCGTCCATGGAGCCCCACGCGGACGGAAGACCTACATACAATGGGGTGCGGCATGGTTCCCCAAGGGGATTGTTTACGATACTGCTATCACTACCCCAGTGCCATTCAGCCTTCAGCACGATACCTTGCACCTTGGCTTGGGTAGACCAGAACCCCGTTAGCCAGCTTATGTTGTAGTAACCCTCAACAGGGTATCCCCTCCACACCTGTTACCGCCACCCACGTGACCCAGGGTAAAGTAGAATACGAATCCACCTAACCCTGACCTAAGAACGAGGGGTTGGATTTATGGGAGTCCAACTTCCCATTAATTGAATGGCGAATGTCTTGACTGTTTTTGCTAGTTTGCGTAAATACAGCGCCACCCATCGCCATTGCTTTATACTGCCTTTTGCTATTGATAAAACATTTATTGCTGCATATTTGTTAAGACTTCTTTTGACTTCTGATTACCTGTGTGTGCGGTTTGGAAAGCGAAAAGAATGACGTATCTTTTATGACGTGGCTTCTTAAATTTAACGTCACGACTGTCACGCCTTTCACAATTTAAAATAATCCAAAAAATAATAATTATGGAGTTGTGTTTTATGTATGTAACCTCTCTTTGTCTGGGTAACTGTAATTTTCGCTTTTCATTCTGGATACATACGCTAAGAAAAAAAAAACATATCTGCAAGACCCCGGAAGTTACTGCGGTCTAGAATAGTTAGTACTGGCTTAAGAAATAAGGATGTATGTTGTGGAATTAGAAGATTCCCATACTTTTTATACACATTTGTAGCGATTCCACGGAGAGTAAATCTCGTTGTTGCTAATAGGATGGGATTAAGTTTAGTGCTAACCATTAATCTCATACATGACAACTTTATGAGAAAATGTGTAGAATATCCTAACCCGATATAGCCGCTTACAACTAGATCCTGATATCTTGGAATATTTCCAGGGATTGTGACTATAAGATTTTAAAATTAACTTCATTTGCATACTGTTAGTAATGTATTTTTCTGTGTCTTACATAAGACGTTCTGATCTTACACAGAGAAAGTAAGTTATGATTATCATACAGCTCTGTATTTTAACAGCCGTTTCGTAAGCATAAATGCTTAGCTGACTTTATGTAATGATGAAAATTCTACTCTCTCTTATTTATAATTAATATTCTTGATTTATGCTGCCTGTGCGATTCATTACAGCTTGACAAGAAGGAACAGGAAGATTGTTTCCTTGTAGTGATTTGTTTTTATGCTAAACCGTGTTTCTGGCGTATTCCATGTGGCAGAATCCATCTTGGGGACCTCACAGTTGCTAAGGCAGTCAGTAAGTTCTTCAATATTTAAGGAACTCGACAATTGAATATTATTTTCACGACAACCAGGTGATACACTCTATTTTCAGCCTGGTTACTCCGATGCAAACATTTACGTCCTCCTTCCTTCAGAACCATTTTAATATTATTCTTCATCGAACGAACTGTTTTAACACACTAGACTTTGTATTCGGGAGAGTTCTGTTTCCTGTCTTTTCCTAATCATCACCTATTGTGACGGGTATTTTAACTTCTCTCTTTATGTAAGAAAATAACAGGAAGGTTCTCGATTAGGCTATCGATATTTTATTCCAAATCCTTTCATGTTAATAATGCGTAAATCAACCTAAATTTGACGCCACACAATCAGAGTTACTGACGAACCGCAGAACAACACAAAATACTTGTCCTTCTATCTGTGTTGAAGTTTTACAAACAAGACTGATGATTTTCAACTGTGTTTGAAATTGATCATTTTTATGTCAAACCACGTTAATTTTTGCACATAGTTTCTCAGAATGGGCCATGATTTATGGATTAAGAATGACTGTGTTTTGTGTGTTGTCATGGGTAGATTTACCTCAAAATTTAAGGACGTGTTTGTGCCGAATGCTGGTAGCCGAACTGTCTGCGAACTTTCGACACTTTAAAAGTGAGGCTTGTGACGAAATGAAGTAGCCAGTGTGTCTAGATTCAGGATGATGATGAGTGCGTACGTGAGACGAAATTCTTATATGCTGGAAACTGTGGCATGGGAGGGCAGGAAATGACGCAGAACTTTACTAATTGCTGTCACGTTACGGATGGATCACATCACGTACATGGCAAGTCTTTTGAAACTTAGGTTACTTGCAAGAAATCTGTTAAATATGTTGTCTTTGTAATTCTGTACTTCAGGACACAATAATGAAATTGAGTGGTCTTACTTCGTACTACAGAGATCCATCTTATATCAACTGACATGCTATCTCTGTCGAGTTAGCTGAATACTTCAGAGGGTAGGAATGTTTTAGTTTAATCTAAGAAGTTCTTGTGGTTTCAACACCCACACTTTATTGAGGCTAAGTGCATTGATACAAAGAACAAAATAAGCCAAGTGAGTGGAGACGTGTCATCTGTTATGCTTATTGTAACTACATACGCCTTTTAGTTACATGTAGAAAAGAAAATGTGTTGTAGAATATCGCACCACGTAATCTGGTATAAAATTAACATTTAGAAGGAAAATGCTGCCTGCATCTTCGCTACACTAATGGTAAAGTTAAAGATAAAGGTAAAAGTCACATCATGACATTCCTATGCAAGCACAGAGGGAGAGGTGGAAGTATAGCTCATACCCATTCAGCTGCTTTACCTCTGGAAGAGACCCGGTACCCAATTTGTAGGCTGCTTTAGTGGGCACAGAGAATCTCACGATACCAAGATTCGATCCCCGGACCAATCAGCCCGTAGCAAGTCGCTATACCGACTAAGCAATCCCACCCACTCCCACTACCATAAACAAAGAGGTAAAATATTTCCCCCATATCATCCAGATGGAGGAAGAGCATTTGTCTAAGATTATGGTAACTTTCTATCAAAAACATGACGTCATGTCGTAGAAGGTAGTATTATTCATATTCGCCTCCGTGACAATCTCAGATCTGAAGTGAAAGTAATTCTTGGTAAGGGCTTTAAATAGTCTCAGTTGTACTTTTAACCCTTTAGAGCACGAACGTTTCTCTGCTAAAGGACTATATGCCAAATGCTATATCATTAAAACAACTGTGCATTTTGCCTGCACAGTGCATTTATGTGTTTCGTAGGATTCTCATAACAGCAGCAATTATTTTGAGCCCTAGCTCTTCTGAGATGTCACCCGATGGAGATTAGTAGCCGGTTATCGACGTGCCGGGACAACCTATCGGTCCATGCTTGGACTGTTCGTCTTTTGAAGATGAAACCTAATGATTTGTCCCGAAACATCGTTAACCAACTCTACAAAGCTTAACATTCGAGGAGAATGAGGCCCTCAACTAAACCGCTGCGATAGCCTCAAATCTCACACAAAAATTGTTTCCCTGAATACCGTTTTATAATAAGGTTTTCTAATGAGTACACAGTTTGCTTCCTGGGGTGTGCAAACTAAATTCTTATATGTAAAAAGTCAGTGGAACGTATACATGCAATGAACTGTTTTTGTGCCGGCTGCTTAGTATACATCACCAGGCTAATTTGGTCACGTGGTACGGCGCAGTTCTTCCAGAGTTTGCGGCTAGAAACGATGTTCGCGATTCTGGAGGGTGGCTGTGATTTTATGTAATAGTAACAGACAGCCGCAGGGTAGTAGTTTTTCACATATGGAATTGAGCAGGGATAGTAACCCTAAAATCATGAAATATCACCATGTTAAAAAGTGAGTTTTCAGGTTTTCACAGTGGGTTTTGCTAGAATGATGGTCGTCTAGTGTTAAACTGTATAGTGAAAGGTATTTCATCCAGTGTTTGGGACGATGACTGAAATTGAGCCAGGTGGAGGATGAAGATCTCTCCATCTACAGGGATAAAATTCTGTCAACCTGGAAGTGGAAGCAGCATGTTACTCCGAAAAGTCGGGAAATACACTTTTTCACTACGCGAGTACACTACAAGAATATTATACAGGGCCTTGTGTTACGGGTTCTTGTAAACACGAAATAATCTTCCAGGTCCCCCACAAAAGATGAGATATATCTAGATTTTTATTCTAAATCATTCTCGAAGTTTCTTCATACATTCGGTAGACAGATTTATAGAATGAGAGCCCTATACATTCGGCGAGACCTTCCTAATTGCGTGTTTGGGAACTATGCCTTCAGAAACACATGTGATTTTCTCTCAGCAGCGGTATTGGTGAAGTCAACCTTCTGAGCTATTACGCCGTGCCGAATGGGAATTAGGTAAACATTTGCCTGTCAGCATGGCGTAGTAGCCCAACAGGTATGAATCTTCTTGCTTAAAATTACCAGTATTGAAATCCAATCTTCCTGAAAAGGAAAACTTACATTGTCGGACGTTTACTTGAAAGTAACAAATATAAAACATATTTAGCATATGTAACAACAGAGACGTAAGGAAGTATCATATAAGTAAATAACCAACGAGATGCAGCTTTTGTTTCACTTGGTTTAAAACTACGCAAGCCACACACGACAGTACAGCAACAACATAGTGACACGCAAGAACGTACTAATATGTTGTAGGAGGGAGGACCAATACGCAACACTATCCTCATGGACACCCTAACCACATTGTACCCAGATTCAACGTACACATACCACTAGGGATAGGACCACTTCACCCCACACGCATTGACACAAACTGGTGGCTGCCTTTACAGTTTTGTGTATTACTCCTGAAGATGGACACGAACCGTGTCCTAAACATGTAGAGTGATAATAAACCAAGTGAAACAAAAGCTGCATCTCATTGGTTATTTACTTATACGATATTTTAAGGATGCACGGTACCATGAACATAAAAAACGTAAGGAAGTGTGTGCTATTTTCGTCTATTTTAAGTCAAGTCACTGTTGCGTATTAAATAATTGATAAAATATTTGATAGCGTCTTTGATAAAACGGTACTCTATAGTCTCTGTTTTTTATGCACCTCCAGGACTCTCCATGGTAGTTCCCAATTCCATTCTTGAGTGCGGGCGCAAGTCCCTGGTGCCTATTTTAAAGACAGTGACATTAAACATAATACTCCATGTAACATATGGGGTAAGGCTGAGTAGAATTTCGGGAAAATTTTGTGGTATAAAAGTCTGACCAAATAGCAGAATATTTGCTAAATTTTTAAAAATGCTTTTACTTTCAAAAATTCAAAGCAACGGAATTACTTTAAATCACTTCACTATTCGAAGCGTTCGCAGAATTCTACTGACGTATCCTTCCTTACTTCCTGAAATAAACATGATACATAACTTGTTGAATTTTTGGAAGGCGCATTTTAAGAATTAATACATTTATTTTATTATAACTTCCTTCAGTAATCAGGAACCCTAACCAAAATACAGCGGCTCTTAACTTAACTGTAGAACATCCTGCAGTCTGTGATGTCACATAATTTGTTACGCTCTCTGAAACAACTAAGAGGTCAGTGAATTCACTGTCATAAGATTTACAACACGGGATTTTGCCATATAGAATCCAGTAAAACGCTCAATCAATAATAGGAATCGCTATATTAATGAAATCCAAATTTGGTCCAAGAATAATATCATAAACTTATTGTCTCGAAATTTTCTTGTATTTTGATTGGGCAGGTTGGTATGTCGGAAGAACTTCGCACAAAAACTCGTAACATGCCGTATTAGAATTGTAGGAATATTCGGTATGTCTTCACCTTTTCGAGGCGAATGAATTCGGGGAAGTCATATCGGGCTGTCAGCAGCGGTACGTGGTTCAGTTTGACTGGAGTCGCTGGATTAAAAGACGGATTCTTCAAAAAAGGATTGACTGTTCCTTCTTGAACGTATATTACAAAAGTAAGAGCTCATGAACCCTCAAAAATGGTGGGAGTTGTGGTGTAGGTTATCATTAACCAGTGACTCTGCTTCATTTCTGAACGTGCTCATTATGTCCACCTTCCACTTCAGTGACTCGAACGCGCTTAAGAACATTTTGCATTGTAAGCCTCAAAACGTGGATGCCAATATTTTCTGTGAAGGTTTAATCTTAATATTTGCGGAGTTCTGAGTACTTGTACTTCTTCAACGTGTTTCCTACTCACGTTGTGCGTATACTATTTCCTGGCGATTGCTCTTTGTCTGCGTCCAGTAATACCTAGAGGTTGCGTAATTTTAAGTTTTTACAGCTTTGTTGATTAAGGTTACAGTCTTCTGGGTTATAATTCCATGTAGATTCGTAATTTTTCACCAAGTTTCTAGTGCACTTCCTGCGTCCATCCTTGGGTTGGTTAAAAAAAACTGCTTCTTCAACTTTGAGTGTACGTAATAAAATTCCAGCTTCTTAAAACTTTGTTTCATATAAAATTAAACTAACTATTAATAAAACAATCCGAAAATTAAAAGAGTATAAGCAATAAATTTTCATTTTCAAGACACTTTCAGAATTTAAAAAAAACTTATAAACTAAAAACACCTTCTTGTCTTTACTGCAGGACAATATCTTCACGAATAAGCAGTCAAACTGAACTCCCAGCCTTATTGTAAGCAACTGTGCCAACATCTGAACAAGTGGTTCACTGAAAACTGAGTATGGAATTAAAAATTGGAATAGGTCATCAATTAAGAGGCTAAAATAGTGAGAACATTGACGTAACGTGTAAGAGTAAGGTTCTGTACTTCTGCTATCTTGCAAACACTTACAGCTTAGAAACTCTCCATCTCCACTTCTTCACAGTTGATATATAATTTTTGTCGAGAGAGAAAAAGGAATAAAGCGGCAACAAACGGAAGTACTGAAATAATGAAAATTAATTTGCGGAACTTGAGAGTTGGAGTTGGTTAATAGACAATCTGCCTTTAAATCACTTGTTATTTTCTTTCAAAATGGAAGATTTGACTTCCAAATTACTTTTTCTTTTGTGGTGCAGTAGCTTCCAGTGGGCCAGGGTTTCTTCATTACCGAGGTTTCACGATTACTCTCAGACACACAACTCGGCAGGGCTCCTCTGGACGAGCGATAAGCCCGATGCAGAGACCTTTACTTGACCAAAAAAAACGGCAATAACAAGGGACAGATTTCCAAGCGCCCGGCAAGATTCGAACTTGCAATCCCGGCAAGCGAACGGCCACAGACCTGTGTCCGAGACCGCGCATCCAGTGGAATCGTCCCGAAGTACAATATTTTCTCAAAAATATTTAAAGGAATTTTTTAAAGTATTTTTATAGAAGTCTCACATTCAATGGAAATACCGTTTGAGATAGGGTCACCAGACTCTTGAATTAATTTCCCCCCTCTCCTTAACAGTTTGTTATTTATTTTTGTCATTTTAAAAGGCAAATGTATGTTAAAGGAACAATGATAAAGACGTCGTATCATGGTCCATGCTTACTTCTGCATGTTCTTCTCCGAATTTTATATTTTAAGACTGAACTTACGTGGGAACTTCTGCCTCATGGTTGCTCCGAAGAAGGAAGCAGTAAATTTTTACGAAACTTCGATAATCTCATACGAGACTATTTGGTATCATAACCCAGCAGACCGTAATTAAAAATGTTACCGTCGTGAAGACCTGAGAACAAATTCATGTCTTTGATTCAGAACTTCGTGCCACGAGAAAGAATTCTGTTGCCTCCATTTCCGTAGTTACAAAACGGACGGTTGAGTGCATTCTGATTTAATGTACGACCTCTCTATATGTGGTGTGGGCTGAACACATGCAAGCCAGAGAGATATATAAAGGATCCGACCACCCAGGCAATCCACAATTAGCCTCATTAAAACAATCTCTCCATTACATGTCAAACATTTCAGCGCACGAAAGTATTCGTCGTTTCCTCGATTAATTTGATGGATGTGTAGGCATTATCTGAGCTGATATTAGTGCGATAAACCGCTAGGTGGGTGGAGAGAAACTCCGTCGTGAAAAATAGTCCGCTCACTTCCGTACAACCGTTGCCGCAACTAATTACAATTAACGAACTAACTCCATTGAGGATATTTCTTACCGTTAAGCCAATAGTACTTTAACTACTCAAGAAATTAGTGGATATTTTAAAATCCAAGCTAACGCTATGACACTTTCTGAGATACCTTTCACTCTGCTTATATTGGCAGAGAGGTTCCAAAATTTCGACAGTTTTGGGGCTTATATCTTCATTTTAAAGGGCAGCCTGAAGATGGAGGTGACATATTTCTCTGAAAAATTGGTATCCACGCTCCAAATTCCACGGCGTCGCGTAAAGACAGTCTGTAGGAAAAATGCAGCGTTTTGAGTAGGTATTATACTGTTACGAACTCAAAAGAAAAGCTGTCTCCTTGGTACCGTGCACATGGATCATATTAAGGCAGAAAGCTGCTATTAGGCAGAAACGGAGGTATTCCAGTCGATAAATTATTGGTACGAAATTCAGTCACGTTTTGTGCTTGCAAGCAGATTCCTTTACTAGATTCTGTTGTTTTCTATACGAATTGAGATATCAAGATCAAAGCTTTTGCCGTCAGTAACAGAAAGTAGCTGCCACTATCCTTAAACCCAGAACAGATAGAAGATGAGGCACTGTTTGTTATTTACAATTTAGATACGCCTATGTGGAAAGTACTCCCAGTGGGCGCGCGGCCTAAGGCGTGGGTGTACGGCTGCCGGTTTGCTGGGATTGCGGGTTCGAATCCCGCCAAGGGCATGAATTTATCTTTCTTGTGAATGTTGTCTTGTGTTATGGTAAGATCTCTGCAACGGTTTCTTCAATTCCCCAGACGAGTCCTACTGAGTGCGGTGTGTCTGACTGATCGAGGAACCTCATAGAGGAGGTCTAGGCCCTTAGGTCTGTAGAGCCACGAGGGAAAAAAATGTGAAACATAAGGCATATAAACGAACAAGAGTCTGCTACATATTTTCAAGTATACAAGACATTTTTCTATTGAATGGAACACCAGTACCTCCAACTTCACTAATATTTGTCCATTAAGTTTAATTTCGCTTTATACTCGTAGAAATGCATTTTACTAGTTCTGGAATTATTTGTGTCAGTCTAATAGTAGACAGCTCTTTCTTCTGTATTCCTTTCCGTACCTTTTTGCATCTCTTCCGGCAGGTACGTCAGAAATTTCGGAAGTTCTATTTAAGGCTGTATAAAGAACGGGGAACGATTATGATTGTTAGTTGATATATCCTGTTTCTGTCGGCACCGGAAAGTATCAGACTCTTGTCATGTCTAACGGGTACTGAGATGAAACTCTTTGTGTGCGCGTGTGTGTGTATGTGTGTGTGTGTGTGTGTGTGTGTGTGTGTGTGTGTGTGTGTGTGTGTGTGTGTGTGTGTTTCGGCCCTTGTTCAAGGATTTCGGACTGTTTACCTCAATGTAACTGTAATTCATTTAGTATTACTGGGTTTCTGGGCTTTGCCAAAATTCCAATACCCGGAATAGATAACAAAGTCTCGAAAAGAATAGTTTCGGCCCTCATGTAACAAGGTTTAATAGGGCCTACCTCATGAATCCTTTAGAAAGAATTAATTATAAGAATTTTTATCCAGTAACAGATCAACATTTCTTAGAGGCCCCACCTCATTATTTTTTTCAAAATTTGTTGTGTTCTGCTCGGAATATAGACAATTGCAGATGTAACAGATGGTACTAGAAATCGTTTAGAATTAATAAATGTAACATCTATAAAAATGATTCATATACGGGTATTTAATACAGGGATATTAATTTAGCTGGTAACTCCCATTTCTGTTCATATATGTTTCTCGTAACGGCAGGCATCGCAGCACCCGCAGCTACTCCAATTTGCAGCGAGTCGGTATACTCGTACATTCTGTTTAGTTACATGTATTTCAAATTTAGCCAATACTGATGACATGTACGTCATTTTGAACATATTATTCACTAATCGGGGATCTAATAAAGTGCTACATTTTGAGCGTAGCTTTGTATGGTGCTGAAACTTCGATACTTCGGAAAATAGACCGGAAACACCTGGAAAGTTTTGAAATGTGGAGCTGCAGAGAGATGAAGATTAGTTGTACGGATCGTGTAAAAAATTAAAAAGATTTACATAGAGTCAAGGACGAAAGAAATATCCCACATAAGATAAAAAGAAGGATGGCCAGCTGCACTGGTCACACGTTGCCTAGGCACTGCCTTCTGAAACGCGCTATTGAAGGAAAGATAAAAGGAAGGATAGACTGACGGGAAGACGAAGAAGAAGGCGTAAGTAGATACTGGATGAATTTAAGGAGACGAGAGGATAATGGAAGTTGAAAGAGGAAGCACTAGATCGCACTCTGTGGAGAACTCGCTGTGGAAGAGGATAAGGACCTGTCGTAAGACAGACTACAGAATTAATGACTGAATGAATTTACTGATGCTGTACAGTCTAAGCTACTTACATCTTTGTTGAAATAAGCCATAATAAAATAAAATATATGAAAGACAGCGGTCACGTGATCTTATCATTTCAGGTGCGTTAGGTCCTCTGACTGGAGGAAGAGGTTGATTTTTAGGGCCACTAATATCGCCTTGAATTAAACAGATGTTACAGCAGTGTTAGTCGACTTCTTAATCTGAATTCGAGTCAAAAGCACCCAGCAATTCACACACAGGTTCTACTAAAGACAGTCTGATTGAAACGCTGTTCTGTTGGTTTGTGGACAGTTCTGAACATATCTTTCTAAACGTCACGTAGTTCTGAAGAATAAGTTGTTACTTGTAAATCACCTGGTACAGGGAGGCTCCGAACTGTGTTCCACATACCTGTTACTGCTGGGTTCCATTAAGGTAATGATGCTCCTTTGTCTTTCCACCGGCTTTCTTTTCCTTTTTGCTTCGCCCGCGTGCATTCTGGCGCTTGGCGGTCTGGCCAAAACTGCTTCCGTCTTCTGATGCAAGGCAATATCTGAACCAAAGCACTGTCGTTCTTCTTCTCCATTAATTATGCCTGTCCACAATTATGTATCAGGAAAAACTAAAACTTGCCTGTTTGACTGGCTGAATGGATTACGCATATGTTCAGTAAGGTCTACTACTTTTAAGCTCGTTGAATTTCGAGGGGAAATTATTTTGTCCTTACACTTATCCTTACCTTCATGAACTTATGTAATGGGACACACGTTACAAATAAAAAAGAGTAGTGTATATATTTTTATAGTCAGTTGAAATAGTCTTTTAAGATTCGCACGTGTTTCTCCGCCAGAAGATAGAACTGTCCCATCTGTGATTAATAAAAAATAAAAAGCTTATCTTGTGGATCTCGTCAAACAAATCTCTGAGTTACGTGTATATAGAATAAGAAAGTTCATTGATCCTTTCACAAGGTCCCGCTACGTGACCCTACTCTGGATGTAGATTTAGTCAGTTAACATTATTTTCTATTTACTTCAAGATCCCTTTTGGTATAATACTCCCATCTGTTCCTAGATCTCCCAACTATTCCACTTCTTTCACATTTCTTAAAATCTTGTATGAATTTCCCACTTTCCTTTGAGTGCTTTGTTTTCCACCCATCTAATTCTTTTTGATTTTATCACCCTGAAAATTGTTTATAAAAGCTCTAAACCGTGAAGTTTTTATTTGGTTTAGACCAAGTATTCGTGTCAGCAGTGTGTTCTAAGACTTTTTAGTCTACATCTACTCTTTGCATGGAATGAGGAATCAAGTTCCACACCCATAAAAGAATGTCGGATGTTTCTGTTCGTCTAGGTATTTAGCATGCCATGCAGGACATACTTACCGAAGTGAATGATATTACATTTAGCTGTGTTCATGTGCTTAGTTATCGGTTTTACTGTAATGCCTTACTTAAGCAAGACTGTCACAAACACTACGCAATTGGGCCACAGGCACTCTTGTGTCAATAAATGACATTCCTTCTCGTTCAGATTATTGATAAATCTGATACTAGTGGAATTGTTATAGGGTGTTCCGTAAACATTAGATACGTAAGCTGTATGCTTACTCTTCGCTCAAGACAGACATCGTGGGTGAAGAAACTAGTGGAGGCCTGGAAACAGATGAGGGGACATCGTTGCTTAGGAAAGAGAAATAAAGAAACGAAACTTCTCGGAGTAAGTGTAAAAGTTAAAAAAAAAGAAAGGTGCCCCTGTCCACACCGTGAAGGCATATGGGTTAGTAGAGGTATAGCTCATTCATTCTTAGACTCGGCAATATATTAGGTTAGAGGCTAATTTCACGCCCCGGCCGTTTTAATCCATGGAAAGAACCCCGTTACCTATTGAATAATAGGCTGGGTGGGCCCCATAGTCGGTCTGAACGTTTCGTAAAAGAGAAAAATCTCTTCCTTTGCCGGGATTCCAACTTCGGATAGTCCATCTCATAGCCTAGTCGCAATACTAGCTACTCTGTTCCGGCTGCTTCGGAGAAAGAGTATTACACTTAAATATTTCAAGGGTAAATTTATAATTTGACTCCTTGAAAAATGAGAAGCAAACCAACCCTTGGGGTTCCTCATATACGAGGGTTGGAACTTTAATAGTGGCAACTATTTATTTACAACTGATACAAAATAGATACATGTTTCGAAGTTTTTCTGTCCTCCAATATAGTCACCAGCAT
>Ga0209628_10002234_pt1 | contig 13007 bp, 11 predicted proteins | sample TergutCu122P4_FD_187285 | JGI IMG/M metagenome (GOLD analysis project Ga0209628, IMG submission 187285) | Cubitermes ugandensis P4 segment gut microbial communities from Kakamega Forest, Kenya - Cu122 P4 (SPAdes) (version 2) | ecosystem: Host-associated > Arthropoda: Insects > Digestive system...
CCTTTGCCGCGCTGCGGCACCCGGATTACCTGCTGGCCTTTGGCCACCTGGTGCTGCTGGTTTCCATCGCCGATTTTCTGATCTGGCTGGCGCTGCTGCGCCGCATCGGCGTGGCCCAGGCCAGCAGTTTCCATCTGCTCAACCCCATTTTCGGAATCGCGCTCTCCGCGCTGGTGTTCGGCGCCCCCATCCGCATCACCGATGCGGCAGGCACCCTCATCGTCATCGCCGGTTTGGCGCTGGCCACGTGGCCGGCGAAGGTGCGGGTGGCTGTTCGGGCGTAATTGGCGTCAGATCGAGATTCTTTTTCCTTCCCACGCTATGCCTAATTACGGATAAGTTCTAAAGGCTGCGCCAGAGTAGCCACAGGAGGCTTGTTTTGTTGCCAACAACAAGATGTCTGCGGCGTACAATGTAACCATGCTGAAATTGACTCCTCAACAGGTTGCCAACGTGGCTCAGCTGTCGGGCCAGACGCTTCGGCATTGGCGCCATGTTTTGCCACCCCTCGCAGGCCTGAACGGGTATACCCCGTGCTTTGCGCTTGGTGACGCACTGGCGTTGTTGGTGGTTCGACATTTAGTCAAGGCGATGGGCATCAGTGTCAGCGCCCTTGCCACCGTCTCTACTGGTCTGTTTTCACTATGCCGGAGCACCAGTTGGCCACAACTAGCTGATAGGCATCTTCTCATTTATATTGAGCGCGGCGAAGTTAGTCTGCTGACTCGCGAACCCGACATCGCTGCTCCTGCCATATTAGTTCCCATGCGCCCGTTTGCGAAACAGCTCCAAGCTGCTTGGGCCAACAGTTTTCCAGCAGAAGAACAATTATCTTTACAGTTCCCTGCGACGATTGTTCAGCGCATCAATCGGATGGCAAGCGCATGAGTGCATTGACCGTGGAAGTTCCGGTGCTTGAAGCCCCGCTCATGCTTGAACCGCAGTTGCTGGCAAAAACAGGCACAGCAACTGCTGACTTGGAACCAATTTGGATTCTTGAAGAAGTCACCGGACACCTGCGCTCTCAAGGCAAAAAAGCACCTGGTAAGCCGCGAATGCGCTTGTATCGGCTTAATGGAGACATGTTGTCAGCTGAACACGAATTGATTTTGGATGCTGAAGCTCGGCGCGCCGACACCGCCATGTCTCTCCTCGAACTTTCGAAAGCGCGCAGTGGGGTAGTGGTTTGCAGCTTTCGTACGGTTGCTGCGGTGCAGCTTGTCGAACGGCTGGAAGCCAGCGATCATAGGCTTAATTACGTCGTAGAAGTCGATTCAACACGGAAAGTTGAATTCGGGCGTGCCCGTGACGGTATCCGCTCGTCCTCACCCAAGGAGCGAGTCGAAACAGCGAGTTGGCAGCAGATTAATCTAAGCAAGCCTGCAGGAAATTCCGAGTGCTATGCCGCAAATCTTGGCAAGGCTGCACTAGGCTGCATTGAAGACCTTACTTGTTTTGCGCTATCCATCGGCGGGATCAAGGGATACCAGCGCGGCATCCTTGTCGGTATGACGTCGTTGGATCTCGACGATGGGATCAGGAAGCTTGCGCAACTGCTTGCGTGGACGCGATGGATTCGGCTCGCAGTTCGCAAGGCGAAGCGTGTGCGATCGGTGCCTGCAATCCCCACCTCACGTCTTTCAGACGGAACGGAAGGAGGGGTATCGCTTGACATACTGGTGCGGGCCAATCGAAAGATTGCTGCCGGTCACGATGCCAAGGCGGCTGGCCTGCTCGTGCAGGCGTCCAATCAACGGCTTCCGCTTAAGCGCCGACTTACTGCCAACAAGACAACATTAAACATAGTAGAACTGTTTGCCGGAGCCGGAGGAATGGGACTGGGTTTCCTCAGCGCCAGAGGATCTGGAGGGCGCAGTTACCGTATTGCTGGATCGGCTGAAATCCACCCGATCTATACGCAAACCTTGAGGCATAACCATGCCTACATGGAAAAGGCTGGGCTGACTCCGCCAAGCACAACACCGGTCGAGTATGCACCAATGGACCTTTGTTCTAATGAGGTAAGGACGCGGCTAGGCGCAATGGCGAAAGAACACGGCGATATCGATGTGTTAATTGGCGGTCCGCCATGTCAAGGCTTTTCCAGCGCAAACCGGAACAGCTGGTCGAGCTCAAATCCAAACAATCGACTGGTAGATGCCTTTCTGGACTGTGTGTCGCATATGACGCCCAAAGTCCTGCTTATGGAGAACGTCCAAGGAATTCTGTGGACACCCAGAGAGGAATCCAACTCTGACCTGAGCGTAGCAGCACATGTTCTGGAACGACTCGCAGATACGGGCTACCTCGTTTTCCCGAAACTGTTGGATGCTGTCTGGTATGGAGCTCCGCAGAATCGCAATCGTTTCTTCTTGCTCGGCATTCATAAAGACCTCGGCTATTCGCCGGACGACTTCGGGAAGTGGGGACCGTTTCCAATGCCGACCCATGGTCCCGGCACAGGGAAAGCCTTTGTGACGGTGCGGGATGCCATTGCAGATTTGCCGCAGTTGAACAACGGAGACAACCTCGTCGAACGCCCTTATGAAGAAGATGCCGTGCGCCTGCAACAGAACGCATTTCTGAGAGCGATGCGTACCGGCGCACCCAAGGGTGTCATATGGGATCACGTCACTTCGCGGCACGCTGAGTACGTTATCGAACGCTACAAGGGTATTGGCCAAGGGCAGAACTGGCAGGCAGTACGCGACTTAATGACCAACTATGCCGATGTGGAACGCACGCACAGCAACATCTACCGGCGGCTGGCATGGAGCGAATCCGCAATCACCATCGGGCACTACCGGAAAAGCATGATCATTCATCCATCGCAGCATCGCGGGCTTTCGCTTCGCGAAGCGGCGCGGCTACAGAGTTTTCCTGATTGGTTCCGTTTCGTGGGAACGGAATCTGGCGCAGAGGGTGGTCTGATACACAAGCAGCAGCAACTGGCCAATGCCGTCTGTCCGAATGTCACCAAGGCCGTCGCGGAGTTCATTCTCGACCTCTAACGGCAAGAGTCAATAAAGAGGAAAGTACATGTCGCTAAGCGATGGAACCAACAGTCAAGTAAGTCAAGTAGCCGAGCAAATTCATGACTCGGTTCGTGCAGGGCGCACGCCTGAAGAGGCGGCCGCACGCCTGTCAACGCTGCTCCCCCCGAGCTTGGTCGAACAGGCTCTGCAAAAGTACCGTGATGCGAGCCGCCGCGTATGGACGATGAAAGAGCCGGGGAGCATCTACAACAAGCACTTCGACCCATGGTATCTGGGCCCGGACCCGGCAGACCGCTTGTGGCATTCGTACGAAAAGCACCTGAAAGACAAAGGCTGGGATGCGGAAGCCATCAACGATATCGATGAGGCATCAACCCGCGTAGTTTCTCTTCTGGACCCGCCGGGGAAGGCGCAAATTCGAACGCGCGGGCTCGTCTTGGGCCATGTCCAGAGCGGTAAGACCGCCAGCTTCACCGCCGTCATCGCCAAAGCCGCTGACGTAGGCTATAGATTCATCATCGTGCTGTCGGGGATGAATAACGTACTGCGCTACCAAACGCAGCTGCGAATTGACGAAGATCTCATTGCTGCCAATCTGGAGCACTGGATTACCGTAACGAACATTGAAGACGACTTTGCGTCCAACACCAACGTCAATTCATTCCTTACGGAAAAGCATTCCACAAAGGTGCTTGGCGTCGTCAAGAAGAATAGCGGCAGGCTCAAGCGCCTCCACAAATGGCTTACCGGAGCAAGGCCGGAGGTGCTTCGCGCATGCCCGGTACTGATCATCGACGACGAAGCCGACCAGGCCAGCCCCAACTCGCATCCGAAGCCTGATGAACGTACCAAGATTAACGAACTGATCGTCAAGCTACTGGCGGACCTGCCTAAGGCTGCCTATGTGGGCTATACGGCCACTCCCTTCGCCAACCTCTTCATCGATCCTTCGCTCCCGGAAGACCTCTACCCCAGGGATTTCATCGTCGACCTGCCGCGCGGTAAAGGGTACTTCGGCGCCGAACAGATATTTGGCAGAGCGCCCCTCGACGAAACAGAAGACCCAATCGACGGCCTAAATGTCATCCGACTTGTCCCCGAGGACGAGGGTGTGCGACTAAAGCCGCCGAATCGAGATGCGCGGTTCACCTTCAGTCCCGACATAACGCCCTCGCTGCGTGAAGCGATGCTGTATTTTTGGATGGCTGTCGCGGCACGCCGCGTTCGCGGCCAGCGCGGCAAGCATGCCTCCATGCTCATTCACACCACCCAATATGCAGCAGTGCATCGAAACGCAAAAAGTGTTGTTGACGCATTTCAAAGTGTTGTGCTCCAGCAAATTCGTGACGGTGATGCAGCTTTGGCAAGCGAACTCAAAGCGCTATGGCAGCGCGAGCAGACAGCGTTTCCGTCGCAAGAACTGAACTTGACGCCTGTCATCTTCGGCGACTTGATGGCTCACATGGCAGACGTGGTTAAGCAGACCGAGTCCAAAATCGAAAACGGCAGTAGCCCGACACTGGATCGAGTTGACTATCAGCAGGATGCCGATGGCAACGGTCGCATCTACATTGTGATCGGCGGCAATGTGCTGTCTCGCGGGTTGACCTTGGACGGCTTGACAGTCAGTTTCTTCATTCGGTCGGCCTCCGCCTACGACACGCTGCTGCAAATGGGCCGCTGGTTTGGCTACCGGCCCGGCTATGGCGATCTTGCTCGCGTGTGGATGACCGAAGAGTTGCGCGACTACTTCTACGACCTTGCGAGTGTCGAACAAGAAATTCGCCAAGATATCTCGCGTTACAAGAATGGCAATGTCACTCCTATGGAGTTTGCAGTCCGCATTCGCCAGCACCCAGCTCTGGCCATCACTGCGAAGCTGAAAATGCAGCACGCAGTACAGGCCAAGATGGCATTCAATGCGCGGGAAGTGCAAACGATCGTCTTCCGTCACCAAGATCAAGCCTGGCTGGACCAAAATCTCACTGCGGCGCGCGATCTTATCGCACGCATACGCGCGGCTGGCATTGAAGCTGCGACGGTAACTGACAAGCCGCACAAGGTGTTTTTTGGTGTTGCGTCAGCACTGGTGCTCCAGTTCTTGAACGAGTACACCATTGATCCGGGAAACAGCGAAATGCCAGCAGGTTTGCTGCAAAGTTACATACGCGAGCAGAATCAGCGCGGCCACATTACCTCGTGGACGGTCGCGGTCGTCACTCGATCTGAGCCATTGCCAACACTCGGAACAATCGATCTCGGACTTGGCACGGAAGTGCCCTTGGTCAACCGCGCTCGTTCGTTGCGCAAGAGAAGTCCGCAGGTGGTCGATATCAAAGCCTTGATGTCGGAAACGGATGTCGCGATCGATGTACCTCAACCTGCCGCAGAGCTACGCGGGAAAGATCGAGATGCCCTTCGCGATCTGCGCGACGAAGCAGCTCCAGACCAAGGACTATTGTTGATCTATCCAATCAGTAAGGATTCGATGCCGAGCAAGGGCAGCAGCCAGCGCTCCCCACTCGATGCGGCACAACACGTCATTGGCCTCGCACTGGTCTTCCCTGATGTTCCGCAGAGCGATCTAACACCACAAAGCTATATGACCGTCGAGTTGCCTGACGTTGGCAGCGAAATGATCGATATCAATGATCTTGAAGACATGGACGAGACCGACGAATGACACAGAGCGTTATTCGAACAACCGAAGACGGATGGCGCCAACTGGAATCGTCCCAAGGCATGCCGACGCGAGGTGAGTTTCGCGTCTTTGATACGGCACTGAGCACCACTGAAGGAGTCGTGCTGCTGGCAATCGATGCGGCCGGACTTCGGCATGTCTTGGTTCCAGTTGCTGCAGATTTTCCTCCCGCACATGATCGGCGCAGCGGGGGCGTTCATTTGACAACTCGTCCGCTCGTCGATGCGTCTGGTCAGCGCCAGTATCTTGATCTTGCCTGTCAGAAGGCGCACCTCAACAATGTCTTCACGCATCTTGCCGAAGAGGTACTCGGTTTACTGCGGGACCGCGCAGTCCAGCCGCTGCAGGCATGCCGTCAAACGTTGCAGCGCTGGCGCGAACTACTGGACCGCGAGGCTTCGAGCCTCCTATCAACCGAAGCTTTGTGCGGGCTGTTTGGTGAATTGTGGCACCTGGTGCGTATTGTGACGAAGAACAATCAAGGACTCTCGGCGTGGCAGGGCCCGGATGGCGCGCGGCATGATTTCACCGCAGACGGCTGTGCGCTGGAAGTCAAGACGACGGCGCGCCGGGACGAATGGAAGTTCCGGGTGCATGGGCTAACGCAGCTGGAGCAGCCTCACAACGCGCGCCTTTACCTGTGCGCCATGCGCCTGGAGCTGAACGGGGCATCCGGTTTCAGCGTGCCAGATTTGATCCAGACAATCCTGAATGCTGGTATTGATCGGCGTGATCTGCTGGACCGACTGTCGAAAGTTGGGTACGACCAGCGGGATGAAGCCCTCTATCGGCAGCGTCGACTCGACGTCATCGACTGGCGAGTCTACGAAGTAACAGCATCATTTCCCCAGCTGACAGTGGCATCTTTCGATCCGCCAGGAGTTCCATCCGGCGTTTCAGACATTCACTACACCATAGACCTTATCGCATCTTCTGCTACGCCGCTGCAGTCAGAGATGCTTGACCGCATTCATGCGGTCCTTGCAGGAGTCCGCGATGACGGCACCACTGGACCTGCAGTCTGAGCTGTTTTCTGCGACTGGCGGTGCCGCAGCCGAAAGCGTGTCGAATCAACTCGGCCGCCCTCGTGCTAACCGCTTCACGTTGCTGATCCGCGAGGCGGTTCAAAACAGCTGGGATGCGCGAATTACGCCTGCTGGCGTGGTTGCATTCCATGTGGATGGACGCATGCTTGATCGGATTGCGCGCCAAACACTGGCGACGCAGGTGTTCGCAGATGCACCTGCCGGGGTCGATGTACGAACCCGCCTTCTCGCCGATGGCGACTTTCCTGTAATTGCTGTCAGTGATTTTGGTACCAAAGGTCTCAGCGGCCCCACTCGAGGAGATGTGGTTCCGCAGCACGGTGAGTCGACCAATTTCGTTGACTTCATGCGCTACATCGGGCGGCCGCCGAACCGCGCATACGCGGGAGGAACCTATGGCTTTGGCAAGGCAGCGTACTTTCTTGCCAGCTCACTGAAGACCATATGCATCCATACACGCTTCAAAAATGGACATGGAGTGGAATCCAGATTCATGGCTGCCGCGTTGGGACCGCAGTTTGAAACTAGCGGCGCCGATAGCCGCCGCTTTACTGGGAGGCATTGGTGGGGGCGGTTGGAGCAGGACAAAGTTGTTGATCCCGTCGTTGGCGATGAAGCCGACGCTCTGGCACTGTTGTTCGGCGGAATCGAGCGCGGCCAAGATGCGCTGGGCACCACTGTTTATGTTCTCGCACCAGATTTCGATTGCAGCACTCCACAGCAGGTATTGTGTCAAATGGGGCGCGCGATCATCGATTACTTCTGGCCCAAGCTCATCGACGGCCCTGGCCAGACCCCCACAATGTTGTTCAGCATCCGCTGGCAGGGCAGCGAACTACCTCTGCCAAAGATTCAGGAGGAGCCTGAGTTTGCCCTGCTCGCGAGGGCATTCGCGGCAGCATCAGCTAAAAAGTCGTCTGATGGTGTGATACTGGAACCCATCGCATCGCAGCGACCCAAGAAGCTTCTTGGTCATCTTGCGCTCGTTCGGCAGCCGGTTGCCCTAATGGGTTCACTTCCTGCAGCCGGTGAAAGCGACAGCGAAGGCGCTGATTTGTACCAGCGCACAGTTCGGCGGCCGCTGCACCAGATTGCGGTGATGCGCGCTCCAAATTTCGTGGTGAAATATGTGGAGGGGCCGCTAGTCCCGTACGAACTGGCCGAATATGCGGGCGTATTTCGGGTTGACGCCGATGCAGACGCCGCGTTTGCGCGAGCAGAACCCCCGACCCACGACGATTGGGTTCCTGATCTACTGCTGGACACGTCCGAAAAGACCTACGTGCGAGTAGCCATGCGTCGAGTAAAGGACGCTGTCGAGGCCTTCGCTTCGCCTCCCTTAATCGAAGTCTCTGGGGTAGAGACTCATTCGGTGGCGAGCTTTTCCCGTATGCTCGGAGGGCTCATCCCGTCGTTGACTCCTGAAGGCGCTGACGTCGCTGGCATGAACACACCAAGCACAGGGAGCGGCAAAGTGGGTAAAGGTCGCGGCGGTGACGGAGGCGGCGTGCGATCCGGCACGGGACACAGGGGCGCTGCAGCACCCCAGATTTCATTCGTTGGCGAGCCAGCGATTGAGTTGGTTGATGGTATCCCGTCGATGGTGGCCCGCTTCGAAACATCCAACCCCAGCGGTACACCAGTCAAAGTCTCCGTGCGTCCGAAGGTGGTCATCGCCGATGGTTTCGAGAGTGATCCACCAGAAGGTGCGCAGCAACCAAAGGTCTTGAAGTGGATAGACCCAAACGGCGTGACAACCGCGAGAGGTAACGCGAGCTGCGACATTCCTGCAGCTGGCGTCACATGGACAGTCGTGGTAAGCATTCCACCCGATGCCATGATCTCTGTCGCGCTCAGTGCAGAGGCCGGAGCATGAAAACTGCAACTGCCGTTCCCTACAAGCGTGCCGCTTCTCAACGACTCACAGCCGGGCAGTGGGAAGTTGTGACGACTGAGCAACCATCGCCGCTTCCTCTTGTCCTGCCCGGACTGGACTATGGCTCTCTCCTCCGTCTACGCAGAGAAGTCGTCATTGATGCCCCTGGGCTCCGGGCTGACTGTGGTCTTGCCAACGAGGTTTCCATATTGGCGGCTGCAACCTGGTCAAGCCCGGGCACCATGCTGCGCAGAAGTCTGGCAAGCATCGCTATTACCGATAACGAAAGTACGTGCCTAATTGAACTGTCCGGGGAAGTCGCTGGCAGCGACATCGCGAGCATCCTGCATATCGACACTGCGATCGTGACGGCCAGCCAGCCGAACTCTTGCGCGCCACTCACTGCACAGCATGCAGGTGCTGTGCTGCTGCAAGAAAGACATACGATTCAGCTGAATTCATCGCATTCATTTTTTCCAGTTGAGGTAGTGGATTTCAGTAAGGGCCATTGGGCAAACCCTGAGGCGGGGTGGCGACTCTCTTGGAATGTGTTTGCGCTGGATCAGCCCTTTCTCGGGTCGGTCCGGTTGCTCATCAATGCTGCGCACCCACGCGTCGCTCATGCCGTTTCAGGCGAAGCCCCAAACACCGAGGCATCAGCCATCCGTGCGGCAATCTACTTCGACACAGCCAAAGCTCTGATTCTTGGTGCGCTGGCAAGCGAGGACTTCATTGAACGCAGCGGCGACTACGCCGAAGGAAGTTGCGGCAGAGTCATCTACGCAATGATCCAGATGTTGTTCCCTGGCGACGACATCAGCGGCTTAGCGGCAGCTGCAAGCCAGAGACCGGATCACTTTAGTACGGAACTCCAGGGCCGGCTAAGACTGTTCTGGAGCTGAGTGTGATTCTCTTCCCATTGCTACCGCACCATATCTCCCTCCAGCTTGCCAGTGCTGCCCGATTGGCCTCTGTTCGGTCGCTCGCAGATTCGGCCAAGCCGGAACATCCCGCCTGCGAGTACACGCCGACTGGCGGAACGCGCGCAACGATAACGGCGCTGAACAAGCTTCGTAGTGACCTACTGCGTTTGGCGATGGCTGCTGGTTATCCTACTCCGGCCAGCCAGCAGCAGGCTTCTGCCTTCGATGCAGAAGCCGCCCTGGTCATTTCACAACAGATGTTGATGGCACCTGCTGAGGCGACGAAAGGCGGCGTCTGGGAGTTTTTATCCTGCGTCCTGCTACCTGATATCGTCCGATGGCGCTTTGGTGGAACAGGAGGCACAGCCACTCCACTTGAGCGATTCCTTTCAGGCCGTCGCAACGTATTCCAGCGCCTTTGGTGGCGCGCCTTTCACCTTGCGCCGCGAGTAGTTGACGCCCCGCAGTTGCCAAAGCTCCTTAACGCCTTGGGGGAGGACGAGCTGGTCCAGTTGATGGAGCGGCCGTCTCTTGCCGGCATAGAAGGCCTGCCTTCCTCCATCGCCTACGGTCTTCTCGCTGCCTCGCAGTCCTATTCCGACCTTACCCGGCGCCAGTTGATCCGCGAAGCTCAGAAGCGCTTTCTCCGGCTGTCGTCTTTCGTTTCGTTCGAATCGATCGCCCCAACGGAACTATCACGCCACGTAGAGAACGTTTTCGCGCAGGTGGCTGCCTCGCTTTCCCGCCAGGATTTAGAGTCTACGCCCGCTCCTTACCATGGCTGACAACATGACGCCTGAGCAACGGCGCATGACAATGTCCCGAATTCGCGGTCGGGACACCAAAGTAGAGCTGGCTGTTCGGAAGGAACTGCACAGACGCGGATACCGCTTTCGCGTCAACACTGCTTGGCTCGCAGGCAAGCCGGATGGTAAGCGGTCTTTAGAGTACGTCCTTGCGCAACGGTTGATAGTCTGAGAAGGTACGTTCCCACGTAGATGAACGTGGGAACGTGATGTCAGACATGGAAGCGATACAGGAGTTGGCCGCGCGCCTGGTGATAGGCCGCAAGCGAGATGGGCGCAATGTGTACGATGCGCAGGCCAAGGCGCAACTGGTGCAGGCGAGCCGCCAGCCTGGGGTTTCGCTGTCGCGCCTGGCGCGCCAGTGTGGCGTCAACGCCAACCAGTTGAGCCGCTGGGCGCGCGAGCACGAACGCAACAAGGCGCTCTTGCCCTTGCCCGACGGTCAGGGGGTGCCGCCGGCCTTCGTGCCGGTAGCCATTCAATTGCCCGCCGCGCCAGCGCCAGCCTGCGCGCTTATCCTGGAGGCCCATCTGCCCAACGGTGTCGCCGTAAATCTGCGCTGCGAGCTTGAACAAGCTGGCCGTCTCATTGAGGCATTGGGGAGCGTGCGGTGTTTGTCCTCGACCCCAGGCTGAAGGTTTACCTGCACCGCCAGCCGGTGGACTTTCGGCTGGGCATCAACGGCCTTGCGCTGCTGGTGGAACAAACCCTTGGGTTTGATCCGTTTGCCGCGTGCGTGTACGTGTTTGGCAACCGGCGGCGCAACCGGGTGAAGATTTTGCTGTGGGAGCGCAACGGCTTTTGGCTGCTGATGAAACGCCTGGAGCAAGACCGCTTCATCTGGCCAAGCCATAGCGCCGCGCCGGCCTTGAACGTAGAGCAGTTGCACTGGCTGCTGCAAGGCATCGACATTACGGCGCTGCGAGGTCATCCCAAACGGCACTACGCGCGTTTAGGGTGAAACGCAAAATTCAAGTGGACAACCCCCAAGCCGCCCATGAGCTGCCCGCCCAAGCCCGAGGAGATCACCGCCTTGCAGCAGGCGCTGGCCGATGCGCTGGGACACAATGACCGGCTCACCGGCGAGCTGCGCGTCATGCGCGCCGAGCGCGATCTGCTCAAGGAACAGTTGAGCCGCTTTCAAAGGCGGCTGTTTGCGGCCAAAAGCGAGGCGGCGATCCATCAGAAAGACCTGTTCTTCAACGAAGCCGAAGCCCAGGGTGGCCATGCCCAGGCGGCCCTCGAAGAAAGCCAGGACGCTCCAACCATCGAGGTGCCCGCGCACAAGCGCGCCAGGCGCGGGCGCAAGCCGCTGGATCCCGCCCTGCCGCGCCAAATCGTGCGCCATGAATTGCCCCAGGGCGAGCGCATCTGTCCGCACGACGGCAGCGTGCTGCGTGAAATCGGCGTGGACAGCAGCGAGCAGTTGGAAATCATCCCCCAGCAAGTGCGCGTCATCCGCCATGAGCGGGTCAAATACGCCTGCCCGTGCTGCGATGGGGCGATCCGTCTGGCCCCACGGCCTGCCCAGATCATTCCCAAGGGCCTGTTCACCGAAAGCGCGCTGGCCTGGATCGCCACGGCCAAGTACCTGGACGGCTTGCCGCTGTACCGCCAGGCGGCGCTGCTGGGGCGCTTTGGCGGCACCGATATTTCGCGCAACACGCTGGCCGCCAGCATCGTCAAGGTAGGCCAGGCCGTGCAGCCGGTCATCAACCTGCTGCGCGATGAATTGCTCGATTCGCCTGTGATCTTTGGCGACGAGACCGAAATGCAGGTACTCAAGGAGGCCGGCCGCGCGGCCCAGAGCAGGAGTTACATGTGGGTGCAGGCGACGCAAGCCAGCGGCGCCAGCGGCACGGGTCCGCCGATCCGGCTGTTTGCCTATGCACCCAGCCGAAGTGCGGCCACGGCGCGGCAGCTTTATGCCGGCATCCGTGAAGGTGCGGCGTTGATGAGTGACGGCTACGAAGTCTATGACACCATCGCCCGGGAACACCGTCTGGTGCATCTTGGGTGCTGGGCGCATGCGCGGCGGCGCTTTCACGAAGCGCTGCAAGCGCTACCCAAGGACAAGCGCACCCCGGATCAATTGCCTGCGCGCTTGATGGAGCTGATCGGCAAGCTCTACCACGTGGAGGCCCAGGCGCGCAGGGATGAAGCCGGTCTTGAAGAACTGGCGCGCCGGCGGCGCGAGCACAGCAAACCGGCACTGGCGCAAATCCAAGCTTTGTTGCTGGCCAACTTGCACGCCGTGTTGCCGGGCAGTTTGCTGGGCAAGGCGCTGCATTACCTGTCATCGCAGTGGCCCAAGCTCACGCGCTTCATGCAGGAGGCGCGCCATGGTCTGGACAACAACACCGCCGAGAATGCGATCCGCCCGTTCGTGGTGGGTCGCAAGGGATGGTTGTTTGCCGACACGGTCGGTGGCGCCCATGCCAGCGCCAATTTGTACTCATTGCTGCAAACCTGTCAGGCCGGTGGCATCGACGGCTACCGCTACCTCAAGGCACTGCTGATCGCGCTGCCCAAGGCCCACGGCGCCGACGACTATCAGGCGCTGCTGCCCTGGCGCATCGACCTGGGCGGCGCCTGAACCCCCCTGGCCCCCAGCACACCCTCGCCGCTTGCGCAAGGGCGCGGTTCATTGACCGCTTAC
>Ga0209628_10002235_pt1 | contig 13007 bp, 5 predicted proteins | sample TergutCu122P4_FD_187285 | JGI IMG/M metagenome (GOLD analysis project Ga0209628, IMG submission 187285) | Cubitermes ugandensis P4 segment gut microbial communities from Kakamega Forest, Kenya - Cu122 P4 (SPAdes) (version 2) | ecosystem: Host-associated > Arthropoda: Insects > Digestive system >...
CCAACGATCCCCACTTTCGAAATGCCGCACCAAACTGAAACCTTAGCAGTATGGGGAGGTCTCTGGTGTAACTCTCGCGGGTTCTCTGCAGCCCAAAATCGACAGTTTTGCTTATTGACATAACTATCCAAATGGAAATGTGCCTCATCACTCATCATTAACATTACATCGTCAGAAGCAGTAAGGACGCCATCTTTCCGCTATAATTTTCCGTAATTGAGTAATCAATGTAAGTAATCAAAACTGCATTTATTACCGGTTGTTTTGGTGTTGACATAATTTTTTTATATTGAAAATAAACAAAGTTACAATTATTTAAAAAACATGCGTTCTTTTTGCGCCACCTTGTATAAGGTACAGTACAAAGACAATCTAAGTGTTTGGTGGTAACCTGTACTGTGCGCACGGCTGCTACAAGACAGTAGTAGATCTCAGGCGAACTAGAGCCTCGGTACCCTTTGCTGTATGCCTTTTTTTTTTTTTTAAAGAGAAGGCTTTACAATTTGATGCAAGTATGAAATGTATATAAGTATGTGAACCAAAGCGAAAGGACACGAAAAGAATAAAGACACTCAATCTACAAATTATCGTAGCTCAAACGATTTTTTAAAACTTAGGTTAATTCACTGTCATACATTTAGACCAGAATGGCAAAAGTACCAACGCAAAAAGAAATGTATGTCCTTGGTGTATCTACCGCTGAACTGGATATTAAAGATTGTTTAAAATAGGTAAAGGAAATAAAAGCAACTATTTTAATGCTGATCTCTTTTGACTTCTGCACGTTGGTGACATCTGCGTAATTAATGGAGACACTAAATACACGCCGAAAGGTCGGAATTTTTATCTTTTAATATTCAATAATATCTGCGGAAATTTAAGAACGGGATACTGATTGCACGTTGGGCACCTCTGCTCGGTTTGTCCGAAATAAAGGAGCGGTGTGTGTGTGCACATTATACCTGTTAGTTCGACAGAACAACGGTCACAGCTAAGAAGGGTATCTCTTATTAATCATCATCATCATCATCATCATCATCTTCTTCTTCTTCTTCTTCTTCTTCTTCTTCTTCTTCTTCTTCTTCTTCCTCCTCCATGGATTAGGTCGCTTGACCTCTTCCGGCATCAACGTGTTGCCATCGTTTCCTGAGGCGTCCACGATCAATTCTTCCTCTAGGTTTGTAGTTGAAGGCGTATTTCGGAAGTCTGGTCTATGCCGGCGGGAACTTATGTTCCTGGTAGGGCCTCCCAAGCCGGGCAGACCGTAAGAGAGAAGCCAGACTAAGAGAGACAAACTGGTCCTCCAAGAATGGGGTTTTGCAGATGGGCTGGTAACCCTCCCAAGAAAAAACTAAAGTACTCATAAGCAAAGACGCACAGCCTTTGACATTGACGGATCAATCCCCTTATTAATAACTTGTGAATTCTATTTTTTTAAAAGTACTTTGAATAATCTGCGTAATTCAAGGGGCGTTTTATCTTAGCCCAAGTCACGGAGGAGCATTTACGATTTGCATTGAAACTTGGGAGTCATTCACTACGCAGCACTTAAATGCTGACAATCTAAAATATTATGTTTGGTAAGGAGAAATATTCGTTTGTGTTTATCAGTTATTTCTCTGGGATGACTATATGTACTATGGTAACAAGGAGCCCTGCAACTGGACATTAATTTCTCTGGGAAGAACCAGAAGTAAAATCATGTTCCAAATTAATGAACTGAAAGATCAACCCATTATGTACTTTCACAAAAAACAGCGACTTGAATTGTTGCTGAAACTCCGTCATGTTTGGAAACATCCTCAGTATAATTACACATAAGGCTATACGTCTTTGAAGTTCTAATCCCTGGAGAAGTTTTATTTTTACAATATTCCCTGTTATTGTTTTCTTTGACTTAATAAAGCTTATAATACCGCCATGCTCTGCGTATGTGCCTGTTTTGGCTGTTTTTCAGAAATAACTAATTTTCAGAAAAGTAAGTACGTATGTTATGTCACAGGTTGCACTTCCCTTTGAATTTTTTGTGGTAAGAAACAAGAACAGGGTGAACGTACAAGCTTGTGAAGTGACAGTGGCACTAATGCTGTTTAATGAATGTAGTAGACTGTGGAAAATATGCAACTTTGTTTAGGACAAGTTTTTTCTTTTTTTCTTTTTTTTTCCTTTAGAAACAACAGCATCACTCATCAAAATACTGATGAAATTATGGTATTAAAATGTATTGTAGGGAAGTAGGTTCAGATGAAATGAATTTGCTGGAGACAGCTTTGAATAAGGTTAGGATTAATCCATGTGTTTAATACAAAACACGTACATGCATAGAAGAAATATATAGACTGTACATTGGGAATGGTTAAGGAAGACCGAGACAGAACCAGTTATGGGATTCAGTTCAGGTGTCTTCCATATGTGGACCTGATGATTTACAGTAGTGCCTTGTTATTGACAGATACTTGTTTAGAAAAAAAAAAAAATCTAAACTTGCTCTGTTACCTTAAGTTACAAATATCGCTATCATCATCATTCATTTTGCTCCTAGAAGAGGCATGGGACATGCACAAAGTACAGGGATGCTGATAATTCCTTAGCCCGATCTACTTCCCTATATATTTTGTCTGATGGTTAGAATATTTCTTTTCATGCTAGTCTTGTTATATACATAAATAGTACTAATATTCCTCCAATTGGAGGAATATTAGTACTATTTATGATTATAAATAGGATATATGAAACTCAAAATCTTCTGTCGCTGTAGCTTGTTTCCTTCCTGGCCGGGCTAAGGACTTATCAACACCCCTGTAGTACCATCAGACAATATCCATTGCCAATCTCTTTTAACTTGATTCTTTGTTTTGCCTTATTTTAGAGTTTCATTCACATTTGTTTCCTACCAAGTTCTTATATTTCTGTGTTTCTCCTTTTGTCCTTACTACAGTACAGTTCATATTGAAAGCACCATAATTAATTCTGAGTAATAATCTTTTGTACATAGATTTCATTCAGTTGACTGAAATTACCAGATGAAGAAATATGTGTCATCACCATTTGTAATTGATTTCTTACAGCGGTGAAGTTTGGTCGGATGTCAAAGAAGCAGAGGGAAAAAGTGGAGGATGAGGTGCGGTTCCACAGAGCGCAGTTACGAGCACAGACAGAAACAGCACCAGACAGTTCCGTCTTCGACACACAGACACCTTCTTCGTCCGACCAACTGCAACCTAACTATAATGGCGGGTAAGCCTAGTTTCAGTGTTGAACATGAATTGCTACAGACATTGATGTTGTAGTAACAAGATAGTAAAATATGCAGATTCGCTAAATGCAGTTGTTGTGACCAAAAATTACATTGCTAATGAATATCATATTTCTTTTGTGTATCATGCATGTCAAAATATAATTTTGATTATAATCGTTTGTGCACTTCTTGTATATGCAAAACCATGATTATTGTATTGTTTGTATTAATCAGGTTCTGTCATTAATATTAACATTACAAATAGGTGGCTTGCATGTAAGAGGGTGCAGTTAAATATGGAAGTATCCAAAACTCTGATAGTTATGTAAACTAACAGTCCCTAAAATCTTAATTTGAGGACAGCAGAAGATTTCTCAATGTACTTTGATGCTCCACATGATCCCAAGATTGTTTGTAAGTTCTTTCATTTTGTCTTACACTGGCTGATTTTTCCTTTATGAAAATCTCTTATGTAAAGAAGTTTAATGAACCATGGTTACTTACGTTATGAAGTGGCTATATGGCAGATTGTAATATAACACTAAAATTATTGAAAATGTATTAAAATATTCAGACCATATGGTGGTTTATACCAGTAGCATTAAACTTGTTAGTGTATATTAATGAAAGAATTGAATGGTATGTAATAAATGCATAAAAATAGCTGCAAATTCTACCTTTCAGCTACACATACAACAGTGACTTGGGCAGCTACACCCCTGCAGCACATGGTGGTTATGCCTATGCCACAACGCCAGTACAAACACAGCACCAGCAGATGGCGTATGACATCAGTGCTGACTATGTGGACAGCACAACAGCGTATGACCCTCGGCCAGGTCCTGGATTGGATACTCTCTCTGCTGACAGTGCCATCATGGCTAATGTTGTTACAACAGGTTTGTCTCATTTCCACAGAAATTATTTTATTTTACTAATAACCTGATAATATTATTACAACATGGATGAATTATGATTTGATGCTTGAAGAAAGACTTGCCTCCCTATTCAGATCAGAGAAATGTATTTTAAAATTGTCACCCACTTCAAAAAACCCCACATGAAGCCATATCTTTTATTTAATTTTAAACTGATTAGTGCAGAAACATTAGAAAAATAGTGGATAAAGTCATGAAGCTAATGGGAGAACAGCTGTAGTTTTTAAAATCGAAATAGGAACTTTGTCCACTTGTGTGAGATTTGAAGTTCTTATGGCAGTTAATATGAGTATAGTGTTTGGTATGTGACATTTTGTACTTTCATGGTTTCCAGTATTTAGGAGAAATCTGTTCCTTTAAGTCAGAGGTGGCAGTTTCCCCTGAAATGTTGGTACCCGGTCACCAGACGACATGGCATCATTGCTAAGCACAGTTGAATCTTGTCTGTGCTGTTTGATTTCTAGCCACACATAAACAATAAAGGCTGCTAATATTAATGAAGTATATGCAGCTAGTTATATATAGGGATCATTAAATTCTAGGACTGGTTCTTTCTTTCTAAAAACCAAGAGCATGTCTGCCAATCAGATCTATTCCATTCAAAGTGCTGCTATTCTCCTGGCTGAACACAGTATTTCCAGTGATCCTGCTGCTTGATGAAACACTACTTTTGAAAGGGTTTTCAGTTCCTATATTAAACTTTGGATTATCTTTGGCACTCACTTAAATATCTTTTCCTTTTGTGTAACACAGAAAAGCCACTAGATGCTTATTCTGTTGAGTGAAGTGGCTGGGGAGTCAGTAGAATGTTACATTTAACCTCTTGTAGACCTGTGTTCAGATATGTGAACACATGTAAAATGCACCCTTACAAATTAATATTATATATTTAGGTAACAAGGAGATTTACTACATGTTTAAGACTTCCTGCATAATCTGCTTTATTTCCGCAAAATGCCATTTGTTTCATAATTTTATTATTTTCTATTCAAATAATACTGTCACCTTTCATCAACTTTTAAATTTAAATATCCAGCCCTGTAGGATAACGGTTAATCAAGAATTTCCTTATGGGTAGTGTAGAGTGAGCAAGCACATTGGCAATGTGCAACATTCATGAAGCTAACTTCAGTTCCTTAAAATTCAGATAGTCTTGGACCCTGTCCTTTTGTCCAGAATAAATTGTTTCACATGCTCCTGCTAGTGGAGATACAGTTGTATTAAATTAATATCTCAATCTGTGTTTATTACGGTAGACAAAATGTTTTATTAGAGATTAAAATGCATATTAAATGAGGAAATCATGGTACCTAGTAACATACTGACTAGCAGATGCTGTAAGGAAATGATGTCAGAGCAAGACTATGAACTGTATCAGCAGGATGTTGAAGAATGCTAGCCACTTTTGTGTCCAGGATGACAGAAGATGTGACTGCAACAGTATCTCTGTGCAGTCTGAAGCAGTTAACATCAGCAGGTGACCTATAAAATAAACTGATTACAAAACTGAATACCTTCTCAAATATGCAACTGACTGTGTTATTTGTAATGTCTAAGTTATTTAATTAAACAGCAGAAAAAATTTTTACTTGAACATGTAAGATTAAGTTGGGTTTCTCTAAATTGGGTACACTTATCATAAAGTAATGGAAAAAGTTGTAACATGTGGATTTGTTTGTGTACTCAATTGTTTTGTGTAAGCAAGGTATACTAACTTATTTAGCACTCATTACATGATTTCAAATAACGATGTTACTTAAATGAGAGGAAACATTTATGCAGTAACATAACATCTTACTGCAAAAATTATGGGGAAACTAGGAGGAAAGTACAAAATGAAAATGTGCACTATTTTGGCTCAGAAATGGTCATCACAATTTTTCTAAACTGTGCCATGATGTAAAGTTTTCGTATTCTGTTTTGCAATCATTATTTGACAATGAATTAGAAATTAGTTTTCTTTTGTTACAACATTGTTTACCTGTGCTAGTAATGACTGCGTGTGTCCACCCCCTGCTATAATATGTGCTTTGGGCTTCCAAACAGGTAATGGAAGCAAAGCTAATTCTCTGAGTCTTCTTGGTCAAGACCAGCAGCAACAGCAGCAACATCAACAGTCAAGGAGTGGCATGAACCAGCGACTATCAGGGGGCAGTAGTAGTGGTGGTGGAAGTGCAAATAGTGGTGGCGGCAGCTTGGTGGTGGTAAAACAGGAAGCAGTAACTGCAGGAGGAGGAAGTGGAAGTTCGTCTGTTGAAAATCTGGTGGCGGGCTTTGTAGATAGCACGACATTCCTCTCTGTGTCTCCAGTGCCCAGCAGCACAGTTGGGGCAGCACAGCACAGGCAACAACACCCTCCTGGACTCCCACCCTCACTCCCACCTCCTCGCCAAACAGTGGAGGAACCTACTGAGGGAGAACCAGTCACCACCGTCCACCCCAGTAAGAGACTTGACAAAGATGGTTTTTTAACTTCCCACTGGATGTGTGTAGAACAATTTTGTCATATTTGTTGTGATGAGATAATTCTGTGAAATGCTGAAAAATATTTTAGTTGTCCAAAATGATCCAAACTATCGTAGCCTTTGAAATGGTGCCTAATTATGGTAATTTACTCACTGGCTCTTAATATACTGTGAGGAGTAGACAGTAAACAATTGAAAGTTTTCACCAGCAGAAATGTCAGCTTTTTTTTATACTGAATACCAGAAATGAATCACTACTGTTTTTCTCCTTATTTAATTATACATGTGATAGTTATGGAAATGTTTGTCACAGACTGCCTCTTACTATAATTATGACATTGTTTTAGAAATGTTTTGACACATTACAAACAAGGTTTGCATGAATATGCAGGCCTTTTAGAAAATGAGTTTCAGCAGTGTTTTCAGGTACGTCACAAACATTGGAATGCTAGAGGCTGTGTATAAATGTCAGGCTGCGAAAGGAACCTTACTAATAAATGGATAGTGATAATATTTTTTATTTCATACAAAATTAGTGTGCCTATTCATTTGTTATATCTTATGTAGTTGCTTGCACTGCATATAGACTATTTTTTTAAGATTTGACAAATGAGGAGTGTTTTGTTTTAAATATAAGACACACCTCACACTGCTTTAATAACCTCATCCAGACCACCAAATCAATTGCAACTCTATTTAGGAGTTCAAGTACCAGTGTGTGTCCTTGTAGTTACATAGTAGCCAATGCTGCTTGGTCCAGGGTCTTCACTGAGAAAATTATGACCATGGTGCATTCAGCTGGTAATGTAGAATCAGTCATGAGTGAAGTAGGATGAAGAAATTTTATTCACTCTTCTGAATTTGAAATCCAGGACCCATGAATTTTGGCAAATACCAGTTCAAATACAGTGTAATATTGCTATCTGCATCTTTGCACGTACTTGGGAGCAGAATTCCAATTTTTGTCACAGATGAAGACTTTTGGGAGTCATAAGATTCAAACATTGACCCTACACTGAGCAAGTTCAATTCATATCACATCATAACATCTCCAAGATAATTCTTCCATCTATGTCTAGGTCTCCAAAATGGGTGTTTGTTATATAGTTTGCTGTATTGGCCAGTCTTATAAATACAACCAGAAATTTGAAATTGACAAATCAGACACAAAACAATAAATTCATAATGTTTTGAATGCAATAAAAAGTCAAGATTATCAATGATTTCAATTTAACTTTCCTGTTTTTAACATGTTTCTGAGCAAAAAATATGACCAACAAGTGCATATACAGATATGTAAATTTATTGTATTATAAACAGCGTAGCTTCCTACATGTTTCAGCCACCTGTTGTGGCCATCTTCAGGGAGGTGTTTGTTGAAGGATACATTACACAGAAAATCAAAATAATTTAATTTGCAAATATAAAATGTTAAGTTTTAAATAACAATTTTGAAATCTATGTTAAAATAATGATAGAATTGCTTGTGCTGAGTTGCGTGTTGATATTCTGTGTATATGGTTACACCATTCGAGTGGAGGTGGTGATGCTGTGTCTGCTGGTTACACTGTACTCATGTAGGAGGCAATGTTGTTTATTATATGGTAAATTTACATATCTGTATATGCACTTGTTGGTTGCATTTCTCTTAATGAATCATCAGAGCATGGTCATGAATAATTTTAAAATATTTCTAAATGGTATGTAAACATATAAAAGAATAAATAGAACTGAAATTCAGACTACTCTTGTCAGACTACAACATATTTCTGTTGTGTTATGTGACAACTGCTGTCTTATAGAACTCTCCAATAATGTGCAATAAATTCAGATTTTCTTAATTTACGTACTGCAGGCCTGTGCTTTGATGAACATTTAATTAGTTATATCCTTGACATAAGACGAGGCTGACAGTGTGATACATTGTATTGAAGAATAAATTTAAAACACAAGTTTGGGGCAAATACATGACACCTAGTCTCCTCATTTACAGACCTTAAGCCCTATCAACATTTCGTTGTTAATGTTATATGTAGACATATGTTTCCACACCTTCCACCATTTCTTGTCCTGTTGAACATCAGTCTGAACACATCAAAGCATTGATTGCATTGATTTTTTTTATCAGCTAGTGATATGGGTGGGTGGCCATAAAAATGTTCACTTTCTTATAATTCTTACCAATTTTAAATCATTTTTATTACTTAGTGCTGTTTATTGGCTTAATGCTTCTTTACCAATTGCTGCATTCAACAAATCATAAGTATCCTCTGCAGTTTTCTCCATTTTGGAATAAGTCACACAGATGTGCTGCTCTATTAATAACAGTTTAAAATAAAGGTGTTTATTAAGTAACAAAGCACATTAGGACTAAATGTGAAATGGCAACAGGCTCAAGAATACACTTAATCATGCCCATGGGTATTAAATGATTTTAAAGGTAGAACTTTTTGAACATGCATTGTATGTACATTCATCAGTGTGAGAGACCAAGTTTCGACCACCACCTCCCCACCAAATAAAGAAAAACAAAATTTATATCACGTGATATTTATTTATTATCAAGTGCCACTTCAAATTGAAAGAAGAAGCACTATATAACACTGTGTGTAGATCTGGCTTTGGAAGAGGCTATGGTCCTGTTGTCAGACAGACTACAGAAGGACTGAAGTGCTACAAAATATTTCTTGAAAGAAATAAGTGTTTGTATTGTGCACGTAATGAAGTAATTATGCCACTCATTTGAGCAGAATTCTCCTTGTGTAGGTAAATACTGTTAATCTGCTCAAGAAATTCAGCAGCCTTTATGGAGATCAAATGTTCATTACTGTATTCACAAGCAACTGCTGCTGATCCCTTTCCTGACCCAGGTGAGTCCAGTCCCTACCCTCCAAACTTATTTCTTTAAGATCCATTTTATTGTCATCCACCCACATATATTAAAGTTTTCTAACAAGATTTTCCCTTTTAGTTTTCCAACAAACATTTTGTAGACATTTCTGATCTCTTCCATGCATGTTATGTGATGGCTGTCTTGTCCTCTCTGCTTTGAGCATTCTAGTAATATCTTTAATGGTACAGATTATGAAGCTTTTCTTTATGCAGTTGTATAGTGTCTCCTCTTACTTCATATGTAGGAAATATTTGTGTATTTGTATAATAAAAACCAACTTGATGCATTATTTATCCTCAGTTTATATCGTCAATTAACCTCTACATGTTTTGGGCATGTTTGTAGCCCATCATCTGGAGGTACACCGTCTGGTGGCCACCAGACATTCAACTAAAAAGCACAACATGTACCAATTGTTGTATATATACAGTACACCTCCTGATGATGGGCTACAAATATGCCCGAAACATGTAGAGATTGACTGAAAATTTAAACTGAGGATAAATAGTGTATCAAGTTGGTTTTTATTAAAGAGACATATCGAGATGCACAGTCAACAAAACATAAAAATGTAGCAAATATTGTAAGTTAATTTAAATTTTGTACAGTAACCCCTTGCCCAGTGTGGTTTAGCCCAGGATTGTTTTGATTTTATGTATGAGTGAATATATGGAAAAAAATTTCATATTCTGAAAAACTGTAATACTTGTGAACAGATGTGGGTGGCTACTCACCAAACCAGGCATCATCAGCCATGCAAGTGCTGTGTAAATCCTTATGTCCAAATCTGTATGTGTTGTAAGTGATTGTTTTTGTTGGGTGTCCACTAGCATCTGCATTAACTTAAACCTTATTTTTCCCATAAGAAGTTCATGCTTTGTGGTTTTACCCATTATCCTGTGATTACTCTCCATAAACCCACCTTTGGATGTGGAATTACTGCACCAAATATTCTGATGAAGGTGAAAAAAGCTACACTTCTGCTGCTGTTCATATAAGAGTTTATAATGTAGCACATTTCAGCACTTAATATGGAAATGTTTGTGAAGATATTTAGAACAGGTGTTTTTCTTTTTAGTATGACTCTTAAATTTTGCCATAGATGTGAATTTCAGTGTGACAAGTCTTCATTTTAACCCAATCATAATTTTTCAGATCCAGCACAAATATCAGAGCTGCTGAGCAAGACAATTGCAGATGCACATGCGAGAACGTGTCTTGTCACCACAGAGCACATACACGAAATGATGCGCAAGCCACAGGATCTCTCAAAACTCATCTACTACAAGAACATGGTCAGTCATGCTGTGATCTCAGTTTGAAATGGGGAATGAAGAACATTTCCTGCTATTCAATAAGTGTTATATTGGTTCTTGTCACATTTCTTTTAGATGAAATGGCATCATGCTTTTTGTTGTTAGATCTATGAGATCTGATGGTTATAAACTGGACCAAATATTATTGAATTATTTAGCAAAATACTGCAGGCAATGTCATTAATTATATGCTAATTGCCTGACAGCTTATTTATTTGCAAAAACATCTGTTCAAAGAGGTTAAATAGTTAAATATTATTTTTAATGATCAATGAGTTAAAAATGTTGTTGTCTGGTAATGATTATCAAAGTTATTTGTTAAGAATTTTCATATAAATTTATGATGTCATTGTTATCGCATCACTGGTATCAGGTTATAGTTGGTTCAGGCTATGAATAATCAGTTTTCAAAGCTGACTGCTCAGAACTAAGCTCCACTTTTGTGAGATATACCATGAGCCATATAATTTTAAAAATTTGTTCTTGTTTCAGAATTTAACTGTGTAAAATTTATAATCTTAACACTTTAATTGCTTCTCATTACCTGTGCATTATCATATGTGATGTCATAAATTTGGAAATACTGTCCAGTACTACTCATCCCTTTACACTCAGATCACCAGTAAAGATATGTAAAGCATTATTTAATTACTGTTTAGTCAACAAGTTCGGTTACTACCATTGTTCATATGCAAACCCAGATGGACCCATTTGGTATTATAAAACCAAACTACTTGAACATACAGATACTTACACACAATATTAATGCACTTGTACATGTTTCAGTGGTTGACTACCATCTTCAGGGAGCCACACAGATCTTTGAAACCTAATGAGTTATGATACAATTTGTAATGTTGATATACTTAATATCTCTATATATCGCTGCCTTGTTAAAATATATAGATATAAAATACAATGAGGTATGGTGTACATACTATAATACAATACACAGTATATTTCATGAAATATACTGTGTATTAAATATCACGTACACCAAATCTGTCTGTATTATATACACATATTTCAACAAGGCTGCAACATGAAACATATTTTGTGTTAATATTACATGTACCATATCTCTCTGTATTTTATAACCATATATTTTAACAAGACTGTGATATGTTATGACACTAAGTATTTTAACACTACAAATTTTAGCATAATTAATTAGTTAATATCAAAGGGGCTCCCTGATGATAGCGGTCCTCTGAAACATGTAGGAGTGGGTTAATGTTATGTATGTGTGTTGGTATGTGCAAATTGTTGGTGTTATAAAATGAATTTTATCAATGTGCATAACATGAACAATGTTAAAATATCCACAGGATCCAGTTTTATTAGCCACAAACACCTCACTGTATCTACATGTTCTCCATTTTACACCTTTCTAAAACAGACATTTCATAAAACACTGGCTGACAACTGCAAAAGACAGAGAGCTAATATTACGTATCTAACAGTACATAAAATCCCGTAGTATCTGTAACAGTAACAATAAAAAATTAATTTTACTGAAACTTATGTGGCAATTTTTAAATGAGCCAAATATTTGAGTGGTTTCATTAAAAGTATTATAATTAGAAAATGAAATTCTTTGTTTGATAAATTCATTTCTGAATAAGATGTCTGTTCTTAGTGACCAGTTTCTCACATTGTAGTCTGAGGGGTAGAATTTGTAAATAAGCTGTATTTCACCTTCCATTGCCCATTTCCTTCCATGCCATTCAGTAGCCCTTACAGGTTAGCAAAGCCACAGGCATCTTCTTTTTAAAGTTTTCCACTCGTGTAGGTGGGGATTTGTCTTGGAAGTGGGTTTGGCCAGTCGGGAGGCTTCTGTTTACACAGGACAACATAAATACAGGAAAGTGCAGACATACACCCATGCCTTGTGTGGGATTGAAACCCATTGTCCATTGTCCATGTGGCAGAACACAGTACATGCCATAGACTGGGTGGTCACCCACACTTTTAGAGCTACAAAAAAAGTGTTTTCACAAAATTGATTTGAAAAGGCTTCAGTAGTGACTAATTTCCTGCAGGCACTAGACAGACCATATCTAATAAGTGGGTAGGCTTGTTGTTTGGGGAAGGTGGGGAAATTGGGTCACATTTTGTAGCTCAAATGTGTCTGACATGATTCCTGATTTAAGTTGT